>Ga0066604_10000135_pt1 | contig 50476 bp, 55 predicted proteins | sample Higcelwee11metaG_FD_59501 | JGI IMG/M metagenome (GOLD analysis project Ga0066604, IMG submission 59501) | Freshwater pond sediment microbial communities from the University of Edinburgh, under environmental carbon perturbations - High... | ecosystem: Environmental > Aquatic > Freshwater > Pond... | reverse complement strand
ATCTAAGCAAGCAGACGTAATGATACTTTTTTATCTTCTGGAAAAGTTATTTACCCATGAACAAAAAATAGCCAATTGGAACTATTATGAACCCAAAACACTTCATGACTCATCTTTAAGTCTATCTACCCATTGTGTAATTGCCAATGACCTTGGCAACGGCAAGCTGGCCTACGGACTTTTCAAAAATGCTGCCAATATTGACCTGGGTCCAAATATGAAAACCAGTGACCAGGGAATCCACGCGGCGTCTCTGGGGGGATTGTGGCAATGTGTAGTGAACGGCTTTGGAGGAGTAAGGATGCTGGATGGCAGACTTAGAATACAGCCAAAACTGCCCGAAGCATGGTCAGAGTTGTCCTTTGAGCTATATTGGAGATCCGACAAGCTTACTATTAAGGTTTATAAAGAGGGATTTGAAGTGCATAAGGTTAGTAGCAATCATCCTGCAGCAGAATTCGATTATAATGATAAAAGCTATAGCGTAACGGACAAAGTTTTTGTAAAATACTAACATATAAGTCACTAACATGTATGTATACATACATGTAGTAATAAAAGGAGGGGTAACAATGAGGAAATTTCTAACTTTAGGACTTGTACTTATACTGGTATTAAGTATTTTTACAGGCTGCCAGAAAACTGTACCAACGCAGGAGGTTACTACACCTGCTGAAACCAAAAACACACTGGAAGGGAAAACAATTATTGTAGGCCGATGGGGTGGCAATGATTCAGAAACAACAGCTTTCAACAAAGCAGTGAGTGACTTCACCGCAAAAACAGGTATTAAGGTTGAAGAGCGGATTTACTCCGACTACAACACTGAGCTGCAAACCGCACTCATAGGAAATGAAGCACCTGATGTATTCTATGTAGATGCATATATGGCACCATTTTATATTGAGCAGGGTGTTTTGACACCTTTAGATGCTGCTGAATTCCAATTGGATAAATTCTATGATTCCTTGAAAAATGCCTTTGCTAAGGATGGAGAATATTATGCCGTAAGCAAGGACTATTCAACTCTTGCATTATATTACAACAAAAAATGGTTAAATGAGAATGATATACCTAAAACACTTGAAGAAATTTTCAACGGAGATTTTCTGGTAAATCTTAAAGCCAAGCTGCCTAAGGATGTAGCAGCGATGACTTATAATCAGGATCTGGCAAGAGAAATGTACTTAGCTCAGGCAGGAGGCCTTTCTGTTACAAAAGAGGATGGTTCTTCTAACCTGAGTGATAGTAATATAGTTACTAATCTCTCACCTGAAATTGATGCTGCAAAGGCAGGCAAAATAGTAACTCCTCAGGACTTAGGCCTCGGCTGGAACGGAGATGCCTTCGGCAATGAGAAGACTGCAATAATGGTAGAAGGAAACTGGGTACTGGGTCATTTACAGCTGAACTTCCCGGATGTAGAGTTCGGAGTCATAGAAGTACCTACTTATAAAGGACAAAAAGGAACAATGGTATTTACAGTTGGATATGCAATTTATGCAAAAAGTAAAGAAGTTGATGCAGCAAAAGAATTTATCAAATATATAACCGGAACAGAAGGAATGGCAACCTGGTGTACCGGTGCAGGAGTACTGCCGTCAAGAACCGACGTTGCAGAGGCAACCAAGGTTGGCGAAGATCCGCTTAAAATCCCCCATATTGCAGGTGCAGAGTATTCAACACCGTGGCAGAAGGGCATATTTATGGACACTATCAACAACTCTTTTAAAAACTACTTACCATCCGCAGTTAAAGGCGAACGCACTTTGGCAGAGGCTATGAAGCTGGCTGAAGAAGAAGCCAACAAGACTATAGAGGCAAACAAATAAATAGTGGTAAATAATATATTCAGTTTTCTCGGGTGCTGGCATCTGGGAAAACTGAATTTTAAAGGGCTGGTGTTTATGGCGAATAAAGCGAAAAGAGCAGAAGCAGCGTATGGCTGGGCTTTTATAACTCCTGCTTTAATAGTTATTGGCATCTTTGTTATGACCTCCATACTGTATGCTTTGTATCTATCCTTTCATAGAGTAAATCTGTTTACGGGATATATGGAGTTTGTGGGTCTTAATAACTATAAGAGAATATTTACGGACAGTATGTCAAAAATAGCCTTTTGGAATACGTTAAACTTTGTAATAGTAGTGGTGCCGGTGCAAACCTTCATGTCCCTGGTAATAGCAGTTGTCCTGAATGCAAAGCTAAAGGGCAAGCTGTTTTTCAGGACGACGTATTTCCTCCCTACTCTCACTTCAAGTGCAGTATTAACCATGATATTTATGTTCATTTTCAGTTTGAACGGTCCTGCCAATTCAATAGGTCTTAAGCTCAATCTGCTGCAGGAGCCAATTAATTTTCTGAATAACCCGAAGTTTGCTCTACAGGTTATTATGGCAATGAACATATGGTCAACAATACCTTTTTTTATGACTATATATATTGCGGCTCTCCAGGATATACCGAAGGATATTTATGAGGCTGCCGAGGTAGATGGCGCCAATGCAGTACAGAAATTTTTCAAGATAACCGTCCCACAGGTCAGACCTATTACAACCTTTGTTATGCTTATGGGTATTATAGGGACATTCCAGATGTTTGACCAGGCATATATATTCTCCAACGGATCCGGCGGACCGGAAAACTCTACTTTGACAGTTGCTTTGCTTGTTTATAGAAATGCTTTCGGGCAGAACAATACGATGGGCTTTGCTACAGCACTGTCTATTGTACTTTCAATAATAATTTTTACCATTTCATACATTGCTCAAAAGCTTAATAAATCTGAAAACTTGTATTAGGGGTTGTTTGATTATGAAGAAAAATCCGGTCAAAATAATTTTTTACACTATACTGATAGGTTATACACTGGTTACGTTATTTCCGTTTTTATGGGCACTTTCAGCCTCCTTCAAAACCTATAAGGAAATTACAGGAGGTGGGTTAAATATCATTCCTAAAATTTTTACCCTTAATGCCTATAGAAGACTGTTTCTCATAGATGAAAACTTCCCACGCTGGATAGTTAACTCTATATTTCTTAGTACACTAGGTACTGCAATAAATGTATTTCTTAATTCGTTAGCGGGATATTCATTAGCCCGTTTGAGTTTCAGGGGAAAGAATTTTATATTCTATTTGATATTGGCTACTATTATGATACCGGGTCAGGTTCTTTTAATACCTAACTATCTTATTGTCAAAAACCTGGGTCTGCTTAATTCATATAGTGCAGTTATATTACCTTCCGCAGTCAACGCAACCTATATATTTATGATGCGGCAGTTCTATATTAATTTTCCGAAACAGATTGAAGAAGCTGCCGCTCTGGACGGTCTGGGGCGGTTCGGGATATTTTTCAGGATTGCACTGCCTGTATCTATGCCCGCAATTGCAACACAGGCTGTTTTCATTTTTCTTGGCTTCTGGAATGAGTTTTTAAAGCCCAAGCTTTATCTTACCAGCCCGCAAAAGTATCCTTTGACGGTAGGGCTGCAGTCCATGATGAGCCGGTACAATGGCATTACACAGTGGGATGAAGTTATGTCCGGAAGTGTTATTTCGCTCATACCGATTTTACTTATTTATATTGTTTTGAATAAATATTTCATGAAAGGAATACGGACAAGTGCAGAAAAATAGTGTAAAGCTTTTTATATTCGATATGGATGGAGTGCTGACAGAAACCAGCGAGCAGCATTATCTGGCTTGGGAGGAGCTTGCCCGCCATATCGGGATTACAATTACAAAAGATTTTAATGAGCAGTTGAAAGGAATATCCCGTTTGGAATCACTGGACAGAATTCTGGAATACGGCGGTGTATCGGAACGTTATTCTTTGGAAGAAAAGCTGGAGCTTGCCAAACTGAAAAATAACAACTATGTAAGAATGATTTCCTGCTTTACAAAAGAAAATCTGTTTGACGGTGTGCTAAAGCTTTTTGAGGATTTGAAAAGCCGGGATATAAAAATTGCTATCGGCAGCGCATCCAAAAACGCTCCTATGCTGGTGGAACTTATGGGAATAAAAAAATATATCGACTATATCGTAAATCCAGAAGACATACAAAGGGGAAAACCTGCCCCTGATACTTTTCTGAAGGCGGCTTCCGCAATGGACATCCCCCCCTCAAGCTGCATAGGCGTGGAAGATGCTGTAGCCGGTATAACCGCCATTAAAGCGGCAGAAATGTTTGCTGTCGGGATCGGTGAAAAGGACATTCTAAAGGATGCAGATATTGTATATCGGTATACCAAGGATATTGATTTGAAACAACTGCTCTGATATTCTCAAATTATGCGATAGTGTGAAAAAGCTGGCTTGCTATCCCCCTCTGTCGGATAACAAGCCAGTATTGCAACTGGCAATGCGAGCACCCATCTCAACCAGTTAGGTAGTTTTCCGATTTTATACCTATAGTTAAATACATTGTTTTATATAAATTCGAATAGTTCTTTTTCAAATTCGACTCTTAAACTATGGAATTCATTCCAAGTTTTGCAGCCAAACCCTATTTGGCAAATGTCTTTTATATTATCTATTATGTATGCTTCTATCATATCAGTACCCTCATCAAAGGAATATTCGAAATAATAGGTATTGTCCTTTTTTCTAAGCTGCAAGGAAACACGTTCATTACTAATTGCTATACGCTTTAGTTTTGAATCTGTCCCTATTCTTTCTAAAACCAAAGACATCCCACAATGGCTACCCCAAAAGTATATCTCATTGTCCATTGTACGGAAAACAATTCCGGCATGAAAGTTAACAAATTGTCCGCAGCTATCTACCTTCATTGAAGTTCTTAGGATAAAGTCCTTACCCGGTTCTGTGAAAGCCTTAATAAAGGCTTTGGGTGCATCATCACCAAACCATGCATTGTATATTTTATTATTATTAAAATCAAACATGCAATCTGTTTTATTTAGGGTAATAATACTATCTCTATTATTTTCAAGTAGCCATTCATCATTTGTATCCGATTCTAAACACTGCTCCGATTCAGAAAAGACTTTCAAGGCTTCTCTAACCTCGAGCAGTATATTTTTCATGTCAACTTCACATTGGATTACATCAGAAATTTCTTTGCTAAGACTAATAGGTTTGTTCCGAAAGCAAGCTTTTTTGCATATAATGATAATACTCTTCCACTTACCGATTAACAAAGTTTTTTTATCTGTTATTTTATTAACCAATGTTTTATCACCAGTAAGCACTGAAACCATTTTTGATAATTCACTATATAATACATCCTTATACTTGTAACTGTTCGCAATCAACACACATGTTTGTTCCGGATTAATACATTCACCCTCAGATATAATCTTCATTATGTTATTTATATAATCAAGTTCTTTATATGGCTGCTTACTATTATAACAATCCAGCAAATTATCAATACACTCAATTAATAACTCCAGAAGATTAACTTGTTTTTGAGTATATTTCGCGAAATATATACCACATGTATTTTCCAAGTGATAATATGATTGATACATTTTGTCCAACACAGGGTATTCAATAACATACTCCTCATATCTATGAACATCACTTGACTTTTGTGTTGCATCCATAATTTTATATAGTTCTTTCTCATCATCATAGCCTTTAACAATTAATAAATGCTTCCAATCTGAAGTCTTAAAGTGTTTTGAGTAATATAACTCTCTTAGATTCCCAATAATCAATATTGGGTTATCCTGATTTATCTGTTCTTTAATAATATCATTAATAGAACCTTCTTTATTACATGGTTCAATTGTTATATTAAACCTTGAATTAATATAATCGATGAAAGACATGTTCTTAAAATGATCAGATCTGCAATCTGCTATATAGTTATAGCACTTTAACAGACTATTAAAAATATAATAAAAAGCCGATTGGTTCTTACCATAACTTTCCAGGAGTATTGCTATAGGCTTTTCGAAGCAATCGACATAATCAAGCAAATAATCATCTTCATTTGGCCTAATATTGGGTATTATTTTTTGCATTAAGACTTATCTCTCCTTTTTCTCAGGTACCTCATCGGACATAACACAATTGATATATGTGATTTTTTCCAGTTTTATTGTCTTTGTGCTTTTACATAATATATTGTACTTTTTTGCATTTTTTGTCAATATAGTGTACTTTTACTATTTATGCCTGATTTTTTTAATGCAAATTTATTCATATTTTGTAATAGCATCTCACATTTTGCACCCATGGTACGAAGTTAACATAATAACCATTGTCACTCCGATTATACCGCTGGAAACCCCCAAAACAGGAGTCTCTTCGGGCTCAGGAAAGCTTTCATCCATAATGCAGGAAAGACATGCTGTCTTTCCTTGAAGCACTGTTATAAGCTCTCCACTGAAGTCCTGCGCAAACCCGTATGCAACAGGAACATTAATTCTCAGGCACTCCTTATTAACAGGAAAACGGCTCTCATTTTTATCAAAGCAGCATAAAACGAAGCTTGAGTCCTCTGCAAGGGGCCTTATTTCATACTGTCCTACATCTTTAACGACAGCCCTTATATTTTACTTGTTTTTTCAAGGTACAGGCACCTATATGGCTCCAATTCTTCTGCAACATCCGAAAGACCATATTCCTTTAGAATTTCCGGCAATGGGAAGCCGGTTTCACTGTCCCAGCCCCTGACATTGTAATAAAGCTGAATGAGCTCATCCTCGGGAAAAACAACACCCTGGTTGGGTCCGTCAGGCATAGGCTCCTTTGTAAAGCGTTTCGGATTCTTATCCTCCAGCCTTCCAACCAGTACTCTGTTCCAGTAGGCCCTCTCCAGATGTACAATACGTCCTCCGATCCTTAACAGTTCTTCAGGAGTATAGTCTGTGCCTGTTGCAGCAGATAAAAGCTCTACCATGTCTTCCGGCTGCTCTGCAAAGGACCAGCTATGAGTGAAAGTACACTGTGTCAGGCTGTCTCCTACAGCTTTTAAGTCTTCCTGGTATTTTTCCATCTCAGGTTTTTTAACCTTTGACAGGCGGTCTTCAGCCTCTTTAGTGCCAAGTATTTTTTCAACAAGGCCTGGATAAAATCCCCCTGTCAATTCAAGGCAGGGCAAACCCTGAAGGTGGTCGCCTCCCCTTCTTCCTGTAGCAAAGCCAATACCAAACGCAAAACCCAACCCTCTTGGGTCGTCCTGGGACGCATCATGGCCTTTGACGCTTATGGAATAATCGTGCCCTTTTCCGAAATGCTCTGCTGCTCTGAAAGAGCCTTCTGCCAGTATATCTCCAAAGCCTTCGCGATATGCAATCATTCTGATGAGCTTATCAACCAACTCCTGGTTTCCCCACTCCAGCTCAATGCCCCCAGTATCCTTCCCGGTTATCAGCCCTTTCTCCCAACACTCCATAGCCCAGGCGATTGCACCGCCGCAGGAAACTGCATCGAGTCCCAATTCGTTTACCAACTTGTTGTTATGTATTACTGTATCAGGATCAAGAAGCCCTATTCTTGAGCCTATTGCGGTCAATGCTTCATATTCGGGTCCGCCTGTAACTTCTCCGGCATATTTGCCCTTGGATATTCTGCTGAAACGGCCGCAGGAAATAGGACACGAGAAACATCCTTCATGGTGGACGAGATAATTGTCCCTGTGGTTTTCACCGCTTAAAAGATTAGCATCAGGGTGGTTGCCCTTCTGGAAATTCCTCCAGCAAAACCAGCCCTGTTCGTTGTTTGCGGGCATAGTAAGCATGAGCGACCCCTGGTCGTAGAGCATCTGAACCATCAGATCCTGTTTTAGCCTCTCCCTTATTTTAGAACAAGTCTCGTAAAATTCTTTGGGTTTGGCAATATTGACAGCACCTGTACCCTTTACTGCAACGGCTTTAAGGTTTTTAGAGCCCATTATGGCGCCCATACCCGACCTTGCAGCGGCTCTATATGCACTGCAGAATATTCCGGCATAACGTACAACGTTTTCTCCTCCAGGTCCGATTAATGCCACCTGTGCATCAGGGCAGCCTATTTCATCCTTTATAATAACATCAGACTCCGGTATAAGCTTGCCCCATACGTTTAACGCATCACGGATTTCCACCTTATCATTATTGATATAGAGATAAACCGGCTTTGCAGCCTTACCTTGTATCACTAATTGATCATAACCTGCAAATTTTAGCTCTGCCCCCCAATGGCCTCCCATATTTGAATCCCCGAATCCGTGTACCTTTCCAACAGGTGATTTTGAAGTCACTGTTGTACGCGCACTTGAGGGCGCGAACGTGCCTGTAAGCGGCCCAACGCCAAAAATCAAGCGATTTTCAGTAGACAACGGTTCTACCTCGGGACCTACCTCCCTATAGAGAAGCTCAGAGTTAAAACCCCTTCCCCCAAGCCATTTTTCACTATACTCTCTACTGATATTTTCAACTGTTATAGTACCTGTGCTAAGATCCACACGCAGCCTTTTGCCTGTCCATCCATTTGACATACAAACACCTCCGTTAAAATGTTTTCTAGTTCTTATTCGCTGATTAACGCCCGCCTCTTCTGCATAAGAAGCTCATCAATATCACTGTAAGATATTGCACCGGTAGGACAAAATTTGGCGCACTGGGGATCACCATTGCACAGATCACATTTAAATGCTACCTTTTTCTCGGTATTATAGCTCACCTGGCTGTAAAGACAAGCAGAAATGCACAAGCGGCAGCCTATGCAAAGAGCCTCGTCTACCATTACCGCCCCTGTTTCGGCATTAATGCTCATTGCACCCGACTTGCATGCAGACATACAATAAGGTTTGCTGCAGTGATTGCAGATAGTTGGATAATTCTTACCTTTCGCATCAAATTTTATAACTCTGGTCCTGGAAAGAGCAGGGCTTGATTTTCCCTCATGAAATTGTGAGCATGCCATTTCACAGGTTCTGCATCCGGTACATTTTTTAGAGTCGGCTATCAAACTTTTGGAAACCATTAATTTGCCCCCCTTCTGGTTTTTATTATGTATTAAGCCCTATCAGATCATCTCTTTTATTTGGGTTTTCTCATTTTTTAAGTAAAATTATACCATTACAGTAATAAACTGTCAACGAATCTGGCCGAAGCGGCAGAAATGTTTGCTGTCGGGATCGGTGAAAAGAACATTATTGCAGCACTGCTATATAATAAGACAAAGCCTCTACATTCTCTGTAGAGGCTTTGAACATATGTTTTAAAAAATCCGGTTCTCGTTAGATTGTAATCAGTTCATATTCCTTACTTCCCAGATTCATCTTAACCGCATAGTCAATTGTCACCTTCCAATCGGTTGTGGGGCTGACATCAGCGAAATGATCATGATACTTATGTCCATTTTTCTCTAGGACACTGCCCGCTATGGCAGGCTGGCGGTTTATTGCATCTGCACAAGCGACATCCAGTGCAACAGGATCAAAGGAAGCAAACATACCTACGTCCGGAACTATCGGAATATCGTTCTCCGAATGACAGTCACAATAAGGAGATACATCAATTACCAAACTCACGTGGAAGTGTGGACGTCCATGCAGCACTGCCCATGTGTATTCCACTATTTTTTTGTTCAAGATATCATTAGATTCATCTGATCCGGGTCGAACAGCGTCTGTTGGACAGATGCCGATACAGCGTCCGCAGCCGACACATTTACTGTGATCAATAGAAGCCTTGTGCCCTGTCACGGTAATTGCATTGTGAGCACAATATTTTGCACACATACCACAGCCTTCACACAACTCACGGGAAGCATAGGGCTTTCCGCTGCTATGCATTTCCATTTTACCTGCCCGGGAGCCGCTACCCATACCTATGTTTTTAATTGCACCGCCAATACCTGTCAATTCATGTCCCTTAAAATGAGTAAGAGAAATAAGTATATCAGCATCCATGATGGCATGCCCGATTTTCGCTTCTTTCACATATGTACCGCCTTCAACAGGAACCAAAGTCTCATCGGTACCTTTCAATCCATCGCCAATCAGCACATGGCAACCTGTGGAAAAGGGAGAAAAGCCATTGACATAAGCAGCCTCCAGATGGTCAAGGGCATTCTTTCTGCCTCCGACATATAAAGTGTTGCAATCCGTCAGAAACGGTTTCCCTCCAAGCTCCTTCACGATATCCACTACTGTTTTGGCATAATTTGGACGCAGATACGCCAGATTGCCCGGCTCGCCAAAGTGGATTTTAATCGCAGTGTATTTTTTGTCAAAATTAATTTGACTGATTCCTGCTGTTTTAATCAGACGGCTCAGCTTCTTCTGCAAATTTTCTTTCCCCGTCGCGTGCATATTGGTGAAATACACCTTTGGCGTTTCCATGTTCAATTACCTCCAAGATTTTATGATTTTATTAATTGGAATCTTATGATTCCGGATCAACTCAAGGATTCAATAGATATCGGCCTTTTTAAAATATTCTATTGCATGCTTAGCCCAATCTGAATCGCTTAATATTGCCCTGCCTACCCCAATAAGGTCTGCTTTTCCTTCTGCCAGAAGTTGTTCTGCAGTCTTTGCTTCAGTAATTCCACCAGTGAGGATTACCGGTATGGATACTTTCTTTCTAATTGCTTCTGTAAGAGGTGCAAAATATCCCTGCTGACCTGCGATTCCCTGTATTGTATATCCGCAGAATCCACCCGATATGTCAAGGATATCGACTCCTGCTTTTTCAAATTCCTGTGCCGCTGTCAAGCTGTCTTCAATTGAAGTGCCTCCCTCAATATAGTCTGAAGCTCCCAGTCTTAAAAGAATAGAGAAATCTTTACCCACTGTTCTTCTCACTGCTTCAATTACTTCAAGATGAATGCGGATACGGTTTAAAACATTTCCTCCATACTCATCCGTCCGTTTGTTACTGAGAGGTGAAAAGAACTGATTCAGAAGATATCCATGTGCCGAATGAATTTCCACGCCATCAAATCCGGCTTCTTTTACACGTCCGGCAGCATTTTGAAAAGCGGCAACAATGCCCGCAATTTCCTTTTTAGTAAGTTCATGAGGTATGTCATTCCCTTTCCGCGGATTCATAACTGCAGATGGTCCAACCGGTATTGTACCGATGATTTCTTTCTCAGCGGAACTTCCTGCGTGGTTTATCTGAATGATACCCTTTGATCCATTCTGGTGAATAACGGCTGCCAGCTTTTTCAAATTTCCAACTACGCTGTCATCAGCAATCGATAGCTGACCTTTACCGGCTCTACCTTCTGGGCTGATAAAACTATGTTCAACAATGATAAGAGCTATATACCCTCCCCGGGATTTTTCCGAGTAGTAATCAAGTATTGCCTCGCTTACCCTCCCATCCAGCCCAGCTTTTGAGGTAGCCATAGGTGGCATGACCAAACGGTTGGTCAATAACAATGGACCCGCTTGTAACGGTTCAAGCAATAATGACATAAAACATCCTCCTTTTTTAAGCTATTATTTTACATAACTATGCAGCTCATTTCCAATACATCCTTCAAAGATAAATCAATCCAATGTTTTAGTATCAGTATGGTTTTCTTTCCTTGATATTATGTTCAATAGTTCAAGTACCATTGAACTATTTTAATGTAGCATAGAATGTGGTATAATTCAAGCGTATATTCAGTAAAATAGAAATACGGTCAGGAGGCAAAAACATTGCGAGAATTGTTTCATCCTATTATTGATCAACTGAGTTTATCATCAATATTGAATGCTTTGGGTGACCCAGTCCGATTGAAAATTATTAAAAATCTTGCTGATAAATGTGAAACTACTTGCGCCTGTTGTAATATTGATTTGCCAAAGTCCGCTCTTTCCCATCATTTTAAGGTACTACGGGAATCAGGGCTGATTAGAGTAAGAATTGAAGGAAAGCAGCGGTTTTTATCTATTCGGTATGATGAATTGGAAGAACGATTCCCAGGATTATTGGAAGTAATAATAAAGAATATTTAATTTTATATATACAGAAAAGCGCAGGAATTCAAGTATAAAATATAATAGTCCGGTAGTATCAAAAAGAGATTGTTTTTCAACAATCTCTTTTTAAATATTTATAGTCTCTATCAGCAAAGACTTTTATTTATTTTGCTTCTGTCGGTTGAAAGGGATTGCTTTTCAGTATATCTTCCACTTCTTCATATCCAGTCGGGAATGCGAAGTTGTATCGTGCCGGAAGCGCAAAAACGTATCCGGTATTACGCCCTAGTTCAGTAGGTCCGATTGGTGCCGCACTGATATGGAATTTATCCTGCTGCAGTGAGTTCCATTGGGCAAGAGTAAATATCATAATCGGTATATCCTGCCGCTGGTTTTCCGAAGTCCATTGAGGGTGTCTGATATATATTGCCGGACCGGTTTCAACAACCTTTTCACCTTGTGGGTCCTCTATGGAAAGACCCTCCCATTTGTCAGTTACAATTTTATATTCTTTCCAACTTTCCGGTAATAGAAAGTTAAAGCCATATTGGGTGTTTTTGTAGACAACTGAATTTATTTCCTCGTAAGTACCGAGTGTGACATCTTCAATAAGCCAGCGGTTGTCGGTCTTCTTTACCTCAAGAGTAACCGGCTTCTTTGCGGCAATCCCACCGTTCACCTTCTCTACGCTTGTTATTTCAATTATTTCGCCCATAACTTCATACGTATTTTCCGATAATTTTTCAATGCTTTGAAGCTCTATCCGGTCCGGCCACGGGCTTGAAGTCAGCCTCCCAGGAGCATTTATGGGATCGCTTATCCATTTTTCAAGAAGTACCTGGGATACAAAATCGCCATAGCTTTCCTGCATACTCTTTTCCACTATATCCTCAGGTGCTTGAAGCGAAACCATCTGAAGCTTTTTGCCAAAGCTCTCAACCAGACTTACAACTGCTTCCTTATCGGATTGATCTGTTTGCTGCAGCACCTCTTTGTTTTGCTCTTCGTCTTTCAGCTGAGTCCCATTCACTACATTTGCACAACCAAACAGAGAAATACTCAACAATAAAATAAGTAAAAGCATAAATATTTTTTTCATGCCGTCATCTCCTAAAATAACTTTGTTATTATAGACGTAAACAACGTACTTTTAGTTCCCTTTGCACTGATATTATAATGCACCCATAAGGTGAGACTGGCTTAAAAAAAATTGTAATAATAAATAAGCCTTCCACCACTATCGTAGGTGAGGAATAAGTGCCAGGCTGGGGGGGTATTAGGTTATTATATCTATTGATTTTATAGCTTTCGATGGTAAAATATTCTTAAGCAATAAAGAGGTAACTACATGGATAAAAAACTTTTGTTCGATGAAGTGGTTTTGGATTATGAAAAAAGGCGACCTAAGTATTGCCATAAATTATTTGAAGATATAATGAATTATGCCAATATTGACTCGTCTAAATACATAGTTGAAGTAGGTTGTGGAACAGGACAAGCAACCGAACCTTTCTTAAATAAAAAATGTAAAGTCGTAGCGATTGAAGTTGGGGAAAATCTTGCAGAGTATACAAAAGTAAAGTTCAGCCGGTATAAAAATCTGGAAGTAATAAATACCAGCTTTGAGGATTATACTTGTTGCAGAAGTATTTTTGATTTATTATATTCAGCAACTGCATTTCACTGGATACCTGCGGAAATTGGGTATAAAAAAGCATTTGACATTCTAAAAAGCAATGGAGTACTTGCTTTGTTTTGGAATAGACCTTCAATTATTAATGATGAGAACAATTTGTTGTATCAAAACATACAGACTATATACGATAAATATTTTCCAAAGAAGCAAAATGAAAAGACCATCAAGAAAGGTATAGGTAAATATACCGACTCAGAAACCATATACAATTTCGGTTTTACCGATGTTCAGTTAAAATTGTATAATAGTTCAAGAGTATTGAATGGAGAAGAATATATTGAGTTATTAAATACCTACTCAGATCACAGGGCATTAGAAGACAAAGTAAGAGCTTTGTTTTTCAAAGCTATCAAACAAGCCATTACTGAGCATGATAATAGGATTTATATATATGATACAATAGAACTGTATCTTGCTAAAAAGCCATAAATGCGAAATTTTTAAGAAGGAATAAGTGCCAGACTGAATTTAACATACCCCGCCCCCGAAAGAAATTGAGCAATTATTTAAACAGTTAAAAATACAGTTCAGAATTGACAATCGTCATATCTGTATGCTAGAAATATACTTAGATTACAGAAAGTAAAATGCTGTAAGATTGATTTGTAATGTATATTTTCTCTGTACTAATTGAATTTGCATATTATGAGGTGAATGAAATATTATGAATATTGAAAATTATCCAAAAGAGTTAAGAAAGTTTCTTGATAGAATGGTTTGTGAGGTTAATGATATAGGTTGTTCAAATGCAGGGGTATATAGGTATTATAATAGTACAGAATCATATTATCTGAAGGTTCAACCTGTTCAGCATGGACTAAAGAAGGAATGCGAAATTATGGATTGGCTGCAAAATAAATTACCTGTTCCGAAGAAAGTGTATTTTTGTTCGCAGGACGGTTTTGATTATTTACTAATGACGCAAGTTGAAGGTGAAATGACTTGTTCAGATTATTTTTTAGCAAGACCAAAGGAAACGGTTAGAATTCTAGCTGAAGGAATAAAAATGCTTCAATCTATCCCAATTGAAAAGTGCACATTTAACAACAGTCTGGAAATTAAATTGAATGAAGCAAAGGAAAACATTGAAAATAATCTTGTTGATATGTCCGATTGGAAAGCAAATAATAGATTTAATACACCGCATGAGTTACTTGATTATTTGCATAATAATAAACCTACAGGTTCAACAAATATGTTTTCACATGGAGATTATTGCCTTCCTAATATTTTTTGCAAGGATAATAGAATCAGTGGATTTATAGATTTAGGACGAAGTGGTATAGCGGATATGTGCCAGGACATAGCTTTATGCGTGAGGTCTTTAAAACATAATTTTGGAACGGCTGAATATACAGATTTGTTTTTTGAATACTTACAGCTAAAACCTGATTGGGAGAGAATTGAATATTATATCCTTCTTGATGAGTTATTTTAGTTCGTTCATACTTGTCAAAGCAATGAATCCAGCAGTAGCGGTAACTATACCATGATAATTCGAGTCCTACCTTTAGCAAAAAAATAACAAACTCCTGTGATTATTAAACCACAGGAGTTTATCATAGGCTAAAATTCCTCCCCACTTACCCTTTATAAATATTTTCATGTCTGGTACAAGGCGCTTCCGGCTCCTTTGCTTTTTCCTCAAGCTTCTTCTGCCGGTATTGATAAATCAAAAGGACGGCCAGAACAACCAAAAGTATTGCTATACATACAAGTTCAGCTTTAAGGCTGTAATATCCAAAGAAATTAAGCATGTCCCATACCCCCTTGCCCTGCAAGCTTACTGGAATTATATTTTTTTATCATATATATATTTCCCCTCCTTATCTTATTTAGGAGGGAAAATTGAAAAAGTGCATATGCAGGTATTATCCCACACATACACTTTATGTTACCATCCTAAATTCCCGGCGTACCTTTATAAAGCAAGTAATCGCATTGTAATACCAATGCAAAGGAAGCACGCTTGAAATTAATGTCAAAATGTTTTATAATAACATAAGGTTGGCTGTGGCAGCGTAAGCTGCGTTTGTGGGTGGTGTTTTCACCTGCATGAGCCTGTAAGTGTTCCCGCACTTACAGGTCACGGCGACCTTTTTCAATTATCCCTACGAATATTATAGCCTAATACTTACCATAGTGCAACAATTTTGTATTTTTGGGCTTGGTATTCTGCTTAACGATTTTATAATTATAAATTTCTTATAATATTTATTCAAAAAATGTTTTACTTTATATTAAGATTATGTTAATATAATAAATGTTATTAATATTATATTGCAATGATAAGAAATAGTAGATATATCAGTTTTTTACAGAGATTGCATGGTTGGTGAAAATGCATAAAACCGTATATCGAACACATCTTTGAGCTAATCGATGAAACCATTATGAAAATTATTGGGATTAGTTTGATTCGGAACCTCGCACCCGTTACAGTGCTAAAGTATAATTATTGTACTTGATGAGTTTGATGCTGTGAGGCATCAATAAAATGAGGTGGAACCACGTGATTAATTCTCCCGTCCTCTAGCAATGCTAGATGGCGGGAGTTTTTAATTATAAAAAAAATTATTGAGGTGGAAAAAATGGTAAAAATTTTTAAAGCAGTAAAACTACTATCTCTATTTGTCATTATGGCAGCTTTAATCGTTGGATGCTCTAATGGCAACACTACAGCGACTTCAGCAACTCCAGCACCCTCAGAACAAGCAGCAAAAAGTGAGGGAAAAACTGAATTAGTCTTGGGGCTAGATGATACATTTGCTCCTATGGGTTTCAGGGATGAAAAAGGAGAAATTGTAGGCTTTGATATTGACTTAGCTAATGAAGCTGCGTCAAAAATAGGTATAACCTTGAAGTTTCAGCCGATAGATTGGTCAATGAAAGAAACAGAATTAAATGCAGGCAATATTGATTTTATCTGGAACGGCTATAGTATTACCGAAGAAAGAAAAGAAAAAGTAGCCTTTTCAAAACCATACCTGGAAAACAGGCAAATTATTGTTACATTAGCTGATTCTCCGGTTAAAACAAAAGCTGATCTGGCAGGTTTGCTGGTAGCAGTTCAGGCAGAATCAAGCGCATTGGATGCTGTAAATGCAGAACCGGATTTTGTAAAATCAGTCAAGGAACTGGTAGAGTTTTCTACTAATAATGAAGCATTCAACGATTTGGAAGCAGGCCGTTCTGCTGCACTTGTAGTTGATGAAGTTCTAGCAAGATATTATATGAATCAGAAGGGTGAAGAAAAATATAGAGTGCTGGAAGAAAATTTTGGTGCTGAAGAATATGGTGTAGGCCTTAGAAAAGACGATACTGAACTTTTGAAAAAATTAGATACCGCTCTTGATGAAATGAAGAGTGACGGAACATACGATAAAATTTATTCCAAGTGGTTTTCACAAAATTAGTTATTATATATAGATAGGAAGCGGACAATATGGAAATGAAAGTCTTAAGAATGCTGGCACCTATGACACTTGGCGGGCTAAAAGCTACACTTGGGGTATTTGCAGTAACCCTGATTGTTTCTATACCTTTATCAATCGTCGTTGCCAAACTCAGAATATCCAAAAATAAATTTATATCCAGAGCAATCGCAGTTTACATATATATAATGAGGGGAACTCCGTTGCTGCTGCAGTTAATGTTTATATTTTTCGGCTTTCATTTTGTCCCCGCTATCGGTTATGCCTTCAGCAGATACCAGGCAATCTTTATTGCCTTTATATTAAACTATACAGCATACTTTGCTGAAATCTTCAGAGGCGGGATTAATTCCATTGATGTAGGGCAATATGAAGCATCAACGGTTCTGGGCTTAAGCAAAACCCATACCTTCATGAAAATAATTCTGCCTCAGGTTCTTAAAAACGTATTGCCTTCCATTGCAAATGAAGTTATAACCCTTGTAAAGGATACTTCGCTGGTTTATATTTTGGGAGTCAGTGAAATACTAAAAGCTGCAAAATCAGTATCAAATGTGTATGCCACATTCAGCCCATACATATACATAGGAATTGTATATTTACTGATTACTGCTGTGCTCACCAGGATTCTGGACAGCATTGAGAATAAATTCAATTATTACAGATAGGAGAAAAACATGGTGTTAGAAGTAAGAAATTTGAGCAAAAGCTTTGACAAAACTACAGTATTCAAAGATATCTCCTTTTCTGTAGAAAAAGGTGAAATTGTCTGCATAAAAGGAAAATCAGGCGAAGGCAAAACAACCTTGCTAAGATGTCTTAACAACCTGGAGGCTTTGGACCAGGGATCAATTAAAATTAATGATCTATACCTCTGCAAGGAAGACAACGGGCATATTAAATATGCCTCAAAATATGAACTGCAAGGAATACGGCAGGAGATCGGGCTTGTGTTTCAAAGCTACAATTTGTTTCCTCATATGACTGTAAAGGAAAACATACTTGAAGCACCTCTCTTTCTTAAGAAAATGTCAAGAGAGGATATTGAAAAACGTGCAGCTTATCTTCTTGCACAATTGGAATTGGAAGGCAAGGAAGACAGCTATCCATACCAATTGTCCGGAGGACAAAAACAAAGAGTTGCCATAGCAAGAGCCTGTATGCTGAATCCTTCGGTTCTATGCTTTGATGAACCTACCTCCGCTTTGGATGAGGGCACGAGAGCGCAAATTTCAAAAATCATAAGGAAGCTGGCAGCTCAAAATATTGCAATTATCATAGTAACTCACGACAATGCCTTTGTTGATGAAATAGCAGAGAGGGTAATTACACTCTCTGAAGGCAGAATTAATGAGAGAATCGGGTAGTGAAGGACATGTATCAATATGTAAACCATATGGCTATTTCTCCACCCTGCCATAAACCGCACAAAATCGAGGGAATAGTATCCCGTCTGACATCTTAAAAATCCAATTTACAAAATATTTTTAATTATGACTTTTATTTCCAAATATCTTGTTTTATTTTGCATTTATGGTATAATTTATATAAGCTACAATATGTTTACTATTTGCAAATAGTATCATAACTTAATACAAAAGCTTAATAAAGGCAAACTTACCTAAAGGTAAGGACGCAAAGCCATGGATCTAAAGGAATTTTTCCCATGATTGCCAGGTTGCTAAGTTTATGCTGTAAAGATAAATAGCATATCTTAGTGCTGCCTATCTTTTATTTTTACTCTTGGGGGGATAAAGAAGGAGGAGGCACTATGTTTAAGAATGCACATATTGTAGGAGTGGGGGCGTATCACCCCGAAAAAAATGTCGATAACGAATATTTTATCAATCACTTTAAAAACTATCATCTTGAGGGACATGCAGAAGCATTAATGGAGAAGTTGGGGAGAAAAAACAGAACTTTTGCCGAAGATGGTGAAACCAGTTTAACTATGGCTGTTGAAGCTGCTAAGAGGGCTTTAGCCAATTCAAAGCTTTCAGCGGAAGACATTGATATGATAATATCGGTTTCAGATACCCCGGAATATCTATCCCCATGCTGTGCACTTCTCATAAAGAACGAGCTTCACGCAAAAAATGCGCACGGAGTATTTGATATGAATGCTAACTGCATAGGTATGCTGACAGCTATGGATACAGCAGTAATGTATCTAAAAAGTGATGAAAAGTTTAAAAGAATTCTCATCGTAGGATCACTTTTAATAAGCCATCAAGCAAGAATGGATGACATGGTAGCCTATGGCTGCACAGGAGATGGCGCTGCAGCAATCATTCTCGAAAGAAAAAATGAGGCTGAAGAAAGAGGCTTTCTTGGCGCTCAGATGTTTACCGATGATTCCTATTTCTGGTCTATAACTATGCCTAGCTGTGGAATGTCAAAAATCTCATATGAGGATGTAAGTTCTGAGGATAGAAAAATGGTATGGAAGCCTTTTGACTTTAGTTTTCTCTCTGAAAAGTGGACAGAGCTTATTACAACCTTATTAAAAGAACACTATTATAAAGCTGAAGATGTATCTCATTATTTTATGTCACAGTTTTCAAAGGCAGATCTGGAGCTTACAATGGAAAAGCTTGGAACAGATATGCAAAATACTATTTATATAGGCAATAAATATGGATATACGGGATGCACAAGCCCTATCATGGCACTTGAGGAAGAACTTGAAACAAAGACGTTTGATGAGAACGAGATCGTAGTATTCTGTTCCGTTGCATCGGGATATTCTATGGAAGCATTGCTATATAAGTGGTAATAAACTTAAAGGAGTAATGATAATATGCAAAAGAATGAAGGGACTATCCTAAAATATCAGCTAAATACATTGAAATTTGTGCTTATTATATATTCAATAAGTGCTTTTCTTGCAGGCTCTTTATTTGTGATCATGAAGCTAATTGGCTTCTACGAAGAAATAACCTGGAATTCATTAGCCGTACTTGCTGCGGTATCAGCAGTAGAATTAATCAGCTTTAAACTGCTGTATAATGCTACCACTAAAGATAATGAGCTGAATAGAAAAGCTTTCTTTATACTAAAAGCAGCTATATTACTATATTCTTACATTAATTATTTATTGCTTTGTTTCATAGTCCCTTCAAAAGAGCTTTGGGCAACTATCTTTTACTTCATACTGCTCGGTATGCTATTCCTCGACATCAAAATGAATGCAGTTTCAATGATTATTGGGATAGCCTCCCAGATTATTCTGTTTACACTTAATCCGCTGACTCTACCGAATGAACAGTTCCTTGTAAGGGAATTGATTATGAGAATTGTAGCAATAAGTCTGAATTTCTTTGGAATATTCATTTTTTCCTTCTTTGCAGCAAGGTTGTTAAAAACTGTTGAGAGTGATGAAAATGAATTAAGAAAAAGCAATGAACATATAGGAAATGTATTCAATAAAGTATCCGAATATGCTCAGAACCTCGTCGCAGCAAGCGAACAATTATCAGGAATGGCAGAGGAAGAGAGCAATTCAATAGAAGCGATTGCAAATATAAGCCAAGGGGCTGCAAAAGACGCAAATACTATGCTGAGTGATATTGAAGAAAATAGCCGGATTCTCAGTGAGCTTTTGAACGCAAACGAGTCCATAGCCGAGAGGGTGAAGGATACCGAGCATGAATCCTCAAAACTGATTGAATTATCAAATCGTAATGAAAATGCACTAAACGAGGCATTGTCTATCATTGTCGGTATTAAAGAAAGCATAGGCAACACTCTTGAAGCTACTAATATTCTGGAAGAGAAATCAAAGCAGATAGATGAGATACTTCTCATTATACGTCAGATTTCCGGGCAGACAAATCTGCTTGCATTGAATGCATCCATTGAAGCTGCAAGAGCCGGAGAACTGGGAAAAGGCTTTGCTGTTGTAGCCGACGAAATCAGAAAGCTTGCTGTGAACACTCATAACTCCCTTAACGAAGTGGCTTCCATCACACAGGAGTTTCAGCAAAGAGTCAGCCAGGTAGAAGGCTTGATGGTTGAAAATACAGAAAAGGTAAGCCATGGTAATGATATATTAAAGGATGCAGTATATAATGTAAAGAATATGATAGAAGGTCTTAAGGATTCCGGCAAAAATATCAACGTTATAAACAACCTTGCACGTACACAGCTTACAGAGACACAGGATGTAGTAGCCTTTAATTCAAACATCTCAAAATCAACAAAAGAAACTACAAATAATTTCAATATTGTATTCGGCTCAATCAATGAAAATCTGGCCATAAGCCAGGAGCTGACCAGCAGTGCTGAGAATCTAAGAAACATAGCAGAAGATATGAATAAGCTGATAAACTGAAAGCATAGGGGACAAGAAATTGTCCCTAAGTTTTTTTTGTAATCGAGACTGTGAAAAAAGTCTGCAAATATGGCTTTCTATGATAAAATCAAATTATCATGGGAGGCTGTTTTTTATGAGAATGATGTAATTAATTATATTACCAAAAATTCAATTCATACCCAATTTTGTACGTTTCATTCCAAATCTTTTACATTTTATCGGATATTTAAGACATATTTTTATCTTTTCGCTATAATAAAATTAATCTGTTGTGCTAACTGATATTCTGTTTGGCCAGGAATATAAAAGCTAGCACAAAGGATGAAATTAATAAAAATACTTATTTTTCAGGAGGAGATATTATGAGCACAGACCCTTCAATTTATGCAAATATTCCGGTAAATATTAACGTTATGATTGTAATTGATACCGATTATGTCAAAAAAACTTATCCTAACCCCAGTAAAGATAAAAACAAGCCTACCGGTATCGATCATAACAGCCAGTTCATGATTTGCACAGATCCACGCGGCATTGTCAAAGGACAGGGAACTGCCGATTTGAATTTCAAAGCCAACGTTGGAGATTATGTATCATTCAGGGGCACCTCAATTTACGGGAATTCAGATGACGCTGTAATAGTTTATGGAATCAAATACTGGTCAGGAACCGACGTTTTTAATAACTTTACATGTAATGTGGTAGAAAGAACAGGTGCGGCAGTACCCGACCCTAAGAGTGAGAGCCGAGATGGATTACCTGCAAAGAACATTCCAGTATCTTTCACCAGCCTGGATTCAAAGGTGGGACATACCGGAACAGAGAATTTCTATGTCTACTTTGCCCTCTATGAATTGGATGACAAGGGAAATAGGCAGGATTTGTTGGGTTATTACTACTGGGATCCAACCGTTACTGTAGGATAATCTACTTAAGGGGCATTCTTAAATAGGAACACAATTCAATCCCGATATATTAGCGGGATAGTTGTGACGAAACTGACGAATCGTCCCTGCCGTCCGGCAGGGACGATTCGTTGTAAAACAAGGGATATGGAATGGATTTCCCCCTTCTGCGGAATTTTAAACAGTTTTGGTGTATACAAATTTTAAAGGAGAAGATAATATGATTAGCAGTTTAGAAATTAACACAATGATTTTAGTTGATACGAATTATGTCATAAAAACCTATCCTACCCCAAGCAAGGATCCTAACCGTCCTACTTACATTGATAATAAAGGTCTGTTTATAATTTCCGACGATTTGCGCGGTATTATCAGCGGGCAGGGAACTTTAAATCTTGCTCTGAAAGCATGTGTTGGAGATATTGTATCAATTAGAGGCACTTCAATTTATGGTAATTCAAACGATGCTATTATCCTTTTTGGAGTCAAACATCATATGGGAGACAACATCTTTACCAATTTTGCAGCTAATCTGACAGAGATAAAAAATGCAGTACAACCCGGTTTACCCATCCCAGGTTACTATGACGGTAAGTTCATTAGTTATGATTCAAAGGTAGTACGTACCGGAACAGAGACTCTCAATGTCATTTTTGCTCTCTATACATTGTCTGACAATGGGCAAACGCAAGAGTTATATGGATATTACTGCTTTGATGTAACTTTTTCTATAAGATAATCTCCCTAAGATATATGCCCGAAGCAGTTGTGACAAATCCGATGTGTTGCTCCTGTCACCTGGCAGGGGCAATTTATTGTTAATAACATCCGGTATGTGCGCCAGATTATACAGGAGGAGATAGTATGAGCACAGCCAGTTCAAGTGCTGTAGACATTAACGTATTGATTGTAATTGATACCGATTATGTTAAAATCCATTATCCTAAACCAAGCCAGAATCCCAACAGGCCTACAGTTATCTATAATAACAGCCAATACATGATTTGTGCCGATCCACGCGGTATTATCAGCGGGCAGGGAACTACCGACCTGAATTTCATAGCCGCACGCGGAGATAATATATCATTCAGGGGCATTTCGATTTACGGTAATTCAGACGACGCTGTAATTGTATATGCAGTTAAACACAAGAGAGGAAACCGTGTCTTTAGTGCCTTTGAAACTAAAGTTACAGAAATCCGGCATGCGGTAGTACCCGATGCTTCCACTCAAGATGGATTGCCCCCAAGCACCGTCGTAGGTGATTTCATTAGTTATGACTCAAAGGTAGTAAAATCTGGAGCAGAGAACTTCAAGGTATATTTTGCTCTTTATACTTTGGATGACAAAAGAGAAACGCAAGAATTATATGGTTACTACTGTTGGGACTCAAGCATTACCGTAAAAAAAAATAATGAGGCAGGAGCATGATGCAAGTGCTTAAGTAGTGCAATCTGAGCATAAAGTTACCTCAGTATCCTTGGAATAATTTAAAGAACCGCATCACTGCGGTTCTTCCGTCATATCCTGATCTATCTCCCTTTTTTCAATTCTTATCTTGGATATTCTCTTATCGTCAACTTCCTCTATCCTGAAATATATATTATTAATGGTTACATCATATCCTACCTCAGGCATTTTACCTGAGTGGCTAAGAATCATTCCGCTTATTGTGTCGAATTCCTCTTCAGGTATGTTAGTATCCAGTATATCGTTTACATCACCTATATCAAGCATCCCGCTGACAATATACGTATTGTCGTCCATCTTTTCATATTCAAGAACAACATCATCATATTCGTCAAATATATTGCCTACAATTTCCTCAAGCAAGTCCTCTATTGTGATTAGTCCGGCTGTTCCGCCATATTCATCTATAACTACTGCAATATGGGTTTTCGATTTCTGCATTTCCTTGAAAAGCTCGTCAATCTTCTTATACTCAGGTACGAAATGTACAGACCTTATTATATTTTTAAGGGATACTTCCCATTCATTCTCCTTTTTTATCATTGCGAAAAGATCTTTTACATATAAAATTCCAATAATATTGTCTACTGATTCTTCATATACCGGAATCCTGGAGAAATTCTCCTCTACTATCACATCAAGTATTTCTTCACGGGTAGCCTCGGAGCTTAATGCTATAATATCAGTCCTGGGAGTCATTACTTCCTTTGCAACTGTATCGTCAAATTCAAATATACTATTGATCATTTCTGTTTCAGTTTCCCGGAATATACCTTTCTCTTCACCGACATTAATCATAGACCGGATTTCCTCTTCTGTTATCTGTTCTTCCGTAATCTTAGCCGGTCCGCCCATGAGCTTCACTATGAAATTTGTGGACATAGTAAGGAATTTAACAACAGGGTAAGTAAGTTTAGCTATAAAATGTATTGTGCCGGCAACCCCAAGTGCAATCTTTTCGGATTGTGAAAGAGCCATTCTTTTAGGAACAAGCTCCCCCAGCACTAGAGTAAACAATGCAATTATGCTAGTTACAGCAAACATAGAAATTCCAGCAGCCGAGCTTGATATCACCGGAATATTCAACCCCGCAAGAAAATTAGTTAAACCCTTTGATAAGGTCTGAGCACCTATGGCACTGGCAAGAAATCCGGCAAAAGTAATGCCAATCTGAATGGTAGCCAGCAATTTGCTTGGTTCTTCAAGGAACCTGTCTACTAAAATTGCAGCTTTGTTGCCCTCATCAACAAGAGGTCTAATTCTTGATTGTCTTACTGAAATTATAGCCATTTCAGAAGCGGCAAAAAACGCATTCAAACCGATCAGTAAAAATATAAGCAAAATTTCCGTCCACAAGTCTACGTCCATTAAAAAAATTCCCCCTAGTAAATCATTTGTTAATATTATACTATTTATTCATATGCAAATACAAACTATTATATTGATTATTATATTACGCTACTACCAGTTTACAAGCTAAATCACCTGCTATTGTGGTGTAACAAGCCCTGCTGCCCTTTTATAGAGCAATTTGTACTTTATTTGTCAAATCACTAATTTTATGATATTTTTTCAGCTTTCCTTGATATAATAATAGTAATGCACCACATTTGCCACTACTATTATATAATAAATTATACTCATTGTATATGAAAAATGGCCTACTGTATATCAAGCCAGCAGGCCTTGAGGCAAATCCATTAAGAAAACCATAAGCATAATTATGAGAAAGGTTTTATCACACTTGTTTTCAATATACAAAATGAATACAACTGCAAGGACTAAAAAATCTTCCGGACTTAAGTTGCTGAGCAAACCTAAAGCTAAACGTTCCACACCCATTTTATTTTCCTGCCTTGCTCATAAAATTCTCAAAAAAAGCTACCATATTCATAATCCTGATGCAGTCGTCAATACCCTTCTGCCTCTTTTCTGATACGAAAGGTTTTACTGAGTTTAAAAGCAAAATCCTTCTGTCATCCTTTACCCCTGCGAACATTTTGTCAAAAAGCAGGCCCATCAATGCCTTTTCATCAAAGTCCCCCAAATTGGCTGCCGGAGACGCCTTAGATGCTTCCTCTTCTGTCTGCCCTTCAGAAGTGTCCGATACTTTCTGTTCTTCCTTTACTTCATTTTTTTTTTGAGGACCAAGCCCTGAAAGGAGCATGCCCATTAGTTGTTTTTTCAAACCATCCATATCATTATTTTTCAGCGCGTTTATAAGCTGGTCGTTTGAGCCATCCGCCGACTTGTTATTACTCAGGTAATTAATGAGATCCTCCTTTAAGCCATCTACATCTCCCCTGTTGATTTTATCCTTTATGGCAGGGTCAATATTACTGTTCTGGCTTATTTCATTTACCAGCATATTCTTCACCTGGTCAGGTGACACATTGTTTACATCTATACCTCCCATTTTTTCCGAAACCATCTTTTTTATCTCATTGAGTCCGCTGTCAGATACGTTGTTATCCTTACCATATGGCATATTGTAACCTCCAATCTTTATTATCCTTATTATCATAATATTCACGCCATCATCATTGGTTACAGCCTTTTAACCCGACGACCCCTTTAGTATTTTATAACACCGTCACACTTCATACTATGTACAAACTTCAACTTTGGTTACACTATATAATATGTGTTATAATAAATTAGAGATTGATATATGATAAGGAGGCACAAAATGACAAAGCAGATGTGGAAGCCCGGTACTCTCTTAAATCCTGTGCCGGCGGTGATGGTATCTTCCATGAGCAGCGAGGGTATAGGAAACATCATAACAATAGCATGGACGGGTATAATCTGCTCGGATCCGGCTATGCTTTACGTATCTATAAGACCTGAAAGATACTCCTATGATATTATAAAAAACAGTGGAAACTTCGTAGTAAATATTCCGGACAGGAGCCTGGCTTATGCCGTTGATTTCTGTGGAGTGAAATCCGGCAGAGATGTCAATAAGTTCGAGCACTTGGGTCTTACGGCCCAAAAATCCAATCTTGTAGATGCTCCTTCCATTGGAGAATGCCCGGTAAACTTGGAATGCCGGGTCAAAGATATAATTACCTTAGGCTCTCATGATATGTTTATAAGCGAAATACTTTGCGTGGATGTTTCCGAAGAGCTTATAGATAAATCCGGAAAACTGCACCTTGAAAAGGCAGATTTGATATGCTACAACCATGGTGAATACATGGCTCTGGCGGAACCATTAGGCCATTTCGGCTTCTCAGTCAAAAAAAGTTCAAAGAAAGGGAAAAAGTAAAGTCATGCTTTACTTTTTCCCTTTCTTGCATTGAAACTTGCTTTTTATTGCATTATTTATCAATTCCACTTTTTTACGCATCAGACCGGGCATTATGCTGTACTTCCCTTCAAACTGCTGCTCTGAAGCTTCGACATTGCACAACCGGCAGTATGTATACTCCAATGCAGCAGCCCATACATTCACATCATCTATCTCCGGCACCTCCGGGAAGGTTGATTTTACAAATTCATACCAGATGTCTTCAATAATCTTCTTATATGGTCTTTTATAGCAGTTTCGCATCATTGATATCGTCTTACGCTTTACCTCATTCCATTCCTTTTTCCATTCTGACTCCGGGAAATCCAGGGAATCTATCGATACATTCTTTATTTCCCCATCAAAATTCACAGTATATGGCTCCTTAGCGCCAATAGAATTCAAAAGAAATACCGACTCCATTTTTATATAGTTTTCTACATCATCTCTGAGCATAAATTTTCTTATAATAGGCTCAGCCTCAAGCAGCTCGTCATTCTTTATTTTATTGAATATCAGCTTTCTTAAGAAGTATTTATCAAAATTTATTCCAAAGTATATCATATCAACCACATGCTTGTTGCTCACAAACTCTGCCTTACATTCATCGGACTGCATTTCTATCAACTTATGTATGAAATCCAGTCTGTTTTTTATTTCTTCCTTGGGCAGTTGATATATATATGGAAATGGCGTATTTTCGTTTTCGCTGTCCAGGTGCCTTATAGCAGCTTCGATATAATAATCTGAAAGCATATTCTCATCGTCTATTCTGGAAAGCCTCTCCCAGAGCTTAACACTTTCCTTATACTTCTTGGTGTTATATGCTGCAACAGCAGTAAAATGTATATACATAGGATTGTCCGGGTCAACTGACAAAAGCTTTTTAAAGGTTCTGTAAGCATCTCCATGCCTCCCCAGGCTCCCATAGGTATCCCCGATTTTATAAAGGTAGTCCTCATTATCTGTACAGATTTTGCTGATTACCCTTATCTGCTTTTTAACCCAACTGGTTGAGCCCTGCTTATTATAGAATATTGCCAGATTGCAATTCGCATGTACATTGGCTTCCTCATAGGTAATCACCTCACGGGCAAGCTCTATTGCTTTATCCAAAGATCCCAGGTAATAATAAGCCAGTGAGAGGTTGTTCCTTGCCGGTATAGCGTTGGGAAGCATCTGCACCACCTTTTCAAATTTCCGAGTAGCTTTCTCATACTCCCGCTTCTCCAGATGATCGATTGCTTCTTCCTCAATCTTGTATATTTTCTCAAGCTCCTCGTCATCCATGTTGTTATTAGCATCCTTTATCATTGTGAGCATTTCCAGCAGTTCCTCAGCCTCATCAGAGAACTCCCCATCAGGGTCCTTTTCCAGGTAAATGCTGAAATATTCGGCTGATTTTTTTATTTTCTGCATTTGGAGATAGTTGCACCCTAATCCAAAATAGCACTCAAGATAATCAGGATCAAGATTTTTGACTATATTAGCCAAAACCTCAGTGGAATGGTCAATGTCTCCCTGTTCTGCCAGCAGCCCTGCATAGTTGAACTGTAGATAACTGTCATGGGGCTTGAGCTTAACAGCTTTCTCAATATATCTTAAAGCAGTAGTCAGCTTGCCTTTTTGGATATACTTGTATCCCAGGTCAAAATAAAACTCCGCTTCTCTTTCAAAGGCTACGACTTTGTTGCTCATATTCATATCACCAGCTTTATTGTAAATAATAGTTAGCCTTACTCTTATTATACCAATTTCCTCAGGAAGTGTGTAGTAATCTTCATTGTTACCAGCAAGACATATTTGGAAATTTACCCCGCACCTCTCTATATATAGTTTAGCATAAGATGAAGAATTATCAAAATAATAAGTCGGGCATATATGTGTTATCCACATATATGCCCGACTTTATAACAATTTTATTCTTTTTAACCATTCCTCTTAAGCTTTCCGTTCTTCATGGCGTAGTTTTCTGCAAGTCCAAAAATATAGAAGCCCAAGGGAATAAGCAATATCCCGATTATTAGTATCGTCCCTACGTCAGGCAGCACATCCCTGATTGCAGCACCTTCTATGAGGCACCTTCTTATTGCCCTAAGAGTATAAGTTGCAGGCGAAATTGTAGAAAACCAACTCAGCCACACAGGCAGTGCCTCTACAGGATAGTATATTCCCGATATCAAGAGTAAAAAACCTGCTATTATATTTGTTGCCTGCGACCCTTTTTCAGGAGATAAAAGCGGTAGTATGGCAGCTATAAGCCCCAAGCCCATAAATGCAAAGCTGGAAATAATGAGAATCAAAAATGCACCTGCAATATTAGCATTCTCCATAGACAGATTAAAGAATAAAGTAACCACCGCCAATACCACAACTGTCCTTATTGCACCATATATTATTGCATAAATGCAAGTACCTCCAAGATAGGTCAGCCTTCTTATCGGTGCCATAAAAGTATACTCGATGGTTCCTTCCCATCGTTCCATTGATACAGAATTGCTTATCTCCATGAATATTACCGACAGAAACCCCCATAACAGGGCCCCGATTATGAGATACAGCGTTGTAGCCGCCCGCTCCTTCTCAGGTACATTATACGCGATAAGTCCTATAGTAAGCGTATTTATTACATTATAAAACAAGAAGACTATCTCCCAACTCAAGTACCTCTTCACAAGATTAAGGTTCCTCTCAACAAAAGCATAACTAGCCTTGATTTCATTAATTATCTGCATCTTCATCCCCCTTAAAGCCTTTCCCAGTAAGCGCAAAGAACACATCCTCCATTGTTGCCTCTGATTCTCTGCCGCCTACCAACTTTTTCAGGTTTTCTGGGGTATCTACAACAATAAAGCTTCCTTCATCTATTATTGCTATCCTGTCACACATTTTCTCAGCTTCCTGCATGTCATGGGTTGTCAATATTATTGTTGAATCATGCATGTTTTTAACCTCCAGCACAAAATCCTGGACTTCCTTCTTAGACTTCGGGTCCAAACCGGTTGTAGGTTCATCTAACAGGATTAAATCCGGAGAGGTAAGAAGTGCTCTTGCAATTGCAACTTTCTGCTGCATACCCCTGGAAAGCTCCTCAAGCGGACAGCGTATTTTGTCTTTTTTAAGTCCGAGCCTCATAAGCACCTCTTCTACCTTTTTTCGTCCCGCAAGCATGTCATAGTTATACAGCCTGAGGGAGTATGACAAATTTTCCATGGCAGACAGTTTCTTAAAAAAAGAAGCTTCTACCGATACTCTATTGATTTTTTTTCTTATCTCTAGCCTGTCTTTAATTATATCCTTGTCAAATATCCTTACATCACCTTCATCAGGGATTAATAATGTTGAAAGAAGTCTTATCAGGGTGGATTTGCCGGAGCCATTTTGCCCCAGCACTCCAAATATTTCACCCTTACCAACCTCGAAAGTCACATTCTTTACCGCTGCTTTCTTTTTTCTTTTCTTGAACATTGATAAAATTGTCTCATGATCATCTGCTTGTAAAAAACTCTTTGTTACGTTTCTACATGTTATTGCATTCAAGCTCTCCCCCCCTTTTTGTTATCTCATCATTCTATTCAGTGGGTATTCCCCGAATCCGAAACCATCGTTTTTCAAATGCTTAACGCCGTATTCCAATGACTGATACAATGCATATCCGTATACATCTAAATTCCTGTTTATTTCAGCCTTGTAATTGCCTCTTTTGCTATTGAAGTCTAACTTCATCAATGCTTTACTGATTAAATTCATACTATTACCTCCTCTGTCTGATCTCCCGACTGCGATATTCCTGTTAAACCCAATTATTTTTGCTATAGTCATAGCAAACCCCTCCCTTCACAAGTTATACTATAGGTGCATAAAAAAAGGCCATGGTATTACCCATGACCTTTTAAAAATGTCTTAATAGATGACTCATATGCATTTATATATAAATACAAAGTCACGGGTTTTGCGGCCCGTGACTTTTAATACATTATCTGCTATTTTTCAAATCCCAGGCCGTGATATGTAATTTTGGACATACTGATGCTAATAGCGCTAGTTATCATAAATATGCTTGTATTCACTTTCACGACCTCCTTTTTTAGCAATCTAAATTTCCATGATATATATTTTTATTACTTTATTAATATACCATAAAACTAATATTTTTACAATACTTCCAAACATTACAGTTCTGTAACATGTTTTTTATAATTCATTTCTATGTTTCATCTGGCATATTGAAGTGCTGATTTCCTGTTTAGGATAGTTATACCCATGTTCAAAGGTTTCATACAATACATTTGCAGGATCATCATTATCTTTGTTCGCTTTGAATTCATAGCTATTTATCTTGTTCCGGCAGCTTAGTTTCAAAAACAATTTTCTGACCAAATTCACACAATTGCCCCCCTAATAAAATATAAAACAAGTCCTTGCAGCGCAACGGTCAGGGTCATTCCTATATATCATATTCCAAACCTTGCATTTTTATCATGAAAGCCCCGGTAGCCCTGCTTTAAATCCCGAGTCTTCCCTTATTTCTTTATATTATTCTTATATGCATATATGGCTGCCTGTGTTCTGTCACTGACGTTTATTTTCCGGAATATGTTGGAAACATGATTCTTTACTGTCTTTTCACTTATAAAAAGATGTTCTGCTATATCTTTGTTGTTCAAGCCGTCAGCAATAAGGGCTATGACCTCATATTCCCTCTGGGTCAGTTCGTTTTCATTCCTGATTCTTGCTCCCCTGGGCTTATTAAATTCCCTTATAAGTTCTGCCGCCAACTTCGGCTGTATGTAAGACTCACCGGCATACGCATCCCTGATAGCTTTGAAAAAGCTGGCTGAATCAGAATCCTTAAGGATATATCCTGAAGCTCCTATCTGCATTGTCTCTATAAGGTATTCTCTGTCCTCATGTATTGTAAGTATTACAACTCTAGTGTCTATACCAATTTCCTTAATCTTTTTAAGCGCCTTTATGCCGTTCATTATAGGCATATTTATATCCAGAAGCAGTACATCAGGTTTAAGCGCTGTAACTTTCTCTATGGTTTCAACTCCATTGGAAGCCTGTCCTACAACTTCAAAGTCACATTCCAATTCCAGGAGCTGTTTTAATCCTTCTCTGACAATAGAATGGTCATCTGCAATCACTATCCGTATTTTACTCACTTTATCCCTCCTCATTTATATCGAAAGATATGCTTACAAATATTTTGGTACCCTTACCTTGGGTTGCCCTTAAATCAAACTTCCCATTCAAGAGTTCGACCCTTTCTCTCATACTTAGTAAACCATAGCCTGAGTCTTCATGTTCAGCCGTCTTAAGCTTGCTCATGTCAAAACCCTTCCCGTTATCGCTTATAAGAAAGTTTAACTGCTCCTTGGTGAATTCAACTCTGATACTCGCGCTATCGGCACCAGAGTGCTTCTTTATATTGGTCAGTGCTTCCTGTATGATTCTGAATGCAGCAAGTTCAACAATTGGCTTTAATGATTTCGGGTCTCCAAAAACCAGAAAATCAACCACTATGTTGTTTTCCTCAACATAGTTGGAAATATATCTTTGAAGGGTAGGAACTAATCCCAAATCATCCAAGGACATAGGCCTCAAATCATATATAATCTTTCTTACGTCACAAAGACTGGAACGAAGAAAACCTTTGAGACTGCCAAGTTCTTCCTTTGCTTTTGCCTTATCCATATCTATAAGCTTCTCACACAATTCGGCCTTAATAACAAGATTGGCAATGAGCTGTGCAGGACCATCATGAATCTCCCTTGCAACTCTCTTTCTTTCGTCCTCCTGTGCTTTAATTATCTTTATCCCCAGGTATTGCTTCTGTTTGATATCCTCAAGCTGTATTGAAAGGTCCTGAAGTTCGCCATTTAGATAGCCCATTGCAACTCCTACCTTAGAAACAAGGGATTCAGCTTTATTTGCAGTATCCTTGGCAATCTTGAGTCTTCTTTCCAGCTCACTTCTGCGTTGTATAAGCAACTGCTCCTCAGCCTTTTTCGTCATTAGCTCCACCTGAAGGTCCTTTGCCTTATCATAAGCTCTTTTTATGTCATCTTCATTATATTGCTTTATGTTCTTGCTTACTATCATAAGCTGATACCTGCATTCTTTGTCAAGTTTTTCCAAACTGTCGACCTGCCTGATCAAGTCTGATGCAAGTACCCTTATCTTATTCAGTTCTTCCTCCACCAGTCGGCATTCAGTGCGAGAGCCTTCCGCTATGCCGAATATTTCACCCCTGCTTCTTTCAATAATATCTACAGTATTTTTAATTATCTCATTTAATCTATCTATAATGAACACCCCTTGTTTAGTTTCTCATTATTCGATACCGCTTTTAAATATATCTTGCTAATGATGCCTCTCTATTACTATTATCGTTGAATGTTCAGGATTTGTTAATAGGAAAAATATCAAATGCATATATTATCTGTTGAACTGCAAGTCTCGTCTCTATTATAAGAAAAAAGTGCGGTCTATCCGCCGCACTGTAAAGTGAATTTTTACATGGTAGCAAGCTGAATCTGTTCCTGTTCATCAAGCAGAAAACCCAAATCAAGTATTATGAGCAGCCTGTCTCCTTGTTTCCCTATACCTGTTATATATTTTCTTTCTACACCTGCAACAATAGAAGGTGCTTCCTGGATGTCTTTCTCGTCTAATGTCAGCACTTCTGACGCATCATCTACAATAAACGCTATCTGCTTGTCCCCGAAATTGACTACAATAGTCCTTGTGTTTTCAGTTAATTCCTGTCCAGGTATATTGAATTTCTTTTTCAAACTTATGACCGGAATAACATTGCCTCTAAGGTTCATTACCCCTTCTACAAATGCAGGGGTATTGGGCACCTTAACCGGTTCTTCATAAGGTCCTATTTCCTGAACTTGCATTATATTCACACCATATTCTTCTTTACCAAGCTTAAAAATAACAAATTGTAATTCGGCCATAAAAATCCCTCCCAAAGCTAATTATACCATTAAACCATTTTTGTGAACAACCATTCTATGTATAATTTTAATGTTTTTTGCAACTACAATCACAGTTGCCATCATGATGTTCATGTCCGCATTCGTGCTTATCCTCAACAAACTCAATAGACTCCAACTGTTGCCTTACTTGACCCTTTATAAACTCTATATATTTTTTTCTAAGTTCCTGCTGCTCCAGCTTTTCTTCTTCAGTCAGGCCATCCTGCCTGGACTTTTTTGAAAGGAAGTTTATCCTATCTATCATTTCCTTGATTATCATATTTTACCTATCCTATTCTTGAATTTACTATATCGAGTATTTCGTTACGAAGCTTACGTCCTTCGGTGGAAAACTTCCTGCATCTCTCATAGGCTTCTGCTTTGATAACTTCATCTGCAATTCCCGGAAGATTTATGTTTACATTCAGTGCAGCCCCTTCCAATCCTGAAAACGCCAGTAAAGCTCCTACTCCTATGTCGGATACGGCATTCTTATTGCCATATCTTGCGATAAATTTTTGGTTTTTAAGTAAATCAAAACATCTTTCTGCGGTCTTTAGAGGAACCTGCAGCGCATATATACTTGCTTCCTGCATTTTCCCCCTGCGCAATTGCTTTTGCTCCTCTGTATCCTTCGGAAGCTTCATTGCCTCCATAAACTTGTTGAAGGCTTTGGTATCCTCATCGACCAACTCTGTAAGCTCCTTTTCTAAAGCTTTTACTTTGTCAGACTCTTTAATGAACTGTGTTTTTATGTCTTCATCCAAGCTTTCATAAACTTTTTTCCCAATTGAAAGATTCGCCATCATCATAGTGAGAGCTGCACCCAAGGTACCGGACAGTGCTGCTGTACTCCCGCCGCCCGGAGCAGGCTCGCTGCTCGCCAGTAAATCACTGTAATCCCTCAAAGTCATATCCATTAACAAGCTCATAAATTCACCCCACTATTGTCCTTTGACTATTTTTCCATTTTCTACAACTGTTTTTCCGCCCTTTATGACGGTATTCACATGGTTTATGCCGAAATGGTATACGATATACTCCAGGTTTGGAGCATCAAATATTACAATATCAGCTTTCTTGCCCACTTCCAAACTTCCGATTTCAGAGGCTCTGTCCACAGCATAGGCAGCGTTTATGGTCATTGCTTTTATTATCTCCTCAGGGGTCATTTTCATTCCGAAACATGCAAAAGTCATTATGGACTGCAAATTTTCAGTAGGACATGTGCCTGGATTGTAGTCAGTTGCAATCGCTACCCTGACACCCTTTTTCATCATTTTTCCGGCCTCTGCATACTTACCCGTCATAAGATAGAAGGAAGTTCCGGGAAGCAATACCGCTGTTACTCCCGCTTCTGCCATTGCAGCTATTCCCGCATCCGATGCAGCAAGCAGGTGTTCTGCGGATACAGCACCCATAGAACCTGCAAGCTCCGCCCCTTCTAAAGGAATTATCTCATCCGCATGTATCTTAAGCTTGAAGCCTTGCTCCTTGCCTTTTTGCATTATTATTCTTGACTCCTCCGGTGAAAAAACGCCCTCCTCGCAGAACACATCCATAAATTCGGCAAGGTTGTTCTTCTTAACATAAGGCATAACCTTTTCACACATAAAGCCTATATAGCCCTGGGTATTTCCTTTGAATTCCTCCGGTACAGCATGAGCCCCCATATAAGTGGACACTATGTCTATAGGATGGGAAGCATTAAGCTCTAAAGCCGCCTCAAGGCACTTTATCTCGTTATCAAAATCAAGTCCGTAGCCGCTCTTGGCTTCCACTGTAGTAGTACCATGGAGCAGCATCTCATCAAGACTTTTTTCTGCTTTTGCTTTAAGTTCTTCCTTGGATGCTTTCCTTGTGTTCCTAACGGTACTTAATATTCCTCCGCCCATTTTCAGAATCTCCAGGTACGGCACTCCTTTAAGCTTTAGAGGAAGCTCCTTTTCTCTGGAGCCTCCGTGAATAAGGTGGGTATGGGAATCTATAAGTCCGGGAGTCACTGTCTTACCAGCGGCATCAATAATCCTTGTACCGTAACCTTCCATATCCCCGGGTGCATTTCCTTCTCCCAGTGCGATTATTTTTCCATCCTTTACCGCCACATATCCGTTCTCAATTATTCCTGCACCTTCCCCACCAGTACAGCAAGCTATTATTGAAGCATTAATTATCAAATCAGCCTTCATACAATTCACCCTCTAAGTAATGTTTTACACTTAGAAATTCCCTTATGCGGGTTCCTTTGCGGAAGCAACGGAATAGGAGCATAAGTAGTGGAATTTCTTAGCGGAAAAGATTGTTTCCTTATTTACACTTATTCCAGTTCGCCTACTGCGCTTTCTGCCGCTTTTATCAAAACCTCAGCTTTAACCATTCTGTCCAGCTTATTCATATCAATATACATTATCCTGTCCTCATCTACAGGGGTCACTTCTTTTCTTATAGTCTCATAAGCTTGCAAAGTACCTTTCCCAAGCTTTACATCTCCTCTGAAGCTTATAGCCTGTGCCGCAGCAAATGCTTCAATCCCCAGAACCTTCTGCACATTGTCCAATATAACCCTGGCCTTTCTTGCGGCAGTAGTTCCCATGCTCACATGGTCTTCCTGGTTTGCAGAGGAAGGAATCGAGTCTACGCTTGCAGGATGAGCCAATACCTTATTCTCCGACACAATAGAAGCAGCCGCATACTGAGTTATCATAAAGCCTGAATTCAACCCGCCCTTTCTTGTAAGAAAAGCAGGAAGATCATTAAGCTGAGGATTTACCAGTCTCTCCAACCGCCTCTCCGAAACATTTGCAAGCTCGGATACTGCTATACCCAAAAAATCCATAGCAAGAGCTATAGGCTGACCATGGAAATTCCCGCCGGATATTACCTGGTCGTAATCGGCAAATACCAATGGGTTGTCAGTTGCTGCATTAAGCTCTATTGATATCTTTTCCTCAACATATTGTATTGCATCTCTGCTGGCGCCATGTATCTGGGGTATGCACCTTAAAGTATAGGCATCCTGTACCCTTATCTCTCCCTGTGTTGTTGTCAGTTCGCTTCCTTCGGCCAATCTCAGGATATTTCTCGCAACAGCCATCTGACCTTTATGTCCTCTTACCTCATGCACCTTCTTATCAAAGGCAGTTGTTATACCCTTAAGAGCTTCAAGTGTCATAGCAGATATTATATCCGCATTTTTCAAAAGATTTTCAGCATCATATACAGCAAGCGCACCTATTGCAGTCATTACCGGAGTACCATTTATAAGTGCCAGACCTTCCTTGGAAGTAAGCTCCACTATTGCAATGCCCGCCTTATCCATAGCTTCTTTGCCTGTCATCCTTACTCCCTTATAATATGCCTCTCCCTCTCCCAGCATGACAAGAACCATGTTGGCAAGGGGCGCAAGATCTCCGCTCGCTCCAAGGGAACCTTTTTCAGGAATTATTGGATGCACTTCTTTGTTAAGCATTTCTATTAATGTATTTACAGTTTCCAGCCTTATGCCGGAAAAACCCTTTGCAAGTGCGTTGACTCTTAAAAACATGACTGCTCTCACAGTCTCTTCTGTAAGTGGATCCCCCAATGAGCATGCATGACTCACAATAAGGTTTCTCTGAAGAGCTTTGGTATCTTCCTTTGATATAAATACATCACTGAATTTCCCAAAACCAGTAGTTATTCCGTATACTACCGCTCCCTTATCTACCAGGCTGTCCACATAATCCCTTGACTTTTTTATTTTGTTCACTGCCTGCTCCGACAGTTCGACTGTATAGTTGTTCCTGGCAACATCGACAACATGCCTTATTGTAAGATGCTCACCGTCAATCAATAAATGCCCCATTTCAAAATACACTCCTTATTTGCTAAATTAGTGCATTTATTATGCACTTTATAAATTTTAATATATATATCCCAAAATATAGTATTGCTACCAAGTACATTTTATCAGAATTCTATCATCAAAGTAAATAAAAGTTGAATAATATGTATTACTCAACTTCTGAAAATTTCTATTACCATTTATCCAGGTGTATTCTATTATCATCATACCTGTCAGCCGGCTCTTTTTTCTCGTCAGGATGGCCTACTGCAATTATGCTTATCGGTATAACATGTTCAGGGATGCCGAAGATTTTTCTTACACCCATAATCCTGTCTTCCTTTGGATATACTCCCAGCCATACTGCCCCAAGGCCTTTATCACAAGCTGCTATCAGAATATTTTCAGTAGCCGCGGAACAGTCCTGCACACAATAACCAAAATCATCTTTGCTCTGGTCTCCACAGACAATAATAGCAAAAGGTGCTTCATTCAACATTTTTGAATAGGGGTGAAACTTGGTAATTTCTATTAAAAGCTGCCTCTCCTCTACAATGATAAATTCCCAGGGCTGTTTGTTGTGCGCTGAGGGTGCCGCCATTGCAGCCTTCATAAGGTCTTTCATATCCTCCTCCGACACAGGTTCACCGGTATACTTTCTGATACTCCTTCTTTCTAGTATTGCTTTCACTTTATCACTCCCCTATCTCTGCTTTCTAGCTCGTGGCACATGGCTCGAAGCTTTTGGTTTATTTTTACCAGTCTTCGCACGTACATGATTATCTTTTGTAATACTGTCTTTCCTTCCTGAGTTGCCCCTCGGAGGCTTTATCAGGCATTTTTCATCATAGCCTATGAGGTCTTCTCTTCCTGAAGCCTTAAGTGCCTTGTATACCAGTTCATAGTTTTTGGGATTCCGGTATTGTATCAGTGCCTTCTGCATTGCCTTTTCCTCAGGGTCCTTGGGAACATATACCGGCTTCATAGTTCTCGGGTCAAGCCCGGTATAATACATGCAGGTGGATAATGTGCCCGGAGTAGGGTAAAACTCCTGTATCTGCTCAGGATTATATCCCATATCCCTTACATATTCGGCAAGTTCAACAGCAGCGGAAATATCCGACCCCGGATGCCCGGACATGAGATAGGGCACAAGATACTGCTCCGTTTTAAGCCGCTTATTCATATCAAAGTATTTTTTCACAAATCTGTCATATATGCCTTTACCCGGCTTGCCCATGTATCTTAAAACCTTGTCGGACACATGCTCGGGTGCTACCTTAAGCTGACCGCTTATATGATTTTTACAAAGCTCCCTTAAAAACTCATCGTCCTTGTCAGCCAGAATATAGTCATACCTTAGACCGGAGCGTACAAACACCTTTTTTACGCCGGGTAAGGCTCTTAGCTTTCGAAGCAATGCTATATAATCCTTATGGTCAACCTTTAGATTTTTGCAGGGCTTAGGATAAAGGCACTGTCTGTTCTTACATACTCCTTCCGTAAGCTGCTTGCCGCAGGCTGCGTGCCTGAAGTTTGCCGTCGGTCCTCCCACATCATGTATGTAACCTTTAAACTCCGGGTCCTTCAAAAGCTTTTTTGCCTCTTCAAGTATTGATTCATGGCTCCTGCTCTGTACGACCCTGCCCTGATGGAAATTCAAAGCGCAAAAAGAGCACCCCCCAAAGCATCCCCTTTGAGAAGTCAGGCTGAATTTCACTTCACTAAGTGCAGGTATTCCGCCCTGCTTCTCGTAGATTGGATGATACTGCCTGGTAAAAGGCAGGCTGTAAACGTCATCAAGCTCCATTCTTGTCAGGGTGGCAGTGGGCGGATTCTGCACCAGAAACCTATCTCCATGAGGCTGTATAAGTACACTGCCCGTATGATAGTCCTGTTCCCTGTACTGGAGCATAAATGCCTCTGCATATTTTCTATTGCTGCCCTTAACTTCCTCGTAGCTTGGCATCACAATTGAGTCCGGTATGTTGTCAAGCTCCGAAGTTATATAAGCAGTACCGTTTACGTAGGTTATATATTTTATTTCCATACCCGATTCAAGAGCTTCAGCCACTTGTATTATTGGCTTCTCGCCCATTCCGTATATTAAAAGGTCTGCCCTGCTGTCAAACAGTATGGATCTCCTGACCTGATTATCCCAGAAATCATAGTGGGCAAAACGCCTTAAACTGGCCTCAATACCGCCTATTATGATCGGCACATCCTTATATGCCTCCCTGAGCCTGTTGCAGTATACGGTAACTGCCCTATCCGGCCGCCTCCCCCTTGCTCCCCCCGGAGAATAAAGATCCTCTCTCCGAGGTCTCTTACCGGCAGTATAATGATTAACCATTGAGTCCATATTGCCTGAAGATACCAGAAATGCAAGTCTCGGTTTCCCCAGAGCCTTGAAGGCATCTGTACTTTGGAAGTTCGGCTGTGGAATTATGCCCACCCTGTAGCCCCTGTTTTCCAGAAGCCTTGCTATTATTGCGCTGCCGAAGCTTGGATGGTCAACATAAGCATCCCCGCTTATACATATGAAATCAAACTGCTCTATATTTCTCTTCTGCATATCTTCCTTACATATAGGAAGAAAATCATCTCTATTAATCAAAAAGTCACATCCTTCTATTTCAATCCAAACGTCGAAATTGGCGTATAAATCCTTTTTCCTCCGGTTTCTTCGCTTTTTACCAGAGAAATCTCCTTGATTTCAACGGTCTTAAAGCTTTTGAAGTCTACTTTTTCCTTCAGTTTTTCAAAGGGTATCTTAAGTACCAAATCCTGCGCTATTGTTATATGAGGTGTATATGCCTTTATTTCTTTTTTCATGCCCAGCCTATACATATCCTCTTCAATATCAGAATACAGCGCACCCAGCTTATCCAGTTCCCCTGAAAAGCCCAGCCAAAGTGCATGGATGCTCCCACGACCGTCAAAGTAGCCTATTTTATCTATATTAAGATGGATTTTCTGGTGCTTTGAGGCAATACTTTTAAGTGCTTTTCCGATGTCCACAGTTTTGGTCTGCTGGACTTCACCGAGGAATTTAAGTGTCAAGTGAAAGTTTCCTACATACTTGAACCTTCCTCTTTCTGAATTTTCCCGCACTATATGCTGTATCCCCGCAATGCTGTCCTTTATATCCCTGCTAAAATCCGATCCTATAAATGTTCTCATGGCCAAGCCTCCTTATTCTATCCGTCTTTCCTATTGTTAGCTTTCCAATCCAAGCATCTTTTTAAGCATAATACCATTTATTACAGCCTGCGCCCTAAAATGGTTATTGAAGCTTACAAAACAATTTTCAGACTGTTTCTCAAGCTCCAGTATTTTATCTTTCCACTGCATAAGCTCCTTCTCATTATAAATATAATCATATCTTTCATAAGCTTCCTTATGATTCCACCATTTCTCATCATTTCTTCCATGGAACCTGACATAAGAAACCTTGGAAGTGCCTATTGCCCTGCCATCCAAAAGTCCCGACACCGAAGGCTCATCCACGCAGACATACCCCAAGCCGTTTGTGCAAAGAAACTTCATGGTTTCATCAATAGCCCACCTATTATTTCTGAACTCTACCACCATATCAAAAGCGGCAAACCTTTCCTTAAGCCCTAATATATAGTCCATATTCTCCCTATTGAAGTGAAAGGAATATGGAAACTGCGCTACCAGACAGCCAAGCTTTTGGACCTGCTTCAGCACATCCAAGGCGCCGAGAAAATCCTCATAGTCCTTATCCCCGGCGTTCCGCGTATGAGTCATTGACTGATGCAGCTTAACGGTAAAGACAAAGTCATCTGCTGTCTTCTTCTGCATATTGTAGAACATGAAGGCATTAGGTATCTTATAATATGTAGAATTAATCTCCGTAAAATTAAAAGAGCCTGAATAAATGCTCAGCATATCCCCTGCCTTGGTATTTTCAGGATAAAATGTCCCCACCCAATCCTTATAGCTGTATCCCGATGTCCCTACATATATCATGCCATGCACTCCTCTCCGGTTAAATATGAATATGCATAATAAAAGTATGCAGCCAAATATATAAATCGCGCAATGAAGATTAAATCGAATAGATGCGATTTATGATATCAAAGAAAACGTTTCACACTATTGAACTGTTTTAGAATGGATTTAGTATGAAACGTCCCGGTGCATACTTTTATTATACTATTGCCATGTTAAATAGGCTATATTTGTTATCTTTTTTTAAAATCTACAGCCGCTACTATCTCATTGTAGATTTCATCTTCAGTTTTACCGTGTGCGTTTATTACTTTTGTAGTGGTGAACACATCTTCCATTCCCATGAAGTTAGAGTCAGCGCCTGTAACAACAATAGCATCAAACTCGTTTAAGGCTGTCTCTGATTCTTTGTTATTGCTGTCCAATAACTCTACAGAGCAATCCCTGCTTTCCAAATATCTTCTTACGTTGCTCAGCGGTTTTTCTATAGCTACCTTCTTCATATCAATACCTCCAGAAAATTCTTTTTAAAAAGAAACAATGAAGCAATCTCATCTCCCTAGAGCTTCTATATCTTTTGCCACGCAAACCTAAAGGATTGCTGCAAAAGAAGAAGCTCTACGGTTTCTGACATTACTAAATATATTTTCCGCTAAATGTCTGCATTTTATTCGAACTGCTTAATCCTTGGTAGCACCCTATTTAAGACATTTGTTTTGAAGGTATGATGATTTTTGGGACTATACATTATGGCAAACTTAGTCTAAAATGGTTAATAGGTATACTGAAAATCAAATTTTCCCTTTGTTGATTCCAAACCTGTAGGTTTTGGTGATACAGCTTGGAATTTTAATTTTTTATTGGATTTTAAGGCATTAAAATAGATAAAGGGTGATTCATTTGAAAAAAGCGCTGGTCAAAAACAAAAAGAACTATGCTACTTTCATGTTTATTCCCGAAAGTCAGTCTAATGTTAAATCTTACAGGATACCGGCATGGTTTCCCGGATTTGCTGCCGTATCCATTATACTGATTGTTATAATATCTGCGGCATGTTTTTCTACTTTATCCTCCCTCAGATTTCAGTACAAAATCAGTAAGGAAGAAATAGGAGAGCTTACAGCCATCAATAATTCTCAGAAGGTTGAAATTGAAAAGCTTCAGAAAAGCTCTGAAGAAGTGCAAAAACAATTGGAGGAGAACTCAAAAGTGCTGGATGAGGTTAAACAATCGGTAGGCATTGCTCCCTCCTCCTCCGACAAAAACGCAGAAAAACCTGCTGTTCCTAAGGATAACTCTCATGCAGCCTCGCCGAAAGAAAATACAAACCCCGATATGTCAGGGAAGATGGCAGGTATTGAAGTTGCCTTTGCATCACTGGCTGACAAAATTGCAGCCCAAAAACAAGTAATAAATGAATCTATGGGTTCAATAAAAAGCAAACTTGCATATTTAATGGCGAAGCCATCCATTATGCCCGTTACTGCTTCTATAACTGCCGGCTTTGGCTACAGAAAAAATCCTTTTACAAGCAGAGGTACTGAATTCCATAGTGGAATTGATTTTGCAGCCTCCTATGGTCAGACTGTTTCAGCAACTGGCGATGGTATAGTGCTGTTTTCAGGCTGGAATGCTGGCTATGGAAAAATGATAATAATATCCCATGGTTATGGCATTACCACCTTATATGCCCATAATTCAAAGCTTTTAGTAAAGCAGGGGGATAAAGTCAAAAAGGGGCAGGCAATTTCTAAGGCAGGTAATACAGGCAGAAGCACCGGAACCCATCTGCATTATGAAATAAAGCTAAATGGTAAAAGTGTCGATCCATCAAAGTACTTCAATTAACGCACTACAATTTACATGAGAAGGAGGTAGCAATATGTTTGGCTCAGACAAGAAATCAATAAGCGGAGAAAAAGTTGATACGCTTATAGGTAAGGGTACAATCTTTGAGGGCACTGTCAATGCCGAGGGTACTATAAGGCTGGACGGCAAAGTACAAGGGGGACTCAATATAACAGGCAACCTGATTGTAGGGGAAGAAGGAGCAGTTAAAGGCAATATACAAGCCGAAAACGTATTTGTCGCCGGAGTCGTTGAAGGTAATGTCGTAGCAACCTCCCAGCTTCATATTACACATACTGCAAAGCTTGTAGGCGATATAACAGTAAAAAATGTTATTATTGATGAAGGTGCTGTATTTATAGGCAACTGCAAAGCAATAACCGATAACGTTTAATTAAGGATACGCATAAACCCAAGCCAAAATCCGGCTTGGGTTTATTTTTTCTTACTTATTTTATCAGATATCTACACAGCGTTACTCACAACTGCAGCAATCCTATCCAGAGGAATATCTGTTACTGAGCCTACTGTACGAACAGCACCAGAGCCGCCGCCGTAACCACCTGTGCCGCCGCCATAACCACCGTAACCGTCCGTGCCATAGCCTCCTACAGGTCCGCAGCAATTACCTAATGCACAGCCTGGAGCTGGTCCTATATGAGTTACAATTCTGACGAAGCACTGGTTTACAGAGAGTATGACACCTGTAAAGCCAGAGCCTGATTCTCCTCCGCTTGTAGTGAATATTGTCACAGTCTCTCCTATAAGATTTGAAAGCAGGTCAAAAAAATTTCCGGTAAAGTTGCTTACTCCACCGTAGCCAAATCCGTTTGCCATTGTTTCACCCCCTTTCCCCGATTAGGATTCTTACTTCCCACTTCCATACTATGTACATGCACTGATTTGGTGACAGCATGTATAAAAAAACTTAAGGGAATACGCGGATATAGGTATCCTGTATTCCCTTCTGAAATACTGTTGATTATTTTTCTCAGCCTGTTATACTGCGTTACGTACAACTGCAGCAATTCTGTCAAGAGGAATATCTGTTACTGAGCCTACTGTATGAACAACACCATATCCGCCCATGCCGCCGCCGTAACCGCCCATGCCATAACCGCCGTAGCCTGCCGCGCCATAGCCGCCTACAGACCCGCAGCAGTTGCCTAATGCACAGCCCGGGGCTGGTCCTATGTGGGTAATAAGCCTGACAAAGCATGGGTTTACAGCGAGTACCACTCCTGTAAAGCCGGAACCTGACTGCCCTCCACTTGTAGTGAATATTGTGACAGTCTCCCCTATGCTCTCCTGAAGAAGATCAAAGTTACCTCCACCATAAACATTGCCTGCTGCTACTCCATCGACCATATTGACACCTCCTTTCTAGAATTCATACTGTACCTCTTATACTGCTGCTCCGCCAAAGCCGAAAGTTCTTCCAAACCCGCCAAAAGCGATTATAGCAAGTATTATGATAAAGAAGAAGTTTTTCTCCCTGCCCAGTGTTGTGCATGATGCCAGGAGCACAAACAACAGAAGGAGTAAGAGGAATCCGTTGCCTTTGCACATATCCATAATTGGGCTTACTGCTGGAGCGCCGCATCCAGCTGCTGCTACAGCAGGATTTATTCCGCCTGCTCCATATCCGAATCCGTTTGCCATGATGTCACCCCCTTTCTCAATTCCATATTATGTACATGCGTGAATTTGGTGACAAGTTTCATTAATAAAGCATAGAAGTGAGCGGTGAAGCTCACTTCTATGCCCGAGGTGAGTTATGGCATCCGGGTCGGGTTTGTATGGTTAACATCCCTTCCCACTTCCATACTATGTACATGCTTCAGTTTGGTTACAAAAAATCCAGCCTGGTCAAATATTTTATTGAGCCAGGCTGGATTTTTATCTTACTAGTGCTTTTTAACACAACCATTTCTTGTATTAAAGTGTTAAAAATGCACTTCATCTGTTTGGTGCCTCGCTGACCCTAGAAGTGATATACTATACGAGGCACTAATTTACTAAACTGCCGGTCCACCAAATCCAAAGGTTCTTCCAAAACCGCCGAAAGCGATTATAGCAAGTATTATGATGAAGATAAAGTTTTTCTCCCTGCCCATTGTTGTGCATGATGCCAGGAGCACAAACAACAGAAGCAGTAAAAGGAATCCATTGTTTTTACACAAATCCATAATTGGGCTTACTGCTGGAGCGCCACATCCAGCCGCTGCTAATCCGTTTGCCATATTTTCACCCCCCTTCCTGATGAGTTAGCTATTTTATACGGCAAACCCGCCAGGGCGAAAGCCAGGCAGGATACCCGGAACCAAGAAGACTATCAATATCAGAATCCAAATCCAACTAAATCCTCCGAACAGCCCCCCTAAGCCACCGCACCCACCGAAACCCAGGCGCGGAAGTACAAATATCAGAAGCAATATTATCCAAATCCATGAATTATTGAATCCAAAAAAACCTTGAACAGGCGCCGGCGGTGTCCCACACCCTGCGGCTGTCCCGGGATTAGTTGCTATAAATCCGCCTGCCACAATCCAAACCTCCTTTCATTCCCCATTATCCATGAAAATATTCTTTTCCGGATAATTAAAGGTTGTTCACCTTTCCACTTATATACTATGTACATATTCCAGTTTGGTTACAGCAAAAAGGAACTAAGCTTAAAAAATAAAACAAAATAAGTGTGCATATAATAGAACATACGTTCGTATAATATTTTAAGAAATATCATTTATATTGACGAATTAACCAGATAATTTGGCGGAATTTGCTTATACAGTGCTACATCGGGGTTTCTGATTCAGTAAAAACATGCTAATATTAAAGCACCATATAAATTAGGAAAATAATTCCATATGGGGGTATAGTAAATGAAAATGCTTAGAAAACCCATTGAGGCAATAGTACTTTTTGATCTGGAAGGTAATCCTATACCTATAAGGTTCAGATACCTTGATGATTCGGAGGAACTTGTAACAATAAAGGTAGATAGGATAATAAAAAAGGATATTGATAAGTTTGCCGGCAACAAAATGATAAAATTCACCTGTCAAACATGCATCGGCAACCAGATCAAACCCTTCGAACTCAGATTTGAAATAGACACGTCAAAATGGTTTATATATAAGATATAAGTTTGGAGTTCATTGGAGGCATATATGTCCAAAAACAGGATTATCATGCATATTGATACAAACTCAGCCTTTCTTTCATGGCAGGCCGTTTATGATATTCAAAGTGGTGAGAAAACTGATCTAAGGGAAATACCTTCCGCTGTAGGAGGTAATCAGGCAGATCGGCATGGGATTATATTAGCTAAAAGTATCCCCGCAAAAAAGTATGGAATTCAAACAGGTGAAGTTATATGGCAGGCAAAGCAGAAATGCCCCGAATTAGTTATTGTACCGCCAAACTATTATTTATACATGAAATGCAGCAACACACTATACGACCTCATGAAGGGATACTCTCCAGTACTGCAGCGATTTTCAATAGATGAGATGTTCTTAGACTATACAGGGTTAGAGCCCCACTTCGGTGACCCAATAACAGCAGCTCATCTGATTAAAGACCATATTCATAGAGAACTTGGTTTTACAGTAAACATTGGAATTTCTATTAATAAGCTTTTAGCAAAGATAGCTGGAGATTTAAAAAAACCGGATATGGTTCACACACTATGGCCGGAGGAAATACCTAAAAAAATGTGGCCGCTGCCCGTTGGTGACCTATTTATGGTAGGCCGTCAAACTCAAAAGAAATTATTGGATCTGAACATAACTACCATAGGTGAACTTGCAAATACAGATAGAAAGCTATTGCAGATGAAGCTAAAGTCACATGGAAATTTGATTTGGTGCTATGCAAATGGTCTTGATGAATCCGCTGTGCATTCCGGTTACTTTCTTCAAATGAAGGGAATCGGGAATAGTACAACCATTCGGTTTGATGTAACCGATTATAGAACCGCTTATAAAATATTATTATCATTGACGGAATCAGTTGCATTTCGTCTTAGAGCTGCTAAATCATGCTGCAGAGTAGTTAGTATAGAAATCCGAACTTCTGAGCTTAATTACTATACTCATCAGTGTAGATTACATAATGCAACAAATATTACTAACGAAATATACAGGAATGTTGTATTGCTGTTTGGCGAGGCCTGGAAAGGCGAAAAGATAAGGCATCTTGGAGTAAGAGTAACAGATTTGTGTTGTGATGAATACATGCAGGCATCTATTTTTGACGAAACAAATGCAGACAAGAAGCAAGCTCTTGATACTGCGATAGATATTATAAGAGAAAAATACGGCAATACCGCAGTAATGCGTGCAGTATTTGCCGATTATGAATTTGCTCCCATGACTGGTGGCTCCGGTGCAGAGGATTATCCTGTGATGAGCAGCATTTTGTGATACTCTTAATCTCATTAGATCTTCTGCCCGTCTACAATGGAAATAAGATACTTCTTATATGTAGGATAATCTTTTTGCATAAATATTAATTCTTTAAAGCAAGATTTGTCTTGATCGGTCCGTTTTCGGAATTCCAAGGCCCATTTTAGAAGATCTGTCCTTACATTAAGGATCTCTTCCCGTTCATTCAATTTCAAGTGGTTTATTGTATTTTTAGCTCTTTCATCATCTTCTTTACACATTAAAAGAATATTTTTGAAGTATAAATGCTCCTCAATTTTATCCTCAGTAGGACTTAAAATTGGAAAATCTGAACTCCATTTATCATTCTTATTTTTATTGCACTTCGAACATATCTGATGTAAATTACTCCATTCGAAACAAAATTCAGGATATTTACTTTTGGGCTTATAATGTTCTATTTCTTTATATCCGGTCAGTGTTGCATTTCCCTCACAATAACAGCACAAACCTCCATACATTTCAGTAAGTGCTTTTTTGACATCGTCCTGTTTATATAAATTTTTGTATTTTTCATCAACTTTGGAGATCTTTCCCTTATTAATTGCTATCTGGTTTAATAATTCTTTAGTCCATTCCACCTTATTATTTTTCAAGCTCTCCGGTTCCTCTTCAACCCTCTTTACACTATGCATTATTTAGTCCCCCAAGCTTTTATCGTACGCTTCAAATCCAATTAATGTAATTAATGGATCTTCTGAAGGCAACTTTAATTCAAGCCTTTCTTTCAAAGCTTCAAATTCTTTTATTTCTATCTCAGTTATCGTTTCTCTGAATTTCTTTTCATATAATTCTCTAAACCTTTTAATCTCCATTTCAGTTTCCGAATCTCTTGATGTATCGACTCCCATGATATCAACCAAGATATTTTCCGTTAACCAGCCCTTTGTACTTATGTCAGAATCTTTAACCGTTACATTAATATCCAAATTTTCATCAATCTCTGCATTGAGAACTATCAATTCATTTTTGTTACAGCTTGAAATTACAATTGGTGCATGGGTAGTTGCAATTATTTGCATTTTAGGGAATGTCTTTTTCATGTCATTAATAATTCTCTTTTGCCAAGAAGGGTGCAAATGCAAATCTATTTCATCTATTAAAATTATTCCAGGTGTTTCATCAATTGCTCTCTCTCTAAGCCATGGATTTAATTTTATCATTCTAAAAGCTGTATCAAAAACTATACCCAATGCATTTTTATAACCATCACTTAGTTTATTGTAATGCATTGAACTCCCATTAGGCAAAGTAACCATTATTTGTTTCTCTTTTCTCTGATACCTGACTTTCGAACCTTCCCCTAAAAACTTTTCAGCCGCTCTATATAGCGTTTGTAATTCAACAGATTCTGTAGACGCATCAAGTTCATATGCTCTCATATCTTCAATCCATTTTACATACTGCTTTTCATTTGACATTGGATTAATACAATTTTTATATCCAAACACCCTATTATTAGTATCAAAGTCCTTATTGGGAACACTCGATTTAGCCCAAACTCTTCCTGTACCATGATATGCAAAAGCCGGAAGTATTTCTTTTTTTCCATTTTCCAAAATATCATTTGCTTTGTTTGATAGCTCTTTAATTTTCGAGCCTTTATCAAACAGAGTGTTACCACCATTACTTTCCTTTGTTCGAGAAAAGTAATAATTAACTCGATTAAATTCCACATCAAAACTTAGTTCAACTGGATATATAGGTTGGAATTCTGTCAACTCGCTTATTGGGTTTCGTTTCAACCTGATATCCTCAGGTTTAATATTTCTTTTATCATTTGGAAGTAAACTTTTAATCTCGTTTAAATATCCACTAATGCCAATAGAAACAGCTTCCAATATTGTAGTTTTTCCAAAACCATTATTCCCAACAATAAGGTTAAAGCCATTATTAAAATTAATCTCTTGATCAATAAAACACCTAAAGTTCTTTAAATTTATCCTTTTTATATACAATCAGAACACCTCTTTTAACAATACTTATTTCTCATCATCCGGTAAAACATCCATAATATCACCAATATTACACTCAAGAACTTTGCATATTCTCATCATAACATCCATACTTACAGGTTGGTCTTTGCCAAGTTTCGCCAATGTTGTAGTACCCAAGCCAGCCATCGTCTTAAGCTGCATTTTCTTAATTTTTTTGTCAATCAAAAGCTTCCAAAGCTTATTATATGACAATGTCATATTTTTCACCCTTTAATAAATATTTTAATTTAGTGTAACATATTGCCTGTAAATGCGCAATTAAAATTTTTATTTAGTTAAATAGTTTTGTGATTTGAGACATTATTTTTGTTTATCTGCATGAATAAACTCCAGTCTGGTTAATTGAAACACGAGAATCCCGTTTGTATTGCGAGAATCCCGTTTTGAAAACGA
>Ga0066604_10000066_pt1 | contig 72978 bp, 68 predicted proteins | sample Higcelwee11metaG_FD_59501 | JGI IMG/M metagenome (GOLD analysis project Ga0066604, IMG submission 59501) | Freshwater pond sediment microbial communities from the University of Edinburgh, under environmental carbon perturbations - High... | ecosystem: Environmental > Aquatic > Freshwater > Pond... | reverse complement strand
GTTACTGTAGTTTGAAAAGCTTGATAAACCTCCGCTGATATTTATAGATGCTACGCTGATAATGTTATCCAACCCGAAGCAAGCTGGATATACAGGGCTTTGCTGCACATCTGCACCATTATTCCCTGCTGCACAAATAAATAGCATCCCTGAATCAGCGATTGCTTCTCTCAAAGCCTGGTTATATTCACTTGAACCCCAACTGCAATTCACGACTTTTACCCCTTTTAGTCTCGCATATTCTATAGCTTCCAATATATCGCTTGTATAGGCTTGTCCATCTTTAAATACCTTTAAAGGCATAACCTTGGCTTTTGGCGCTATCCCTGCTACGCCTGCACCATTATCCTTCTCTGCTGCAATGATACCTGCTATAGCTGTTCCATGCCCTTCACCCGTTGAATCATTATTATCACCCGCAAAGTTCCAGCCATTAACATCATCTGCATAGCCATTACCGTCCTGATCTATTCCATCCCCAGGTATTTCGTCACTGTTTACCCATATGTTGTTTTTCAAGTCTTCATGGTTTATATCTATACCGGTGTCAATAATGCCTACGATCACGTTTTCGCCTGTAGTTAAACTCCATACCTGCTCTAAACCAGGATATACTAATACTTCATTATCAACATATACTTCCTCAGTCACTGTCAGATTCTCACCCTGTACCGAATTCTCTTCAAATGCTTTTATAATATTATCCTCTTGTATATACTCAATAGTATCCTCTAGGCCCACATTTTCAATTTCTGTCATTAATTCATCAACTGTCATTTCACTCTTGGTTTCCAGCATTTCATAATTGTTTTTAAATTTCTTATTCTTTTCTAATTTATTCTTTAACTTCTTGCTCAATTCTCCTGATTGGTTGCCATACTTATATTTAATGATAAAGCGGCTAACCTGGTTCGACTCCTTCGTGCTTTGCTTCACCCCTGAACTATTTTGGGGTGTCACTGCAAAAACAGACGTAAATGTAAAGATAATAACTACCAATAGCATAATAATTCTTCTGACCTTTTTCATTTTACAGCCTCTCTTCCTTTAAAAAAGAGGCAGAAAATTAAGCACAATATGTGTTTAGTTTTCCACCTTCTTATATTTTTACTTCAATTATCCACTAATAATCTATATATTCCTACAATTTTCTATCGTGCAATTTTGACACAAACCGACATTTTTTTGCATATGAAAAGGTTGCATCAGGTTTAATCCGCGCCAAAACATAAAAAAGAAGCCCTTATTCAGGTGCCTCATGCAAACATATTCCTCATATTATTGATTACCTTATCCATATCCAATTAGCCATGCACTTCAAAGCTCAAGTTCCCTACAAAGATTCAATATCCTCCCAAGTTTCTTTAATCAGCAGTAGATTTGCCAATGCATCCGGTTTCTCTTCAGTCTCAATATACGCTTCCAGCTTAGCAAGGTTTTCTTCGATCTCATGTACATAGTCATGGTCAATATCAACTTGCAGCATCGGCTTCAGCTTTTTCCAGGCCTTTTTCACCGCTTCCAGGTTTTCACCTGCCTGCTTCCAATCTTCGTTCCGGATAGTACCCCCAAGCTCTATAAGCTGCTCAGAAAAATGCATATTATTATCAAGGGGCTTTACTAATAGAGTACAGGAGCATATCGTTGTCAAAACAGCTATTGTCAAAATGAAAATGGCTGACCGCTTTATCATATGTAACCCTCCATATTTCTAATTTTTAGTAGAAATTATATAATACGGCTTATCACCTTTTAGATCAACAAAGAGATTTCCCATTGTGTCCAATTGCGCTAATGATATATCGCTGATATCTTTAAGCTTCTGCTTGTTCAGTTGATGCTGAAGCCATGCCTTAGACAGCTTTAGTGACTTTAGGGCATCGGTTAATAAAATTCCGTCCATGATGAGGTTAGTAGGTAAACCGTTATACTTAGTAGTAAGATTTATGTCTTCGGGAGTCACCGGCTGCTTTGAGGACTTTTTTTCTATACTAAGCTTACCGCCCGGCTCAAATAGGGCAAATTCAACATCGGAGATGTTAAAAACTCCCTGAGTTCGAAGTTCGGAAATAAGTTCATCCAGTGAAATACGAATCCTGAGAAGATTCTTTTCAAGGATTTTTCCGTTTTCAATAACCACTGTTGCCTCCCCTTCTACAATCTTGCGTACCCATACATTATGCATACTCAGATATGCAAGTAAAATTGCAAGCGCAGTCCAGACCCCCATTCCTGCCAAGGTAGCAGTCGTGTTTTCGTTTACCTGCACTGAGAGTGTAGCTGCAATAGAGCCAATTGTGATTCCGACCACATAATCAAAGAATGTAAGCTGGGTGACCTGCTGCTTGCCTATTAATCTTATAAGCAGCAATAATGCAAAAAAAGAAATTACAGAACGGATTATAACAACTAACAGTATCGGCATTGTAGACCTCCTATATGTTTTGCAATAAACATTATAAATCGAAATTCAAATATTGCAAAATCATATTCCTTGATTGTTATTGAATTCGCACAATGCCCAATGTTAATACTTTTGTGCGTTCAATCTAGGCGGATTTTAAATATAACAAATATAGTATCTCAATTAAATATCGGTTTATTCCAAAAAAAGAAGGAATAGCAAAACTCCATACATATATTTACAGCTAATATTTAGTATAAATTCCAATCTGAAAGAGAAACTAGTATCGGAAAGGGAGGAATTTTTCATGACAGTAGCATCGCAGGTCAAGCAAGTTCTTGCCACCTTAAAAGGCAGTCAAGGAACCATCAGATTGTATGCAGCCCAAGCTCAAGAGGAAGAAACCAGGGCAGTATATGATGAGGCTATGGAAACAACAACAGAGATTATCCATGATCTCGAAAAAAGATTGTCGGTATTAGAGTATGAAGAACCACATTATAAAGGAAATTAATAGAGGTATCGATATGAACGCATGGGTACAAGTTTTAATTAAATCTGTTTCAATACTTATTTTATTACTTGCTGTAGTACGACTCATGGGCAAGAGAAACATAGCCAGTATAACTCCTTTTCATATGGTCGGTTATATAACTATCGCAGTACTCGCAGCACTTGTCTCAACAAATGTCATTACAAATCCCGCCCTCGGGCTTATTCCGCTGGGGGTATGGGTAATAAGCATTATTGGCTTGGAGTACCTGGCTCTAAAAAGCAAATGGGCACATGATTTTATTTATGGAAAGGAAACTGTCTTAATAGAGCACGGCAGGGTTATGGAACAAAGCCTGCTGAAAGCAAGGTTAACAGGTGACGAGCTCCTAAGGATGCTCCGGACAAAGAACGCATTTTCTTTAGCAGATGTTGAGTTTGCAGTACTTGAGGCTACCGGAGATTTCAGCGTATTTTTAAAGTCTGACAAGAAGCCTGCTACAGCCCGTGACCTTAACATTAAGATTGCTCCATTGGCAGAACCGCAAACAGTTATACTGGATGGCAATATTCTAAATGATCCGCTGGCTTCTCTGGGTCTTGCCCGGGATTGGCTCGGGACTGAGCTGGAAAAGCTGGGCGTCTCGCTGAACAATGTATTTGTTGCTCAGGTGGATTCTTCAGGAGAGTTATATGTGGATCTTTTTGATGATTCCACACAAAACCCTCAGCCCAAGGTAAGGGAAATGCTTTATGCCGGTTTGGAAAAAAGCCAAGCGGACCTAATGTCATTTGCTTTAGAAACACAAAGCAAAAGTGCAAAGGCTATGTATACTAAAAATGCGGAAAAACTGGAAGAGCTGCTTAAAATACTTAAACCATATCTGCTGAAATAGAAGGTGTAATTTATGTCAAGTAAAAAAAGAAAAAAGCTGTCACCCGTACAACAGCAATATCAAGACTTTGCAAAAGCAAGAGAGCCCAAAAGACCCATATTCAAAAACTGTGCGAAGGCTTTTTTTGCCGGTGGTATTATATGCACAATAGGACAGCTAATACAGTGGATTTTTATAACTTATTTCAAATTTGACGAGATAACCTCAGGAAGTCCGACTGCTGCTACACTTATTTTTATTTCTATATCTCTTACAAGCTTAGGTGTCTATGACCATCTGGCACAGTGGGGAGGGGCAGGCACTGCCGTACCCGTGACCGGATTTGCCAACACAATCGCTTCTGCTGCTCTCGAGCATAAGAGCGAGGGTTTTGTCTTAGGCGTAGGCGGAAATATGTTTAAGCTAGCCGGACCGGTTATTGTATACGGCGTATTCTCAGCGTTTGTAGTTGCATTGGTAAAAGTCATAATAAAAATGTTGGGTGGGATGTAAATGCTGAAAGGTCATCAAACCTGGATTTTTGAATCAAAACCTATTATAGCTGGTTCTGCCGCTGTTGGCGGACCCTTTGAAGCACAAGGAGCTTTGGCAAAGGATTTTGATTTGCTGCATGATGATCTCTGGCTGGGGCAGGATAGCTATGAAAAGGCTGAAAAAAAGCTGTTGGAGCAAGCTTGTGAGACAGCAATAAAAAAAGCAGGGTTAAAAAAGGAAGATATCCAGTTTTTCTTAAGCGGAGACCTGATCAATCAGATTATACCCAGCAGTTTCACAGCCCGTACGCTTGCAGTTCCTTTCTTGGGGATATATGGTGCCTGCTCCAGCTCTATGGAAGGCTTAACCCTGGCATCTCTAATTGTTGATACAGGATTTGCACAAAATGCACTTGTAGGCACCTCCAGCCATAATGCCGCTTCAGAGAAACAGTACAGATACCCGACAGAATACGGTGCACAGAAACCTCCAACTGCACAGTGGACAGTTACAGGCGCAGGTGCTGCAGTCGTATCTGCCGGGGGAAATGGTCCCCATGTTACTGCTGCAACCATTGGACGTGTTGTGGATATGGGAATTTCCGACCCCTTCAATATGGGGGCGGCAATGGCCCCGGCGGCAGTTGACACAATAGAAGCACACTTCAGAGATCTGAAGGCGGATGCTTCGCAATATGATTTAATCGCAACTGGTGATTTGGGCAGAGTCGGACATAGCATAGCAGGCGATCTATTAAAGAAGCATGGAATTAATATACCGGAAGAAAAGCTGACAGACTGCGGAATTCTCATGTATAAGGCTGACCAGCCGGTTTTTTCCGGTGGAAGCGGCTGTGCTTGTGCAGCAACAACAACTTACGGTCATCTGATTAATCGTCTCAGAAGACGGGAGCTTAGCCGGATTCTCGTTATAGCAACGGGGGCGCTGCTTTCTCCCATGTCATACCAGCAGAAGGAAACCATTCCTTGCGTAGCCCACGCAGTATCCATAGAAATTTAAGAAGGAGATGACGTGTTGGAGAAATTCATTTGGGCATTTATTATCGGTGGAGCAATATGCGTTATCGGACAGCTCCTGATGGATGGGCTGAAGCTGACGCCGGCACATACCATGTGCACTCTGGTTGTTGCCGGTGCCATACTTGGAGGTTTCGGTCTGTATGACAAACTGATTAAGTTTGCCGGAGCGGGTGCATCCGTTCCTATAAGCAGCTTTGGCAACCAATTGGTAAAAGGTGCTTTACAGGAGGCTGAGCGTACAGGTCTCATAGGTGTATTGACAGGTATCTTTGAGATTACCAGCGCAGGAATATCCTCAGCTATAATTTTTGGTTTTTTAGCTGCCTTGATTTTTAAGCCAAAAGGCTGAAATATATAGTTTATTTTGAAAGGAGGTCGAGATAATGACAGTAGGAACACAGTTCCAGCAAGCTATCGCTTCAGTTCAAAGCGCGGCAGCCAGCATAAAAACCTTTTCCCTGGAAACTCAGGATAAAGAAGCTAAGCGGACTTTCCAGCAGTTGGTGCAGACACTGGATGATGCAATTATTACACTAAAAGGAAGGCAGCAATACATCGAAGATCAGGAGCCGCAATACAGAGAGCGGTAATTAGAATTGAGCTGAAAAGTTATGCTGTTCAGCTCTTTTTAATTATACTGACTGTAATAGCTTTACAAAATAGTTGCTGTAGTAAAATCCATTATAAAAATACAAAACCAGAAGATTTTTTATTACTTTCTGGTTTTGCACTACTTAAAGAAAATTTATCGATGAAAAATCAATACTACCTTTATCATCAACTATTTCACTATTCCCATGGACATATTCAATTCCTTTCTAAAATTCTTTTATATATTAGGTATTTTGAGACCTTTTATAATAGTCATTAATAGCATTTTTTAGTGCCTTAGCCCCAAGATTTGAACAATGCATCTTGTTTTCCGGCAGACCTCCAAGGGCTTCCGCTATATCCTTTTCAGTAATCTTCAGCGCCTCTTCCAATGTTTTCCCTTTTGCCAGTTCTGTTGTCATACTACTTGTCGCTATAGCAGCAGCACAACCAAATACCAAAAATCTTATATCCTCTATCACACCATCCTTCACCTTTATGTATATGTTCAGGGAATCCCCACATCCCGGATCTCCGCATTTACCTTCTCCATCGGCATCATCCATACTTCCTACATTTCTTGGAGATGTAAAGTGCTCAATAAATGTATAGTTATATAGTTCTTCATACATTAAAATCACTTCCTTCAAAAGACTATTAAATTTCTATTGTATCTCCTGCTGAGCATATCTGGCAATTTTCACCCAGGAACCGCTTCATTTCGCACATTGCCCCAAATCCCGTACAATGTAAAGGAGCAATCTTTCGAATATTCATATCCTTTAAATGCTGCATAGTTTTTTGCAAACGTATTGGCGTTACATCCCCAAGATGCATTCCAGCTACCAGAAGCTTTATGCTTTTATCAGGAAAAAGCTTCCGTGCATAATTGAGGCCATTAATAACCCCTCTATGGCTGCACCCAAGAAAAACAGCTATTTCGCCATCGTCCTCAATAATAAGCATCTGCTCATCCAGCATCATATCCCGTATCATGCTGCCGTCCTTTTCAATGTAGAAACTTCTGCATACCTCCTCAAAGTCATTGGAGTAAGGCACTTCCCCTGATATCATGATGCCATTTTCAATCATCAAAGATTGTCTTGTATAAACGATTTTCTCTTCTATCCGTTTATGCTCGGATATTTTCCATGGTATTCCTATCTCTCTGTATAACAAATTCTTACCACCTGATATAAATTTCCCCAGGAAAGCATCAGGATGAATATAAACTGCCGGGGCTTTATCCTCAAAGGGGAAATACTGTAATCCCCCACAGTGATCATAGTGACCATGACTTAACACTATGTAATCTGCCAATTTGAGGTCTATACCCATGGCTTTTGCGTTATGGCAATAAACTGAGGATTGTCCTGTATCAAACAGTATTGCTCTGTCGCCCTTTTCAATAAAAAGAGATAGCCCCTGCTCAGCAAGTAAACCGCGTTTAATGACCCTGTTTTCAGCAAGAATATGTACTTTTAACATTTTTATATCACTCCAATATTTATGAAATATATAAATTATACTGCTTTACTCACTCCATTTCTTCTGATTTAAATCAACATTGATAATCGTTTTTAATTAAAAATCAAAAATAATTTCTAAGAGTCAATATAAATATATCTTAGTCTTTTATTGGGCTAATGCCCATTTGACACCCAAGTAAATTTTAATATTTATTTATACTTATGTCAATATTTAATTAATGTATAAATAAGAGCCTGAAATATAAAATTTCAGGCTCTATACTCTTTCTTATTCCCCTTCATGCCTCCAGCAACCGCGTCTGCAAAATTTCTTTTTCTCACTAGGGAAGCATACAATTCTTTTAGAACTACATTCAGGACAATTAAATTCCCCATTTAATATTTTCTCAAAGTTTTCGTAGCTTTCGTTCCACCCTTTCCCACAGTTCTGGCACTTGACAGGACAAATATTACGTGTGTAATTACCGCCTTCGATTCTGATAGCCTTTCCGTTTATAAGGCTGTCAGCAATCTTTTCTCTAGCAGCGTTTAGAATACGCTGAAAAGTTTGGCGTGATACCTCCATTTTATCAGCGCAATCCTCCTGCTCCATACCTTCAAGATCCTTAAGACGTATTGCCTCAAGTTCCTCAATCCGAAGAATATTTTCCTTCAGTGAAGCAGCATCTGTATCTGATGGAGCAAAATATTGTATATTTGGTATAAATTCAACTTTTCTCCACTTTGTCGGTCTCGCCAAGCTTTTCAATCCCCTTTCCAAATAAAGCACAAAACCTTAATAAGCAATTTATAATGATTCTGATTTCTCACTGCTGCATTGTATAATTGATACATATTATATATATCAATTATATATTATCATATTTTTATTTGATTGACAGCAGTATATTTCATTACAAAAAAAGAGACAGGATCTGTCTCCTGCCTTCATTATTCATCATCACCGCTAATCTCTTTTAATCGCTTATCGATCTGCTGTAATTGGTTTTTCAGCAACTCTGCCTGTTTATTCAGATACTCTTTTTCACCTGCTGCAGGTGCAAATACTCCACTGTACGCAGAATATCCTCCTTGCTGCCATCCTGACATACCTGCAGGACAATGCATTCTTCTAAACCCACAGCCTCTGCCAATACCTGCTCTATGACCTATACCCCGGTTCATATAGCCAGGTGCTGCAAAACCTGCACAAAATCCTGCTCCTCTGCCTGTCATTGATCCCATTCCCATAGGACCGGTTCCATCTCTTCTTGGCATCGTTATCACCTCCTTCCAAAGTATTTATCTGCAATATCTGTGTATTATATATGTTACGCTCTCGTCATTTTTGCACCGCACTGCGGACACACACAATATCCCCCGGATCCCGCACCTTCCATGCTGCCTCCCGCACGTCTTCTGCTTGCTGCATTTTTACCGATAGGTCCTGTTCCAGCACCAAATGGCATATGAATCCCTCCTTTTAATGAAATATCTAACTATACTGACCACACTAAAATTTCTGCTTTTGTACTTCCTGAATTTTCATATTAAAATTAGAGGAACTTATAATAAGTTATTAGCATATGCCCATAATTAATACTAATACTATTTCGGGCATATGTCAATAACTTATTAGAATTTTATTAAATTTCAATTAACTGCTCATACTTTTATTATTTCTGTAGTATTGCAGTGCAATTGCACATTCAATCCTTTTCCTTTGCATCTTGCAGCCAATTTCATAAGGTATTTTTGTATCCCCATTAAATTTATAATTATTTGCTTGGCAACCTCCGCTGCAATAAAATCTTGCCCAGCATTTTTTACATTCCGGTTTATTATATATATTTGATTTTCTAAAATCACCTGAAATTTTTTTATTTTTTATACCTTCATACACATTGCCCATATAGAAACTCTTGTCCCCTATAAATTGATGACAAGGATATATATCTCCATCCGGAGTCACTGCAATATATTCAAAGCCGGCTCCACATCCGGATATCCTTTTATAAATACATGTCCCCCCATTAATATCAACATTCATATGATAAAAAACAATATCATCATAATTTAGTAGTTCATCAAGAATTTTATCATACTGATCATATATCTGATCTAAATACTCTTTCCTAATAGAAAGAATATTATCTTCCGGTAATACCACCGGTTCTATTGAAATTTCTTTAAACCCAAGATTTATTAAATGCTTTATATCTTCATAAAAATCTAAATTCTGCGATGTGAATGTTCCTCTTATATAATATTGTTTTTTAGATTTTTTTCTTCTTTCAACCATGCTGTTAATTTTAGGAAGAATATCACTATAAGTTCCCCCGCCATTAATCCTTATCCTTATACTGTCTTGTATTTTTTTTCTGCCATCAATACTTAAAACAATATTTATCATGTTTTCTTCCAAGTAATCCATAGTATCATCAGTTAATAATGTAGCATTTGTTGTAATTGTAAATCTAAAATTTTTATTATACTGTTTTTCCCTACTTCTTGCATAGCTAACTGTTTCTTTTACAACCTCCATATTTAAAAGTGGCTCTCCTCCAAAAAAATCCACTTCTATGTTCTTTCTTGTACCTGAATTTTCAATTAAAAAATCAATACTTTTTTTAGCAACATAAAAACTCATTAATTTTTTTTGCTGATCATAACCTTCTCCATCAGCAAAACAGTATTTGCATCTTAAATTGCAATCATGTGCAACATTAAGGCAGACTGCTTTTATATAGTTAGGTTCCTCTATATATTTTTTAGCAATATCTTCATACTTATCACTAGAACACAACTGCCCTTTTTCTATAAGTTCCTCAATTTCGTCATAACACTCATTTAAAATATCTGCATCATATTTTCCCAGATATTTATTTATAACGTTGATTCTACTGTCAATACTATTTTCATCAATTATGTCATACATAATTTTATCTACAACATGAATAGCTCCGGAGGCTACATCCAAAATAAAGTAGTCATCCTTACATCTGAATTTATGTATATCTTTCATTAGCCCATCCTTCCTATATTTGCATTACTTTATGCAAAACCCTGATCTTATGAATTCTATTCAACTTGACCTTCCAGCTTTTCTTTGAGGTGCAATCCTCAAGCTGTTCTCTTTAAGTAAACCATAAGCCTGGTTAATCAAACCAATTCAATCCCTTCACCATAGAAATTTTTTAAGCTTATGCCCATAATTAATTTTAATATTATTTCAGGTATACGTCAATTATCTTATAATAATATTAATTGAAGCATTTCCTAACTAAAGCATGACACCATATGGTTATTGGCACTTGACAAAAACTTTTTAGAGAAAGTACAATGATAGTAGCTTTAAAACATAAGTCTGATAGCACTTTGTTCTATTCTAATTATTTGAAAAGGGGGCTATGAATTGGATGACAAGGTAAAGGTTGGTATTATTATTTGCAACCGGTATCATAACTGTGCTGGAGGAAAGTGCCTTAGGTCACTAAGAAACAGGGAAGGAGCCTTCAGCTTGTACAAGGACAAGGAAGTTGAGCTTGTTGGGTATACTACATGTGCAGGTTGTCCCGGTGGCAACGTGGAATATGCTCCAGCCGAAATGAAGAAAAATGGAGCTCAGGTAATACACCTTGCAACAGGACTTGTGGTCGGATATCCACCTTGTCCTAGAATAAACTATTTTAAAAAGTACATAAAAGAAAAATTTGGATTAGATACAGTAGTTGGAACTCACCCAATTCCCCAGAATTATTATGATACTCACAGCAATCTCAATACTTGGAATGCAAAAGAGTGGCAGGAAATAATAAAAGATGTTATCTGTGATGAAGAAATGAGAAAGACTTATGATTAAGGGAAACTATTTCCACTTCTCCTACACTTAACTATTGAATTTTTCTGCATTACTATATATTCGCTTGATTTCATCCTCTGATATCAATGCTGATAAAATTAATGCTATAATAATAATTCCAGGTATATCTATCAGTAATCTGGTTATGGCAAATTTAGTCCCAAGAGATGCAGCCTCAAAAAGAAGCATAGGAATCTTAGTTGTTGACCAGGCACCAATAAATATCAATATATTGCTGAACTTAACACCCTTTTTCATAAATACCGCAGCTACAGGAAATGCTCCGTAAAGAGGTCCGGCGGCTGCAGAACCTATAAATATTGATAAAAGAACCCCTTTTAAGCCTGAACCCTCTCCCATAAATTTAATCATGGTTTCTCTTGGCACCCAAATATCTAGAAGACCTAAAAGCACAAAAATCGGTGGAATAACCAGGATCATTTCCTTGAGAGAATAGGCAGTTATGCTTAACGCCTTCATCCCAAGCCGGTAGTTGAACACTGTAAATATACCGATAGCAACCGATGCGATTATGAATGCCCTATATCTTTTTAAGATTGTTTTCATATGCTAGTCACCACCAAACCAATTATATATGCAACAATAAAAGAAAAAATGAATGCCAGAATATTTCTATATATTGTCAGCTTTTTACCGAAATACTTGATTTCAACCGGCATGGTAACAATGCCGACCATCATAAGGGTTGAAACAAAAGCACCAATTTGCATGTAACCTGCACCACTTTTCAGAAGCATCGCAACAGTCGGAAAGGCGACAAATCCAGGTATTAAGGTCACAGATCCAACAACGGCAGCAAATACTACTCCAATCCAACCTGAGTCTGAACCAATAATTTTTGATATCACATCAGGATTTATTACTGCAAGCAAAACACCAACCAGTAAAATGACAACCAAAAATTCAGGCAGAATATTTTCAAAAGCCTTCCATGCTTTTTTTAAAGCCATCTTTGTCTTTTTCTTGTCTTTATAATATGAATACAAAAGTAAAACAGCCGTAACAACATATAAGCCGATATTCACAATCACCACTTCCTTCTATATATTATCTTAAATTTTGAATATATTTTTGTTACAACAATAATCAGTTTGCCCATGTATTATTGCGTGCTATTAAGATGATACAAAATAACCACTTGCCAAGATGCACCTAATACCTCAGCAAGCAGTTATTTTCTATATTTCTGTCTTAATTCATTCTACACGTCTGAGTTAAATATTTATATTATCTTTGCAGAATCTCCCTTTTTAATTATACCACCTGTAACAACTTTACAGAACAGACCTTCGCTAGGCAAAAGGCTTACACCAAATGTTCCGGTGACTACACTCGGATGATCCTCTTTTCCAATTTGAGTAACCTCCAAAACAACACTTGTACCCAGCTTGATCCTGCTGCCAACAGACAAGCTGGAAAAATCCAGTCCATCAATCAGAATATTCTCTGCGAAATCACCAGGTCCCATATTCAAGTGATACTCTTTATTAGCCTTTTGAACACTAGCCCAATCAAGACAGGTAATCTGGCGCCCCCAGGCACCCGCATGTCCGTCATTTTCGATCCCATAACTTTCTATAACTTCAGCTTCAGGCACTTCTTTTTTAAGCTGCCCTCTCTCTCTACTAATAGATATAGAATAAACTATACCTTCACTCATAATTATATCCCTCTTTAATTACCACATTCATCGTGGTGCTGATGCTCATGACAAACAGATCCGGTGGACTTAAGCTTGCCCTGCAGATACATCTCTGCTGCGGCCTTTGCATTTCCACTTGCACCTGTAATTACTTCTATGCCTTTTTCATTGAATATATCAATTGCGCCGCCACCCATGCCGCCAGAAATAATAACATTGACTCCCTTGTCATTTAGAAAGTTAGGTAAAAATCCCGGCTTATGTCCGGGGTTCGGTATAGACTCACTCTTAACAATTTGATTGTTTTCTGTATCAAAAATATTAAAACTCTCACAATGTCCAAAATGTCCTGTAACCATTCCATTCTCACTTGCTACTGCAATTTTCATTTTTTATCCTCCATCTTTTCTAATATATCTGCAACCGGCTCAAGCCAGTTACCATCAAACAGTTCAATCATTCCTCTGTCACAAGCTACTGAAATTTTAGGATCAATCGGCAGTTTTCCAAGAACTTCTATATTATGCTCTTCTGCTATCTCTTCAATATGACTGTCTCCAAATATTTTATGCTCCTTATCACAGTCAGGACATTTGAAATATGCCATATTTTCAACCAGTCCTATGATTGGTATGTTCATCATTTCTGCCATTTTAACTGCTTTGGATACTATCATTGAAACAAGCTCCTGAGGTGAGGTCACAATGATAATTCCATCTACAGCTATAGATTGAAATACTGTAAGCGGTACATCACCTGTTCCTGGCGGCATATCAATGAACATATAGTCCACATCGCTCCATATTACATCCGTCCAGAACTGCTTAACCGTTCCGGCGATAATAGGGCCTCTCCATACTACAGGTTCTGTATCTTTTTCCAGAAGCAGGTTAATCGACATAATATCGATTCCTGTCTTACTTTTAATAGGGAAAAAGCCTTGTTCACTCCCCATTGCCTTTTCTCTGATACCAAATGCTTTAGGTATGGACGGTCCTGTTATATCAGCATCTAGTATCGCTGAGTTATAACCTCTTCTTTTCATCATTACCGCCAGCATAGAAGTTACAAGGGATTTGCCGACTCCCCCTTTGCCGCTCATAATACCAATAACTTTTTTGATATTGCTCAGTTCATGAGGTTTTTCGGAAAAATCAATTTTTTCTTCTTTTCTTTCAGCACATTCATCGCTGCATGCACTGCAATTCTGATTGCAACTTTCGCTCATTTCTTATTATCTCCTTACGCATTTAAGATTTTTATAGTTGTGTTGAAGACTTCTTTTGCGGCTCGGCCTGCCGCACAATCTATATCAATAATACTTTGTGCATTATTGATTGCTTTTATAGCATCCGGGTCAAAGGGTATTACCCCAGCAAAGGGTAATTCGTATTTTTGGCAAAATGATCGTATTTTTTCTGTATTTTCTATATTTGTATCATATTTATTTATACAAACCGCAACCTTCGTTTGGAACTTTTCTGCCGTTTTTATGATACGCTCCATATCACTAATTCCTGATATGGAAGGTTCTGCAACAATCAAAACCATATCTGCACCGGAGAGTGATGCAATAACCGGACATCCTATACCCGGTGATCCATCAATAATTGCAAGATCTATATCCTGAGCCGCTGCCTTCATTTGCTTCTTTACTTCAGCAACAAGCTTACCTGAGGTGCCGCTTCCCATGGTAAGCTCTGCGGTAGAAAATACCTTATCGCCCGCATGCAGCATTAATTCTCCTGCAACAGCAGGTTTTAAAAATACAGCTCCCGCCGGACAAACTGCTTCACAAACGCCGCAGCCTTCGCAGGCATAATAATCGACTTTATATTCAGCGCCGGCATTAATTGCATCAAACCGGCAATTTTGTCTGCACAAATCACATTTTACACATGAATCCGGATTTATTTCTGCTTTGGGAAGTCCATAATAATCTGTCATTTCAGGTTCAGATGGCTGATGCATGACCAAATGCAAATTTGGTGCGTCTACATCGCAATCTGCATATGCTTTAGCATCCGATAACTTGATAAAAGCACTGGCAATAGTTGTTTTGCCCGTACCGCCCTTGCCGCTAAGGATTAATAATTGTTTCATGCTGCACCTCCTTAGTCACAATTTGAAGCAGGGAAAAGAACATATCCCGATACTTTTCATTCTCCCTTGCTGCAATCAAGGCATCCGAATTCAGAATTCCTAGCTCACTTTCAAAGGGAATCTTACCCAATACCTTTATCCCTTTTTCTATACAGAATTTTTCTGCCGGATTTTCTCCCTCCAGACACTTGTTAAGTACTACACCATGCGGTTTATCAAACAAACTTACCAGTTTATATACCATATTAAGATTATGAACCCCGAACAAGGTTGGCTCTGCTACCATTATGCAATAATCCGCATCCTTTATACTTTCCATAACAGTACAGGCACTTCCGGGAGGACAATCAATAAAAGTGAATTCTTTATCTTCATTAATACTATTTAGAATTGTCTTTATTATTGGTACTCCGGATACTTCACCGATATTCAATATCCCTGTAATTATAGTAACATTTCCCGATACACCTTTTTGAACCTTACCTATAATTTTTTCTTTTTCTGACAAGGCTTTCTCAGGGCAAAAAAGCGTACATCCTCCACAGGAATGACAAACCTCATCAAATACTATCAGTTTGTTACTTATATAAGCTAATGCGTTGAATTTACAAAAATCAACACATTTGCGGCAGCCATTACAACGATCAACATCTGCAAAAGGAATTCTAACAGATATATCCTTTGACTCAATATCCTCCGGTTTGAAAAAAAGATGACCATTCGGCTCCTCAACATCACAGTCAATATAGACAGCTTCCTTCGCCACCGAAGCCAGATTTACAGACACCAGTGTTTTTCCTGTGCCGCCCTTGCCGCTTAGCACAGCTATTTTCATGTTAGTTCCCTCCATGACCATGAAATCCTGCATGGATGTCTACCAGCAAAGATAGTTTCCCATCATTTAATGCATTAATATTATCCATAATAGAATCATTGAAGGTCTTGTATATTTTGATATCGGCTGCTTTTATAACGTCTGCTGCATTCTCTCCGCATCGAGGAGTAAGCAAGGCACTTACATTATTATCTACAATAGTCTGTGCGGCCTTGATTCCTGCACCACCTTGGCTCGCTGCCGCACTATTATCTATAAAAAGACTTTCCTTTGATTCTGTATCATAAATAAGGAAATACGGTGTACGTCCAAAGGATTGACATACACTTGTCTCCATGGATTTGTCATCTACCGGTATTGCAATTTTCATTTGGTCTCCTCCTCATATTCTTCTCTGCAGAACTTGTGCCTTCTACATCCGCCGCAGCCACATGATTTTTCAAGTCCATCACAAAGCTTATAATCTCCGCCCTCTATTTTTAACACTTTCCCATTTACAAGAGACTCTGCAAGCTTTTTTCTTGCATCATTATAAATACCCTGTACAGTTGTGCGTGCAATATTCATTTGCTTTGCACACTCTTCCTGTGTAAACCCTTGCAAGTCAATTAACCGTATAGTTTCATACTCATCAACAGTCATAGTAACAAAAAGCTCTTGACTTACCGGTGCGTTTAGCGGTCCAAACCGGTCGCTTTCAGGCAAACAGCACACTTTTCTCCATTTTCTAGGTCTTGGCATCTGCTCACCTCCTTTTAGGTTATTGACATATGTCATTTTCATTATATCTCTTTTGCGACATATGTCAATAACTATTTTAAAATAGTATTTCCTCGTTCCTACATAATCATACTGAACCGCTAATCAAGATGTCTGCTGCACCTTAATTAACGGTTAAATATTTGATATTATTTTTTAAACGGGGAATTTCTTTTGTAGCTTTGCCCTGTTCCATTGTGCATTAAGCCTGAAGAAGCGTCTAAGAAGCAACAATGGAAGGATGGTCCCAAGTAATCCCCTGGAACCCTGATTCCCGTATCCTATATAGTTACCCGCCATATCATACAGCCTATAATCGTTATGATATCCAATAGGCGTACCATCCATTATGCGAGCTAAACTAATAAATTTCAAGTTTATAAATTTCTATTATTTGACAAATAGCTGCTTCATATGTTATAGTATTAATATCTCTTTGCACTGCATTTGAGCTACAGTACAAACTGAGCAGGCGATGAATCTTACTTGGATTCGTGGGGCTGGGCCTAAAAGGCAACAGGTGAATTTATTACACATCTGTGGGACAGTAAGTTGTTCCATTGATGTGTTTTTTTATACACTTTTATGGAAAACCAAACTGTGAAGCCAATTTATGTGCCATAGAGTTATATAAAACATTAAAAGCAAAAATACCGGTAACCTATATGACAAATAGCATATTGCATTAAGCAGATTGGGGGGGATTGTTTTGATACAAATAGTAATTAAAAAGTTCATTAAAAACTACGAAAATGTAAATGATAAACTGGTAAGAGAATCTTACGGAGTGCTGTCCGGAGTATTAGGTATAATTTGCAACATGTCTTTATTCGCATTAAAGCTTACTATTGGGCTATCTATAAATAGTATTGCAGTAATAACGGACGCTTTTAATAATTTTACTGATTTAGGTTCTTCATTGATTTCTATCGTGGGCGCAAAATTGAGCAACCGCCCGCCTGACCCTGAGCACCCTTATGGTCATGGGAGATTTGAATATATCGGTTCTCTTATTGTAGCATTTATAATTTTTTCAGTAGGCTTAAAGCTATTAGAAAGCTCATTTGGCAAAATTATTAACCCTGAAGAAGTGCTGCTTAACCCAATATCAATAGTAATCCTGATTCTTTCAGTTATGCTAAAGCTATGGATGTTTTCCTACAACAATTATATCGGTAAAACAATAAATTCAAGTATAAATAAAGCAACAGCCTATGACAGTTTAAGTGATGTTGTCGGCACAAGTGCAGTAATTGTTACAGCAATAATAGGAACTTATATAGATTTTCCTATTGATGGGATAGTAGGTGTTGCTATCTCGCTATTGATCCTCTACACAGGCTTTACTATTGCTAAAGATACAGTAAATTTAATCCTGGGCTCACAACCGGATCCTGAACTTGTTGATGCCATAAATAAATTAGTTTTTGAAGGGAAATATATAATAGGTGCACATGACCTTAATGTACATGATTATGGACCTGGCAGAGTGGTAGCATCAATACATGCTGAGGTTCCGGATAATATAAATTTCGTAGAAGTTCATTCTGTAATTGATGATCTGGAAAAAAGAATATCAGATGAACTTGGAGTTAATATTGTCATTCATATGGATCCTATATCTGAAGCTATTGATAAAAATAATGCGCAACAATAGCAGTTACCGTGTTATAATAATTACAATCAATTTGAAAGTGAGGTGCTCTATATGTGGTTTTCAAAACCGAAGGAAGAAGTATTAAAAGACTTTGATGTAAACCCACAAACCGGACTTACCAGTGATGAAGCCAAGAAAAGGCTGGATAAGTATGGAGAAAATAAGCTTAAGGGGAAACCTAAGAAAAGTCTGATTTTCCTATTTTTTGAGCAGCTTAAGGATATGCTTATATATGTACTTCTGGGAGCTTCAGTAATTACAATAGTAATTGGCGAATATGTAGATGCAATCATCATTCTTTCAGTTGTTGTTTTAAATGCAGTAATCGGAGTTGTACAAGAGTATAAGGCTGAAAAGGCAATTGAAGCACTTCAGAAAATGACTACTCCGAAAGCTCTAGTGAGACGTGATGGAGAAGTGAAAGAAATCAGTTCTGAACAAATAGTTCCCGGTGATATAATTGTCATAGATGCCGGCAGGTTTATACCCGCTGATTTAAGACTTATAGACAGTGCAAATCTTCAAATAGAAGAATCAGCCCTTACCGGAGAATCTGTACCTTCAGACAAGAACGCAAAAGCCATTTTTGAAGATCCGAAAACGCCGATAGGCGACAAGTCAAATATGGCATTCATGTCTACCACTTCTACTTATGGCAGAGGCGAAGGCATTGTTGTGGCAACAGCCATGGAAACAGAAATCGGTAAGATAGCCAAAATACTGGATGAAGATGATGATGAACTGACACCTCTTCAAAAAAGATTAGATGAGCTGGGCAGGATTCTTGGTTATTTATGCTTAGGAATATGTGCGCTAATATTTATAGTAGCACTTATTCAAAAAAGAGAGCTTTTTGAAATGTTCTTAACTGCGATAAGCCTGGCAGTTGCAGCAATTCCCGAAGGACTTGCCGCTATAGTGGCTATAGTTTTGGCACTTGGGGTTACAAGGATGTCTAAGATCAATGCCATAGTTAAAAAGCTTCCGGCAGTTGAAACCTTAGGTTGTGTTAATATTATATGTTCAGATAAAACCGGTACCCTTACTCAAAATAAAATGACCGTTTTGAAACACTATACACTAAATAATCTAAAAGACATACCTACTACAGAAACTAATTTTGAAGCATCTTATGATGAAGCTGAATTAATTAAATCCTTTGTTTTATGCTCAGATGCTACCTATGAAAATGGTGAAAGCACCGGAGATCCTACCGAAGTAGCTTTAGTAGTATTGGGTGATAAATATAACCTCACAAAAAGAGATTTAAATTCAAAGTGTAAAAGAGTTTCCGAAAAGCCGTTTGATTCGGATAGAAAGCTGATGTCAACATTAAATGAAGAGGGCAAAGGTTTTAGAGTTCATACCAAGGGTGCAATTGATAATATTTTAAAAATATCAACTACAGCACTTGTGGATGGTAAGATAGTACCGTTAACCGAGAAAATGAAGACTGACTACTTAAAGGCAGCCGAAGAAATGTCGGATAATGCGTTAAGAGTGCTTGGTGCAGCTTTTAAAGATGCAGCATACATAATAGAACCTGAAGAAATGGAAAAAGACTTAACTGTTATAGGCTTCGTAGGTATGATAGACCCTCCGAGACTTGAGGTTAAGGATTCTATAAAAGAAGCAAAACTTGCAGGCATTACACCTGTAATGATTACCGGTGACCATAAGAATACAGCAGTTGCAATTGCTAAAGAGCTGGGAATTGCAGAATCAATTAAGCAAAGCATAACAGGTGCTGAAATAGATGAACTGTCAGATGAGGAATTCTCAAAGAAAATAAATAATTACAGGGTATTCGCCAGAGTATCACCGGAGCATAAGGTTAAAATAGTAAAAGCCTTTAAAGCTCAGGGAAATATAGTATCTATGACTGGTGACGGTGTTAACGATGCTCCTTCATTGAAATACGCTGATATCGGCGTTGCCATGGGTATAAGCGGAACAGACGTCGCCAAGGGTGCCAGTGATATGATATTGACAGATGACAACTTCACAACAATCGTTCATGCAATTGAAGAAGGCAGAAACATTTATAATAATATCAAAAAGTCTGTGATATTCCTATTAGCCTGCAACTTGGGGGAAGTTATTTCAATATTTGCATCTATCTTATTCTTCTGGCCTGTACCTTTACTGCCGACACAGATTCTCTGGATGAATCTTATAACCGATACATTACCGGCTTTAGCACTTGGTGTTGATCCCGGCGATAAGGATGTTATGAAAAAGAACCCAAGAAATCCAAAAGAAAGCTTCTTTGCCAAAGGTTCAGGAGTCAGGGCAGTTATAGGCGGTACATTAATAGGTGTATTAACTTTAACAGCTTTCTATTTCGGATTGAGGGAATACGGATATAGTCCGGGTTCAAAAAATATACCTGAAGAAGCATTAACTTATGCCAGAACAATGTCCTTTGTTGTAATTGTTGTTTCACAGCTATTTTACTCATTAACAATGAGGAACTCAACCAAATCAATATTAAAGATTGGAATATTTTCTAACAAGTATCTGATTGGTTCGATTATTATAGGATTTATCTTACAGTTTGGGGTTATATCCGTACCAGCTCTTGCAGGTGCATTTAAGGTTCATAATTTAAGTTTCGGAGACTGGGAACTGGTTCTATTATTTGCTCTAACTCCACTAATAGTTAATGAAATAATCAAAGTATTTATGCGGTCTGCAAAAAAGGAGTGATAATCTGTGAAAACCATCTCTATAAGTGGGAACAGCCGTTCCGGCAAAACCACGCTATGTGAAATTCTTATTAAGGGTCTGCGTGAACGAGGTTATTCTGTAGGCTCTGTCAAGGAGATGCACGGTAGTGATTTTAAGTTAGATCCCGTAGAACGGTCTAATACCAACCGTCATCGGGCTGCAGGCTCAGAACTGGTAGTAGCTCGCGGCGATAATGAAACGGGTGTATTTTATCAGGAAAACCTGCCTATATCCAAAATACTTTCGTTTTTCGATTGTGATTATGTTATTCTGGAGGGTGTGAATGACTGCAACTGCGCACGGATTCTCACTGCCCACACAGAGGAAGAATTGAACAGACGTATGGATGACCGGGTAATCGCCATTTCCGGCGTAATTGCAAATTCTAATGTAAAAGAAATCAAGGGCTTGCCGGTTATCAATGCACTCGATATGCCGGAAGCATTGATTGAATTTGTCATAGAACGTGCTTTTGAACCTTTAAATGATTTCCATTGCGGCAAATGCGGCTATAAGGATTGCAGAGAGATGACCGGATTGATTGCACAAGGGAAAGCAAAGCGCAGCGATTGTGCAATTTATGAATCGAAAATAGAGCTGCTGCTTGACGGCAAACCGCTGCCCCTCGTTCCTTTCGTACAGGATATCATAAAAGGGGCAGTGCTTGGCATGGCAAAAGAGCTGCGGGGCTATGAAAATAACAAAGAGCTTGTGCTGCGTATCCGGTAATTTCATATCCCAAACATTCCGGTAATATATTTGTTAATTATCGTTGTTATAGGAGGCAGGTTAATCCTCATGGATAGCATCACACTAAAAATAAAACCCATGGACCATAAAACCGCAAAGCATATTAATTCCTTCCACCAGCGTTTTCGCACCAGGCCAGGGATTGGCCATAAAGCAAGCATAGCAGACCCAATCATAAAAAGCGCTATCATGAATTTACCTCTCCTTTTGGTGGCAATTTTCGTAATTTAGCTATGACCAGTGTAATAAGCGGAATTCCAATTTGAAAGGGAACTGCATAGATAGAGTAGCCCTTACTCGCAAACTCAAGCATTTCTAAAGTATTTCCTACATTAGTCAGAGCCAAAATGACCATGAGAATCCCTACCGGAAGAATTATCGGGCGGTAGCTGCGTAAATTGAAAACCTGTGCCAGACCCAAAACCGTTCCATAAAGCAGAATCGAGATCTTGATAAATCCCATGGTGATTAAATTAATGGCAACCAAAGCCTCCAAACGGTTGAAGATATCTCCAATATCGATGACCTGCACTGCAATATAGGTTGGATAATTGTAAACTGTGCCCATTTGTCCCAACACCGCAGCATTTCGGACTGCAACCATAATAAATATGAATCCTGATATTAGTAAACCCCTGGAAACAGCAGAAGGCCCTTTTTCTGGTTTATCAACAAAAGCCAACACCATTAAAAATGCTACTGTTTCCGCAAAGGGAAAGCTCGCTGTACCGTGACTTACAAATAATAGTTTCCTGATGGGCACATCCAGAATAGGCAGCAAGTTCTTGAGGTCAATATGCGGAATTACTAACAGCGTATCTGTGACTGCAACCAAAAGGGTAAGCGGTGCTAGAATTAAGCCGCATCTGGCTAACACTTCGATACCTCTGCCCACGGTCGAGGCGCACACCAGCATAACTAAAAGAAGACCAACTGCTTTCGGAGTAGCGGGGTATATTTCTAATTTGAAGAACCGGGCATAATTGTTTAAAACCAGTGCACCCAGGTGAAAAAGATACCAGATGAATAGAACGGATATGCACTTGCCAAGAATCTTCCCGTAGACAAGAGAATTTATTTCAACAATCGTCTTATCTTTAAATTGCTTGGCCAAGGCAGTGAATATCCAGACTATGAGTAAACCTTCCATCAATCCTAAAGCACACGCAATCCATGCATCGTGCCCGGCGCCCTGACCAGGAGGAATAATGACGGAAGAGCCGAAAACAAACCCTACTATTAAAACGCTTAGTTGAAAATTGGATATCTTACCTTTTTCCAATAACATAAATCATACTCCTACTTCTTCATTAATGCTTTATTGACATCCCCGATTTCATTTAAATGAGTTTTTACCTTTACCACAACTTTAATATTGGGATAAACTTCATCCCACATCGGTTTCAGATTTTTCCATTCATTTTTATATTTACGATGAACCGCGTCCCCAAACCCAAAAACATCTGCATCTAGAGAAAAGGATTTTTCAACTGCTGCCATTACTTGACTTTTAATCTCTTTAGCCTGGCCCTTTTCTAATTCTTGCACGATGTCGGCGGTCAAATCCTTGCGGCCTTTATACTCTATCAAGTTTGACTCTTCATCTATTTCAATGGTAATTTCTATTTTGTCGTCCTGTAGCTCAGGAACGATTTTACTTTTAGCCCGAACAATTTCGAGGCTCGCTTCCGGAATCATTACGAACCCTTTTTTGATCTTGTTAATTGCCCATAGAAGACCACTTGATTCGCGTTCATTCAGTTGCCCTATCATACTATCCCCTTTAAAAACTGCCGTTCCGGTAATCCGAATTTTTTGTATTTTTTTTCCATCCGGACCAGTTTCCAAAAAGATGCCTATCATAGGGGCAATGGGAGCGGTGGTTTTACTCATCAGCCGGTTGGCAAACTCCAGAAATGTGACCTCTGGGTATTTAGAGAAAGCCGCTGACAATTTTATCTCTTCAGCCATTCCGATTGCTTGAATGCTTTCCATTCCATTCTGGACTCCTAGAATATCGCTGGCTTTTTTCTCTGAAACTGCCATTAAGATGTTGGGGCGACCTGCTGGATTTCTGGCAACTGTATCGATAAATGGGTAGATTCCTTGTTCTGCTCCATCCTTTCCGAAGATAAAAACCTGAGTATGCCGGTAATATGGAATACGACTGCCATGCTGGGTATAGCGGCTTAAGGCATCGTACGGGGATGAACCCGTACTATGGTCCAGTTGAATAGTATTGAGTGCACCACCACCTTTTTGCTCCCCACTACCACTGGTACTGGAAGTACTTTTTATCTGGCTGGGAACAATGGATTGATAGGTAAGCGTGACATCTCCTGTGTCCAGATTGATATCCCAACCTAGGCCAGATACGATTGATAATTTATCCAACTGTATGCTATCCCAACACCCGGATAAGAATACTGGAATAATGATTAATAAAATAATCACATAAATTTTTAAACGCTGTCCTCTCGTCATTAGCTTTCCCCCTTGTTGGGCTTGGTTTTGGGGGGCTGAGGCATTTGGTCTGGTGATTGCCGCCTCGTATTGGGTGAATCTAAAGGCTCAGGACGGCTGTCCATTGTCCATAAGGGCGCCCGTACAAGAGTATCTTTCAAGCCACGAATGTTGAGTGGTGCCAAGGGAGATAAATAGGGTACTCCCAAGGAACGTAAAGAAGCCAGGTGGCTGAGTATCTCAAGCGAAATAATAACTATTCCGAATAAACCCATAAAGCTGGCAACGCTAACTAATATTATACGCAGCAACGCCCCCAAATCTGCCTGGGAGGGCGCCACAAAAGAAGCGATAGCTGTAGTTGCCAATACAACAACCATTGGTGCCCCTACCAGCCCGGCCGCCACTGCTGATTGTCCTATGACCAGGGCACCCACAATACTAACGGCCTGACCCAGAGTACGGGGCATACGGAGACCCGCCTCACGCAGGATTTCGAAAAGAATTATCATGAATATAGCTTCCACTCCCACAGGAAGAGGTATTCCTTCCTTAGCTGCAGCCACTGTAATTAATAGCGGGGTAGGTAATAGTTCCTGGTGAAAAGACATTAATGCCACATAAATTGCCGGCAGGAAAGCACTTAGAACAAAGGCCAAAAAACGAATCCATCTAATAAATGAGGCAAAATACGGGCGGGCGTAATAATCCTCCACGCTCTGGAAGCCTTCGATTAATATCATGGGTGCAGTCAATGCAAAAGGAGAGCCATCAACCAGGATTGCGGCTCGGCCTTCCAATACCCGGGCGGCTACAACGTCGGGCCGTTCACTATTACCAATGGTAGAGAACAAGGATAAAGGATTATCTTCTATATATTGCTCGATGTAGCCTATATCAAGAATGACATCGGTATTGATTCGCTTCAGCCGTTGTTTAATTTCTTCAACAAGGCTATCCTCGATTATACCTTTGATATACACGATGGCAATATCTGTTTTACTCCGCTCCCCAACCTGCAGAGATTCAAAGGTCAAACCCGGATCCCTAATAATCCGGCGTAACAAAGCTGTGTTGGTCCGCAGGGTTTCATTAAAGCTTATTCTTGGCCCCCGAATCGCTAATTCGTTTTTTGCTTCTTCGAGACTGCGGGTTTCCCATCCCTTAGCATCAATAAGTAAGGCCTGGTTTACGCCTTCTACCAAAATTGCGGTATGCCCTGTAAGGACGTTTGCGATAACCCCGTCAATATCCTCAGTACCAATTATTTGTCCTACGGTTAACACACTTGATTTAATAAAATCGATTAGGTTAGAGTGGTTTTGGCCAACATTATCCTTTATCAATTGCAGGTCAGACATCAATGGTTGTAAGATATGATGATTTACCAGATCCCTATCAACCAGACCATCAATATAAATAACGGCTGCAGCAACGTTCAAATTTGTGCCAATCTTCATATCACGAATAATTACATCACTGCTTTGACCAAGAACTTCTCTAAGAATCTTAAGGTTCTCCTCCAGGTTCTTAGAAAGATAAACCGGAGAATCATGCTGTTCTGAAGCCTTTTTAGAGTTATTGTTTGACATTTTTTGAAAATGTAGTTTTTTCAAAAGTAAATCTAGCAAAGATAACCCACCTTTCTCCAAACTGTGTGGTTTGTCTGATGTGCCTTCAAGGTAAAATTGTAAATATTATCGCCCTGCATCGTAGTTTTCACCGGTGCAATTTCTTTGAGTAATTCGAAAATGGATTGGATTGTCTAATATTATATCCATAAGATAAAAATACTATTTATCAAGTTTTAAGTAGTTAAACCGCATCGTTTTCCTGCTTTCATTTAAAAGTCTGGGAGAGGATCCTTGCTGAAATATTCCATGGATAATTATACAAATTGCTTGAATAAAAATTCAAATTTGAGTTGACATATTAACAATAATGTTGTAAACTGAACTAAATTTAAGATAACCTCACTTTTACGAGTGGGGTAGAGGTGCGGTATTTATCAGTTTTTAGCGGAGTTTGAGAAGCGTTGATGCTAAGGAGAAGGAAATGTCGCCGAAGCTTGTAATACTCTCAGTATTGCTTGCTGGGTCTGCAGTTAAGAACTGTAGGACTGTCTCAATAAGCGTCCCGGTTTATTGAGTTGTGCTATCTCATTTGGGAAAGAAGGGGGTTAATGGTCAATTATGCAAACTTGGGCCTGAGATTACCTCAGGTCTTTTATTGTGCAAAAACCGAGTAATTAAATAGTTCTACTTTGTATAATACGCTCTAAAAAACAAAATCAAACTTTATTGAAGAGGAGAGAATCAGTCATGAGAAAAAACCTATTATTACTTGTAGTTTTATCACTTTCAGTGATTATGCTATTTACAGGATGTGCAGCAAATAATACTCCAGAAGGTCCAAAAGCAGCAGAGACAGCAGGCGGAACTTTCAAGGTAGGCCTTGAAGCTGGATATGCACCCTTCAACTGGACTCAAACAGGTGATTCAAATGGCGGTGTCAAAATTGACGGCAGTGCAGAATATGCAGGCGGATATGACGTAGAAATTGCCAAAAATATTGCAGAAGGTTTAGGTAAAGAATTAGTTATTGTTAAGACTGAATGGGACGGTCTTGTACCGGCATTAACCTCAGGGAAAATTGATGCAATTATTGCAGGCATGTCACCGACAGTAGAACGTAAACAAACAATCGACTTCTCAGATAACTACTATAAATCAGTTTTGGTAATGGTAGTAAAAAAAGGTGGAAAATATGAAGGAGCTACTTCTTTAAAAGATTTTAAAGATGCAAAAATAACTGCTCAATTAAATACATTCCACTATACGGTAATTGATCAGATTGAAGGTGTAGTAAAGGATACTGCTATGGATAACTTCCCTACAATGAGAGTTGCGCTTGAGTCGGGAATGATTGACGGATATGTCTCAGAACGTCCTGAAGGTGTTAGTGCTGAGGCAGCCAACGAAAACTTCAAAATGATAGAATTCACAGATGGATTTGTTACATCTGATGATGATACCGCAATTGCTGTAGGTCTCGCAAAGGGCAGTGAGCTGACTGCAAAAATAAATGAAATACTGGCAGGCATATCCGAAGAAGAACAGACAAATATCATGGATACTGCAATTAAGAATCAACCGACAGCCCAATAATGCTTTTCTGGACCGACTGCGTTTACTAATGCAGTCGGTTCAATAATGTTTTAAAAGGGGGAGAAACATGACTTATGAGTGGGTACTAAAAATTTTAAAAGCAAACTGGCCAATGTACATCCGTGGTGCAGGTATAACACTCTATATTTCTATAATCGGAACTATTATTGGCTTTATTATCGGTTTATTGGTAGGAGTTGTGCGTACTATTCCATTACCTGAACGGGGAATAAAAAAAATCGTTCTTAAAGTTATAAACGCCATTCTTTCAGCTTATATAGAATTTTTCCGTGGAACTCCTATGATCGTACAAGCTATGGTAATTTATTATGGTTCTGCTCTAGCCTTCAATATAGATATGAACCGGATGTCTGCGGCACTCTTAATTGTATCTGTTAATACAGGAGCTTATATGTCGGAAATCGTCCGCGGCGGTATCATTTCTGTTGATAAAGGGCAATTTGAAGCTGCTCAGGCTATAGGTATGAATCATATTCAGACTATGGTTAATGTCGTTTTACCACAAGTAATACGTAATATTTTACCGGCAACAGGTAATGAATTTGTAATCAATATAAAGGACACCTCAGTACTTAATGTAATTTCTGTATCAGAATTGTTTTTCCAGACAAAATCAATTGCAGGAAACAACTTCAGATATTTTGAATCGTTCTTTGTCGCGTGTGTTATATATCTGATCATGACTATTACAGTTACAAGGATTCTACGTTTAATTGAAAGAAAATTGGATGGTCCGGATGATTTCATTATGGCTGGCAACCAAATGCAAGTAGAAAGACCTGAAGATATGATGAATAAATTAAAAAACAATGATGTGAATAAGAAATGGGCTGCGGAGGTTTAAATATGGAAAAGGTAATTGAAATTCAACACTTAAGCAAATCCTTTGGGGCTAATGAAGTTTTAAAAGACATTGATTTTTCTGTAAACAAAGGAGAAGTAGTCTGTATAATCGGTTCCTCCGGCTCTGGTAAATCCACCCTGCTCCGCTGCATTAACCTTTTAGAAAAGCCAAGCGGCGGACAAATCATTTATAATGGGGAAAATATTTTAGATGATAATCATAACATATATGCGTACCGTACTAAGCTCGGCATGGTATTCCAACAATTCAACCTGTTTAATAATCATAATGTCATAGGTAACTGCATCGTAGGCCAGATGAAAGTTTTAAAACGTTTTAGAGAAGAAGCCGAAAAAGTAGCTATGAAATATTTGAATGTCGTTGGAATGGATCAATATGTCAATGCAAAGCCAAAGCAGTTGTCAGGCGGTCAGAAACAACGTGTAGCCATTGCCAGAGCACTTTCTATGGAACCGGATGTCATGCTGTTTGATGAACCGACCTCAGCTCTTGATCCTGAGATGGTGGGAGAGGTTCTTAAAGTTATGAAAAAGCTTGCAGAAACCGGACTTACAATGCTTATTGTAACTCACGAAATGGGTTTTGCCAAAGAAGTGGCTGACCGTGTGGTATTTATGGACAAAGGAGTTATTGAAGAAGAAGGAAGCCCTGAGCAAATCTTCAATAATCCCACAAAAGAACGAACCAGAGAGTTTTTAAAGCGTACATTTGAAAAGGAATAGCATGGTAGGGGCTGTTGCAACAGCCCCTTACTTTTCAGCATAATTTGCAGAAATTTCTCCGGTGCTCTCGTTGCACAGAAAGGATACTGCGCAAATTTCACTGCTATTTGAGCCATTGTCCCCAAGACATCCTGTTACATAAACCTTTCCCCTCTTATCTGCCTTTTTAAGATATCCATTTGCGCGCTCTATGATTGCAGGATGAGCGCTGTTACAACGCCTGTCGATAGGGGCGCATACAACAAAGATTTCCGGCTGTGAAGCCTTAACCATCGCCTCCGGCATACCATCCATCTGTCCATGATGAGTAACTTTTAGAATTTGACTATTAAGCCTGCTTCCGTATTTTTCATAAATGTCATCCCAGCCGTCCACCTTGTCTCCTGTAAGAAGCACTGCCGTTTTTCCCGCTTCTAATCTGAGAGATATGCTGGTACTGTTTGCTGAGGCATCAAGCTGGTTAAATATCTGCTCTGCTTTTTCAACATTACTTTCCAGGAACAGACGGTCAAAGCTTTCTGCTGCTTCGCTCTGAAGTTCTTCATTTGGAGACAATAGCTCAATAAAAAAATCATCTCCTAATTGAATTCTTCCGTCAGCACTACCCTTCTGCAAAACAGGAATTCCTCTTTTCTCACATTCATCCAACAGTTCAGCATAACTTTTCAGTGCATTCCGGAAAAGTATACCGCTGAGATTTCCAACTACAACAGTTTCAAGCCTTTTTATAACATCACATGGAGGTACCTCAGGCTTCACATTAATCCATACCTCAGAAACCTGGAAGTTCTTTAATACTCTTACGATTCCGCCAATATGGTCATCATGCATATGTGTTACAATTACCACATCTACCTTGATAACTCCTATTTTTCTCATATATTCATCAATGCGGATACAGCCGTGATTTTTATATTCCTGATCCCAGTCTGTCCCCCCGTCTATTAACATCACAAAGTTATCTCTTGTAACCAAAATTGCTTCGCCATAACCTACATCAGCGAAATGCACCTTCATTATTAACAACTCCATTCATATGTTATTATTACTTTATTATAGGGCTTTTTGCCTTTCAAATGATTTTTCTATATACGCACCTGCAAGTATCAGTACAATAACCGTCATTATCAAAGCTGCTGATGATCCGTGTCCAACCTTTAAACCTTTCACTCCATACTGAAATATGTACTGGGTAATGGTTGACGTGGAATTTGCAGGACCGCCCTTTGTAAGAATATTTACCTTATCAAACAAACGGAAGGTATCAATTGTACGGAGAAGCACAACCATAATGATTCCGTTTGCAATATTCGGAAGTGTGACACAAATAAACTGCTGCCAAACGTTTGCGCCGTCTATTTTTGCTGCTTCATACTGTCCTTGCGGCACTGACTGCAAGGATGCATATATTAGCAAAAACGCAAAGGGTGCATATTGCCATATGTCAATCACAAGGATTGCATAAAATGCCGTATTGACATCCATAAGCCAGTTTACCGGGTTAATTCCTATTCCTCCTAGCAGCTTGTTTATGATGCCGTAGTTATTAGAGAACATTATTTGCCAAATCAAAGCAACTGTTACAGGCGGCAGAAGAGTCGGCAGCAGAGTAACCGTTCTTAAAGTCTTACGGCCTTTATGCATACTGTTTATTAACAACGCAATAGCTAAACCAAGAAGCGTCTCAAAGAAAACGGCGAGAACCGTAAATTTCACTGTATTAAACACCGCTTGCCGGAAATACATATCTTTAAGAATGTTTATATAATTTTCAAATCCGACAAAACCAGGATCTTTGTGTGATAAGTAATAATAATCCGTAAGACTGTAATAGATATTAAAAACTAATGGGAATATGCTAAGAGCAAGCAATATCAGCATAGTCGGCGAAGTCATTATATAGGCAAAGCCGCTTTCCCTTTTTTTCATATGCCTACCACCCTTCTGCCTTATTAATTTTATTTCATAATTGCTTCAATTGCTGCTTTCGCATCTGCTAAAGCTTGATCGATTGACTTCGTTCCGGAGATTGCGCTTGACAATTCTGCGCCATATGCAGTTTCAATGTCAGTCCAGAGCGGTGTTCTCGGACGGACTTTGGAATTTTTCGTACCTTCTAAAATAGTATTAAAGTAAGGATATTTTGCGCTTAGTTCGGCATCAGTAAATACGCTTTCCCTTGTCGGAACCCCGCCGAATCCTGCTGCCTTCTTCTGAATATCCGCACTGGTAACGTATTGCAAAAATTTAAATGCAAGTTCTTTATTTACAGAATTCGCTGTTACACCCATCATCCAGTTCCCGATCATGCCTGTCGGATATGCTGTACTGGAGTTAGTTGCTTTTGAAGGGATAGAAGCATATTCCGCCGTTGCACTTCCACCGGAAATGTACCATGACGGCCAGCCTAAACTCATAGCAGCTTTCCCATCGGAAACAGCAGCTACAATATCATTTTTCTCATAGTTTGCTCCATTTGTCAATAAGTCCATATAGAGCTTCAAGGCTTCCTTTGCTTCTTTGGAATCAACAGTTATATTCCAATCCTTATCAAATACATCACCGCCGTATGCCCAAAGAATAGGTAGATAATCCGAAACGATTGGATTGCCTTGTTGCCCGCGAATTACATAACCGACCTTTCCGTCCTTACCGTTTACAGCCTTAGCAATATTTAAAACAGCTTCCCAGCTTTCCGGTACTGTAAAATTATTTTCTTCCAGCACTTTCTTGTTAAAAAACAGAAGTTGTACATTGCCTGCAAAAGGTAAAGCGTAAACATCGCCTTCCCCATATGGATTGCGGCCAATATCCAGAGAAGCTTTTACAAAATCCGGATCTTCCTTATATCCAAGCGCTGTTAAGTTAGCATAAATACCAGCTTCACTAAACTCCGGCATCCAAGGGTCATCTGCCATAGCCAGGTCATAAGCTCCGGTTTCATTTTTAGAATCAAGAGAAACCTTTTGTTTTAAATCTGAAGACTCGAGACCTAAAATTTCAATTGTACAGTTGTTTCCCGCCTCAAAATCAGCTTTAACAGACTCAAGCACATCCACATGAGATCCGCCACGGGCAGCCACTACAAGTTTTACAGCTTCACCCTTTGAGCTAACCTCACTTGTGCTAACCTCCCGGTTTCCGCCACAAGCTGTCAGCATGGAAATAACCAGACATAGTACTACCAGGATTGATAATTTCCGTTTCATTTTACTCCTCCTCCAATATAAGTATTACATACTTTATTCTTTAACGGCGCCGCTTGATAAGCCTTGTATCAAGAAATTCTGTGCAAATATAACAAAGATCGCAATAGGTATGAGCGATACTATGCCTCCAGCCGCTATTCTCCCCCACTGAGCCAGTTCCTGTTCACTGTTGAGTGTCGCGAGGCTAAGCGGGATCGTAAAGTTAGATGGGCTTTGCACAAAAATGACACCGTATAAATACTCATTCCATGAGGTCATAAAGGATAGGATTGCAACCGCCGTAATACCAGGCATCACAAGTGGTAAAACAATCCTTATAAACAGTTGAAATTCGGTTGCACCATCAATCTCGGCGCTTTCCTCAATTTCCTCCGGCAAAGCCGAAAAGAAACTTATCATAAACCAGATAATGAAAGGAATATTAATAAGAATATGGGAAAGAATCAGTGGAAGCTTACTATTTAAAATTTTTAAATTGCTCATCATTATATAGAGAGGCAGGGCGAATGCAATCGGAGGAATAATACGTACAAGTAAAACCCAGAAAAGCATGTAACCCTTCAGCTTATACCGGAATCTTGCCCTTGCGAGAATATATGCACATGCCAACCCGAAAAAAAGAGAGAATATTAATGAAATAATGGTAACTTGCAAGCTGTTTAGTATCGCGGCCGAGAAATTATTCTTCTCGAAGAGGTTAATAAAATGGTCTAATGTAAATGACTTTGGAATCAGCGAAAGAGAAGAAATCAACTCTTTATCAACTCTCACAGATAGGGAAAACATCCAATACACAGGAAAAAGAGTCCAACCCAGCAAAACAAGGATACAAGCCGATTTGAAAATTTTGCTTCGTTTGCTCTGCTTCATATAATCCCCCCCAATACCTACTCGAATTTAACTGTTTACTATGGATAGAAGCACCTGATGTATTCAAAAACATCGCTGCGTTCTCCTCTGAACGGACCTTGCTTTTCCATTTTGAGAGAAACTAAGGCAGTTGCATACTGAAGTGCATCAGGTATATTCATTTTTAGACGCTCTGCAATGTATCCGCTGAAACAGGTATCTCCACGACCCGTCCGTCCCGATAAATTTCTTGCCTTAATAGGGCAGGTATAAATTTCCTTGCCGTCATAAACCAAAACCTCTGTATTATGAGTGATCATAATTTCACGAGCGCCCCAGTTATAAAGCATCTTTGCTGCTTCTATTCTATCCTTCTGCCCTGTAAGGATTTCCGCTTCAATCGCATCTGTTTTCAAAAAGTCAATATAGCTCAAATGGGTTTTCTTATCATCCCAATCATAAAATACCATTCTCCCGTCTTCCTCAGCATGTCTCAGCAGGCACTGAACATCTACCGCCACCTTTTTGCCGCGCTCGCTTAACAGTCTGATCATCTCACTGGTAAAATCACCATAAATCAGTCCTGCAAGATGATAAATTTTGGTGTCAATATCAGGAAGCTCATCAATTGTAAACGGATCACAAATACTAATAGCTCTGCACTCTCTTGTTTCCTTATCTGCTGTGAAATACTTGTTCCTGATGGATGTGGTGTACTTCGACTCTTTCCAGAAAACATCCGCTCCAGACTGATAAAAAACTTTACAAACATCAGCATCAAGTATATTAAGCTTGGTGAACAAAGCCGTCGGGTGCCCAATTCTGGCTGCTGCATACCCTGACTGAACAATTGCTCCACCAACCTCACTGTATTCATAATTCTCGAAATCAATATTATAATCGATAGAAATAGGACCGATGACGAGTATATCATATTGTTTCTTACTCATTAAAATTAACTACCCCCATTTCGAGCAACTTGTATAGACAACTTTATTATATGACATATTATTTCCATTGTAAATACATTACTTCATATTATTTCCAGCAAAATTTTGATACTTTAGACGCTGCTTTATACAAATTGTGACTATCATTTTATATTGTTTTATAGTAATATTTACTTGTATTGGAGCACGGGAGGTTCGTTTATGAAAAAAAAATCGTTGTCTTTAAAGGCAAAGGAGCAATTTTTAGATTTGTGTGCGAAGAGTGTCTTTGCACCCGGAGATAAAATTCCTTCAGAATCTGAAATGTCAAAAAAATTCGGTATCAGCAGAGAAACATGGCGCAGCTCCCTGGAGATTCTCCGCAGAGAGGGTGTACTTTATTCCAAGCATGGTTCCGGTACCTATCTTATAGACTCCACCCGCAAAATTGCTAATGATCTTTCAGAGCTGCGAAGCTTGTCGGAAATGATTCGGAATGCCGGCATAGCGGAGTGTGTACCGAAGTTAACAATTTTGTATGAATTTCCATCGGCAGAAGTTGCACAAATGCTGCAAATATCCACAGAAGACTCGGTGTGTGTAATAAAGAGGACAAGATATTCTGAAACAGGAGCGATTTGCTCCAGTATTAACTATATTCCGGCAGCCTTAGCCGATGAAATAGACATTAAAACGCATCCATTCACGATTTTCAGATATTTTGAGCAAGTCAAAGGTATTTTGATTACACGCTCGGCAACCCGAATTGTAATTCCGGATCAGCACGATCCGATTGCAGAAGAGCTTAGAAAATCTGAGGGTGTTTCAATTCTTGGTTTGAAACAGCAGCATTTTGATTCAAGAGGAAATGTACCCCTGTATTCTATTGATTACCTACGTTGTGATATGTTTGATTTCTATATCACAAGAATGCGTCAATATTAGAAAAATTTAGAGCCGTAAGGGTGCACACTAAACAAATGCACTCTTACGGCTCATATTTTTACACTAAACATTTTACATTTCAATATACTTCCCTGGTCGTCTTTCTTATTTTAAGCTTGGGCTCCAATATTATTCTCTTTATTTCCCTATCTGTCTTATCTTCCAGTGTCTTCATCAAAAGCTCTATTGCATATTTACCCATTTGATATTTCGGCTGCTCAATCGTTGTAAGCTGTATTTGGGGCAAACTCGCATAGGGTATATCATCAAAACCTATTATTCCTATGTCCTCAGGGACTCTTAAGCCATTCTCCTGTACACAATGCAATACTCCTAAAGCTATAATGTCATTACCTCCGAAAACCGCATCGGGAATATTACCTGAATTAATCAACCGCTGCATATTATCATAGCCGTCCTTGCTTTTAAAACCGCCTTTCAGAATTAAAGAATCATCGATTTCAATTTTATACTTACTTAATGCAAGCTTATATCCTTCTTCTCTTTCTTTATTGGAAGGCGAACTTTCACTGCCGCCGATAAAAGCTATTTTCCTATATCCGGCTTCAATTAAATGTTTAGCCGCCAGATAACCTCCCCTCACATTGTCTACCTCTATGCTGCTGTAATCTACTACGCCGGGTATTTTATTCAGTAAGACCATAGGAATATTAAAATCACTAAAACGATCTTCTCCAACATTATAAGCCGGATGCAGAATTATACCGTCTACCCTTTTTTCCTGAAGGGTCTTTATATACAACCTTTCCTTCTCTTCATCCCAGTTGGTATTACATAGAAATACACTATAGCCCAGAAGGCTGGCTGCATCTTCGACACCTCTGGCGATTTCAGGAAAGAAGGGGTTGGTTATATCAGGTATAACCAGGGCCAGGGTATGGGTGTACCTAAGTACCAGTCCCCTTGCTATAGCATTGGGTTGATATCCCATTTTTCTGGCTTCTTCCAAGACCAGTACCCTTGTATCTTCCTTAACACCGCTTCTGCCATTTAATGCCCGTGATACGGTAGCATATGAAACTCCTGTTTTCTTAGCAATATCTTTTATTGTAACCTGCATAACACTCTCCGGCGACAAGCTATTTTTTTTAAATTTAAATATCCTCAAGCCTAATAATATCAGACAATCACTCTTTTTTCAAATAATTAACTGTAGCTGATACCTTTTTTACTATATCCTCTGCTGTCATTTCAAATCTTTTCTTAAGATAAGCCTCAGGTCCCACCTCGCCAAAGAGATCCTTCACACCTACCCTTCCAAGCAATACCGGGTAATTTTCTCCAAGAACCTCAGCAACAGCAGAGCCAAGGCCATTTATAATACTATGGTTCTCAGCTGTCACAATTGCCCCTGTCTCTCTTGCACATTCTATTATCATGTCCTTGTCTATGGGTTTTAGGGTAAACATATTTACAACCCTTGCACTTATACCTTTTTCCTGTAGAATGTCCGCAGCCTTTAATGCCTCCGCAGCCATTATCCCTGTTGCTATTATTGCAGCATCTTTCCCCTCCCTTAACTTTACTGCCTTTCCTATTTCAAAGGTAGAACCATCCTCATATATTTTTATAGCATTTTTTCTTAAAAGCCGTACATAGAAAATACCGTACTTGTAAGCAACCTGCTTTATTATATCGGAAAGCATAACAGAGTCTACAGGTTCTAGTATTGTTATACCCGGTATATTCCTCATTATGCCCATGTCCTCAAGTGGCATATGGGTTCCACCGTTAAAAGCAGCGGTAATCCCTGGGTCACTTCCTACTATCTTCACATTCAGTTTTGCGTATGCAGCTGACAAGAATACCTGATCATAGCATCTTCTGGTTGCAAAAGGCGCAAAACTGTGGGCAAAGGGTATTTTACCGGTTGCAGACATTCCAGCCGCAACTCCTATCATATTGGCTTCCTGCACACCGCAGTCGATTGTCCTGTCCGGGTACTCTTTCATGAAAGGAGCCATACCTATAGACTTTATAAGGTCTGCATCAAGAACCACTATATTTTTATCCTTTGAAGCCAATTCCATAAGGGTTCTGCAATAGACATCCCTCATCATTACTTTTTCTTCCTTGTTCTCCTTTGCAATTACAATACTCATGCTCCAATCAACCTCCCCAGCTCCTTTTCAAGGGCTTCCAGAGCTTTTTCCGTCTGTTCCCTGCTTGCCGTCATCTGGTGATTATCCAATATACCTTCAGCAAATGAACAGCCTTTGCCCTTCACTGTCTCAAGGACTATAACCGAAGGCTTACCTGAATATTCCTTGGCCTTCTCTATTGCTTCATAAATTTGGGCAGTATTTGAGCCGTCAATCCTCTGGGCGTGCCATCCGAAGCTCTCAAACTTAAGCCCTACATCTATGAGACTATTTATATCCTTTGTATAACCGTCAAGCTGCTGCTTATTATCATCTACAAATGCAATCAGATTATCCAGTTTGTGCTGTGCAGCCAGCATCGCCGCTTCCCATACCTGTCCTTCCTGGCATTCTCCGTCTCCAAGTATCAGGTATGTGGTGCTGTTCTTTCCACTAAGACGATTGCCTAAAGCAACTCCTACGGCTGTAGAGGCACCATGTCCCAAGGAACCTGTGGTCATATCAATGCCTGTTGTGAGGTTCCTGTCACAGTGGCTTGGAAGGTGTGTCCCGGGTTTGTTCAGGGTCATCAGCTCTTCCATAGGAAAGTAGCCTTTTAGGGCAAGGGTTGCATATACAGAAGGCCCTGCATGTCCTTTGGATACAACCAGCCAATCCCGGTCTTCCCAGCTTGGATTTTTAGGGTCTATATTCATTACTCCGCTGTAAAGTACTGCAAGGGTATCGACAACGGACATAGCTCCTCCCAGATGTCCAAACCCGAGATTTCCGATTTCTTTTATTGTCTCAATTCTTATCTTGAGAGCAAGTATATCAAATTCTTTTATTTTTGCTTCACTAATCATAATCTACCCCTATTCCTTCAACTGAAACTTCTTATCATAAGCTTTTTTCATAGCTTCGATAAGAGGAAGCTTTTTCCCTGATAAAAATCTTACCATAGCGCCTCCTGCGGTACAGACATAATCAATTTTCTTTATGTCAACAAACCTTCCCGCAGCACTTACGGTATCTCCACCGCCGATTACCGAATAGCCCTTTGAAGCTGCTACAGCATTCCATATTTCCTTTGTACCGTATTCAAAAAGCTTATTCTCATATACTCCCGCAGGACCATTGACAAAAATCGTACCTGCCATTTTGAGCACTTCTTTGAATATCTCCACCGTTTTAAATCCTATATCAAGGTACAATTCTTCAGGAAGTTCCTCTACAGGTATCTCATATCTTTTCCCGCCCTTTTCATATGCAAGGTCAACAGGGTATACGATTTTTTCCGGGTAGCTTTTCAAATACTCCTTTGCAGGCTCTATAAAAACATCAAGTGACCTGTCCTTTATGAATTTTTCCGTCTTTTCTCCTACCTTGAAGCCCTTTGCAATGAGGAATATTATGCCGGTTACTCCGCATGCGAGAACTTTGTCTGCCGTACCGTTTTCCAGCACCTGCTTCATCATTCCGAAAGCATCCGATATCTTAAGCCCCCCAAGCACAAATACCGATGGATGCCCGGGCTTTTCCATAACCATTGCCAGTGCTGATATTTCCTTCATCATAAGCTCCCCGCCTGCGGCGGGAAGGAGCTCCTGAAATGCAACCATGGATGGTGCATTCCTATGTGCAGCCGCAAAAGCATCATTTACGTAATAATCGGCTAAAGGTGCAAGGCTTCTTATCAGGTATGTGCCAAGCATTTCTTCCGGTTTCAGCTTTACAGCAGCTTCGAAGGTTGATATTTCTTCTGCCAGATATCTTAGGTTGCCGAGAAGAACAGCCGCTCCCGGTACTAGGTTTCTTACGGCTTCCTGTGCTGAAGGCCCGCATACATCATCTATATATCTCACTTCAACTCCAAGTTTTTCCGAAAGTTTTTCCGCATGTTCGTTCATAGGTATCAGGTTGTGATAATCAAGTGTATCTCCCTGGTGAGCTATTATTGCGAGCTTTGCCTTGTTATCCAGCAGGTATTTTATTGTAGGTATGCTCTTTATTATTCTGTTTTCACTCATTATCTTCTTTGTTTCCGGGTCTATTGGTGAATTGATATCTATTCTGAGTATTACAGTCTTGTTTTTATAGTTGAACTCCTGCATTGACCTTATTCCGGTTTCAACCCTTACTTCCATTTTCCCATCCCCAAGTACTTATTTGTCTCAGCTACGGCTTTAAGCCTGTCTGTTTCCATTCCCATAGCAGCTCTTATTGCATCCATAGTTTCCGGGATAGTTACTGATTCCTGTGGAATATTGATTGCATACATTATATCGTTACCGGAAGCAACAATTGATTCTTCAAAGAGAGCTATCTCATACATATCACCTCTTGGATTTCCAAGGTCTCTTGCATATCTGAACAGTGATGCGTTGCCAAGGAAACCGTCAGCAATCCTTACAACCCTTATCCTGTCATGTTTGCTGAAGGCGGCTAATGCTTCTTCTTTTGAAATCTTTTTCTTTGGTGTTGCTACTACAGTAATAATATGTCCATGAGTTACAGGAGTATGGACAAGTATCCCTGTTGCATCCACATGAGGCATGATTGTCATCAAATCTACCGCCTGATGGCTTGGCGCTTTGTCTATCTGCAATGCGTTGGTAAGCCCCCTGTGATAATCTCCCGGATCTGCCACACGCCTGATTATCGTAATTGCTACTTTTTCAATTCCAAATTCCCTGTCCAGACAATCTACTGACCTTATGAGCCCTGTAGTGTTGCAGGAAGTAAGCTTTAAAAACTGCTTGTTCAGACCTTTTTCATAATTTGCATAACCATGAAAGAATACATCCGCTACTGAGTTTTTCTCCCCACCCTGGAATATTGCCTTCTTATTATATTTTGCATATAGCTCCTTGTTCTTTGCTCCTACGCCCGCACTTGCAGCATCAAGCAGTACATCACACTTTTGTATAAGTTCCTCCATAGTGCCTGATACAGGTATGTCCAAAGCTTCAAACTGCGGCAGGTTCTCCGGCATACCAAGATATAAATCGTACGGCATACCTTTTTCTTTGAGTGCTCTGATTGCCAGGGTAGGTGCTACATCTGCAATCCCAGAAAGCTCCATATCCTTCTGGCATGTCACTCCGTCAGCCAGCCTCTGGCCTATTACACCATAACCTACAACCCCTACTTTTACCATTATCAAAACCTCCCCTTAACTAATTGTTATTTCTGTATAAACGGCAGTGTGGACCCTCCATATGGCATAATTACTATTTTTGCATCCTTGCCAACGTATTTCACTGCATCTTTGAGAGCATTGTTCAAATCACTATAAGGCTCCAGAAAAATACTCCTTACAAAACTATCCTCCAGCTCAGAAACCAGAAAAACTCTTGCTTTTTTAAGCACCATGGCAATTGCTGCAGCCTTGTGTCCTCCAAGCTCAAATTTCTTCTGTATTTTTTCTATCATTTCGTCTGCTCTGGAGGATGTTGTCATCCAATGTTCAAAAACACGTTCTCCCAAGCCTTCCTTGCAGGAAGCGGCAAGTATGATGATTCCGCCTTCTTTGACCGCATGTTTTGCATTATCCAATGCCTTTTGTGCCTGGTATAAATTTATGTCCTTTGGATAACCGCCGGGTGAAACAACCACTATATCAGCAGGTTCTTTAATATTGACCTTATATAATTCATCAAGAAAGCGGCAGCCTTCCCTATGGGCTTCAAGGTAATGACCCGCGACAGCTTTAATGATATTTTTCTTTTCATCAAGTACAACGTTCAATATGAAGTCGATAGGTAAAAGCTTTGCCACCTCATCTATATCACGCCTTAAAGGATTGGTTTCTATAGCTCCTGCCTTTGCTTCATCAAGCACCATCATGCTGTGGTTCTTCTGTATTGCTTCTCTGGTAGATACTCCCGGCATTATTGCTTTAGCGCCCCCGCTGTAACCCGCAAAATAGTGATACTCTATATTGCCCAGGCATATTCTTCTGTCTGCCAGAGAAACAGGCCTGAATATGTTTACAGGTGTTCCCGCAGAAGTTGTCCCCAAAGCTACACAATCATTTACATCAAGGTCAATGCATCTGACTCTTTTATATATCTCTTCACCTGCCAGATACTTCATTTCTTCTTCCGTATGCTTCCTATGGCTGCCCAAAGCAAAAACTATAGTTATATCCCTATCTGGAACCCCTGCTCCATGCAATTCTTCCAAAATGAGAGGAAGCACAACCTTGCTCGGCATCGGCCTGGTTATATCGCTGGTCACTATTGCAATTTTCTCTCCCTTTTTCACTATCTGAGAGAGAAGAGGCGAAGCTATCGGATGCGATAATGCTCTTTTTACTTCTGCTTCGCCTGTAAGCAATATTTCAACTTTATTGGGCTCTAAAATTCCTATAAGATTCTCCAAATCCACTTCAAGCTCCAAATGCTGCTTTCCAAAGCCCAGTTTAAACTCCATTATAATCTCGCCACCTTTGTTCTTTTTGCTGCTTAGGCTATGGCTCTGCCAACTCTGGAATCAAAGCTTTATTGGTTTGCCCTCTTTAAGTGATCTTTTGGCAGCCAGACCTATAAGTACAGGCTTCAAACCGTCAATGCCCACCACAGGAGTGTCGGTGTTTCTTATTATTGCTTCAATAAAACACTTTACTTCCGTTATAAATGAGTCAGTATATCTTTCCAGGAAGAAATACTTTGGCTTATCACAAACAACACCTTCTTCAGTGCTTAAAACTGTTGTTGTAGGGGTATCATTTGCAGCCGTGATACATCCTTTTGAGCCGAATACTTCAACTCTCTGGTCATATCCATATGCTGCCTTTCTGCTGTTATCAATAACGCCTATTGCGCCATTTTTGAATTTCAATGTAATAACCGCCGTATCTATATCGCCTTCCTCACCTATAGCAGGGTCCACGAGCACTGCTCCGTTTACGTACACTTCGGAAACCTCGCTGCCTGACAGATATCTTGCCATATCGAAATCATGAATTGTCATATCAAGAAATATACCGCCGGAAACCCTTATATACTCGATCGGCGGTGGTGCCGGATCCCTGGAGGTAATCTTTAATATGTGCGGTTTGCCTATTTTACCTTCCAGTATCATATCCCTTACCTTTTTGAAGTTATGGTCAAACCTTCTGTTAAAACCTATCTGGAACTTCACTCCGGCTTTTTCTACAGCTTTTAGTGCAGCATCTATTCTGTCCAAATCATAATCTATGGGCTTTTCACAGAAAATGTGCTTACCCGCTTCCGCAGCTTCTATTGTTATCTGAGTATGTGTGTTAGTAGGTGAACAAACCAGTACTGCATCTATTTCCGGGTTATTCAATATTTCTTTGTAATCGTTTACGATTTTTTGTATACCAAGACTTTCAGCCCATTTTCTGATACCATGAACATTTATATCGGATACAGCTTCCACCTCTGCTTCAGGTATATGAAATTTGATATTTTCCGTATGTATTTTACCTATGCGTCCTGCCCCGATTACTCCTACCTTTACCTTCTTCCCCATTTGAGCAGCCCCCTCTTAATTTATTTCTGACTACAGGCCTGTTTTTTCTGCTATGAATTTTCTTGCTTTAATTGCGTATTCCAATGGATTTGCTTTCGCCGGATCCTGCTCAGCTTCAACAACAAACCATCCATAATATGCATTCTCCTCAAGTATTTTAAATACCGGGTCGAAATCAATCATTCCGTCGCCCGGAACTGTGAATACTCCTGCTCTTACTGCCTGCAGGAAACTCATGTGTTCCCCTGATACCTTGTCCAGAACTTCTTTCCTGATATCCTTCAAATGTATATGCTTTATTCTCTTTGCATATTTCTTAAGCACTGCGGCAGGGTCAACCTTGCTGAAAGTCAAATGTCCTGTATCGAACAGCAGGTAAACATATTCAGGATCCGTCATACCCATAAGCTTATCTATCTCTTCTGCAGTCTGAACACCCGTACCCATGTGGTGGTGATACGCAACTGCCATATCTTTTTCGGCAGCCAGTTTACCTAGTTGGTTTAAGCCTTCCGCAAGCTTATTCCATTCTTCTCCGGTAAATACCGGTTTTTTATCAAACACCGGCACATCCGCTATCCCCTGGATACTATGCCCCTGCTCTGCCACACCGATTATTCCGGCTCCCATGGTGCTAAGAAAATCCCTCTGCTTTATAAATGCATCTACAGTCACAGACTGCGGTTCCGTTGTAAGAAATGAACTGAACCATGCATTGCAAACAGTAATTCCCCTCAAATCAAGAGCTTTCTTTAATACCGCAGAATCCTTCGGATACTTGTTACCTATCTCACTGCCTGCAAAACCTGCCAATGCCATTTCACTTATACATTGCTCAAAGGTGATATCTTTCCCAAGCTCCGGCATATCGTCATTTGTCCAAGCTATTGGTGCAATACCCAGCTTGACCTTCTTCTTATCAAACATTCTCGTCCCTGCCTTCATTAATATTTGCGCGCTTTCTCTAAATTTAGCTTCATTTCCTCATAAGCTGCCTTACCTTTTTCATTGCTTGAGATTTCTACGACTCCAACTCTCCACCATGATTTATATCCAGCTGTCATAGTCTTAGGAAGCACTTTTATATCCAGAAGCGTTGATACTTTTTGCTTCATAGAATCCTCGACAGCTTTTTTAAGTTCTTCTTCGTTACGCACTGTATAAGATTTACAGCCATAACTTTCTGCATTCTTTGCAAAATCAACAGGTACCAGTTTGCCGTCAAGGTTTCCTGTATCAAGATTTCTAAACCGGAACTCCGTGCCGAAGCTTCCCATTCCATTGCTCATTTGCAGATTATTTATACAACCGAAAGACATATTATCAAACAGGATGACATTTATCTTCTTCCTCTCCTGGATTGAAGTTACAAGCTCAGAGTGAAGCATCATGTACGAGCCATCTCCTACAAATGAATATACTTCCCGGTCAGGACATGCAAGCTTTACCCCCAGAGCTGCATTTACTTCATAACCCATACAGGAATACCCGTATTCCATGTGGTAAGTATTCGGCTTCTTAGCTCTCCATAACTTTTGCAGGTCTCCTGGAAGGCTGCCGGATGCACCGACAACTATAGCATCCTCACCGAGCACTTCATCCAATATGCCTAAAGCTCTGGTCTGAGTCATATAAGAACCCGTCTGCTCACCGAATTCTTCAAGCACATTATCAGCAGGTACTGTAATCTCAGGTTTGAAGCCTTTCCCTGTATATTTAAGGCTATACAGGCGTGAACGCTCCTTAGCCCATTTATCCTTTGCTTCTTTAATCTCTTTTGTATATGAGGATTTATATTCACTCTTCTCAAGCTGTAGCCTTAGAGCCTCAAGTGCAACTTTTGCATCGCCGACGATCTTCACAGCATCCAGCTTGTATGCATCAAATTCCGCTACATTTATGTTTACAAAAGCCACCTCCGGATTCTGAAATAGCCATTTTGAAGCTGTTGTAAAATCTGTATACCTTGTACCTACGCCGATAACAAGATCAGCATCCTTTGCAATAAGGTTTGCTGCAAGATTTCCTGTTGTGCCTATTCCTCCAAGGTTCAAGCCATGGCTCCATTCAATTGCGCTTTTGCCTGCCTGAGTTTCTCCGAAGGGTATATTGAACTTCTCTGCAAAGCTTTTAAAAGCATCAGCAGCTTCCGAGTATCTGACCCCGCCGCCGCAAATCAATACCGGCTTCTTTTTGGCTCTGATAACCTCCACTGCATCTTCTATTGCTTCCTTTGCCGGGAGCCTTCTTTCAATACGATGGACTCTCTTTTTGAAAAATTCAACAGGATAATCATAGGCTTCACCTTGCACATCCTGCGGTAACGCTATGGTTACGGCACCTGTGTCAGCCGGATCTGTCAATACCCTCATAGCATTTATCATTGCAGACATTAGCTGTTCCGGCCGGTTAATCCGGTCCCAGTATTTGCTTACTGCCCGAAATGCATCATTAGTCGTGACCGTATAATCATGAAAGCTGTCTATCTGCTGAAGAACCGGGTCCGGCTGTCTTGATGCGTAGGTATCTCCGGGCAGTAAAAGCACCGGTATGCGGTTGGCGCTTGCTGTAGCTGCAGCCGTTACCATGTTTGCAGCACCGGGACCTATGGACGAAGTACAGGCATATATCTGTTTTCTAAGCTTCTGCTTTGCATAGCCGATCGCTGCATGTGCCATGCCCTGCTCATTTCTGCACTGATGCACTATAAGCTCTCCGCGGTCCTGTTCAAGTGCTTGTCCCAATCCCAGGACATTTCCGTGACCAAATACAGTAAATATTCCTTTTAAAAATTTGGTTTCTTCACCATTAAACTCTATATATTGTTTATCCAGAAACCTCACAAGTGCCTGCGCCATTGTCAATCTTACAGTTTGCATCTCCTTACCCCCCTGATCCATTATTTGTCCGGCCAGATTTTAGCATCTTCCTTTGTTACCCATAAATGTTCCGGCAAAAAGGTCGGCTGTATATATGGGTTATTCTCTAAATGCCTTATGACCCATAGATAGTACATTGCATATCCCGGTGCAGTAGCTTGTGGGTGTGTCATACCCTCCGTTATTTTAACAGTGTCATTATTTCTTACCTTAAGAACCTCCTCCCCGAGCTCTGCGTACCCGAAACCGTTTTCAGGATTAAATTTGTAAAAATATATTTCAGGCTGAGGGTGATGATGGGGCGGATAGCTGGACCATTTGCCTGGATGGTCTATTACCTCTCCCAAAACCAGGTTCGAAGACTTAGCATTGCTAAAGTCAAAAATCGTTCTTACCGTTCTGGTTGAAGTCTCCTTCATAGTTCCTTTGCCGCGCTGCTCACTACGGCATTCTTCCGGTGTATAAAGCTTTGCCTCAAAGCTTTTCTCATTCTCTGTCATAATAACTGCCAGCTCAGTACCGTCTGCAAGGGATTTAATTTTAACGCTGATTCCGGCTGGAACATGCAGGCACCATGGGTCTTCGTCAAAACAGTTATTCCTTTTCATGCATAACTCTTTGCCAAGCCACTTGAACACTGCTTCTCCGCTTATAAGCAGGTATGCCCTTTCCTTTGCAGCCTGGTTTTCTTCGCTGTCTCCTGCATCAAGCTTAAGGATTCCGAAATCCATAAGCATCTCAGCATGTTTACCGTTTAGTTCCGTTATACTGGTATAGCCTTTTTGAAAAGGCTGTCTCTGTTTGATAATCATAAGCCCTCACTCCTTTATAATCAGATTTTTATAAATTTACATAAAGTTAATTGCTGCATTGATAAATAAACTACTACTCTTGAAAAGTATGTTCTTCAATTACGTAAACGTTTGCATATTCAATCAAAAAAAATATTTAGCTAAGTCTATATCATGCAATGCGTTATCACAGTAGCTTTTAACTATTTCTCCGATATCCGGATGCTCCTAATATTTACTTAAAACAGCTTCCCGCAGAATGCATTTAGACTGGTTTTCGATACAATTTTAATTTGTGTATGGTGCAAATTTCGTAAACGTTTACATTCATATTTATAATATAGCAGTTTTGATTTTTTTGTCAAGAATGTTAATATACGTAAATTTATAACAAAAGGGCGTATCCTCAGTTTATACTGAAAACACAGCCCCTTTGCCCTCAATTCTTCTTCATATACCTGTACCTTTTCAATAGCTGTTTCTGCCGATACTCGCAAAGTAGAGCAATAGCCAGAATGACTAACAACACTGCTATGAAAGTAAGTTCCAATTTAATGCTCCTGAACCCAAAAAAACTATACATACGCTGCACCTCCTTGCCCCGCAAGCTGAATACATTTTAAATTTTTTATCGTATATTTCCTCTTCTTTATTGTAAATAAAACGAGTTCAACACTAGGAAAGGAAATGAAAAAGTGCATATGCAGGGTTATCCCACACATGCACTATATGTTATCATCTCAAATCTCCGGCATCACTGCACATTACAATGCACACACATTGTAATGCCAATGCAGTGAAGCCCGCGTTGAAATTAATGTAAAAATGTACTATAATAACATAAGGTAGCTGTGGCAGCGTAAACTGCGTTTGTGGGTGACAACACACCTGCATGAGCCTGTAAGTGTTAGCGCACTTACAGGTCACGGCGACCTTTTTCAATTCCTCTATGTTAATTATAGCTCAATATTTTCCAATGCGCAACAATTATGTATTTTTTTGCTTAATGCTTAAGATTTCTAAAGCAGTAGTGACGGTTCTTTTATTCTTGAAATAAACATAAAACCGTCCCTACTGCTTTGTTTATTACTTTTATTGATTGTTGCAATTTTTGTTTTCAGAAATGCGTTAATTAAATTAAACTGTTCCCGGCCCTCCGCCCGATGGTTCCGATGGAGTCGGCGTTGAGGTTGGGGTTGGTATCCCCAAGCCATGGAGGAATATCTCTGCTGTTGAAATTTTACCGGATAGTACTTATTACGGTAAAATCAACTGTAGAGTAAGTGAAGCTGAATTTCCACCGGCATCCACATGGAATAAAGACACTTCTGACGATATTCCCTGCTCCCCTATGTTCTGGAATGCCTGGATCATGTAATTACCCTCAGCCAGTTCAGGCAGCTTGAAGCTTCCATCGGCGGCTACAGGTACGGTGAACATCCAGTTCTGCTGTGAATCTCCTACCTTTACCCAAGCACTGTCGGTATAATTGTTGTCTAATCCGTTTACATTCCCTGTAAGCTTTGCCGTAGTCATATTGATCACAATGTTATTACTATCGGCAACTCCGCCAGTTATTGTAAAGCTGTAGCTTATGCTGTTTGCATACTCTGAATCAATCTGTGCAAATGCACGGATTGTATATTGACCATCCGGCAGACCTCCAAAGTGGAAAGTACCGTCTCCTTCAATGCTGGTGCATGCCACACATCTGCTTTCAGTTACAGAATACAACTCAAGCCATCCTTTATTGAATATAGCCGATCCATCAGGGATTTCAACCGTTCCGCTTACCTGGCAATTTCTTAAGTTAAGAATAATATTTACAACATTTCCGCTCACGTTTATAGTTTGCTCTTCCGAAGGCATGAAGCTGGAGCCCAATTCAGGATATGCCATAATCATGTATACCCCATTGGCAACGATTCCCAATGCAAAGGAACCATCCTCCTTAATTCCGGCACCCGTAATATAGTTGCATTCAGAATCCCTGACTTCTACCCAACCGTTCTGTACAGGTGCTCCTGAAGGGTCCTTTACCAGACCGGTTATATAGGGCTGTGTCAAAGTAAGCTGAATACTGCTGGTATTAGCTATACCCCCGCTTACAATGATGCTTCCGCTGTATTCCGAAGCTGTATAGGGGCTGCTATAATCCGGATATGCCTTTAATCTGTATGTACCATCAGCAAGTCCGCCGATTTTGAAATTCCCTTCATAATCAACACCTGAATCTCCTACCCATTCCCAATTATCTGCTTCAATAGCCTTTTCCACCTTAACCCAGCCTAAGCCGACATTGGTGCTGCCGGTAGGATCCTTTACTGTTCCGTTGATCTGTGCATTGGTCAGAATGATGTTCAATGTCATTCCATTCTGGCGGACTAAACTGTCAACAGTAATCTCACCTGATTCACCTGCAGTATAATCCGAATCCCAGTCCGGATTAGCTCTGAACTTATAGATACCATCAGTAAGACACTTTATCCTGAATCCACCGAGTTCATTCACATCAGTTTCACCAATATATTCCCATGTATTATCACCATTCTTTTTTTGTATATCAATACATCCGTACTGGCTTGTCCCGCCTTCAGGCGTTAAAACATTTCCGGTTATCATAGTCTGTGTCAGGGTAAGAGTAATATCTGCACCGGTATAATCACCATTTGCATCAATAGTAATCGTTACCGGGTCTGAATCACAAAAATCAGAGTCCCAGTCCGGGCATGCCTTAATTATATAGGACTTCGAAGCATCCAGTGACGCAATCCGGAAAATACCGTCTTCACCAGTCTCTGCCTCTGACACATATTTCCCATACTGCTCCTCCACTTTGACCCGGGCATATGCTGCAGAGCTGCCGTCGGGATTTTTCACCACGCCTGTTACCTGCGGAACTTTCAGTTGAAGAATCAATTCTCCTCCGGCATATGCTCCATTGACAATCTGTATTTCAACTTCATCTGAAGCGGCATACTGGCAATCCCAGGAAGGATATGCCTTCAACAGGTAAGTGCCGTCTTCCAGACCGCCTATAGCAAAGTTTCCTTCATAATCGACACATACGCCCTTCAGTCCGTCTCCATCCGGCAGTCTGATATCAACATTCCCGTCAGGCTGCGCATCACCATAAGGTGATACCACGCTGCCTGTCAGCTGCGGTCTGTTGAGTTGGAGTACCAGTTGTCCGCTTACTGTGCAGACACCATCCAAAATTGTTATGGACGTTTCATCGGAAGGAGTAAACTCAATTCCGCCGTCAGGGTATGCCGTTACGTAATATGTTCCATCGCTCAACCCACCAATTTTGAACGTACCGTTTTCATTGACATTGACTCCGAAAACCCATACATTTTCAGAAGTCTGAATATTTATCCAGCCTTTGCTTACCGGGTTCCCATCCGCATCTATAACCGAACCGCTTAATTGTGTAACATTGAGTACCAGATTCACAGGTCCGGAATAAGGTTGACCGTCTTTTTCAGTAAACACCCCGCCGGCAATAGTAATCTCTACCTGATTTGATGCTGAATAATCGGAATCCTGATTAGGTTGCGCCGTTAGAATATAAGTACCGTCTTCCAATCCGCCCAGTTTGAAATTGCCGTCCATTACGTCAACACCGGGGTATCCCATTTTATCATCCTTCTTTTGGATCTCCACCCGGCCTTCTATTACCGGATTTCCTAAAGGATCGGTAACAGACCCGGTAACCTGCGGCTGTGTGAGTGCCATTTCTACTGTAAGAACCGAACCGTCTGAAGGAATTGTGATCAGCATATCACTTGATGCAGTATAACTGCTGCTCTTATCCGGATATGCCTTTATAATGTATTCCTTCCCTGTTTGTAATCCGCCCAGCTTGAATGTTCCATCCCCTTCAATAGAATTTCCTTCCAGACACATTCCATTGGTTTCCCTGACTTCCACATAACCATAGCTTACAAGCTGTCCAAGAGGATCTCTGACTGTTCCCTCTACTTGCGGGAGGGCCAGATACATATCGATAGTACCGCCTGGTATGTACTGTCCATTTTCTATTACTATTACAACCTCATCTGAAGATGTATATTCCGAATTCCATTGATTGGCTCTAAGGATATATTCCCCATCTGCCAATCCGCCTATCTTGAAGTAACCATTCTCATCGGTACTAACTCCGGGTATCCAGTAATCGGGGGATTCCTTAATATCTACCTGAGCATTAGCTACAGGAGCACCACCTTCCGATAAAGGAGTCAGAACACGTCCAACCACTTGTGGTGTAGTCAGCTCAACTATAAAAGGCTGCGTACCTGTATACGCACCATCAGCAATAGTTATGGTGTATTCTGACGAATTGCTGTATGCAGATTCAGAAGGAGCATAAGCTCTGACACGGTAATTACCGTCCGTAAGTCCACCTATGCCGAATGTTCCGTCATATCGTGTTCCAGTGGTGTAAATATACTGTCCATCGTCATCCGATATATCTAACCGGCTGCCGCTTACAGGTGTACTCCCCGGGGCAGGGGTGACAACAGTTCCGGTTATTTGCGGTACAGCTAGTTGCAGTGTATGATCCTGACCCGCCGTATAAGGCTGCCCGTTAATTGTTATTGTTGTCCCGGATACAATAATCTCCGAAGCGAAAGAGATATCTAAAGTTTCCCATGAAAGGGCTCTTAAACTGTAAGTGCCGTCTGTCAGCCCTCCTATTTTAAATTCACCCCATCCGGAATTTGTACGGTACGTAGGCTCCTTCTCATTGGAGTTAACCTTCTTCAGGTCAATATATCCCTGCTCTGCGCTGCTTCCATCAGGATTTAATATTATTCCCGTTATCTGGGGTCTGGTTAGTACCAGTTGAATGTTATTGTATACCGGTGTTTGAGCCAAATCAACGGTATACGCATCAGATTCCATAAAGTCAGTATTTCCACTTTGGGCTGTAACATAGTATGTGCCTGGTGCAAGCCCGCCAATTTCAAATCCGCCATCAAGCCCGGTTTGAGTATGTGCTACCCACTTCCGCTGAATGTCACAAACATCAATACCGGTATAAGGAACAGGATTTCCGTCCGGATCTGCAACCATACCTGTAATTTGCGGAATAGACAGCTGTACAATGAAGGGTACAGTACCCGTATATGCTCCGCCTGATATAGTTATGGTATACCACATAGAATCGCAGTATTCAGATTCGTTTGGAGCATGTGCTCTTATAATATAGGAACCGTCACCAAGTCCTCCAATACCGAATGTACCATCATACCGTGTTTGAGTGTCGTAAATATACTCTCCATTAGCATTCGATATCTCTACCCGGCTGCCGCTCACAGGTGTATTCCCTTGGTCCGGGTTAACAACAGTTCCAGATAGTTGCGGTGCAGCCAATTGCAGTGTATAGTCCTGGCCCGCTGTATAAGGCTGCCCGTTAATTGTTATTGAGGTTCCGGCTACAATAATCTCTGAATCAAAAGAGACGTCTAAAGATTGCCAAGAAAGCGCTCTTAATTTGTAAGTTCCGTCTGTCAGTCCTCCTATTTTAAATCCACCGCATCCGGAAGATGTATGATACGAAGGCTCATACTCTGTAGAGTTAACCTTAAGCAGCTTTACATATCCTTCTTGTGCGCTGCTTCCATCAGTATTTAATATTATACCCTTTATTTGGGTCCTGGTTAGTGTTAGCTGAATGTTGTTGTATACCGGCGTTTGAGCCAAATCAGCCATAAAGCTGTCAGAGTCCATAAAGGCAGTATTTCCGCCTTGGGCTGTAACATAGTATGTGCCTGAAGCAAGTCCGCCGAGCTCAAATCCACCGTCAAACCCGGTTTGAGTATGTGCCACCCACTGCCGCTGCATGTTACAAACGTCAATACCAGCATTCGGCATAAGATTTCCGTCCGGATCTACAACCACACCTGTAATTTGAGGAAGAGCCAGTTCTATTGTTACAGGTGAAGAAACACTGTTAGTTACAGTAACTGTATATTGCTGTGCTAATATACAAGCGGAAGAATCCGGACCTGTTACACTTATACTATAAGTACCATCCTCAAGCCAGCCGGTCTGAAAGTATCCACTGGCGTCTGTAGTAAAACAGCAGGAATCCTGATCCTTGGATAGTACCACTGTCATACCGCTTGCGGCACTCTCGTCAGGGTTAAATACCTGCCCCGAAACAGAATGTATACTCGGATCTGGAAAATTAAGATCTATTACTTGAAGCTGTCCATCCACAATATAAACATATAGCTTTCGTGTAATCACATTTGAGCTGTTTTTTCTTGCATATATTTCATATGCACCGTCGGGAACACCCCCGCACTTATAGGTTCCATCATTGTTTACAGGGAATGAATAATAGGAGCTTTCACTATCGACTATGACGCTGCAATCCTGAGTAACATCAGCACCGTCATACTCATAAACGCTTCCTGTTACAGTAGGGGCGGTCAATTGCATATTTACAGTCTGGATTATATTCGGGTCGCTGATAACTACGGGAGTTTTAAATGATTGTGTATAATTCTGCGATCCGCTGTAATTTGCTTTAAGATAATAAGAACCCGGATCAAGCCCCCCAATATTGAACTGGCCTTCTAAACCCGGATATTCGCTAGCATGAACCGAATAAAGAAATGCATTATTTGACGAATTGAAAACATCCACCATAATATAAGGTTCCGATGTAATCATGCTTCCGTTTGGCGCATATACATAACCTGTTACTGTTGCATTAGTCAGGTTAAGACTTGTGCTTTGCGAACTGCTGACTTTTGCCGAATTTGCATAGTTATACGAGCTATTTGGCCTCAGCCTGGCATATAACTGATAATCTACATTATCCTGCAAATCTGTAAATTGATAATTCCCATTACTATCTGTTTCTACCTGATACCCGTAATTATTCTGGTCTACTGCAACAACCTCCACCGGCTCTGTAACAGGCGATGTCCCACCTGGTGCAAAAACCTGCCCGCTTATGGCAGCTGCAAAAGCTGTAACGCTGTTTGCAATAAGCAGAATCGCGAGGCATAAAGGTAAAACCACCCTTTTCACAAATTTTCCCATTTGATTCAATCACTCCTTTACTACATAATGTCTCTGATTGTTAATACAGCTTTTTTGATTTCTGAGATACCCCCCCTTTCTTTAACTGGTGTAAGCTTGGATACCCCCACTATTTTGGAATATTATCAAAACTGCTGGAACATAGAAGCTAGTTATGGATATCATAAGGGTACTTCCGTCAACAATGTATGGTTGAAATTGCTAAGTTTACATACTCTTATGCATAAGAAAGGGTAAGTCTTGGATCTATGATTAATAAATTGGATGTGAATATTTACATATTACATAATAATGGTATAATATGTATGCATATGTGATTTATGTTTACAAGCAAATTTTTACATTATATGACATTATTGTACATATATGTATAATTCTGTATATAAAATAATAAACCATGTTATAATTATTGTCAATATGCGTTCTTTTTACTTTATTTCCTAAAGTACCAATATTTATGGGAAATTTTCAAGACCAAATATATTTTCTCTTGTAATATGCAAGGTAATGTAGAATTTCTACAACCTCTGTTTATTTCAAAAATATCGATTCACTTATCACAATGATAAATAATGAACCCACCAGGTTAGATAATTATTATTTATAAAGAAAGGTAGTATTTCAGCTTCCGCAAATACTACCTTACCGCTATATTTGATTCCTCCAGCAACCCTAAAAGGTGCTTATACAACTTTTCAGTCAAAAATTCATCTGTTATACAAAATACCGCCGCCACATTTGTTGAGGGTAGGACAATACCGGCTTCCGAAAGCACTACAACCTCACTCTCCGGCGTTTTTGCCGATACAAATCTCTCTTGTGCCTCCATGGAGCCGTCATGGTACATTATCCTTATATCAGGCACCACTATACCCTCTGCTGCTTCAAGGCTGCCCAGCAGCAAAACATCAGGCGCATAAATATGATTCAGCGCCATAAGCCGCTCCAGTAAGTCTCCTTCATCCACGTTCCCGGAAATGTATTCAAGCCCAGATAATACACCCGCAGGACTACCTGTAACAGCCAGGGCTGAGTACCCATCGTCCATGAAGCTCCTTGAGAGCTTTAAAAGAATATCTGCCACCCTTGTTTCAGATTCTGCCTGCACAAAAATGACAGGTACGTCAATGCTGCTTTTCTTATATCCGGCTATAGCCCTATTCCTGCCTAATCCCGGATGCCAGAATTTCACCGCAGCACTGCTTTCAATATCTTTTAACAACCCTACCGGGCTATGCTCATCTATGTATGCAAGACTTTTGCCCAGGGAGCATATATGCTTCATAAGCTTCGCTGCCGTTTTCCTGCCATTATCATTTCCTGCAGCAAGTACAAAGGTATCGGCAGCCATTGCCAGAATGTTTATTTTTTCCAACAGACTCTTATAGCTGCATATATCCGCCTGGAGCACTTCTACTATATCAAACTGCAAATCAGACTCAATCGGCCTCACTCCACCATCCAGTCTAATATATACCGCCCTTTCGATCCAGCTTGTATTATTCCAATAAAGGCCCCGTGCATCCATACTCAGAGATTCCCTTGAGCCCCTTATAAGCTCACGCCGTATATCCTCTAACCCCATTTCGGGATTTTCTTTTAAAATATTATATACCAATGCTGTTATATATGGAGCAGTAAAGCTGTTTGAGCGGGAAAGCTTCAAGGTTTTTCCCCTGCAATCCGTAAGGGAATGCCTCCCGCAGGCAACGACCTCCACACCGTCATAGCTCAAGCTGTTATACATGTATTCCCCCTGCTTGAGCCTTTCCTCCCTATCGCACTTAACACCTATTACATCCCACAGACCGGAAGGGTAAGCCAGCCTGCCCTTGTTGTTACCGGCTGCTACTATGATGGCACCCTTTTTCCTTGCATAGGAAGCAGCCTCCCTTACTATTTTAAAATCTCTATAGTTTGTAGTTCCCAAGCTCATGTTCAGAACCCGCATGCCGTTATCAGTACACCAACATATTGCTGCAGCAAGCTGCTCTGCTTCAGCTCTATCCTTTATATTCAGTATTTTTACGCTGTGCAGGGGAGCTTCCTGTGCGTACTGCCTTATAATTCCGGCACAGATAGAGGCATGATTTGCCACGTCACAGTGTGGTTTCGCCCTTTTTCTTACCTTTAGAGTCCTGGTTATCTCAATATCGGTTAAAACGTCGGTGCCGAACACCCCTTCGTTTACCCCGTCATCTATTATGCATATTCCTAAATCCCTGACTTCTTTCATAAAATACAATCCTCTCAAGCCGGATTTTCATACATCTTCTCCAGTTGTTTGTAAACCACCGCAGCAATACCGTTTAATGTTTTAAACCTGCCTTCAGCAATATCCTCCTCAGGCACGGTTATTGAAAATTCCTTTTCCACATCGAAAAATATATACAACAGGTCTCTTGGACTTAAGCCCAATTCTGCTCCCATAAGCTCTATGTCTTCCTTGCCCTCCAGCACCTTTTCCGCTTCGGCCCCATACCTGTCCCCAAATAACTTCTTCAGCCTGCCAACTACATCAGGTTGTCCATAATGGTTCATAATACATACCTCCCTATACCGGCTGTACTGCCGCATATTTCTCAAGCTTTCCTATAATACTGTCCGCCATATCAGAAGCGTCCCCAGGGTTCAATACGTTATAAACCGGAAATCCCTGCTCCCTGCATACCACTTTTCTATTCTCTATAAACTTGGAATCCAAAGTAACATATGACATATTCCCCTCCTGGAGTGCTGTATCCCAGTCAAGCTTGGTGTTGGACAGACTGAAGCAGTCTATTTCAATCCCTAGCCTGTTTTTTATTACTGACAACAGCCCCTCCAAATGTGCCTTCTCATACTCATCATATGGAAGCCCCAGAACAGCAGCATCAGGAACCACTGCACGGCTCACCTCGAAGGCGGTTATTCCAAAGCCGTTGGGCAGCTTGCTGCTTATAGGCATACATCCGCCAGGAATCCCTATTACTATGAGATCAGGTTTTTCCTCTGCCTCTATCTTTTTTATATACCTGTTGAACATTACTATTTTCTGCTGTTCGGAATAAGCATGGCCCTTCATAAAAGACGGGAAGGAGTGGAAACCAAAAAGTTCAGCAGAGCTTGTACTCCCAACCTGGCTTATCCTGTAACCGGACTGCTGCACACGCCTCCTTAAAGCAAGCTGCGCTTCAAATTTATTCGTTCTTTCCGTTATGCCCAACACAAATACAACCGGAGTTAAAAGTTCCAATATTTCTTCATTTCCATGCAGCAAAGCCTGCATCCGGCTGCAGCCCAACTGCTTACAGCTTACGCCCTTTTCTTGGCATATACTTTCTGCAATTTTACAGCTTTCACTATCAAATGCAGCTGTTAATATAATATTCTTACCCATATCGGCAGCAGCTTGTATTTTGGGCTCTATAACCCTTATAAAATCCATATGTGAACATGCTTCACCAAACAGCACCGTATCACAATTATGCAGTGCAGCTTCAAAATCATCGGCTATAATAATTCCCATGCCATTGCTTCCATCCACAAAACCGGCATCTTTACCGGCAAAGCCCCAGCCTGGCGGCGAGACCAGCTCCGAAACCTCATATCCGCAGAGCATGTCCCTGTGCCTTATAACCGCAGCCAGTTCCACACCATAGGGATATACTAAAAGCCTTTCCTTATTATCCATTTTTACCTCCTTTTTTTAAAAGGCTGTCTGTCCAGCTTTTAAAAAGCATGACCAAACTCTCTCAAGGTACAGTAATTCTTAAACTGCTGTTCAGTAGAACGTCTTACATTTCTGCAATTTGATATCTTCTTTTCTCCCGAAAGCTGTGTTAGATCATCAGCCATGGACACGCACACATAGCACAGCCTGAAAGCCCAGCAGTTCCTGCAGCTCTCCTTGCTCAGCCTGCCTATATTAAGTATCCTGTCGACACTTTCCAAGTCAAAGCCGGTATCCACACTTCCTATCTTCATCATATCAGAAGTCTCGCTGACCCTTTCACAAGGATAGAAATCACCTTTGGCATTTACAAAGAACCTGCTGACACCGGGTATACAGGGGCCGCCATGGTGTTCCTTCCTGGAAAGTGACTTAGCCGGTATCAGGCTGGTGTCATGAAGATTCTTAAGCCTGTTGTACTCATCTATTGCCAGTACCGATGTATGCTTTACATCAAGCCTTCCCAGCTTGTGGAGGTATACCTTGAATACCTCATAATTCCTTTCTTTTATAAAACTATCCTGAGCGGCTGTTTCGTTCTTGGCATACCTGCTGCTTATCAGTGAAGAAACCTTTTTTGAATCCTTTACAAGCTCATAACTGGTAAAAAACTTGTCTACGCAAGTATAGTTGGAGGTTGGGTCCACGACAACACTAAAGCTGACTTTTTTCATATACGCAGGGTGCCTTTCTCTGAGCTTCCCCAAGTTCTCCATTATAGTATCAAAGGAACCGCAGCCGCTTATATTCTGCTTCCTGTTTTTATCGTGAATCTCCTTAGGACCGTCAAGGCTTATCAATACAGATACATCGTGCTTCTCAAAAAAATCCGCTATTTCATCATTAAGAAGTGTTCCATTTGTAGTAATACCGAAGGTCAAAAGCTTTCCCTCCGATTTTTTCATAGCATACTCCATGCATTCCTTTATCAGCTTAAACTCTAGCAGCGGCTCCCCGCCATAAAAGCCTATGTTCAGCCTTTTTGCATCCTTGGAATGCGTGAATAAAAAATCTATAGCCTTAAGGGCCGTTTCCCTGCTCATCCTGTTATTGGCATGTCCTCTATTATGATAGCTTCCTGAATATACACAGTATTCGCATCTGAGGTTACACTGCTGCGTGAGTTGCAGGGTAAGGGCGCTCACCTTATTTTCAAGATAAAACCCAAGCATACTGGTGGCATGATGCTCAATTTCCTCTACCTTGTTCGAGGACAAATACCCCCTGTCAAGAAGCTCCCTTATGTCTTCATCGCCTTCAACAGCACTTAAATCCGAACTATTGCTTTTGAGCTTCTCATAGGTTGATTTTTCAGTCCTTACTATGGTATTCCTGTTCACATCATATATATAATAACCCCCGGGTGTTTTAAATAAATGAATATGTGGTGTATTATATTGCATAAAAACCCTCCATTACTGTACAGCAATAAAAGCTTGCTGTATTTGCATTACAGTTATCTTATATTTGTTATGCAAGTATATTTATCTAAAGCTGCAGTATGTTCTACCGCAGCTTTAGATATAGATGTCTGCTAGTGCCCGAGCTCCCTCTCACATATAGGGTTTAGCACTACTGCTCTAATGCATAATTGTCATTAAACGAGCTGATATTGCCGTCGTATTTTGCTTCACCGCCGATGCAGTAGCAAGAGCATCTGCATACGAGCAAATAAGCTTCAACACTCTCTTTGGATACTATATTCTTGCCTAACTTTTTCATTTTGTTTTCTCCTCGTCTATCCAAATTTAACCTCTTGTGTACCCTATTGGTTGACGGTAAGGTTATAATTAATCCCAGGGAATACTGGCGTAATCCATGTCAAATGCCATGTTTTTGTCAAAGAGCCCGGAATCAGGGTCCGGCATGCAAATGCACTTGCAGGCGCATACTTCCACATATTCCGCATAAGCCCCAACATTTTCTACTGATACTGTTTTTTTCCCTAACTTTTTCATTTTATTTCCTCCTCGTTATTCTAATTTGTTTTTATGTACCACGTCATTTGACAGCTATTTTTAGTTTTTATCAACCCCCCTCCTTGCTTTACAGTTTATAAAGCTCGCGACTCTCTATAAACCGGAAAATATATTCTTAAATCCCCGAGGAAATTGGAAAGCTAAACAACCATATCCCTGTATATATCAATTTCATCCTGCAGTTCCTTGTATGTTCCTATCTCCCTGACAGAACCGTTTGTAACCATAAATATCCTGTCAACAGCCTTTAATACCGCAAGCTTGTGGGTTACTATCACGGCTGTTTTATTACATGAGCCTATTATGCTGTTTATCTGAGCCTCCGAATCCACATCGCAGTTCGATGTAGCCTCGTCCAGTACCAATACTTCGGATTGTTTTAAAAATGCCCTTGCAAGAGCTATTTTCTGTCTCTGCCCACCGGAGAGCTTCGCCCCATTCCTGCCCACCCTACTTTCATATTTGTCCGCAAGCTGCTCTATGAAGCCGTGAGCGCTGCTCAATCCGGACGCCTTTTGTATATCTGCATCTCTTGCAGCGGTAAAAAACTTTATATTCTCCTTTATAGTAGTGTTGAATATATATGTGTCATGGCTTACAAAGGAAATTTGTTTTCTGTAGTCTCTGAGCCTGATATCCTTTATGTCCTTGCCGTCAAAAAGTATCCTGCCCCCGGAGGGTGAATACATCCTCTGCAAAAGGCTTATCATTGTGGATTTGCCTGAGCCGTTCGGACCTATTACAGCAACTTTCTCTCCTGCCTTGATTTTTAAATTGACATCTTTTAGCACCTCCCTGCCATTCTCATACGCAAAAGACACATTCTCAAAGCTTATGTTCCCACGGGGATGCTTGTCCACCGATTCAGTTATTATATATGAAGGATTGTCCTCCTCTTTTTCCATATCAATGAAATCAAAATATCTCCTGGCTGACGGCGCTATGCTTGAAAAACCGTAGCCAATATTTAATATTGCCGATATCGGACCTACAACATAAGCACTGTAGGTAATGAATGCAAGCAGCCCCCCTACTGTAAGTTCGCTATTGATCATTATGTATATACCCACAACATACAGAGCATTGCTTACCAGATGATACAGCGTACTGTCCGCAAAATCATTAACCTTGTCTATAAGGTTCATTTTAATATCAAGCTTGATTATCTCCCGCTGCTTTTTGATAAATTGCCCTGTAACAGCGGTTTCCACACCCCAAAGCCTTATTTCCCTGATTCCGCCGATAACATCTCCGAACCATGCCGAATAGTCCTTGTATATCTGCATATATTTTTCAAACATTTCACGCCTGAGCTTTGCAAGATACTTCATCAAATAATACCTTAACGGTATTATGAGTACTATAAGAATGGCCATTCGCCAGTCTATCAGTATAAGACCTGCCATTCCCCCGACAACTCTGAACACCAGGGTAATTATGAAAAATGTGCTTTTTTCTGAAATCCTGTTGATATTTCTGACATCCATGCTTATATTATTCATTATTTCAGCAAAATTGGTATTGTTGAAAAACTGGATCTTGACTTTCAGGAGCTGCTTTACGGCCGCTTTATTCATTGTGAATAGAACCATCGAATTCACATAAGCCCAGAATTTTGTTTCAATAATACCTGCACCCTGTTCAAAAAGCACCAGCAGCATACTAACAATAGCCAGGTAAAGGGTATAGGGAAAATCCTGCTGCATAAGCCCCCTGTCTATTATCTGCTTCCCGATTACGGGCAGTATCATATTGACCGCGGTTGCAGCTATAATACAGCTAAAAACCAATACTATTCTTTTAACATACGGCTTGTAAAAGCCGACTATCCTTTTTATCAGTTGAAAATCCTCTTTCGCTATTAACAAAATCATCAACTCCATGTATATTTTATGTAGGCAAACAACAAAATGTACAATTTTATTTAACTAAAACAACTCTTCTTTCATCCCATAACAGCCTATATTTAGTTTTAAATGGAATAATTGTTTAATATTATTTAACTTAAATACATTTTATGACATACTTTGCCAAATGTCAATACAATAAGTTAAATTATTTTAAACTCATTTGCTAAATCTGTATTAAATGTTTGTAAAACTTATAGTCCTGTAATATAATTGATCTGAAGGGTATAATTCAGGAGGTTATTTATGTCAATTACACTAGGTGAAAAAATCCGGAATCTGCGAAAGGAATTGAATATAACTCAAAGCGAGCTTGCAGGCAGCGAAATGACCAAAAGCATGTTAAGTCAGATTGAAAATAACCGCGCTATGCCGTCAATGAAAAGTCTTCAGTACTTAGCAAACCAACTTAATAAACCGCTGTCATATTTTATCGAAAGTGATAATTGTTCGCCAAAACGGGAATATGATATATTTGAGAAAATCAGTGATGACATGAAGCATATCAATGACTTAATTTATAATAACCTATGCGAAGAAGCAAAGGAAAATTTGCAAAATATTCTAAGCAGTTATTCTTTTGAAAATACAGATAAAACCTATGCCGACCTATTATATATGCTTGCCGATTGTTTAATGCGTTTAAACATGTATGAACAAGGGGAAGAAAAATTAAATATAGCTTTAGATATTTATCTGAATAATCTATTATTTGTAGAAGCAGCAAAAGTGCAGTTTCGTTTTTTTTGGAAAGCCTATAAAGTTTTTGACTATCAGAAATGTATATCTATAATAGCAAATACATGGACAATATATAATAAGTCTTTTACTAGAGATTATTTTTTTGAAATACGGGTGTTATATTTTGAGTCAACTATTTATTCCGGCCTTGAGAATATTCCTAAGGCAATTGAAACATTAGAAAAAGCGATTACTACATCTTTAGAGAACAATATCTATTACGATATAGATGAACTATTTAGCTTGAAGTCAGAAATGCATCTCCTTCAAAAAGAATATGCGGAGTTTGAAGAAAGCAGTAATAAGTCCAGACGGTATGCTGAATTTACAGATAGTAAGTACGTTCTATTAAAAGTTGAGCTGATTTCTGCAACTTATAAAAACAATATGAAGAAGTATGAAGAAGCTATCAGGCACCTTAAGAAATATATGGATTATGTAGATATTATAAAATCAAGCAATTTTTCGTCTTCAGCAAAGAAGCATATTTGTAATAGACCTGATGCTATAGATGACTATATACATTATTACTTCATTGAATCAGCCCGTGCCAACTATTACTTGGGCAATTATGAAGCTGCTTTTGACTTCATAAAAAAATGTCCTTACCCTGAAGATATTTTTTATAAATATGATTTCCTTTATCTTTGGAATGGAAAGACTTATGAAGGCTTGACACTTTGTAAGCTTGGCAGGCGGGATGAGGCAGTGAGTTGCATTAAAAGCGGTATCAGCAAGCTGGAACAGTGGTCATATTCTGGCGAACTCACTTTTGCTTATAAAAGCTTGAGCGAAGTATATTCAGAAATGAAAGACTATGAGAAAGCATATATCAGTTTGAAAAAATCAGATGAAATAAAAGCTTGTATTAAAGAAATATGAGAGCAGGTATTTTTAATCATGTTCTGGTAATACAATAGGGGTTTAAGCTCATAATATAGCTATAAACCCCCTATTGTATAATTATTTTTTGTTTTGCATATTTATTTGATTTTCATAGTTTTTCAGCAGTTCCCTGGCACCAGCTATTCAAGTGATTCCAGCCTTTCCAATACTTCTTCTGTCAGCATACCTCTTGCATAAACACCGATAATATTCTCCATTGTGTTCTGATATCTTTTCATAGTTGCCGTCATTGTAGCATCCCGCACCAGCACCACTTCATACCCTAAATCAGCCAAATCCCTCACGGTAGTTTCAACGCACTGATCGGTATAGTATCCGACAGTGATCACATTTCTGGCATTCAAATTTCTCAGTACCTTGTCCAGCATTGTGCCTACAACAGCTCCGGAGCAGGTTTTAACCAATACAATCTCTCCCGGCAGAGGTTTTACTTCTTCTACCCAGTCGCCCCATTCACATCCCGGCGGGACATAATATTTTGCAACTCTGTGAGATGGTCCTGTGTCCCTGGCATCTCCGGAATAAGACTCAATTTTCACATGGATAGGTGTCATATTATGCTTTCTGAAAGCCTTCAAAAGCTTTTCGGCCTGCTTGCTGGACGCATCAAATCTTTTGTCATAGTCTGCAACAAGCTCCTTTGCCACAGCTTTATCGATACCCGCCTTCTCCGCACAAGAGACAATATGGTCGCTCAAAGCCAGCTTTTGCATATCAATGAGCAGTAAAACTGTATTTTCCTTTGAAATTTCTAATGGCGGATAGCGCTTTGCAATTGCTTTTAGCAATTCTTCAAAAGTCACATTATCTCTCCTTCTCATTTCTATATAGTGAAAAGGCATTTATTTTGCCCAGCTATAATAATAAATTTTGTCATATTGAGCGCAGTTCTTAACCACTTTTAGATCGGCGGAATAAGCACGGGTTGATTTAGCATAGTATAAAGGAATGCTGGGGAGTTCCCGGCCAAACAGATCGACAGCCTGCTTGTAGATTTCTGTACGCTTTGCCGGGTCAGTCTCAACCTTTGCTTTCAAAATAAGATCATCCATAGTCGCATTGGAGTATTTTCCATAGTTGCCTGACATTCCCGCTTTTGAGGAATGAAGCTGAGCGTTCATAGGAATATCCATGTCTTTTCCGCTGAAACTATTGAAACAGATGGCTATCTCAAAATCAGTGTTGCCGCAGACATCGTTTATATAAGCACTATTTTCAAGCTGTACGATTTCTGTCGTCAGGCCAATCTTGCTGAGAGAATCCTGAAGCTTTGTTGCCAGCTTTATATATGGCTCCACGGACAGAGTCTTTATAACAACTTTCTTTCCTTCGCAGCCTGCTTCCTTCACAAGTTTGGCAGCCTTTTCGATGTCCTGCCCATAAGGCCAACTCTCATATCCGGGGTTAGCATTGAAATCAGGACCCGCCGGGCTGTTGATTATGAATCCATTATTGACATCTTCGCAGGCAATAATCAGCATATCCTCACGGTTGATCCCATAAGCCACAGCCTGCCTCATTATTACATCTGCAAATGTTCCGCTCTCCGAGTTAAACAAAATATAATTATATCTGAGAGAGGAAAATGAATCCAAAGCAAGCTTGTTATCTCCGGCGATTGTAGCAAGAGAAATATTAGGCACATCATTCATATATAAATCAATTTCTCCGGTCTGCAGAGCTATAACAGCCGCGTTGCTGTCGGAAATAACTTTTAGCAGAACCGACTTAACACTTGGTTCACCCTTAAAATAGTCTTTAAAAGCCTCATAAACGATATGATCCCCAAATTCCCATTCCTTGATGACATACGGGCCGCTTCCCATAATAGTGTCTACACTCGTTCCGTATTTGTCACCGCACTTAGTAACAAAATCCCTATTCATAATGAAAATATAAGTAAGATACTCCATTAGAGCTACATTAGGCGTAGCCATAACGATTTTGAAATTATAGTCGTCAATGACCTCTATACGATCAATATCTGCGCAGGCTGATTTTTGGCTGCCTTTAGCAGTTTTTGCCCGCTCAATAGTAAATTTAACATCCTCTGAGGTCAATTCAGTACCATCCCACCATTTAATGCCTTTAACCAGTTTTACGGTACATAGAGAAGCATCCGGGGTCATTTCATAGCTTTCAACCATGTTGTTAACAATTTTCCCATCGCTGTCTTTGGCCATAAGGGTATCATATACCTGATGGTTCATTCCAAGTCTGACATACAGCGATGATGTGTTTTGGCAATCTCCGGTATCCGGAAGACCTGGTATAGCCACTACCATTTGTCTGTCGGTTTTTGCCGGTTCTGTGGCTGCAGGGGTTTTTTGGGGACTACACCCGCTTATGCATACAAAAACAAATATAGCTACAAGTGATAATGCAATGACTCTTTTCATTTTACTCTCCTCCCAATAATACTTAAAATTCTCTTTGTATTTTCCCTAACTTTGCGGGAACACTTAACCCCCTCCAAACCGTTCCATAACTAAAATGCCTTCACAATCGCCACACACGCCAGTTAAAAGCACAGGCATAATGAGTCATACTAGAATTCTTTCTATGCTCCAGCCTTTTATAATAACACCCTTTGTCAGTACTATTCAGATATTGATCCGCAGGAATATAACCTGCATGCAACAAAATGTCCGTCGCCTTGATCTTCAAGCTTCAGATCCTTCATACATTCTTCAGTGCAGAAATCGCATCTAGGCGAAAAACGGCAGCCCGGCTTGGGATTAATAGGGTTGGACACCTCGCCCCGAATCAAAACCTTTTTCATGCTGACGTCAAGCTTGGGTGTTGGGATTGCCGCCAGCAATGCCTTTGTATAAGGATGCAGGGGATTTGCAAAAAGCTCACGTGAGCTTGCCCGCTCAACGCACTGTCCCAGATACATCACTGCTATTTCATTGGAAATATGCTTTACAACAGATAGGTCATGCGTGATGAACATATACGTCAAACCCATTTCATCCTGTAGGTCCATCAATAAATTAAGAATCTGCGCCTGTATAGATACATCCAGTGCCGAAACTGGCTCATCACAAACTACGAATTTCGGGTTTAATGCCAAGGCTCTTGCTACGCCTATGCGCTGCCGCCTTCCACCATCCAGCTCATGCGGGTATGAATTTATAAAGCGGCGCGCAAGGCCAACCATGTCCATGAGCTTTGCAATGCGTTCCGCTGTCTGCTGTTGCGTTGGATAGATGTGGTTCATTTGCAGCGGTTCGGCAATCAGTTCAAAGACCGACATACGCGGATTCAGGCTGGCGTACGGATCCTGAAAGATCATCTGCATTTTTCTGCGCATATTCTTCATCCGCTTTTTGTCATAAGCAAGAATATCCTCGCCTTCAAAAATCACTTGCCCCGATGTAGGTTCTAAAAGTCTTAGAACAAGCCTTCCCAATGTGGATTTCCCGCATCCGGATTCACCAACAATTCCAAGATTCCTTCTTTTATAAATTTCTAAATTGATGTCGTCAACAGCGTGCAGATCCCCTTCTTTCACTTTAAAATACCTTTTCAACCCGACAGTTTTTAATAATGGTTCCATGAGCATACCTCCTGGTCATATAAATGGCAGACGATGACATGCTCTCCAAACCGCGATGCCTTTGGACTTTGGGTTCTGCATATTTCCATGCAGGATTTGCACCTGGGATGAAATTTACAGCCTTCAGGCATATTTACTGGATCGGGCATCAGGCCGTCGATTGGGGTAAGACGTTTTGTTTCCACTTCGAGATCCGGTATTGAACCAAACAATCCTACCGTATAGGGATGATGATGGTCACCTGAAAAAATGTCCCGTACTGTTCCCTTCTCCACAATTTCTCCTGCATACATGATTGCCACCTTGTCGCATGTCTGTGCCACTATGCCTAAATCATGCGTTATCATAATCATAGATGTATTCAGCTTTTCCTTAAGCTCGGTCATCATGGCAAGAACCTGCGCCTGGATTGTTACATCCAGAGCTGTAGTCGGCTCATCTGCAATTATCAGTTCAGGATTGCATGCCAACGATATGGCAATCACCACGCGCTGCTTCATCCCTCCCGAAAACTGATGCGGGTATTCATATTTCCGCGAAGACTGAATACCAACTAGTGTCAGAAGCTCATCTACCCTGGCATCCAACTCAGTTTTGCTTCTGTTTTTATGATTATGTATTTCCAGTGATTCTTTTATTTGATCTCCAATGGTAATCGTAGGGTTAAGAGATGTCATTGGATCCTGAAATATCATGGATATGCATGCGCCCCTGATTTTGCGCATTTCATTTGTCGTCTTCTTTAAGAGATCCTCTCCCTTGTAAAGAATCTGCCCGTTTAAAATTCTGCCTGTACGCTCCGGCAGAAGCTGTAAAATCGCCATAGCTGCAGTCGTCTTCCCAGCCCCTGTCTCTCCTACAATTCCAAGGGTCTCGCTCGGAAGTAAATCGAAGCTAATATCGTTTACCGCATGTACCACAGCTTCATTGCTATTATAGACGACTCGAAGATCTTTAACCTCCAACAGCTTTTCACTCATAGGTTTTTACCTCCTCACTTAATCCTTTAATCTGGGATCAAGCGCATCCCGCAGGCCATCCCCCATCAGGTTCAAAGACAGACAGCACAGTATTATGGTCATACCGGGGAATATCACAAGGTGTGGAGCGTTAAGCATATAGTCTTTCCCCTCTGCGAGCATTGATCCCCATTCGGGCTTTGGCGGCTGTATTCCCATACCAACATAGCTCAACGCCGCAGCCCATATGATCATGGTGCCTACAGACATTGTCGCCTGTACAATCACTGTCCCTATAGCGTTGGGCAGAATGTGTTTGAGTACAATATATCGGTCCGGTGTTCCGCATGATCTTGCTGCCTCCACAAAATCCGATTCCACAACCGTAAGGATCGACGAGCGAATTACACGAACATAAATTGGCACAGAAGCGATGACCAACGCCAAAAGCAGGTTTTGCAGGCCGCCTCCCAGTGCCGCCACAATGGCCAGCGCCAACAGCATAAAGGGTATACACAGCACAGTGTCCATAATCCACATGATGCACCTGTCTATTTTTCCGCCATACAACCCCGCAATAGCCGCGATGATGCTTCCGAACACAATACCCACTACTACCGATACAATACCCATAAACAGCGAATAGCGTGTAGCGTGGACGATACGGGCAAAAATATCTCTTCCGTAAATATCGGTGCCAAACCAGTGCTCCGATGATATTCCCTGCATCCTGATACGTAAATTTTGTTCAATTGCTTTTTGGTAGGGCACAATCAAATCAGCAAATATCAGGCAGACTATAAAAAGTAAGAAGATCACAAGACCTATCACTGCCGACTTATTCTTTTTAAAGCGCCGCCATGTATCGGCATTAATGAAGGAACTCCTCTTTTTCTGCATGTCTTCAGGTTTTTCTGCGCTCCCACTTATTTTCAGCATAAGCTATCACCTCTCCTCATAGGGTCTTTCCCTGGTACCGTGCTTTGATTCTTGGGTCAATAAATGCATATAGAATATCGACAAGCAAGAGTGTCAACATGTAAAAAAATGCAAAGAATACTGCACAGCCTGTGACAAGCGGGATATCCTTGACCTGTATAGCATTAAGGATTAGGGTTCCTATCCCATTTATGGAGAATACCTTTTCAACGACAATTGTTCCACCTAAAATAAATCCAAAATCAATCCCTACCATCGTAATAACAGGCATCAGTGCGTTTTTAAGAGCATGCCTGATAATGACCGTGCTCTCTACCTGACCCTTTGAGCGGGCCATTCTGATATAGTCCTGTCTAACAGTTTCCAGCATGCTTGTTCTTGTCATACGCATGGACCGGGCACTTTGCGGGATAGCCTGAGTCAAGGCAGGTAAAATGTAGTGCACCCATGTATCGGTTCCGTTAGACGGAAGCAGGTGAAGCTTCAGTGCAAAAACCAAAATCAGCATGAGACCCAGCCAAAAAGCCGGTACACAGGCCAGAAACATAGCACTCACCGTACTTACCGTGTCAAAAGCACTGTACTGCTTAACAGCGGAAAAAACGCCAATAGGCAGAGCAATACACACTGCGATAACCATTTCCAAAACACTCAGTTTTATAGTGGTAGGAAATCTAGTAATGATTTCGGTAAAAACGGAACGTTTCGTTCTGTACGACTCTCCCATGTCCCCTTTCAGCAGCTCTGAAACATATTGGAAGTAACGTACAACAAAAGGCTTGTCATAACCTAATTCCCTGTTTAGCTGGTCTACTGTTTCCGGAGTTGCGTCCTGTCCTAAAATGATCAGTGCAGGGCTTCCCGGAGTCAGATTCATCAGTGCCAGAACAATAAAAATTACAACCAGCAGGGTTGGTATCATAACTAATATCCGGCGAAGAACATACCGAATCATATTCACTTCACCCCTTCATTTTCGCAATATATTATCTCTTTTGAGTTGACAGCATATCTGGTATTCCTGCATATCTATTTACAGTTTTAAGAAATATTAACAAATAATTTTTATTTCTTGATTTTTTATATAAGCAAAGTATATCACTAAATATAATGCAATTCTTCTTTTATCTTGCGAAAAAATTTGCATATCATCTTACAATTAGGTTTTCTAACGCTTTATAATACTATCGCAAAGCGTTAGAGCCTAAAATGATTAGAACCTCTTGGCATTCAAGCATTCATTGTTTACTTCCCCTATCGTCTTGCCGCAGCTGAAAAATAAGTTCATTCAGCACTTGAACACAGTCACCTACAACGGCATACCGGCTAATATTAAAAATTACCGCGGATGGATCATTGTTAATTGCAATAAGGGTTTCCGTGCGGGTAATACCCGCCAGGTGCTGTATAGCACCGGATACCCCAAAACTAAGCATCAGCCTGGGGGAAACGGTAAAACCGGTTTGTCCCACCTGATGGCTATAATCACACCAGCCGGCATCCACCACTGCCCGGGAAACGCCCACCTGCGCACCGATAAGCTCCGCAAGCTCATAAATAAGTTTCATGTTTTTGCTGCTTCCGATACCCTTGCCCGCTACAACCAAAATCTCCGCATCTGCAATGGAAGCAGCCGATACAATCTGAGCAGTTTCAATTACCTGAACACGGTTGTCGATGTGTTCAGGGAGCATAACCCGGATAAGTTTTCCGGTGCGGCCATTCCCGGTAACAGGTGCAGCCATGACCCCCGGCCGCACCGTAGCCATCTGTGGGCGGTGATGGGAACAGATAATGGTGGCCATCAGATTTCCGCCAAAAGCAGGGCGGGTCTGCCGCAAAAGGCCGCTTTTGCTGTCGATTTCCAAAAAGGTGCAGTCAGCCGTCAATCCCGTTTTGCTGTTAGCCGCAACACGCGGTGCCAAAGACCGTCCAAAATCGGTTGCCCCGAAAAGCATAATTTCCGGCTTTAATTCTTGAATGAGCTTGCAAAGCAGTGCACGGAAGGGCTCTTCCATACAAAATGTAAAGCATTCCTCCTCGCAAAGATAAACTATATCTGCCCCTGCGGCAAACAGTTGAGCTGCCTGCTTACTAATGCCCGAGCCGCCTGCAAGAACCGCGCAAAGACGGCAGCCCCTCGCATCGGCAAGCTGACGCCCCTTGCCCAAAAGTTCGAAGACAACCGGTAAAACCTTTTGCTCCCTTTGCTCGGCAAATACCCATACGTCATGGTATTCATCAATATTGAAGAATGCATCCTTACGCTTTTCAATAGAAATCGCACCAACAGGACAGTTCTGCGCACATACTCCGCATAACACACAGCTCTCACCAATCACAGCTTTTCTGCCGCTTACGGAAAGCACACCGGCTGAGCAACCTTTGACGCACACACCGCAGCCTATACATTTTTCAAGGTCAATGATTAATCCGGCCATGCTAAAGCTCCTCCCTGATCAGTTTTTTCAGCGCGGATACTTGTTCATGCATGTCACCGCTCAGGAAAATGCACTCACTGCTGCGCTTTGGGACTTCAACGCTAAGCACCTGTGTGGGCGAGCCGTCAAGCCCGCACCACGCCCTTTCCACACCAGCAGCAACTGTATCCATTACTTCAAGCGGTGCGGTCATTGCAGAGCGCACACCTGTGATCGAGGGCATACGCGGCTGATTGATGTCCTTTGCAATGGTGAGAACAGCGGGGGTAGACACGCAGATAAGCTGCCGTAGGCCGTCCATATTGCGGCAGCACAATACCTCACTCTCACTGGCCTCCACTATCTCATATACATTGGTCACATGGGGTATACCCAAATGTTCGGCTAACTCAGGGCCTATCTGTGCGGTGTCCCCATCGATAGCCATTTTACCGCAAAAAATCAGTCTGAAGCCGCCAAGCTTCCGCACACCGACACTGAGTGCATAGGAGGTTGCCAAAGTGTCCGCACCTGCAAAAGCCCTGTCAGAAAGCAGCAATGCCCGGTCAGCACCACGGCTCATGGCATCCCTAAGCAGCGCTTCGGCGGCAGGAATACCCATGCTGAGAACAGAGACCGTGCCACCCAACCGCTCCTTTAACCGGACTGCCTCCTCAAGCGCAAAAGCATCAAAAGGATTTATCACCGATTGGCTTCCGTCACGTATGATAGTCTTTGTCACAGGATCAAGCCGAACCTCGTTGGATGAGGGCACCTGTTTGATACATACAATAATGTTCATATTCCATCACCCCCTTGTGCCGCGAATATATTGCCGATTCCCAACAATTTCTTTGAATCAAAACATAGCTTCAGTTCCTCCATTTGCATAACACTCCGCTGTCCGTACATTAACGTAAGAAGGTTTGCTTTAAGCTTTCCCACCCCGTGCTCAGCAGACACCGCCCCTCCCATTTTTGAAATTTGAGCCGCCCAACGGGCATAAAGTGCCTTGCCGCGGTAAAACTCATTTTCATCCCTAGGCAGGATGTTTACATGAAGGTGATTGTTTCCAATATGCCCCCAGATTGCCGACTGTAACCGGTTTTCCGAAAGGTCCCTCCGGTAAAGGCGCATTACCTCCGGCAACAGCGCATCAGGAACAGACATGTCGGTTCCCAGCTTTCTAACCACCGGACATGTTTGCTTGCGGCGGTCAATAAGCATGTTTGCACTTTCGGGAATGGCATGGCGTAAAAACTGCATCTGCACCCGGTCGGCCTCGGTTCGTGCCACCCAGGTGTTGTCCTCACTGCCTCCATTTTGCTTCAGTACTTCGCCCAGGTCAAAAAGCCGATTTTCAGCAATCTCATAATCATCACAGTGAAGCTCCGTAAAAATGCAGCTTTCAGCTTCCTTAGGGATGTCCAACAGCTTTGAAAAGGCTAAGTTTTGCTCTTTTTGCGTGCGCAGCAGCTTCAATGCATCTCCATCAAAAAATTCAAGAGCAGCAAGACCCGGTATAGTATGGCGCACCTGCATGACAAAGGCTACTGCATCGTTTTCACTTGCAAAAAAACAACTGACCCCCCATATGATTTTAGGCATTGGCAGCAGCGCAGCATCAATCTGTGTGATAACGCCCAATGTGCCGTCCGATCCGATGAGAAGGTCCAGTGCATCCATATCATCGCTAACAAAATACCCTGAAGCATTTTTTGTGTCAGGCATTTTGTAGTCCGGCAACGAAACAGAAAGCACACCTCCAGTCTCGATTGGAATAGACAGCTTCCGTCCTCTAGAAAAGACCTGTCCCCGCTTCAGTACGATGCCCCGGCTGTCTGCAAGCAGCATCCTGATACCGGAAATATGCCTGCGGGTAGCACCATAGAGAAAGCTGCGGGCGCCTGAGGCGTTGCAAGCCACCATTCCGCCAATAGTAGCAGAAGTTTCTGTCGGGTCCGGGGTAAAAAACTGTTTTGGTGCACATAGAAATGCTCTATACGCTTCGAGTGAGGCCTCATCCCATCCTTCCGTGCAGAAGTTCTGCTTTTCAAGCATTTTACGAAATTCCGAAAGAGTCACACCCGGTTGCAGAGAAAAACAAAATCGACTGTTTTCATCTATTCGACACCCTGTTACCGAGTTCATGCGGCTCATATTCATAATGTGCCCGCCGAAGGGCACCGCAGCAGCAGCAAGTCCTGTACGCCCCCCCTGAACTGTAATAGGTGTGCCCCTCCTGCTGAGATCCTTCAGCAATGCGCGTACATCATCTTCGCAGCGGGGGAATGAGATGCTATCTGCATTTCCGACAGTCCGCGATTCGTCATGCAGATATTCGCTATATTGTTTACCAAATGCAATCATAGCTTCTGTCATATAACCACTCCTATCTCAGGCTAACTTGTCATTCATTTTTTCTATCCCCTTGACATCGCACTATTATCCTTTATGGCATTAGTATATCATTGAACAAAATGCAAATCTTTTCATTTTTTTGCATATAAGTTTGCACATCAAACTGTTATATGTCATAATAGTATAAAATAATCCTTAAAAGGGTTAATTGAAACACGAGAATCCCGTTTGTATTGCGAGAATCCCGTTTTGAAAACGAGC
>Ga0066604_10000037_pt1 | contig 96165 bp, 86 predicted proteins | sample Higcelwee11metaG_FD_59501 | JGI IMG/M metagenome (GOLD analysis project Ga0066604, IMG submission 59501) | Freshwater pond sediment microbial communities from the University of Edinburgh, under environmental carbon perturbations - High... | ecosystem: Environmental > Aquatic > Freshwater > Pond... | reverse complement strand
CATCATATACATTTTCATCAATCTGATCTTTTAGTTCAAATATGTGGTATACTCTGAGTCCCAACGAGACTCCTGCCAAAGGACCTGCGTATGTCGGGTCGCCTGCTGTAACTGTCTCAGCAGTAAGCCCTGCAGATTCAGCTTCAGAAGTACCGAGAACTACGACTGTGTTCTCCTTGCCGTATTTTTCTGATAAATCCAAAACTCTTTTCTGGTATTCGAGGTCCATTGCTCCTGCGGCTGTTCAAACAAAGCACTCTGTGGCTGCAAATACCACTTCAGCACCCGCTGTCTTCATGCACTCTTCGATAGCAGGAGCAGGGATACCATCTCTGTCCCCAATGATGATAACCTTTTTATCCTGTAACATCTCATTCATCCTTTCAAATATATTCTTTTATAAGGCTTTCAACAGTTTCAGGCGTACAGTTTTCTACCCCGCTGATTTCCTTTGACTTTTCGCCGTTTTTGTATACTATGAAAGTTGGAAGCCCCATTACCTTCTGTCCAATTGCAAGTCTTCTGTTTGCATTAGTATTCAGTGTACACATCTTAATTTTATCTCCATATTTCTCTGCCAATGCGTGAACCTCCGGCATCAATGCCTTGCAAGGTTCACATTTTTCCCCCCAGAAATCAACAAGCACTGAACCTTTAGCTTGAAGTACTTCTGTATCAAAGTTATCCTTATTAAGCTCTATCATTTTTTCACCTCCTTATAAGATGTATTCTTTTCAATATATTTTTCTGCATTGACTGCAGCTATTGCGCCGTCTGAAGCTGCTGTAATAACTTGCCTCAGTGATTTTATTCTTACATCTCCTGCAGCAAATATTCCATCAACCGATGTCCTCATTTCTTCATCTGTCCTTATATACCCCTTTTGATCCATTTCTACTACACCCCTGACAAACTCAGATATTGGTCTGGTACCTACGAAAACGAATACACCGTCAGTTCTAAAATCTATAGCTTCACCAGTCTTCACATTTTTAAGCTTAACACCCTCAACTATTCCGTCACCATATATTTCTTCCACCACTGTGTCCCACATAATATCAATCTTATCATTGCTCATTGCTTTCTCTACAATAGATTTTGCAGCCCTGAATTCTTCTCTTCTATGAATTATAGTTACTTTCTCAGAAAACTTCGTAAGGTATATAGCTTCCTCCACTGCTGCATCACCACCGCCAACAACTACTACTTCCAATTCTGTGAAAAAGTCAGCATCACAGGTTGCACAATAGGATACTCCCTTGCCTCTAAACTCTGTTTCTCCAGGTGCTCCCAAAAGCATCGGCTGTGCGCCGGTAGCAATTATTATTGTTTTTGCATTTATATTTTCGTCATTTCCAAGTTTTACTACTTTTATCTTGTCCGCTATGTCAAACCCTGTTACTTCATTCTTTACAAGCTCAGTTCCAAAGGCTTCAGCCTGATCTTTCATTCTCTTCATCAGTTTTGGCCCCGTCGCCATCTCAATTGAGCCTGGGTAGTTTTCCAGCTCCTCTGTAGTACTCGCTTGCCCTCCCCACTTCGCTTTTTCAACTATTACTGCGCTCATTCTGGATCTTGAAGCGTACAAACCTGCTGCAAGACCTGCAGGTCCTCCTCCTATTATAGCTACATCATACACTTTGCTCATTTAACTTCCTCCCAATTAAATACTCTCCAGCGCACTCTCAAAATGCTTCTATAAGGAGTTACATTTGGTTCTATACTTCCCATTAATGGATGATTTATTAGTTTTGATCCTTTATGAACCATATCCCTTGTTGACTTAAATACATCAATATATTATCTCTCCAAATTAGTTTCTAAATATTACATTTTATGCTGATTTAGACATAAAAAAGAAGTAGAGCTTATGCTCTACCTCTGTGCTGAACCTGAGATATTCTTCATCAGATGAGTATAAATACCCGTTTAACAAATTGATCCTTCGGTGCTTTCGCTTCCCAGAGTTGCGTCCGATTATCGGTACTTTTGTTTGAGAGCTTCGTCATAAAGCAGTTTGTTATGACTTATTCCTTCGGCGCCAAAATTGGTCTCTCCCGAAAATCATCTATCGCATTATATATTTTTCCTACAACTCTAATATATATTATAGATAATAACAATTCAAGTAACATTTGTTATTATTCACATATTTATATCTCAAAATATAATGCTACTGCGCCGGGACCTCCATGGGTAGCTATTACAGAACCCACTTCTCCCCTTATAATCTCTTTAATATTGTATTCTCTCTTAAGTTCTTCCTCAAGCATCCCCAAATGTTCAAGATCAGCTATATGGTTTATTCCAACCACCTTACCGTCTAAAGTCCAACCATTTTCTTTTATGGTATCCATTACTACCGATATGGCCTTTTTTATTCCATGTGCTTTCTCAAATAACTCCAGTTTTCCTTGATCCACTGTCAGTATCGGTTTTATATTAAGTATCGAACCTAATACCGATGCAGATAATGATAACCTTCCGCCTTTGTGCAGATATTTCAAAGTATCTACTATTATCATGTGCTTAACCTTATTCCGGCTCTCTTCTATCGTCCTTACAATTTCCACTGCTTCCAACCCTTCCTCCGCCAACCTTGCGGCCTTGATTACCAACATTCCCGCACCTAACGTTATCCCTATAGAGTCTATAACGTAGACATCTTCTCCTCCAATTTGCTCTTTGGCCATTAGTGCTGAATTATATGTACCGCTCAGTTGTGAAGAACCATGTATAGATATAACCTTATTGCCTAAAGCTATTTCCTCTTTGAATACTTCTAGAAAGTCTCCTGGTGGTACCTGTGACGTTGTAGGGAGCCCCTCTGCTTTTTCAAGCTTAACCAGGAACTCTTCCAATGTAAGTTCGATACCATCTTTAAATGATTCATCTCCAAAATGCACAGTCAGAGGCATCACCCTTATGTTGTACCTTTCGACATACTCCCTTGGAACATCGCATATCGAATCCGTTATTATCTTTATTCCCATATATACTCCTCCCATAGGCGAGTTTTACAGCATTCCTGGAAAGCCTATCTGCCTTAATGCCTCATATACCACAATTGCAACCGAATTTGAAAGGTTCAGCGAGCGGGCATCATTTATCATAGGCACCCTTATGCAAAACTCCTTATTCTCTTCAAGCACATATTTAGGAAGTCCAGCAGTCTCCTTACCGAATACTATGAAGCAATCCTTTTTATATGCTGCTTCAGTATGCTTTTTTTTCCCTTTTGTGGTTGAATAATAGAATAGCTCATTTGGATATTGGCTCTTTAATTCACTAAAAGAATCATAATAGTTTATATCTACCAAACTCCAATAATCCAACCCTGCTCTTTTTAAATATCTGTCATCCACCGAAAACCCCAGGGGTCTTACAAGGTGCAGCCTGCATCCTGTTGCCGCACAGGTTCTTGCAATATTACCTGTATTCTGAGGTATTTCCGGCTCTACCAATACAATATTAAGGCTCAAGTTAACAACTCCTATACATATTTACACCTGCCATGTAAATCTAAATATATAATACAGTAACATTAAATGTACTACAAGACTACTATGTAGATTAAATGAAACAAAAAAGCAAATTTGCTAATATCGGTAACTAACTAATATTATAGCAAAATTGCTCTCCTTTTTGTATTATTCTGTTTTATTCTGCAATTTATTCTGTAATTGAAACATCTATGTCGATTTTCCCCACGCTCTCCAACTCCAAAGGAATACAAATAGTCTTTTGAATCTTTGTAGTTATAGCGATGTCGTTGCCAACCATAACTGTTGGGGGGGTAATGTCAATTCTAACTCCATTATTATAGAATTCAGTAGATACATTGCCCATAATCATATTGCCCAGTTCTGCTATCGCACTTTTACCCATCTCCTCCAGCTGGGTTACTTGCATTCCAAACATCATCGCAGAAGCAATTTTACACGCTGTACCTTCGTCCATGCTGAAGAACACCTGTCCTCTGAATTCCCCTGCTATACCGATTATAATAACTACGCTTCCAGCCATAAAAGGTGAGTTTCTAACGAATATCTGCCCACGGTTTGCGTTTATATTACATATCGACTGTATTATATTTACTGACACATTTATAAATGGATTTATATATTCTACATTCAAAACAGCATCCTCCTTGTCTCCGGATTTTACTGTATTCTACATAAATCTCCTATATTCCTTCTTTTTGCTAAAGAAATAGCTATATTAATTATGTAACTTTATTCAACATTTTCATAAAACTCAAATATAAAGGAAGGCAAATGCCTTCCCTTACTTTTGAGTTTCTATTATGCTGCCATTCTAAACATTATCATGCTGGTCTTGCTTACATCTATCAGTCTTCCATCGTCTGCCGGACTTATTGTACCCTTTTTTATAATTTCATTTACAAGCACGTCTCTAACAGGAATAGCAGTATCTTTACTGTTTTTCCCTTCAAGGAACATTGTATAATTATCTCCGCCGCCTGCCTGGAAGTCATTTGTAACTACCTTATAAAGCTTGCTGTCACTTAACGGAGTTCCATCAGACAGTGTAATCTTTACTATTCTCTGTCCTGCCGGCTTGGTTGAATCATACTGGACTTTTAAGCCTGAGAACTGACCGGGGTTCATATCTTCGGGCATTATGCCATGCTCAATTGCTGCTTTTACCTGTGCGCCTGTCAATTCAACAGTAAATAGTGTGTTATCAAAAGGCATTATTTCATACATTAATCCCATAGTTGCATCGCCTGCCGGAAGATCTCTTCTTAAGCCGCCGCCGTTTTGTATAGCTATATCAGCATTTACAGTATTTCTCATTACATCTGTTACCCAGTTTCCAAGTAACGTAGTCTGAGTTTCCTTAGGATTATGCGGGAAGTTATCTGTTGCTTTTCCTAATACCTTATTCTTAATCGGACCTATCAATGACTGAATATATTTATACCATTCAACAGTATTCGAATCTGCTGAAGCTTTAATTACGTTGCCGTCAACTGAAGGAATCACTTCAACAACCTTCTTATCCTTTGTGTCAAAGTATATGTCTAAGTGACCTGAGGATCTGCCGTTATAATATGCTTCTACTATCGGAATATTGTTTACAGTACCGGATACTGTAACATGTGTATGTCCGGCAATAATTGCATCAACACCTGTCACTGCCTTTGCAAACTCTGCAGCTTCACCTGTTATCTCACCTGTCTTGCTGTCCTGGAATGCTCCAAGATGTGATAATACAATAACTATATCAGCGCCCGCATTCCTCACTTCCGGAATAAGAGCATTCACAGTTTCTGCAGGATCCTTGAAATCATACGGTGCAACAAGCTCCGGCTTTGTCTTTGTAGCAGTTTCCGGAGTGGCTATACCTATTATGCCAATTTTTACACCCTTCTTTTCTACTATTGTATATGGTTTTACAAAACCAGCAACCATTCCTGTCGACTTTTCGATCAAATTTGCTGCAAGATACGGGAAATCGGATTTTTCTATTCTTTCATCAAGCTTATCGAGACCCCAGTCAAACTCATGGTTTCCCAGTACCATTGAATCGAATCCTGCTGCATTCATAACTGCAACTACCGGTCTGCCATACATAAGGTTTGAATCCGCACTGCCCTGGAACATATCACCAGCGGAAAGTATCAATGTGCCTTCCTTATTCAACTTTTCCTGAGCTTTCAGATAACCAACAAGCTTTGCTGCTCCAGGGTTCTTTCCAGCTTCAGTCAGTGTACCGTGGAAATCGTTAACGGTCAGCACACTTATTTTCTTAACAGTATTTTCTTTAGGAATAAATATGATTCTGCCGGCTAAAAGAGCTTTAGTTGCATCTTTTGCTTCCATGATGTTTACTGAAAGCAGATCCTCTACTTTCTTTCCATATTTTTCTGCCACTGATTTGAGAGTGTCGCCTTCTACTGCTGTATACCTGTCAGTAGGTGCTGTAATAAGATTGTAGTTGTTATCAACAACCGGGCTTATAGTTTTGTTTTCCTTTATATAATTGATAATCATTGTTCTTATCTGTCCGTCATCACCTAACGTAACCTGTGAATCATAAAGATTCTTCGGCTGGGTCAGACCGATAGCCGCCATATGGCCGCCGCCACCGCCGAATCTATAATTGTTCAATGCTACTCTGAATGTCTGAGTATCCGATACAGGTTTACCCTTAAATGTAAGATTTACAACTCTTTGTCCTGTCGGCTTAGTCAGATCCAACTGATAATTGACACCCTGAATCATATCATAATTATACCCAGGGACATTAGGATCAAAGGTTATCAATTCATCCGGCTTTATCTGTTTAAAATAGTTAGCCGAGTATTCAATATAATCCCTTAACTGCTTTCCAGTCATTTCAGTTACATTAAGGAAGTTTTCATATACATAAAGAGCGTTAATATCACTTACCTTTACATCACCCTTAGGTATTCTGCTGCTGTCGTTAAAGGATGCTGCTATAGAAACATCCGCATTTCCATAATACATCTGCACATTCTGTATCAGATCAACCAATGCAGTGTCTTTGATCTGCTGCCCGATGCCGCTGAACTCCGCTGTTGATTTGCCGATTATTGTATTTACAAGTGTATTAACAGCATCAATGTCTGTTTTTACTAAATCAAGAACTTCCTTAGCAGGCTCATAGTCTTTAACGTCGATATTCTTTGAATCCTTCTTTGTTACAGCCCATTTTCCATCAACTTTTTCAAAGGTCAGATCAATTTCAGCTACCTTCTGTCCCCATTTTTTAGGCTGTACTATAAGGACTCCGTTTTCAGTCTGTCCGCCAACGTCGGTATGTGCATGTCCAGATAATATTGCAGTAATCTCAGGACATGCAGCGGCCAATGCTTTGACTTGATCTTCATTCAGTGTGTCGCCTTTTTTTTCTATTCCTGAATGTGCAGATACAACTATAGCATCAACTTTTTCAGTCTCTTTTAAAACTTTAACCCATTTTTTGCCTTCTTCAACGATATCCTTGAACTGAAGATCTTTTACATTGTTTTTATCCCAAGTTTTAACACCAGTTGTTGTAAAACCAAGAATTCCAACTTTTATTCCATTTATTTCCTTTATTGTATATGGTTTTACATAGTTTGTACCATCAGCATTGTATATGTTTGCAGACAGTACCGGGAACTTTGCATCACCCTTTACCTTTTCTAGAAGCTTCAGACCATAATTGAATTCATGATTACCCAATGTCCATGAATCATATTTCATCATGTTCATTATTTTGATCATTGGATGCTCAATTTTCGCTTCAGTTTTAGAATTGAAATTGTCCAGATAATATTGGGCAAACGGTGTTCCCTGAATCGTATCACCATTGTCAATTAAAATGGTATTTGGATTCTTACCCCTTACATCCTTTACTACTGAATAAACCTTTGCAATGCCCTGCTGCGCTTCTTTCTGAGTATAATAATCATAAGTGGCTATGTTAGCATGCAGGTCGCTTGTACCCAAGATTGTTACTGTTACTGCACCGCTTTCTTCTGCCAATACACTGCCCATTGGCAGAAGCATTGAGCAGACCATGACCAGAGTAAGTAAAATACTTAATCTTTTGGAAACCTGTTTCATCTTCATACCCCCAAATTATATTTTCGCATATAACCATAATTTAGCCCTATATGCATTAATTTCAATTATACCATAGATATGGTAACCGGACAAATATCATATCACATATTCTATATTACTTTTGGGAAAAATTTCTGATATTTTACCCCTGAAATAACTCTCCATATCCGAGAGTTCTTCATTTTTGTATACATATTTACCGTAACCGAATTGCCCGTATTTGAAACGCCTATCCTTCTCATCCATAGGTATATCGTTTTCAGGAAATATCTCATTTATATTTTTCTTTGCACTTTGTGTAAATCTGTGTGATATTATTTCAAAGCTTATATTTTTGTCTCTGTACCTGCCAAGCTTATCCTCCAGCTCATGGAGCAGCTCATTATAATCGTTCTTCCAGCCCTCATAAAACATTACAGGAGCTATAATAAATCCTAAAGGATACTCATGTTCTGCAATTTTCTGGGCTGCAAGCACCCTCTCCTCCATGCTTGCAGTCTTGTGCTCATACTTTCTTATCACCTTTGCCGAATTGAGGCTGAACCTTACAGTGGTATGCCCATTATGCCTTGCCTCAAGTATCTCATAAACATCGGTGAATTTAGTCACAAACCGGAACCTTCCCAGCTCCTGCTTTCCGAAAAAATTAATAGTTTGCAAAAGCGAACCTGTATATGGCTCTGTCGGTATCGGGTCAGAGGTAGCTGCTCCTTCAAAAAATGTAACCTCCGGCTCACGGACTTTAATATAATCTGCTGCTTTTTCAAGTATTTCATCCATATTTACATATACCCGCATATATGGTTTTTTCCCTAACTGAGTGTTCAGATAGCAGTACATGCACATACCCATGCAGCCTGTCGCAAGAGGCAGCTGATAATGGGCAGACGGCTTGCAGCTTTCAAAATTCAAGGTATGCCTTACTCCTACCACAAGTGTACTCTTACCCTCCATATATGCTTGCTGCGGTGTCTTGCCCGGTATATCTGTAACTCTGTTGTGGGATTTCAGAATGCCAATCTCAATATTCTTATTATTGAACCGGTCAAAAAGCTTTCGGCCAATGGGATATTGAAGAGCATCCTGCTCAAATAATACTCTTTTAGGATTAAAGGACATGGGACATCTCCTTCTTTTCATTATTATTTTTACTTTATTATGTGCAAAAAAAAAATTGACTTGCGTCAATTTTACATTAATGTTTTTTAAATCGCACCATACCCAATAGAATTTCTTTGTGCGTTCAATCTTTATATTACAATATAAATCTTTCTATAGCCTCTGCAACTCCATCCTCCTGATAATCCCCGGTAATATAGTCCGCCACATTTTTCAATGATTCTTCAGCGTTTCCCATTGCAATTCCAAGACCTGCATATTCAATCATACTCATGTCGTTTTCATTATCGCCTATGGCAATTATTTCTTTCCTATCAATCCCGTACATCTGGGCAAGTATCTTTACTGCGCTGCCTTTTGTAACACCTTTGTTCATCATTTCCAGGTTATTATTCATCGATTGGGTTGCCGATACTATTCCGGTCCCCTCTATTTCATTTCTAAAACTCTGTATCTTTTCGCTGTCATTATCCACTACAATGCCTTTCAGAATTTTCACATTATCCTGCACTAAAGCTTTTTCTATATCATCAGCAATAACTATTTTTACCTTGTCTTCCTCTCCAAGATATTTATTCCATTCTGTATACCGCAATGACACATTTACAAGCTTTTCAGCATAAATTGTGTCCTCTGTGAAAAAATGGCAGAAAAACCCGTATTTATGTGACAGTTCTATCATTTTCTTTATCGTTTCCGCATTCAAAGTGTCTTTATAAATAGTATTTTCTGTATCCTCCGGATTATTAAAGGCTGCTTCTCTTATAATCGCTCCATTGCTCGCAATTATCGGCGTTCTCACTCCTAGAAGCCTTGCATATATTCTGGCAGAAGTATAAATCCTGCCTGTAGCTACTACCATATGTACACCTTTTTCAATTGCTGCCTTTACTGCTTCCCTATTTCTTACCGATACTTTCTTTTCCTTGTTTAAAAGTGTGAAATCCATGTCGGTCACCAGCATTTTGTACTTTAGGTTGTTTGTGCTCAAATTAATCTCTCCCTGACAATATGTTTGTGTATTTATTATACCTTATATTTTACATTAAATATAAAAAAAGAACCATAGTTTTGCTATAGTTCCTTATATCATATTTATGGTGCGCGAGGCGGGATTTGAACCCGCACAGTCTTGCAACCGCTAGAACCTGAATCTAGTGCGTCTGCCATTTCCGCCACTCACGCCAACGAAACTATTATATCATGTTATATTTTTGATTTCAACATGTATTTTCTGCATTATCTTCCCAAAATATATAAGCTTATGAAAAATTGTATAGCTCCGCATTTTTCAAGTGCAAGCTTCTTTACTTTTTTTCTGAATTCTTCCAGAGTTCTTCTCTCCTCAGCAGTTATGTCCTGATTACTATACCTGATTTTCTCCAATATTACTGTAACCTGGGGAATATTAAAAAATCTTTCATTATAATCATACTGGACCCTTTTCAAAAATTCTCTGAGTGTCTCCTCCTGGCTCATTGTAAAGTCTGCACGCTTTAAGTACCAAACAATATTTTTAATATAATCCAAAGCAAATTTACGTCCTTTGCTGTGTCCAAGAGTAACTTCCGCTATCAACCATGACAAATACATATAGGAAAATCTTATGAGCAGCAAGGGCAAAATCACCAGCAATATAATATTTACAATGTTGAATTGATTTTTTTCATCTTGATATACTGCTCCGTTACCAAATTCCTCATCCGCTTCTAAGTTCCGTCTTCTCTTTGATATGTCGTCTATATCAATATTATCCGTTACCGTGTCCTGTGCTGAGTTTGCCTTTGCCACTTCAGTTTTATCCCCGGGCTTTACAAACTCAACTGCCGGATACTCGGGAGTAGGCTCAAATGCCACCCATCCATAGTTATCAAAATACGCCTCCACCCAGGCATGTGCATCAGTACCCCTGACCTTCCGCTCTTCCTCCCCTTCATATATAGCTATAAAGCCTTCAACATACCTGCAGGGCACACCTGATGCTCTTAAGAGCACTGCCATGGAAGTTGCAAAGTAAGTACAGTAGCCTTCTTTTCCTTCAAAAAGAAAATGATCGGTAAACTCTGCCTTTGATGGAAGCACCGGAGGTTTAAGAGTGTATTTGTAATTTTCTCGCAGATATTTTTCTACAGCCTTTGCTTTATCATAATTATTGTTTTGCCCCTTAGTTATTTTTTCCGCCAGCGACCTTACCCTCTCAGGAATATCTGGAGCTATGGAAGTATATAGTTTGAACTCATTCCCTCCAAGATTTTCTGTCTCAGCCTGCTGCAATTTATTAACATCTATATACGGCATCATGCTATTTACCGTGTATGATTCGCCTTTCATTGTCATTTTGGAAGTGTATAGCTCCAAATTTTCATCTGCATATATCTTCCTTGAATTATGCTGCACCTGATATATTGAATATGGAGCAAATACAGTAGAGGTCAGAAGCTTCTCGTAAGTAATATCCAAAGTTTTTTCATAAGTTTTGACGTTTTTTCCGTATGGAAGCGGCATTCTAAAACCCTTATTGTACTCCTTGTAGCTTTTCCTTGACTTGCTCCAGTTGTTATCAAAATATCTATCCTTTACTATTCCCCTCAGATATAGCGTATCCTCTCCTTTTGTCTTCACAGTCATCAATACGGATTCATCCAGCCGCACTTCCCCGCCAAGCTTGTTACCTTTGTAGCCGACGGAATTCAAGCTGAATCTTGAATTATAACCGTATGTGGAAGATTCCAATGAATCATTCCGCCATTCTGCAGTAAAAGGAAACAGATTTATTACCTTATCATTAAGCCATGTCCATTTCACTGAATTGATATTTAGAGGGATCGCAAGAGAAAGCATTAAGGATATCGCAGCAACAATAGCAGTACAAGACATCCAGTTATACCCAATGTTGTATTCTACGCTGATATCTGCCGTTTTCCATTCCTTAAGCCTTTTTTTGTATATCTGATAAGAGTAAAGCATAATAGCTGCAAATAGAAAAAGTACAAGATACAGCCTTGCCTTTTTAACATAAATGAACCAAAAGAATGAGAGTGCCACAGTACCGAGCAGAATAAGTGCAAAGCTTCCTCTGCCGCTATAAACAATATGTGAAATAATAAGTACGGTCATAGCAATATATAATATTGCAAACGGCAAAGAATAGCCAGGCTCAAAATAGTTGTACCCTACTATATATCCATATAGCCAGTTGGAAAACTCCGGTATATCCTGAATATAGAGCTTTATTAACGCCGGATCCATATAGTATTGATAGATAGTCCAGCAGATGCCTGTAATCAAGGCTCCCAGTATCGTAATTGGGCATATTATTATTATAGAAGCTACAGCTTCTGCAATCAGCGTAAACATAACAATTCTGGAAAAAGATATATCCATCCCTGTAGAATCCATAACTGCCAGGTTCAAGCTTATAACCATTATAAATATAAGACTCATGTAAAACACTATTTCTTTAATATTCTTATTTTTCATAGTGGCCTCCCAATACCTGCCTTATGTCGTCCTCCAAACCAACCATAAACACTTTAAAGTCGTTTTGTCTGAGCATTTCAATGCTTTCATTGCTTTCTTCACTGTCTTTGCACAAGTATACTATAACAAACTCAATTCCTGAGGTTTTTAGCGAGAGAAAAGTAGGAGCCGCCTTATCGATACAAGGGGTTATTATGACTACGGTAGCATCCCATTCCAGCTTCCTCGCTTCTTTTCTGACAAGATCGGCAATCGGAATGTCTCCTTTAGAAGAAAGTAAGCTTATAGCATCAAGAAACTGGTTGAACCGATCGACTCTTTTTGCTGATAGAGTAATGGGGTTATCTCCTTTTGCTATAAAATTTACTGACATTGAATGAGAGAGAGCATATCTTATTATTGATGCAGCGCATTCCGCACCCTTCTCCTCTATGTCAAAAGCGGTTTCCCCGGAAAAGCCGTAATCATATGAGTCAAGAAAGATATTCAAGTCCGCAGAAGCGTTGAGTTCAACATTTTTTACAAAAAAATCTCCTCTATGGGCAGTCACCTTCCAGTGCATTTTCTTGAAGCTGTCGCCAATATTATATTTTCTTATATCCCTGGTGCTGGCATAATCCTCATAAGCATTATGCTTGACAGACACAGTACCAAACTGCTGCCTTAAAGGAATATCAAGATACTTTAAAAAATGCACTTTCGGATATACAAATAAATATCTGTCATCGTTAAAGACCTTTTTCCATTTAAAAATGCCTAATATATCCTCAAACTCCGTTTCGATAATACCGACTTTATAAACTCCTTTATGCTTGCACAAAAAATCCCTTGACATAGTAACTATCTTCTCAGGCATTATGGAATATATCCTCTGTTTTTGCTCTTCACCTGCAAGTCTTTTGGGGAGGCTGGCGTTAACCTTTAAATACGGGACCGGCAAATGGCCTGCATTATAAAAATCTGTCTTAATGCTTATCCTATCCCCAGTAATTGCTTTATAACTGATTTCCCAGGTAAGATCTACAAGGTTCTCATATGTGCTCTTGCCGGTTAAATAAGAAACTAATACCAGGAAAAAAACTATAAAGAACAGCCCGTATGCAAATGTACCTCCTGCAAAAAGTGCCAGAATAAAAAACAACAAAACCAGAGCCAGTGCTTTTTTATTCATTTTAGCCATGGTTATCAGCCACTGGTACTCTTATACTCTGTAAAATTTCCAAAAGTATGGAGTCCTGATCCTTACCTTGTATTTTAGCTTCGGACTTTAATATAATCCTGTGTGAAAGAGTGCAAAGCACAAGCTCTTTTACATCGTCCGGCAGTACATACCCTCTTCCTCTGATAAAAGCCAGCGAGCGGCTGTTATTGAAAAGTGCCAGTGTTCCTCTTGGGCTGCAGCCCAGATATACATCCTTATGACTTCTTGTTGCTTGTACTATCTGTACTATATAATCCTGGACAGTATCTTCTACCTGCACCTGTTTTACCTCTTCCTGGACTTTTATGATGTCTTCCGCACTGATTACCGGTTCTATCCTGTCCAAGGGATTATCCGACTGATATTTTATCAGGATACTTTTTTCTTCGGTGAAGCTTGGATAACCCATGGATATTCTCATTGTAAATCTGTCAATCTGCGCTTCAGGCAGCGGAAATGTACCTTCGTACTCTATCGGGTTCTGTGTCGCAAGTACCATAAAAGGAGTAGGAAGCTTATAAGTATTGCCATCAACAGTTATCTGCCCCTCCTGCATAGCTTCAAGAAGACTTGATTGCGTTTTGGGAGAACTTCTGTTTATTTCATCCGCCAGTATTATGTTTGATGTTATCGGACCTTCCTTGAACTCAAATTCCCCTTGCTTCATATTGTAGACCGTAACTCCGGTAATGTCTGACGGCAGCAAATCAGGAGTGAACTGTATCCTCTTAAATCTGCAGCCGATTGACCTGGAAACTGCATGTACTAAAGTAGTTTTGCCAACTCCCGGAACATCTTCTATAAGTACATGTCCTCCTGTAAGAAGTGCTACCAAGAGTTTCTCCACAGTATCACTCTTGCCCACAATAGCTTTTGCTACACTCTCTTCAATTCTTCTTATAGACTCATAATTATAACCCATAATTCATCCCTCACAAATCAGAAGTTTTTTGACAACCAGTTTCTCCTACTTTTAATTATTTACTAATATTTTACTTAAAATTGTCTTACAATTCAATTAATAAAAAGTGTAATAATTCTGAAAATTTCTTCACAATTTGGTGATTGAACAACAAAAGCTAAGCATGTGCTTAGCTTGAATATTCATATATTATTTATTATACAGCCTGTTCGCTTTTCCTATATTGCTCTTTGGCCAAGGCCCACTGCTCCCTGGTTAGCTTTTCAATCTTGGGGTTTTCTGCTCTTTCCGGATTTGATACGGCTTTTCCAAACCACGCTATTGCATCACTAAATTTTCCGAGTCTTCTTGATAGTTCGCCAATGAGATACATCACCGATATCTCATTAAGATTACCTATGGGAAACTCCTCCGTACTGAAAGCCTCTAAATAATTATTCAGTGCATAACTTAAAAATATATCTTCCTGTTTATCGGCGGCAAACCTGTAAAGCCATGCAAGCTTGAGACATAATCCGGCAAGTACACTGGGCTTTGCTTTTCTGATCTCTGCAGTATTAATCGCCAATTTGCAGGTACCTATTGCATCCTTCAAGCTTCTTTCAGTGCAAAAGCTCCTACCTACGATCCTTCCGGAAAAAGCATCCTTTATTAGCTTAATCTCTCCTTCACTAATATCACTGAAGGAAGTCTCCGATGCCGCAAATGCACAAAAGGGGCATACGAATATATCATAATATATGGGATTCAAATTCTCGTAATGGGTACAGAAATCTTCATCCCTTTTTTCCACTTTGCAGGAACTGATCTTGGCTTTCATGGATGAAAATTGCTTTCCGCATATAGGACAAGCAACCTTCTTTGAATATAGCGAATCGCTCATATATAGCCTCCAATCATTTAATATTTATTCTGGGATCTCGATAAAATTTTCTATCACAGCTTATGATGGCTGGTCTACTTTCATAGTTCCTATTTTCTTTACTCCATCCACGACTTTATATACACTCATTGGCAGTTCTTCCACAGACACTTCTTTTCCATTCTCCATTATTATCCTATATGTCTTTACAACATATCCTGTATATGCCTTCTTTTCTTCTACCTCTGTCCCCTCCGGCAGCGTTGGATCTTTAATTATCGTTATCTTAGGCGGAGTCTCTTTTATTACCTCAGTCCTGATTTTAACAGTTTTCCCTGGGTTTTCATTACGCCCATATATGCAGAATTTTACCCAGCTTCCTTTTACCTCTCCATATATATAAATTGGATACTTTGTGGTATTTTCAAATTTCAAATCTATATAGCTCTCAGATATTGTAGCATCCCTTCCTTTAGCTATATAACCGGATGGAAGTGCATGGTTTCTGCGTTCCACTATCTTCATATTTGAAAGTAATGCCGCATTATATAAGGTGGATGAAACCTGACATACTCCGCCTCCTATTCCCGGAACCAGTTCATTATTAACAATTACCTTTGCTTCCTTGTAGCCATTTTTAGCAAGTCTGGGACCGACAATCTTATTAACCGAATATATTTCTCCGGGTTTAATAAGTATGTGAGAAGCGCTGTTGGTCGCAATCTTAATATTATGGGTTCTGTCAACATCTCCTGCATTAAACTTTGTTGAATATTCGCCTAGTTTATCTTTAATGTTAAGAAGATCAGAGCTTTTAATTTCAGGTTGTATGACATCAACAGCCAGATCAATATCTTCCGTACCGTCTTTTTCAATTTGTGATTTTATAAGGTCATAGGACTTGTTAATATCCAGTTTCCTTCCCTCAACTTCATCGGTGATAACAAAACCCTGCTCCTTTAATAATATCGTGGCATCCTTTACTTCCTGTCCTATTTCTTTTGCGATATCCTCAAGTTTATTATTTATATATTGTTCGTCATAGGAGTAATTAAGCTTTATATCTTCTCTATTTAGCTGTGTTGATACCACATCCGCCAATCTTTTGAACAGATTGCCGCTATGCCCTATGTCATAGGCTTTTGTCACAGCATCACTATACTCATACTGGAATTTTACATCCTTATAGCTTAGTTTCCATACTTTTTCTCTGAATTTAAGGACAACAGAAGAATCTTCAATTACCGGCTCCATTTTTTCTTTCAGTATTCTCTCAGCCTGGGAAGGAATAAGACCACCTACCTCAATGCCGCCAATTGTTATGTTGGAATGGATTTTATCCCCATTTACCATTATAATACATAAAACTACTATTGCAATCAATAAAATAACAATTATTCCAATGCCTATTTTCAAATATTTGCTCATATTAAACCTCCACCCTTGATCCGATACTTGTACAAAACACCTAATATATTATATACAATTCTCTTGTCCATTAATGCTATTAAGTAAAAAAAAGTTATTTTTCATCCCAGTAGAACTCTATCTGGTCACCATCATTTATGACGTCAGTATAATTAGCTTTGTTCCCATTTAAAAGCGTAGTTATTGCTCCGTTGACATTTCTGACATCTATGTCAATATTATTGAAAATATCCACAAATAGAAATTGCGATTTTTTTGTTTTAAGTACCGCAGGTTTTCCATTCAAAATCACGTTTACACATTTATCTGCTGCAGCCTCACTTGGCAAGCTGTTGGTTTTCGGTTTCTCCAATACGTTATAGATAATATAATCACCATTTTTAATGGTATCATCCAAGTCTGCTTTTCTTCCATTTATATTCATTTCTATATCATAATAGCCCAAATTCAAATATTCTAAAAGTTCATGAACGTTTTCTATACTTTTTATGCTTACATCGTCACCATCTAATATAGGAGCATCCATATCACAGAGAGTACCATTTATATATATTACCGGCTTTATATTGAATGGACTTTCATTCAGATAAATAGTCTTTTCAGCATATTCGCCCATGTAATCCCTCACAAACGCCGCTGCCGGTTCTCCCTCTGCCGCAGGCTCCACAATTATTGTGTCCCCGTTAGTAATTGGCTTATCAAGTCCGGCTATGCAGTCGTTAAGATATATCACTGCCGGTTCCCCTGATTTTCCCCTTATTATTTCCTCTCTCCCATTAAACTTGAAGCTTAGCGGGTTTCCTCTCCTGCCTATAAGGTTTCGGGGGTTATAGCCAACCAATATGAGGCTGTCTGCTATCGTAAGAGTCTTTGAATTAAACAGCTTTACATTTACCCCATTTACTGTAACATGGAGAAAATCTTTTTGCCTGTTTAGATATGCAGTCACCGCGATCCCAATAGGTGTTATGAATTCCGGCCCCGAAAGCTTTTTGCTCTTTATCTCAACATCCTTTATAATATCAGTACTTCTTACTCCTACTCTTTCCGCAGGCAGCCCAAGGAACTCGGCAATATATTGAGAAAGCTTTGGTATCTGGCTTCCGCCGCCTACAAGGAATACCGCACTAGGCGACTTCCCGTTGTATTCCATGATTTTATCACTTATCTCTTTAGCCAGAGTCCTTATTGCTGAATCTATTTCCTCAATAATTTCTGCTGAACTTTTCTCATAGGTAATACCCATTATGTCCTTGTATTTAACTGTTTCTTTCTTATTAAGACTTACCTTGACTTTTTCCGCCTGATTGAAATCAAGCAGCAAAACCTCGGCTATCTTTTCGGTAATCTCATCACCTGCTGTGGGAACCATTGCAAAAGCAAATACTGTGCCATCCTTTGTCAGTGCAATATCTGATGTCCCCGCGCCAATATCGACAAGAGCCAGATTTAACAGTCTCAAGCCGCTGTAAATCGACACATTCATAGCTGCAATAGGTTCCAAAGTAAGGCTGGAAACCTCCAAACCGGCTCTTGCAACCACTGCATACAGACTTTCCACAACTATTCTCGGAAGGAAGGTAGCTAGTACTTCCACCCCTGCCTGTTTTGCCTTATGTCCTGAAAGATTGCCTATAATACCACCATTAAGGAACTGGTTCACAACAGCATATCCTACGCAGAAATATGATTGATTATACTCATTATTAAGTTCTTCTATTTCTTTCTGAGCTTTCTGGATGGCTTCAATTTCAAGACTGCTGATAAGTTCAATATCAACCTCCGAGGTGGGATCTGTATCCCTTTCTACATAAACCTTACAGGTCTTTAGTGTTCTTCCTGCCGCAGCAATGGATACGCGGTTAAGCATCAGTCCCGTCTTTTTTTCAAGCCTTTCCTTGACTTTTTCCACAGCTTCTGCAACAAGCTCAATATCATGAACCTGTCCGTCATACATAGCTCTTTCCTTGTGTTCTTCCACTTCAAATGCCTGAATCTTAAACTTCTGCCCATCGTGGAAGCCTACTATGCCGACTACAGTTCTTGTACCTATATCCAATGAGAATAGCATATCCTGTTCAGTCATTAACCTCACCCTTGCATTATTGATTTTAGCCCTATCTACATTTTTCTTGCATTTTTTCAGTATACTAGTAATTCTATACAAGTTTAAATAAATCCTTCAAATTTATTTTCCAATATGATTTAATATTTCTAGCAGATGTATAATCAATATGAGGCTGTCGGCAAACCCCAAAGCACAGCAGTCATGCATATTCACAAAGAAGCAATAGCCTTGTATAACCCATAACAGAAAGGAATCCAATATGTATAATATGTTAAAAAATTGCAGAATTTGCCCAAGAAAGTGCGGTATCAACAGATATGAGCATATCGGTGCCTGTGGAGCGGGTGCCGAAGTACTTGCAGCAAAGGCATTTCTCCATCAGTGGGAAGAACCCTGCATAAGCGGAAGCCGGGGCTCTGGCACTGTGTTCTTTAGCGGCTGCAATCTGAAATGTGTATTTTGCCAGAACCATGATATAAGCCAAAGCAAGTCAGGTGAAACTGCAGGCAAAGAAATTTCCACCGGGCACTTGGCAGAAATATTTTTAAAACTTCAAGAACAAGGTGCTCATAATATAAACCTTGTCTCTCCGACTCCATATGCACTGCATATTATTGAGGCTGTTAAAAAGGCAAAGAAAGCCGGCTTGTCTGTGCCTGTCGTATATAACACAAACGGCTATGAAGCTTCCGAAACTCTTGAGCTTTTAAAAGGAACCATCGACATATACCTGCCGGATCTAAAATACTATTCAGATACTTATGCTGTGAAGTATTCAAGTGCCGGGAACTATTTCAATAATGCAGCTAAAGCTATTTTAGCTATGTTTGAACAAGTTGGTTATCCGGTATTTAACGATAGCGGTATTATGCAAAAAGGAGTATTGATAAGGCACTTGATATTACCTGAACTCCTGGATGATTCCAAGAAAATACTGAGATGGATTAAGGATAACCTGGGTGAGCAGGCTTATGTAAGCCTTATGTGCCAGTATACTCCTATGTTTAATGCCGGAAAGTATGAGGAAATCAACCGCAAGCTTGACGAATGGGAATATGATTTGATTATAGACTATTTTTTCAAAATAGGGTTAGAAAATGGTTTTGTACAGGAACATAGTTCTGCAACCAGTGATTATGTACCTGATTTTGATTTAAGTGGAATATAATCTCTTAGCTTTTCATGTTTTATATACTATAAATTTTCTATTACCATTCTAACAATTACCTACCATTCTAATTAATAAGTATGATAATATTTTTTAGTGAATTTATTTTTCCATAATAAGCTATACGCTACCAACCTATTACAATTATTGTATATGTTTGAAATTTTTCTACTTTATGCTATAGTATTATATGTTATACAACGCTATTTGTTTGGATTACTAAGTCTATATATTCTTGTGCACTATGATAAAAGGAGCGATATAGGTGAAAACTAAAATATTAAAAAATAACCGGATTGATATAGTGCTTTATGTATTTAGTTTAATACTTTCTTTGGCAATACCACTTTTTTTTGCATACCTGATTGATGAAATTCTTTTGAGTAATAAGAAAGATATACTCACTTTGTGGTTTATTTTTGCTATTATACTTGCTGTATTATCTTCATTTATGAGCTTTTATTTTATCAGTTTTATGATTAAAAAGAGAAGCATTCAAAACCATGTAGATTTGAGTGTTCATTGCTTTAAAAAGTTACTGGCTATTCCCATTCCTGATTATTTCAAAAAAGATAAATCATATTATCTTAATGTGATTTCAAACAGTTCTTCTTCATATGGTGATATACATGCTGAAATTCATTTAACTTTAATAAGCGATATTATAGCAGTTATATTGATTTTAGGATTGGTATTTTTTATAAATCGGTATCTGGCTGTTTTATTCGTAATTTTTTCCCCAATTGTTTTTTTCGGAACCCTTTTCCAAGCAAAGAAATTAGCACTAATGCAATCAGATGCAATTACTAAACAAGATCAATTTTTAAGTTCATTAAAAACTGCGATTGATTATAAAAGGGAAATCAATATTCTTAAATCAAATACTTTTTTCGAAAATCGTTTTACAGGCAACATGCATACTTGGCAGAATTTCATTACAAAATATAAATTTTTAGATACTTTGCTATCAGAGTTTCCAAAAATGGCATCCAATATTTTTGGAATAGTATATTTACTATTTGGTGCAATGTTAATTGAACGTTCAAAGATGACTATGGGAACTCTTGTTGTTGGTTATCAATATTTAAGTATAATTTCTATACCTTTGACTTCAATTATTTTTACGATTTTGCGTATAAAAGCAAATAAAGAGCATATTGACCGAATCGACCAGTTAAATGATGAGATAACCAGAGATGATTATTTTGAAGCTCTGAAAACTAATGAAGACGGACTTTTTCAAGCTATTAGTTTTAAGCTGTATAATGATGATAGTTTATCCCATATGCTTTTCCATTTAGATAATTTATCTATTGGAAAAAAAGGACTATATATTATTAAAGGTGCTAACGGAGTAGGGAAAAGCATGATACTGAACTATATGATAAATAGCATAGATAGCCATTGGGGGGAGGGACAAGTCAGTATTGCAAAAGATTCAGATAAAATTGCATTCTTGAGCTATCCATTATTTTTCATTGAAGGCAGCTTTACAGATAATATCTTTGCACGGGCATACGACCCTTATTTACTTGAAATCCTTAATATTGATTTTACTGATAAAATAATTCGGACCAATCCTGTAAATTTAAGTCTAGGACAGCAGCAAAAAATCGCTCTGCTGCGTGTTTTGTCAATGGATAGCAATTATCTTTTGCTGGATGAACCTTTTAGCAATTTAGATGTACAAACTCAACAGAATTTAACTCAATATATTTCTGAACTAAAGCAGAAAAAGACAGTGATAGCTGTTATGCACGATCCATCATTGGATTCGTATTCTGATGCTATTTTAGAAATTAAAGATAATAATATCTTAGTCTCTGGCCATTAAGAAGGGAGTAATATACTTATGTTGGAGAATATGAATCAGAAAGAAATCTCAGAGTCCAGCAAAGTAAAATTTTTTGGACAAGTGAAATGTAAATCATACTAAAATGATCATAACCAGATTGAGAAAAATAGCATTAGTTGTGCGACTTTATGGATATTAAATATTTAAATTAGAATTTTTCGATAAAAGGAGGTAGCTATGAAAGACAGTACTTATGTTATAACTGCAGGGTCTCTTCTGCATGATATCGGCAAAGTTATTTGTCGTTCCAATGGACTTGAGGAAAATTTCCATAGTGTTTCGGGAGCAGAGTATGTAAAGCGGTTCACAGCAGATATACAGATTATTGATTGTATTCAGCTTCACCACTTTAATGTGCTGAAAAATGCAGCTCCCGAAACTGGTAACATGGCTTATATTGTCTATCTGGCTGACTATATTGCTACCTGTGCCAACATCTTTGAAAATGAAGAGACATCTGATGTTTATGACAAAAACCGCCCCCTTTCCTCGATTTATAATCTCTTGAATAATGGAAATGGTACAGCAGGCTATTATCCATCCAAAATTTCCGAGAAGATAAATAACCCTATAGAGAACAAACCACAGGATTTATCTATAGCATATGGGGAACTGCTTGATGGATTCACAAGTGGCATTTCCAACATAAGCTTTAAGCATGAGTATACAAATACCCTATTGAAACTCTGTGAAAAATACTTCTCTTTTATACCCTCATCTATTCATATAGGTCAGATATCCGATATTTCACTATTTGACCATTCAAAGATAACTGCGGCGCTTGCTTCATGCATTTTACTTTATCTGGAGACTTCCAACAGAATAGATTTCAAAAAAGAATTATTGGAAAAACGTAATGCTTTTTGTGATGAAAAAGCCTTTGTTCTCTTTTCAATAGATATTTCAGGTATTCAGCAGTTTATATACACCATTTCCTCTAAAGGCGCGTTGAAGGGCTTGAGAGCCAGATCATTTTATCTTGAACTGCTGCTTGAAAACATAGTAGATGAAATTCTTAACGGATGTTTTTTGTCAAGAGCAAACCTTCTGTATTCGGGTGGCGGACATAGTTATATACTCCTCCCGAACACAGAAGAAACACTTGGCATTGCCAAAAGTACCGTTCAATCAATAAATCGTTTTCTTTTAAAACGATTTGGTGCAAGCCTGTTTACAGCTTATGGCTATCAGTCTTGTACGGCAAATGAACTAATGTCCATGACAGACAACCCTGAAAGTTATTCAGACATTTTCCGAAGTGTTTCATCCCAAATATCGGCAATGAAGCTCTCCCGATATCAGCCGGAGGACATCAGATTATTAAATTCAGGTCTTATAGATAGCGAAGGCCGAGAATGTACCGTTTGCGGAGCCTCTGGAAATCTCGTTTCTTATCATGACAATGTGATGTGTGAAACTTGTGCACTATTTGCGGATATATCCGGGGAAATTATCAGACCGGATGTAGTTCTTGCAGTACTAAATGAGAATTTGTACAAAAAATCCATACCACTGATTTCCTCCAAAGGTGATCTGTGGGCAAGTCCGGTATCTGTCGATGAAGCTAAGAAATTACTGGAGACCAATCACCAAAAGGTTGTACGTTTCTATACAAAGAATTCTTCTGATATGGGCTTGCCGTCCTCCAATAACCTATGGATGGGTGACTATGCGGCAAGAGCCGGACATGATGAAATTAAATCCTTTGCAGAGCTTTCAAAGGAATCCTGCGGCATAGAACGGATCGGTATCCTGCGGGCTGATGTGGACAATCTGGGTTCAACCTTTGTTAACGGCTTTGTCCGTGAGCAGGAAGGCAATAAGTATAAATATGTGACGATTTCCCGTACTGCTGCTTTGTCCGGAAGTCTTTCGCTCTTTTTCAAGTATTATATAAACACGCTTCTCCGTGAACCTGAATTCTCGCTTACCGGAAAAAGCGGAGAAAGAAATGCGGTAATTGTCTATTCAGGTGGAGACGATGTATTCATAGTCGGCGCATGGGATGAGGTTTTATCTGCTGCAGTCGATCTGCACAGGGCTTTTGCCCGTTATACCAATGGAACTCTTACCTTATCTGCTGGCTTTGCCCTATTTGACGGGAAGTATCCTATATCACTTATGGCGGAGGAAGCGGCAGCATTGGAAGAAGCCGCAAAAAAGAATAAATATGCTTTCGGTGTCAAAAATTCAATATCCTTGTTCGGACTTGAGGTGAAAAATGGCAGACTGGAAGATTGTCATACCTATGACTGGGATACTTTTGAAAATAAACTGTTAGCCGAAAAGTACGGGGCTATCAGAAAAATGTACTCAGCCTGCAACGACTACGGAAATAATTTTCTGCATAATATAATGCAGCTTCTGAGACAGGCAGAGGATGACAGAATCAATATTGCCCGGCTTGCATACCTGCTCGCCCGCCAGGAACCGGGAAAAGGCGCACCGCATAAAGTCTGGGAGGAGTATTCACGTTTTTCAGGAAGTATCTATAAATGGGCTATTGATCCGCTTGAGCGAAAACAGTTGATTACAGCATTGATATTGTATGTTTATTCTATACGTGAAAGAGAGGGGGATAATAAAAATGACTAATATGGGCGATGCAGCCGAATCTTATTCTCAACGAGCCGGAAAGCCTGCTGCCACTGCGGATTTACCAAAAGATTATACTTCAAAAGCCGAAAAGGTGATAACGGAGCTTCGTGACGAACTGGGCAGGAATTATCAAAATTTTACGACTTCAAAAATCAGGAATATTCTAGGAATGGTTAGTGATATTTACAATGATGTAGTGTTTAAGCAGGATGAAACATTGAGCGAGGATATTACCGAAAGGATTGAGTACCTAAAGGTGAAGCTTATATATGAATGCGGCAGGGAGCCATATGTCATAAAGCCTTTTGAATATAAAGCAGGACTGATTAGAATAATTAACGGAATCGGAAACAGCCGTGAAAAATTCATTGCGTTTTCCCGCTACATGGAGGCATTGGTTGCCTATCACAGATATTATGGTGGGAAAGATTGATTGAGGAGGGTAACATTATGTACGGAAAATTGCTTATAGAGTGCAATATGAAAGTCCTGACCGGAATGCATATCGGCGGTTCTTCCGCTTTTTCTGCAATTGGTGCGGTTAGCAGTGTAGTGGTGCGGGATGCTTTAACAGGACAGCCTATGGTGCCCGGTTCCAGCCTGAAGGGGAAAATGCGCTCCTTGCTTGCCAAAGCAATAAAAAATAATTATATTACACAGGAGTGTGAAAATGACCCAAATGAAATCAAGCGGCTTTTCGGAACCTCCGGCAACTCCCGCCTGAATGTGGCTGCAAAGGGCGCACGGCTGCAGTTTGCAGATGCGTTTATGACAAATGCGGAGGCCATGAAGAGGATTGGCGGAATGACCGAAGTCAAATTTGAGAACACCATCAAGCGATTAACTTCTATTGCCGATCCAAGGCAAATTGAAAGAGTAGTCCGGGGAGCAGAGTTTTTGATACGCCTTGCATATGACATGGAAGAAAAAGATGAAATCCTTCCGGATTTTCAGAATATAGCAGAATCACTTAAGCTGCTTTCAATGGATTACCTGGGAGGCAACGGTTCCCGAGGATATGGAAAGGTAGCCTTTTCCGATTTTAAGCTTGAAGTGAAAGCAGGTGAATGTCCCGAAAAACTTGAACACCTTCTGAATCTGCTTAAGGAAGTGGAAAAATATGCCGTTTACGATATATAAGCTGAATTTTACAACAGGTTTACATATTAGTGTCGAATCAGGAAGCTCCACACTGGGCAGTAGCCGAATGTCCATCCGCTCCGACACACTTTTTTCCGCACTCTGCTGCGAATGTTCAGGGGATGCCGATCGGCTACACAAGTTGTATTCACTGGTAAACCGGGGTAAGCTTGCCTTTTCTGATGCACTGCCCTTCAGCGGGAATGAGCTGTATTTGCCCAAGCCTGTGGTATATATGTATAATGCAAGAAAGGAAAGCAGTTCTGTTCAAAAGAAGATACTCAAAAATATTGAATACATCCCATTGGATATGTTCGATTGCTACCTCAAAAGCCTTAAGGGTTCAAATCTTCTTTTGGAAGATTTAGATGAAAATTTTGGGATAAAAACTGCCGGAGAAAGAGTAGCGTTAAAAGGCTCTGAAAAATCACAGCCTTATACGGTTGCGTACTTCCGCTTTGCCGAACAGTGCGGGCTTTACATTGTTGTTTATTACACAGACAGCGAAGCTCTGAATTTCCTTGAGCCTCTTTTGTTTTCCCTCGGATTGTCCGGTGTCGGCGGGAAGCATACCTCCGGGCTTGGCAAATTTGACATAAAAAGGGAAGAAGCCCCTCAGACAATTATGAAATTGTTGAATAATGAAACTGCCGAATACCAGATGCTGCTGGGTACCGCTCTGCCGGAGGACAATGAACTGGACACAGTGCTGTCGGGAAGCTGGTACTCCCTGATCCGCCGTGGAGGTTTCATCCAGTCGGAAACCTACTCCCAGAATCAGATGAAGAAGCGGACTATTTATATGCTGTCAGCCGGTTCCTGCCTAAAATCCCGGTTCAGCGGCGGTATGTTCGATTTATCAACGGGCGGATCGCATCCGGTCTGGCGCTGCGGAAAAAGTATTTTTGCCGGAATCTCATTATAATATTACATTGTGCGAACCGCAAGCAAACATGAAACTGCACGCAGATTCGCACCTCTTTAATAGCAAGGTGTTTTGGGATTTTGTAACAATAGTTAGAATACTATTTTTGTTCTGTTATGAGGATTCGCGAATTTACCCATCCAAAGCACTGTACTGCAATGAATAGAATTTATGGAGTTGCAATTTACCCTCGAGAGGGGACGGAAACTTACTTAATGTATTAAATCTCCATACACTAACTATGTTGCAATTTACCCTCGAGAGGGGACGGAAACTGGAATTACCTTAATGATTCTAACAGGGCAGTATTTGTTGCAATTTACCCCCGAGAGGGGACGGAAACTATGCAAAATGGGATACTTATGTTGTCTTCTTTACGTTGCAATTTACCCCCTAGAGGGGACGGAAACTATCATCTTGGATTGTTCCTCGGCTATAGCACAAAGTTGCAATTTACCCCCGAGAGGGGACGGAAACTGAGCCTTGATATGGTTCGTAGGTTGTGGCTGTAGTGTTGCAATTTACCCCCGTGAGGGGACGGAAACTATACCTCTCTCGATCTGTAATCTTGCAAATCTTCGTTGCAATTTGCCCCCGTCAGGGGACGGAAACACAGCTTCTAACTGTACAGCTTCTGATGGATTATATTGCAATTTGCCCCCGTCAGGGGACGGAAATAAAAACAGTCTTAATAGTGTAAAACCATAAGATCATTAATATTGTCAGAGATTTGTTCATTTCAATATGGAGGATGATGCTATGAATTACGGTCATCTGGAAAAATTGGATTTAAAGCTGCTTGCACTGTCGCCGGTATTTATTGGCTCCGGCAGCAGCCTCACCAAAAAGGAATATATATTCGATTGGAAGAAAAAAACAGTATATTTCATTCATCTTGCGCAATTGTCGGCATATCTTAAAAAACAGGGATTGTCGAAAGCCTTTGAAAATTTCCTTCTGAATACCCAAAGTAAAGATTTAGGCATTTTTCTAAGGGATAACGGAATATTGGAGGAGCAATATAAAGCCTTTTTGCTTTATTCTCTTAAGCTCTGCAATATATCAGTTCTGGACAAGCTGTATGATATTCATACCTTTGTAAAAGGTCCGGACGGTTTGCCCTATATACCCGGCTCAAGTCTTAAAGGAAGCCTCAGGACTGTTATTGCCGCAAAGCTTTTAGAGAAAGGAAGCTTTGAAAAGACCATTTCTGATTTGGACACTTTGTCAGGGGAACCGAAAGGCAAGCAGCTTGCAAAACTGGGTGATGCACTGGAAAATTCATTGTTCTGTAAACTGAATTATACTGATCCGAAAAAGCCTGACAGAATCAGATGGGATAATATCATAAATGACTTTATGAGGGGTATTCAGATAAGTGACAGTCTGCCTATAGAACCGGACAGGCTTATGCTCTGCGCCAAAATCGACCGGAAGCCGGATGGTACGGCAAATGAACTGAACATTTACCGGGAATGCATTTGCCCCGGCACAGAGGTTCATCTCTCAATGACTCTGGAAAAGCCTATCCTGGATAAGGCTGGTGTAGATGTACGCTTTATAGAAGACGCACTTCGTGAATTTGCAGAAATGCATAACAGGCACTTTGAACAATATTTCAAAAAGTCGGATAAAGATGCTGCAATACCCGCTACAGAAGCAAATATAATACTTGGCGGCGGAACCGGATATGCATCGAAATCCCTTGTTTATCCTCTTGTCAGAGATAGAAACAAGGCTGTCAGGCTTGTCGGTAAAATGCTGTCAAAGCAGTTCCCAAAACACGGGCATGACAGGGATTCATCTGAATACATGGTGTCCCCTCACATGCTGAAAACCGCGCAATATGCCGGCTCATATTACCAAATGGGAAAATGCAAGCTGACAATAGGATAAATAAACTGAAGATAGAGCAGAAAGGATAATATTTTATGCTTCAAAAACTGATTCTTAAATGCGTTTATAACGGAAACCAGAAAATATCCTACAACTGGGGTTCTCTATTTCACGGTATGTTTATGGAACTGCTGCCGGAAGACATTGCCGCTGTCTTTCATGATAACTGTATGCATCCATATTCCCAGTATATTATTTCTATGACGGGCAACATGGTTGACTGGCATATCGGGCTTCTTGGCAGCAATATCTCAGATGAAATAGCAAGAACCGTTTCATCACTTTCACGGTTTGAACTCAAGCATAAGAATGCTGTATTTGATGTCACAGCCGTTGAGCATGAAAAAGAAAGCGAACATGATCTTTATAAGCGTTTCTTTACCGGGGATATGCCCGGGCGACGGTATGAACTGGAATTTTTAACTCCATGTACACATAAAAGCGCAGGCAGCTATATGCTTTTCCCCTCACCGAAGCATATCATTCAAAGCTTAATCATGCGTTTTTCAGCCTTTTCAGAAGCATACTCCTTTGATGATTCTGAAGCCATAGAACAGATTATCAGTCATACACATATTTCAAGCTATCAGCTCCGTTCTTCCAGATATCATCTAGAGGGAACAGGAATAACCGGGTATACCGGTAGGATTATACTGTCTATAAGCGGTCCGGAGCAGTTGGCAAGGCTTGCAGGTATGCTTCTGTCCTATTCCGAATATGCAGGCATCGGCATAAAAACCTCTCTTGGCATGGGAGGCTGCCGGGTAAGACAGGTTATGGAAAACAAAAAGTAACAGGAGGATAAATAAATGTATGTTTTGTTTAGCCCTATCGGAATGTCAGACCCTACAGAAGGAAATTATGATGGTCCGTTCCTGCACATATTGAGACATTACAAGCCATATAAGGCATACTTGTATATGACAAAAGAAGTATGCGAGTATGATAGGAAGGACAACAGATATGAATTCATGGCAGGAAAGTTAATGAGTCAATTGAATTTTGAGTGTGAAATTGTTAAAAGAAAGTTTCAGGACATAGATAACCCCCAGGAATTTGAGATTTTCTATGAACCCTTTGAAAAAATAATTAACAACCTGAGGAAGGAAAACCCTGAAGCACAAATAATTGTAAATGTATCCTCCGGAACACCGCAGATGAAGAATGCAGCAAATATGTTATGTGCCGTATCAAAGTTTCCAATTATACCTGTTCAGGTCAAATCCCCCCAAAATGAATCAAATAAGAACAGGGAATTGAAAGATAATTATAATATTGAAAAAGAATGGAACAACCTGAAGGACAATCATACGGATCCAATGCCTGAAAACAGGCTCAAAGAAGTATCGGTAAAAAATATAAGGGCTATGATATTAAGGGAGAATATTATCTCCCACATCAAAGCCTATGACTATGAAGCCGCATTAAGAGCTGCGGAGGAAATAAGCTATTATGTGGATGATAAAGCAATAATACTTATCCGGGCAGGATCAATGAGGATCAGTTTAAGTCTTAAAAAGGCAGAAAAGGAAGCAAATTCGGCAGGCTATGACCTGCATCCGATAAAAGATATCAGGGTTAAAGAGATATTTGAGTATCTCCAATATTTGTATATAAAGAATATAAAAAAGGAAATGGCGGATTTTATCAGAGGAATTTCCCCTTTGGTGTCAGACCTGTTTGAAATGTATCTTACAGAAAAATGTAAAGTTAATATTTATCAGTATTGTACTGGAAACGATATGAAGATACTAAGAAAAGAAAAAATGAAACCAGAAATGCAAAATTCCTATGATGACTATTTCAATAAGAATAACAAGAATGGGGAAGGCTTTAGAAACGGCTTTTTATGTGCTGCAAATATGCTGCCAATGATAATTTTTCAGAAAGTAGAACCTCACCACATAGAAGTTGCAAAAAATTTGAGAAGTATTGAAGAGAAAACGAGAAACATAGTTGCACATGAAATAGTAGAAGTAAACGATCAATGGTTAAAAAATAAATCTGGATTTTCTAGCAGTGAGATATACGAATTATTAAAGGAAATGTTTGAAATTACCTTTGAGTCACATATAAAAGGAGATATATGGAATACATATGACAATTTGAATGAAGAAATTATAAGTAAGTTATCATTAGCGTAGCATATTTTACTATAGCATTATTTCCCAAAAATGCAACCTATATAGGTTGCATTATGAATGATTTTTATTATTACTTGTCCTATCATTCTTAATAAATGCTCGACTTTATTAGAATCTAAAAAATACTATTATTTTCATGGTTTAATAAATATAAAAAAATGCAACCTATAAATACAAACATTCACCTCATACATAAAAAACCTGAAAGGAAGTGCTATCGTTATGCGAAGAGCATCCAGAAGCATGATGGCTTGGGGAGCCATAGGCGCAATGGCAGGAATGGCTTTAATCCCTGCTTTGAGTTCAAGAACGCGCAAAAGGGTTTCACGTTCAGCTAGAAATGCATATTTCAGAGCATCAGACATGATGCAGGATATTAAAGACATGGGTAATAAATAGCAATAAAAAATAGACTTGTCATTGAATTGGCAAGTCTATTTTTTATTGCTGCTTTCCGCTAATTTAACAAAATCGCTTTTTAAAGCTCCCATTATTATCTCATCATAATATTTTCCATCAATATAAGCAGACTGCCTTGTTCTTCCTTCATTCTGGAAGCCGCATTTGAGATAGCATCTAACCGCTCTCTCATTGTATTCATATACCTTCAGAGTCACCCTGTATATATCAATTTTCAGAAAAGCATATTTCAGAAGTGTTTTGACTGCATCCTCACCATAGCTTTTGCCCCAGTAGTTCCTGTCTCCGATTCTTATTCCAAGCTTGCAGCCTTTATCCTGCTCATCAAAATCGTATAACTGTATTGTCCCTATTGGTGTCCCCACTTCATTGTCTATTATAAGATTCATAGGGTCATATCCGAAGCTTCTGGACATGTTGTACCTGAGTTTGTCAGCTGTGACCCTTGAACTGTTCCAGCCTGCAAGTTTGTTCAATTCCACATCGTTGTACCACTTGTACAGCAGATAGAAATCACTTTCGGCTCCGGGTCTTAAAGTCACTTTACTTCCTGAAAGCGCTGTTTCCCTCAAGCTTCTGCTGTTTATAGACACAGATTTTATAAAAGCTGGTAAAAACTTAAGCAGCTTATATGGCCTCTCCATATACTTCCTCCTGTTTTTCATCATATCGTCATAATGCTTCTTATTAAGTGTAATCTTAACAACAATTCCATCCTCGATACCTTCTGTGACTATATTGCCTTCTGTGCTGTGATAAACAGAAAACCTTCCGGAAATTTTGCCTTCTTCCTTAATAATGATTCCAAAATTACTCGAACTGAACAGAAAGATATTCATCAGGAAAGGCTTCATAAATGGATAGCTTTTAAAAAAAAGGTTATAAAAATCCGCTACAGTATCGGAGAAGCTTTTCACATTTTCTGTTGAAATAGTACTCATATATAATAACTCCTAAAATGATAGCCATTGTTTTTCTTTCACAAATATTATAGCATATGTATGCAGAATGCGAAAAAAAAATAATGTACATCGCAGGACCTAAATCAACCTTATAAGTCTTTTCTGTGATTGAATTATTCCATATAACATATTTATGTTTTTACTGATTCCAGAATTTTTCCAGTATTCGGCCAAGTTCCAGAGGACTTTTCACTCTATTATTATACAGCCATTCGCTGGGAAACATGCTATTATAACGGTTGCTGCCGAATCTTTCGTCAATAAGCAGCACCACTCCACGGTCATGCTCTGATCTTATTACTCTGCCTGCTGCCTGCATTACCTTGTTCATCCCGGGGTACATATAAGCATATTCAAAGCCCATGTTGTTCTTATTTCTAAAAAAGTCCATAATAATATCCCTTTCAAAGCAAACCTGCGGGAGCCCAACACCCACAATTACAGCCCCTATCAGCCTGTCTCCCACCAGGTCTATCCCTTCGGAAAACATCCCCCCCATAACAGCAAAGCCGGTCAAACCTTTCTTTAAACCTTGCTGAAAGCACTGGAGAAAGCTTTCTTTTTCTTCCTCCTGCATGGCAGGCTGCTGCAAAATCGCTTCAAACTGGGGATATTTTGCATTAAAAAGTGTATATACCTCATTCATGTACTTATAGGAGGGAAAAAATATAAGGTAGTTCCCATTTTTACTATCTACAACCGTCTTGATATAGTCTGCTACCTCAGAAATACTTTTCTCCCTGTTTGCGTATTTAGTAGACACATTCTGGGCAATAGTCAGGCTCAGGTTGGAAACTTCATAAGGAGAAGGCAGCTTCATATTATAATCGTGCTCACTGCCTCCAAGGATGTCCTTAAAATAATTCAGAGGTGTCAATGTAGCAGAGTAGAATACAGAAGCCTTTACCCTGCCCGTTATCTCCCCCAGAAGCTTTGATGGATCAAGACAAAAAAGCTTAAGCTTTACATCACTACCGGAAAGCTCCAGGTATGCTGTATATCTTTCATCATATATTTCATAAATCTTTAAAAATGCCATAGCTTCAAAATAAAGCTCCAATACCTCACGCTGCCCTTTTGAACCCTGATTTGACCCTAGCCATTCCTCCCCCTGGCTGACGAAATCCTTAAGCGCCTTATTGAGTTCTTTAAGCTCCTCTATATCAATGCAGCAGCTTCTGCCTTCACTTTTCTTTTTTAAAGCCAATAAGACTGAATTGATACTGCCTGCGGCTTTTGAGATGAAAGGTGCTGCAGCTTTCATTGACCGCTTTATTTCAAGAAAGGGCTTTTTTAGAAGCTCCGCTGAAAACATTTCCCGCGCACGGTCCACCAGGTTATGAGCCTCGTCTATAAGAAGCACGAAATCATTTTCTTTTTCCAGGAAAAACCTCTTAAGGCTTGCCCTGGGGTCAAACACATAGTTGTAATCGCAAACAATACAATCCATCCAATACGACAGATCCAGCGACAGCTCAAAAGGACATATCGTATATTTTTTTGCATACTCCTCCACTATCTCCCTTGTTATTATGTCCTTTTCGGCAAAAGCCTCTTTTAATACTGTAATTATCCTATCATAATAACCCTTCGCGTATTCGCAGTACTCCGGATTGCAGTTTGTTTCCTCCTTAAAGCATATCTTTTCCTTCGCAGTCAGCGCAATAGCTTTAAGGCGCAAACCTTTCCCCGCCATCCGGTAAACTGCATCCAAAGCAACTTGCCTTGTTATTGTTTTTGCAGTCAGGTAAAATATTTTTCGCAAATTGCTCTCCCCTAACGCCTTTATAGCCGGGAAAAGCGCTGAGATTGTCTTGCCTGTACCTGTAGGAGCCTGTATGAAAATCCTCTTTGATGCCGTTATTGTCTTATATACTGCTACTGCAAGCTTTCTCTGATTTTTACGGTATTCGTTGTATGGAAAATCCAGACTTTTTATTGTACTATCCCTCAATCCGCTCCATTGATACATTATATAAGCCCCACTATAATACTTCTCCAGTACTCTCATAAAGTGTTCTTCCAGCCCTGCAAGCTCTACAGGCTTAACAAACATCTTCATTTCACCGCTGTCGGTATTGTAGTAAGTCAGCCTGATATCAGCCACCTCTGCCGCATACTCAGATGCATATATATAAGCATAGCACCTGGCTTGGGCCCAATGCACGGGATAAGTATCCTCACTTATATATTCCAAAGGACTCATAGTAGTCTTTATTTCCTCAACGGTGATGCCTTGACTACCCTCAATAATTCCGTCAATTCTTCCGGATATTACAAAAGTAATATCTTTGAAGCCAATTTTCTTTGAAATACTTACTTCCTTCTGATAAACTTCTCCTAAAACCTCTGCTTCATCTTTTCTTAAACCTTGAATTTTTTTGTGCAGCCTGGCTCCAAGAAGAGCTTTATCCATTCCAACAAATCTTGAATCCAGGTCCCCTGAGCGGTAGACATACTCTACCAAGTCCCTAACCGATATTCTGATTTCCTTTTCAATAGCCATATAACATCAGCCTTTACAAATTATAGTATACTAATCAGCCGCCACATTATTCGCATTAGCCCACTCTGTATAATTCTGCATAACCTTCAAATTATTCTGAAGCACAACCCAGATATCCTCTGATTCAAAACCCTTTCTCCATGAAGCAGCTCCTGCCAGATCATATTTGTGTACAAGGGAGGATTTCAGATTTATGGACTCATCGTCCTCTATCCATATTTTATAAGTGGTCTTGCCGTCCTTATACTCAGCATAGTTCTGGCCGCTCTCTTCATCCCAAATGACAGCAGGTTTCATCTCCGACAGCATTTTTCCCACTGAATCCATTGATACAGCAGTGGAAGTCACCTTCACCCCACTGTCTGCGGTTTCTTCCTTCCATACTCTTGTGTAGAAGGGAAGCCCAAGAAGCAGCTTTTCATTTGGCACCTCTTCAAGCATTCTTTTCAGACCGTTCTCAACCCATCCAAGCTCTGCAACCGAACCGGCAACCGGACTTGACGCCCAATGCTGATCATATGCCATTACAGCGACATAATCAACTATCTCAGACAAAGACTTGCGATCATAGCACATAGACCAATTTTCACTGGAAGACCTGAAGGTGACATCAATGGAAACTATAAGCCCCTGCTCCTTTAATAAAGGAGTCAGTTCCCTCATGAACTGTGTCAGCATGTCTCTGTCTTTCATATATACATTTTCAAAATCAATATTAATTCCATCAAGCTCATAGAGCTTTGCATATATCAGCATTTGCTGATGTATCCTCTCTCTGGTGTCGGTATTATTAAGGAAATCATGGGTAGCATCCGGATCAGATCCGTTTCCTACAAGTGCCCATACTTTGTACCCATTTTGGTGTGCCCATTGCACGTAAGCCTTATCAGCTTTGTTTGCTACAGTTCCCTGATTGTCTGCTATATTAAACCATGTAGGTGATACTATGTCAAGCCCGCTTATGTTTTGAAGTTTTTTGATATCCGGATTCTTATTGCCCACATATTCCCAAGTCATATTTACCTTGCCCTGCTTTGGTTTCCAAGTACCATTGCCGGTTGAAGGCTCGGTTACATCAGTTGCGGAAGCCATAAGCTCAGTCTTAACATACTTCTTTTCAATGTACCCTAAAAAACCATCCTCACTACGCACCCTGTACCATTTTTTTTGTTCTCCGAAAACTCTGAGGATTTCCCCTTTATCAATATCCTTCTTGACAGCAGGAGACCACAAAGCAGGTTTCATTCTCATGATGCAATTGTTATTTTGCACCTCGGCAACCTGAACAGTATTTGCCTTATAGTCAAGTATTGCCACATTGTTTTTTTCAATCCATTGGAGTTCTATTCCAAACATAGTATCAAGCATCTGTACCGGTATATAAGGCTTGCCGCTAACCAGCTTTACAGGAATATTGAGGTCTACCGGACGTGCATTCACCATTGCAGTAAGCTTTCCGGTCTTCATTATGAGCACCTTGTCCTTAGTCGTAAAAACCACTTTGCCTGCTTTTTCATCCCAATATGCATTAGGATCGATATACTTCTCCACTGTGTCAATAGAAAACAGCAGTTGGTCATTTTCCACAATAGGAGAATCCTCTTCCTCTGCTATACTTCCTCCAACAACAAGATGCACTTTATCCGGAGTGTATTGGATGGTTGTCCAGATTTGTGGAAAAATAAAAAGTCCTGCTATTGCTGCGATTATAAAAGCTGCTGCTATAATTACAAAATACTTCTTCACAATTGCACCCCCAAGAGGTGAATTTGAAATTAGATGTTCTTTTCTGCGGGCTATTCGTGGTTATCCACGTGTAGTAGAGCAGAACTCATAGAACATCTAATTTCAAAACACCGTACGCATTCATTATATCATTTATAATGACGTATTACCGCTGGCAAAAGTTTCAGTTAGGTGCGAGATGCGAGGAAGCAGGTAGCACTGAATACACGACAGAATATCAAATAAGCTTCAGCAATAGTAGTTCAATGCTGAAGCAATAGAAAGAGCACCTTACGGTGCTCTTTAATTACATCGATATATTACTTTATAAGCTCTAACTCTCTTCCAACCTTTGCAAAGGCTGCTACAGCTTCGTCAAGATCAGCTTTTGTATGCGCTGCAGTAACTATTGTCCTTACTCTTGCTGCACCTCTTGCGACTGTTGGGAATACTATGCTCTGTGCAAATACTCCTTCTTCAAATAGTCTCTTGCTAAGTTGTACAGCTTTTCTGTCATCTCCTGCTATTACTGGTGTAATAGGAGTTTCACTCCTTCCGGTATTGAAACCAAGTTCCTGGAGCTTTTTCTTAAAGTAATTTGCATTGTCCCACATTTTGTCTGTGAGTTCTGTGCTTTCTGAAAGTATGTTTATTGCTTCAATACAAGCTGCTGCTACTGCCGGTGGCGCTGCAGTACTGAAGAGGAAGGGTCTGCCTCTGTGGTTCAGCCAGTCTATAAGATTCTTTCTGCCGGCTACATATCCGCCAACAACACCTATAGCCTTTGAAAGAGTTCCTATCTGTACATCAATTCTGTCGCTCAGTCCGAAGTGGTGAGCAGAACCCTGTCCACTGCTTCCCAGAACTCCGCTGGAATGTGCATCGTCAACATAGGTGAGACAACCGTATTTTTCTGCAAGCTCAACGATTGCAGGAAGCTTCGCTATATCGCCGTCCATGCTGAAAACGCCGTCTGTTATAATTAGCTTTGTATTGTATTTATCTTTGACTTCATTTATTACTCTTTCCAAGTCAGCCATATCACTATGCTTGTATCTGACTACATCAGCCTTGCAAAGTCTGCAGCCATCAATAATTGAAGCATGGTTAAGTTCATCACTTATAATTACATCGCCCTTATCAACTATTCCTGGAATAGCTCCGGCATTTGCTGTAAAACCAGACTGGAATACAAGAACGGCTTCTACATGCTTGAATTTTGCAAGTTTTTCTTCCAATTCCTCGTGTATAGCCATAGTACCTATAATTGTTCTTACAGCACCGGCACCCATACCCCAATTGTCGATTGCCTTTTTGCCTGCCTCCCTAAGTCTTGGGTGGTTAGCCAAACCCAGGTAATTGTTAGAGGAAAGATTGATTACATTCTTTCCATCAATTATACATCTCGGGCCTGATGGGCTCTGTAGTACAGGCAGTTTCCTGTAAACACCCTGCTCCTTGAGTTCATTAAGTTTTTGGGTAATAAAGTCCAGATCATGTAAACCCATTTTTTTACCTCCTCGTAATATTTGAAATTATAAGTTCTTCTACTGTGAATTGTCTGTGCAGAAGCACAGCAATTGGCAATAGTTGATAGAATTTTTATTATTTTATGTTCAACTTTGTTGTTAACTTTTCAAGCATATCCTTTGTCATTGATGCAAGATTATATTCAGGGTTCCAACCCCATTCCTTCCTTGCGGCGCTATCGTCAAGGGAGTTTGGCCAACTGTCAGCAATTGCTTGCCTTACAGGATCAACATCATATGACATTTCAAATTCAGGAATGTGTTTTCTTATCTCAGCCGCTATTATTTCCGGATCAAAACTCATAGCTGTTATGTTAAATGCATTTCTGTGCACCAGCTTATCCGGATTTGCTTCCATCAAATCGTGAATTGCCTTTAGGGCATCCGACATATACATCATATCCATTTTGGTACCTGCCTTAATGAACGATGCATACTTTTTATTCTTTAATGCTTCATAGTAAATATGTACTGCATAGTCGGTAGTTCCTCCGCCTGGAAGTGCTACATACGAGATTAACCCTGGGAATCTTACTCCCCTTGTATCTAATCCGTATCTCTTGTAGTAATAGTCACAGAGAAGCTCCCCTGCAACTTTGGTTACTCCATACATTGTTGAAGGCCTCTGTATTGTGTCCTGTGGAGTATTGTCAGCCGGAGTGCTGGCTCCGAAAGCTGCTATTGAGCTAGGTTGAAATACGGCTATTCCCAGTTCTCTTGCAACCTCAAGAACATTGTATGTACCGTTCATGTTGATTTCATATGCAACCTGCGGGTTCTTTTCAGCATTTGCCGAAAGAATAGCTGCAAGGTGAACAATCTGGTTTACATTGTATTTCTTGCATATCTCTGCAAGGTTCTGTGCATCATTTACATTAAGCAGCTCAAAAGGACCTGATTCAAAAATGGCATCGTCTCCATGCTTACTTCTGTTGCTTGCTATAACATTATCATTTCCGTATAATTTTCTGAAGTACATAATAAGCTCTGTGCCAATCTGTCCCAACGCACCGGTGATGAGTATCTTCTTCATATGGTATCCTCCTCTTATTTAAATTTCATGTATTCTTTACAGTCATAACATTTAAACCCAGTTATCATTATATCATTTATTTTTCAAATAAAAAATAGTTTTGTGCAAAATTTGCATACATTTTTATAGTTTTGTATTCCCATCAAACACAAACGTTTTCAATTTTCAGACATCTTACGATAAAAATAAAGTGCCGCATTTACGACACTTTATTTTTATCCTCTAATCATCGAACAAGTATTTTACTAATAAGGCTAAAATTATTCAACGTAATTTTTAAGTACTCCTATACCCTGGAGCCTTACTTCTACTACATCGCCCTTTGACATCGGACCGACACCCGAAGGTGTTCCGGTTGCAATGACATCTCCAGGATTCAAGGTCATTATCCGGGATACATAACTTACAATTTCATGTGCTTTAGTAATAAAGTATGATGTATTTGACTTTTGCTTTGTTTCACCATTAAGTACAAGCTCAATATCAATATTGTTGTAATCTGCTCCTGTTACTATGAAAGGACCCATTGGTGCAAAAGTATCAAAGGATTTTGCGCGAGTCCACTGCCCATCCTTACTCTGCAAATCTCTGGCAGTTACATCATTGAAGCAGGTTGCGCCAAGCACATATTGGAATGCTTCCGCCGGCTCAACGTTTTTCGCTTGTTTTCCTATTACCAGGGCAAGCTCTGCCTCATAATCAACCCTACTAGACATACCAGGTCTTATTATCCTGTCCTCGGGTCCGATTACCGCTGTAGATGGTTTTATAAAAAGCACCGGATCCTCCGGCAAATCATGCTTCATTTCGGTAGCATGATCCCTGTAATTGATACCAACAGCCACAATCTTTGAAGGCTTGCATGGAGCCAGCAGCTTTATCTCTGACAGCATGAACTTTTCTTCTGTTACTATGTACTCGCTGAAAATATCTCCTTCAATCCTAAAAACCACGCTGCCTTCAACTAGACCATAACTTACAGCTTCTTGACTTTCAAATCTTACAAATTTCATATCCCGCACCTCCATTTTTTATTTACCAAGATACCTTACAGTATACATATTGTCCTGCAGTTCAAAGACCAGCATTCCTTTTACATCCTTAGATAAATAGAAATCATCCAGCTTGGTTTTAGATGTATATTTAATATTTTCCTGAAGCCTGTCATCTATTCCGATTATTGAATTATCCTTGCAAAAATACATGGTGTTCTGTCCCGCTGATATTATGTAGTCTTCCCCATCAATCCAATGGAGGTATTCAACATTTTCAAAGGTCTTTGCTTCGAGAGTTTTTGTATTTACCAAATGCAAGCTGCTTTTCTCATAATTTCCTACTACAAAGCTGAGCAATTTACCTTGATTTGAAAATTTAAGGTTTCCAAGCTCAATCATCGTTCCGTCACTGGCATCGGCATTTGTCTCAAGCCTTTTGCTCTTATTGCCTTCCAGTTCGACCACATACACCGAGTTGTAATTAAGCTTCATATACCAATCCGGTGAATTCATATCCTTCACTTTTATGCCGGCAAAAGAAAGCTTGCTTTCTTTTGCATCCCAGACTATACCTCCGAAAATATACTCATCTCCGTCAATTTTAAAGACCTCATCATAGCCTCCCTTTGAAATATCATAGATGCACACTTTTTTTCCCGGGTAGACATAATAATCTTCTGTATTAAGCCACTGCTGCGACCCGTCCTCCAGCACAAAAGCAATTTTGGAACCTGCAGGAGACCACTGTGAATATGCAGACTCAAGCTCCCCCTTTTGTGATCCGGTGTGAGTATCATATATATATTTGTCTTGTATTATGACGTTACTCTCATCTGGAGACCAATTAACCAGGTATTGGAAACCCTCATTAAGGCTATCATTTTTGATATCCGTAAGCTTCTGGTTTTTTGAAGTTTCCATATCATAAATATATATTTCATAACTGTCACTTCCCTCAAGCGGTAATGTGTAAGCAACCATGCCGCCTTTTTCCGATATAGAAATATTGATTGCTTCTGCTGACCCAATATCCTCTGCTATAACCTTCTCTGTATTATCCCTGCCAATAAATTTCAGCGTATTCTTATAATCCAACTCTTCAACTACAATAAACCCCTTACTTCCTATGGGTTCTTGATAAATATATTTGTCTGCCGTCTCTGTCAATCCGCTATCCTTAATTTGGGCAGAACTTATATCTATGTCATAGTACTTGAACTGCTCACCCTCTTCTGCACTAAGCATAAGGTTGTCGCCAGCCCTGTGAAATATATTCACTGTACCCATAAACTCCTTTACAAGCCGTTCATTTTTTATATCTATATCACCTGCTGCTGTTGCAGTATCCAAAGCCGCCCTGCTGCAGCCCGAAAGTATCAGCATAAGGGATATCAGCACTACAAATATCTTTTTCATAATATATCCATCCTTATTATATAAAATTTAAAGCAAACAATACCATTATAGCAGAAAACGTAAGTTATCCCAAAAGAAAAATCTCCACTCTTTCTTTCGAGTGGAGACTCTTTCTTTGTTATACTCTATCACCTAGATTTTTTATGAGCGGCTTATAAAGAATTCCAACTATAACCAAAGTAATTACAAGCTCCGGCAGAAGATATGCGCCATTGTACACTACCGAATAAAACCAAGGGTTCATGCCTTCAGGAGCATAAGAAGCCCATACAACTACTCCCGATATAACATGACATACAAATCTTCCAAATATACCAAGGCATGTACCCAGGAAAACACCCTTTAAGCTGTTTCGGAATAACCCCGCCAGACCAAGCAAACCAAAAGCAACTATATAGTCAAACAATATAGATACAATATGGTATGAATAAATTGTGCCGCCAAGTAAAAACTGCAAAATTCCATAGGCAGTACCGGCAAGCAGCCCGGATTTCAACCCCCACCTCATGGAAAACAATATAATCGGAACCATGCTGCCGGCAGTAACTGATCCTCCGTAAGGAGCCTCAAATATTTTCACATAGCTGAGTATCTGAGCAACCGCTATCATAATCCCTGCTTCCGTAAGCATTCTAGTAGATGTCTTTTTCATAATATTACCCTCCTAATAAGAACAATAGAACTCCGTTTATAAATACAATTACCTAGAATATCCCCAATTCCTCACCTCTTTATAATTGTCCGGAAGGTATCATTAAAATAAAAAAACCGTAACCATAGGTTACGGCCTGATCATTTATTAATCATAACCGCTTTCCTTCGTTAGAATTAACCAAACAGGTTCAAAGGGTCAGCACCTGTGCATTTTATTGCAACGTGCTATCTCAGCATAAGCTCCCCTAGCGGACAAAGTATATTTAATTCATTTACATAATAGACCTAAATCATTAATATGTCAACCGCTTATTGTCATTTCAACTCGTATCTTTTGAGCTTTGATGTAATCAAATCTCCCACATCCGTTCTAAACTCAGACTGTACCATTCCGATTCCCTTTTTATAATAATATATCATGTTGGAGGTTTGATCCTTAAAAGTAACTTTTACTGCTATACAGTCTTTGAACTCTCCTACAGGCACCGTAACATCGGCTTCTGTATCTATAATCTCGTAATGATTCTCTTCACTTATCCAAAAGTTTCCTTTTTCAAGTGGGGTTTTAAGCATTATTATGTTCACATTGCTGGGCTTATCCAGTATGTTCTCGTTGTTGTATGCTTCTCCTGATCTATAGGTATTCACTATGCTGTCCTTACTTTCCTCCATCACATTCGCAACAACCGTACCTCCATTGTCAATAGTAACCTGGTGCCTGTTTCCTGAGCTTGCCGCCACCTTCTGGATGTATGAGGCATATTCCATTCCTTCGCCTTCATATTCCCACATGTTGCCTGCCTTCAGAGGATAAAAACCGAGCAATGAGTCTTCTTTAGGTGCAGGGGTGGGAGTGAGGGTTGGTACAGTAGTTGGCGTAGGTGCTGCGGCACCCTGAGCTGTTGAAGTGCAGGAAACCAGCCCAGCAGCTATTAATATTAAACAGACAAAAATTAGAATTGAAAAAAATATGCTTTTGTGATAACCTTTCAACTATGTCACTCCGTTTCATTATTTTTTATTAATTCAAACTTATGTACAGCAGCTTATAGTAAGCTATAATGTAATACCAGTAAATTGCTTATTACCTATAATACTTAGTATTATATAATTTATTAATATAATTCATATTCAAATCACAGAAAGTGTTTTATAGAAAATTGGATTTTTCCATAAAATACACTAAGAAAACAAATGTATAAAATATTATTCCACATTTTGTAAAATTTAGAGAAATTTATTTATCAAAATGCAAAAAAAATGTGTACTTAATGAGTTTTTTTGTTATAATAAATAATAGCTGAATAGTTTTGATTCCAAACTACAACAGTAGGAGGTATATATATGGATAAAACCACGAAAAACTCATTCATTTGGGGTGGAGTCCTTCTTATTGAAGCAATTATACTAAAGCTTAATAAAAAGTCTGAACTATGGTTCTATATAACACTGCCTATTATTGCAGGTTTTATACTTACAGAACTTTTAATACCAATGCCCCAAAAAACAAAAAGAAATCTCAAGTAACAGAGAGTTCCAAATATATGCTGCTGTGGCTCAGTTGGTAGAGCAGCGCATTCGTAATGCGCAGGTCACCGGTTCAAATCCGGTCAGCAGCTCCATGAAAAATCCCCCCGGAAACCGTGTGGTTCTCGGGTTTTTTTATATATTAATTCGTAATCCTAAATGCATCAAAGTTTGTTTGATAACTGATCTGTTTAGAAGAGTGCTTGAATGACATTCAGGAGGTAGAACGATTGAAATAACGATGTAGTTCGCTGAAAATGCGATAAAAAAATTTGTATGAAACCTCAAATTTTTATGGATATTCTGTTAGAATTATCGTATAATAATAGCAGAATAATATGATTGAAGGGATTTATTATGCAGATAAAATCTTCAACCTCTCTGCGCAATGACTATGGAATGATTTCTAATCTGGCTCACCAGACTGCCGAGCCGATTTATATTACAAAAAATGGTGAAGGCGATATAGTGGTCATGAGCATTGATGCATTCGAGCAGCGAGAAAGAATGTTAGAACACCGGGCAAAGGTTTTGGAGGCCGAGTTTTCACGTCTATCTGGAGAGCCAACCTATACCGTGACTGAAGTGAGAAACCGTTTAAAGGAGAAGTATTCTCATGCCTAAAGTTAAGATTGAAATTCTTACTCCTGCCTTAAACGACATTGACCAAATAGCGGATTACCACTTGCTTGCAGTCGGTTCAATTTCAGCGGAGAAAGTTACCGACAAGCTGCTTGACTCTATTGAAAAGCTTGGTGAGTACCCTTTGCTGGGCGCTGAGCATTCAGATCCTGTTCTGCAAGAGAAAGGGTATCGCAAGCTGGTTTGCGGCGAATACATCTGTGTTTATCGATTAATTGACGACACGATCTATGTTTATCGAGTAGCCCATGGCACTACCGATTATCCAAAGCTATTTCGATAGTTGAAATAGCTTTACTTATGAACAACTACAGGTCACCGGTTCAAATCCGGTCAGCAGCTCCAAAAGTAATTCGTAAAATTAGATATTACTCCACAAGGGGAAGTTAATAGAAGATAAGACTTATAGCTTATCTTTTATTTTATTTATTCTGGTTTAAACTTCAAAGGATTCACCCGGATTAAGTATCATGACCTTACATATGCCCTTTTCCTCAACAGCCTTCTTGAAATCATCCGGATTCTGCCGGATTACCGGGAAGGTATTATAATGCATAGGAATAACAAATTTAGGTTTTATAAGTTTTGCAGCTTTTACAGCATCGTCAGGACCCATTGTGTAAAAATCTCCGATTGGTAAAAGTGCTACATCTATTTGCTCATCTGCAAGGAATTGCATTTCAACAATGAGTGCAGTATCCCCTGCATGATAAATCTTTTTGCCCCCAATCTCGAAAACATAACCGCAGGCTAAGGCTCCGGGAACTCCGCTGCCGTGGGCAGCAGGAAAAAATTTTACACTGCCAAAGAGTGTTTGCTGCTTTCCTCCAATGTTACCCCCTACTACCTTGATCCTCTTTGCTGCCATTGGGCCATCTGCAAACTCTACTACTGCGTATACAGTTGCTCCAGTTCTTTTTGCAATAGTGTAAGTATCACCCAAGTGATCGCCATGCCCATGGGTAACAAAAATATAATCCACCTCTACCTGCTTTTCAGTTTTGGCTGCAAGTGCATTTCCTGTTAAAAACGGGTCTATCAATATTTTTGTGCCGGCATCTTCCAAAATAAAACACGCATGTCCTAAAAACTCAATTTTCAATTTTATCTGCCTCCTCGTTAATGTAAAAATGAACTGCCTAGTGCTTTTTAACACAACTGATTTCTAGCATTCAAGTGTTAAAAATGTACTTAATCTGTTTAGTGCCTCGCTGACCCTAGAAGTGATATACTATACGAGGCACTATTGCCAAAACCCGTAATATCTGCAAATAATGAAATACTGTAAGTATAGAGTTTTAGCATAAAATGTTTTGCACCAGCATTATTATATTACTATAATAGCAAATAATTCATTCATTGGAAATCAATCATCCAAGTTCTTCTTTCATTACAGCCCACATGCCTATTCTACTTTTACGAAATCGGCTGTATTCCATATCTCTGTATGGGCATATTTTATGCTGTAATTCTTTATCGTTACAGTTGCTTTTCCCTCTGTACCTGCGGCTCCTAATGCCTTTTCAGCTTCATCATGGTTCATAAACATAAACCACACATACCTCTGGTCATGGGCTAGTTTTGGAAGCTTTGCAGCCGACTCGTCGTCAACCCTGAAGCTTATCTCATGGTCAAGAAACTCGTCATCCAGATTATGCTTGAAGGTGCCTCTAACCGTCACTTCACCTTCGAAATCCACATAAGCATCATAATCCTCATCACCGGCATTATGCACTTCAGCCTTGATAACCTTTAACCCTGCTATCCTATCTCCTGCCTTTACCATTCTTGCATCAAACAGGTTGCTTTCTTTTTCCTCTACAGCAGGTGACGGATTATCCACTTTAGTATTTTGCTCTACAGCAGGTGACGGATTATCCACTTTAGTATTTTGCTCTACAGCAGATTCCGCAGTCTCAGGAGCGGACTGCGGAATCTGCCTGGGCTTCTCTGAGCACCCTGCCAGCAATATTATTATTAAAAATACCGTTATTATTCTTTTCATTATATCACCCCATATGTTAGACGTATGAACCATAAAAAAGTTTCATTTTCCAAGAAAATAACACCCTCTGCAAAAAAGCAGAAGGTGTATGCATAAAATATGTTAGAACTCCCTGGCATATAGTATTGGCCCCAGTTTGAAGCCATTGGGGTTTGTTGCGGAATACTCCCCATATTCTCCGACCCAGTCACCATCTTCTGTCACATCCTGAAGTTTTTCTAGTCCGTATACTTCTATCCTATAGCTGGAACCGCTTCCTATCAAGCCTAGTATAGCAGTTGCATCAAAATCGGCTGAAGGGCTCCCTGGTACTACAAGGTATCGCACATCGCCGCAAATTATATAAACGACCCTATCAGAAGCGTCTCCATCATCAAAAGTAATAATATCATTTTCATCAATTTCAATATAATCCGATACTATACCACTAAATGTATAGGAAACTGCTTTTGATAAATCCGATGAACCAACAGAAGTGCCGCCGATTGTAACGATATAATCTCTGCCGTCCATAAGCGGCTTTTTTGTAGTTACTGTGACTTTATCAGCCGGTCCGCTAAAACCTATGCTGTCCCCTACAGTAAGCTGCTCGCAAAGCTCAGTCCCTGTATACACTGAATCAACTACGCTTATTGAATCAGTATCTCCTGCATGTGTACTCAGGCGTACTTTTATCTTTTTGCCGTCAATTATTTCTACACCATCGATACAGTCATCGGGAGCATTTTCAGCATCAGCAGATGTAAATTCCACACCTAAGCCTTCCACCTCGTTTGCGGTATTTCCAACAATATCCTTGGCCGGACTCACAGGTTTTAACCAATATGCATGATTGGGCAAAAGGTCGCTCGTTAAGGTAATATATATATACTCATAAATATACTGGTCCCTGTATCCATTCAGTATTGGCCCCTGCTGCACCCCACTGCTGTCTACAATTTTATATGTAGGAAGTGAGTCCTGTACCTCTTCATCATATTCTATGCAGATTCTTCTGGTATTCATTGCACTAACCCAGTTTATGCTTGGCCCCTGGTCATCATCCAGGCCGATCCCTATTGATGTGTACTTGCTGTAATCGCCTTCCGTATCGGAAGCATCCATAACAGTTGTGCCGCAATAATCCGTCAGCCCTTCTAATGACGAAAAATCAAACTCATATGTCTGTCCTTTTATAAGATTTCCTACTGAAATCTCTAATTCCATCCGTAAGTAATTATAACTGTCTGTGGAAGTTAACGGAAGTTTCTTTACATTAAATGCAGATGAAGTACCATCTTTAGAAGTAATCAATTTTTCAGGAACCAATACAGGTTCTGAAAATCCAACTATTATCCTTTTTTCATCGTACTGTTCAGTATATTCTACATAAGGTCTGTCATTGGCTGCATTCACACCGTTAAAAGTCAATATAGCATCGTTACTTGAAAAATATACGTTACCCGCTAAATCGCGTACACCATGTACACCCTCAACCCTATAACTTGTGCCCCCATTCATCAGAAACTCTTCGCCGGTGAAGGGAGTATGGCTCATCGAGCCTGTGTCATAGCTGTCATTCTCACTTTTTACTTTATTTGTTTTAAAAATCATTGTAGTACTACCGTCAATTACTGTATTCCCTACCCAGATTAAATCCGCATACACTTTTGGATTGCCATAGCTTATAACTATACTTGCTCCTTTTAGCGCCTCGATCCTTTCATTAAAAGCAATTCTAAGCTCATTATCAGCCTTTGCTTCAATTTTATAAATTATTGGGGGCGTTATATCTTTGATACTATCAAAATTAACATAACCAGAGTATTTTGACATAATGTTACCTTTTAAATCAGCAACATTATCTACTGTAATATGTATTTTACTATATTCAATTTCTCTGATAATTAATTCTACACGCTTTTTATCAGCCGTTCTTTGTATAGCCCTTATTGCATTGCCTTTATTATGTATATCTGAAATATAGTAATTCGCTATATTTTCTGCTGTAGCCTTATTTACAGCTTCACTAAATTCCACCTCTAATTTCGTAGAATCAAGAACAGTAACTTTTGTAATTTCAGGAGGTGTTTTATCCTTATTTGATCCATCCCCGTCAGATTTATCCCCGCCAGTTTTTTTGCTGTTGTCCATCTGCACCTTACCTGATATTATCAAACTTACACCTTGAGATTCCTCAGTAATTGTAGGAGATATTTCCGTAACTGTACCTGAAATATTTACATAGGCGATTATTATAGTTCCTTTTCCAGTTATGCTTACAGGGGCATTAAGAGTCATATTGCTTACTGATGAACCAGCCGCAATATTGATATTAGAAGCTCCTCCCAGCTCTGTTATTTTAAGGTTTGCTATATTGCCTCCTATTAAACTCAAATCTACTTTGTCTGCCATGATCTGTACGTTTTGAAAGCAGCCTACCAAAATAATTGAAGCATTTTCAGCCACTTCCTCATCTATTATAATATAACAGAAGCCCGCACCGGTTAAACCCTGTTCCTCCAGTTTTGCACCGGACTGCATAATGACATAATCAATTTTTGAGCTTCCCGTAGCTACAACTCTTACCTTATTGTCAGCCTTTATTATCACTATATTAGTCAGGTTTGAATCTTCTATATATATGCTGTTCATCCCACCGCCTTTTACAATAGTTTCTCCCTTCACTGTGACATTTTTAAGATGTACATTTCCATCACCAATTTCTTCTGAAAGGATAATATCCCCGTTTACTATTGTATCCTTCAATGTCACATCCTTGCAGCCTATTAGAATACTTCCTTCTATAGTACCTTCGCTATATGTTCCGCTTTGATAAAATGACTTCTTGATATGCTCCAGGTAGCAACTGTCCAATACAGCCACGGCCTCTGCCCTGGTTATCGGTTCGGCCGGCTTGTAGGTTTCATCATTATATCCTTTCATATAACCTCTTCTTACCACAGCTTTTATTGCATCTGCACTCCAACCGGGAATATCCGAAGCATCCTTAAACTTCAAAGATAAATCATAACCAGAAGGCGTGCTTAGATTCAATAGCCTTGATATTACTACCGCAACCTCCTGGTTTGTTATATTGCTGCAGGGCATAATGGTATTATTACCGTAACTGCTCATATATCCTGCTTTTACAGCTTTAGCAACATCCTCATAAAACCAATCTGTTTTCTTAATGTCTTTAAATGTCATGCTGAGTTCCATATCGGTAAACCCGAATGATCTATTTACAATAGCCATGAATTCAGCTCTCGTTATAGGATTATCAGGTTTGAAGATTCCGTCCCCATAGCTTTTTATATAGCCTTTATTCGCCCATTCCAATATCAGTGACTCTGCCCAGTGCCCTTTTATATCAGTAATTGAACTCCCGAAAGTAAGATTTGGCAGCATTAAAATTAGACATATTGTTATACATAGCAAATTCCTTAGTTTTCTATATTCCTTCATTAAATAACCCCCTTATAAAATGCTTTTCTTTATATAAATAATATTATGTATAACAATATTATAGATTACATTTTCATTCATCCGCAGGAAATTCGTTCGCTGCATTATTACATTTTTCGACATTATAAAAGAGTCGGTATACCCGACTCTTTTAACAATTTAACAGATATTTCTAATTTCCCGTAGGTGTTGGTGTAGGTGTTGGCTCTTCTTCCCCAACCTCTATAGTTCCGTCTTCTTCATCCACTTCTGTCTTAAGTCCAAGCTTTTCTGCCAGGAAGCCTATAGGCATAACTGTCCTTCCATTTATCGACTTAACCGGCATTCCCAAATCAGTTTCTACTCCATTTACAAGTACTGTGCTGCTATCTGTTTTCAGAACTATTTCAATACCTTCTTTAATTATTGTAATTGTATGAAGTACCGGATCCCATTTAACTTCTGCCCCATAAGCCTGAGTGAAAGCTCTTACAGGGATTAACACTTTACCGTCCTTTATAACAGGGGGAATATCAAACTTCAAGCTTTTGCCCTTTGCTATAATCTTCTCTACCGGTAATACTTCCAATGACGGATCTGCTGCTTCGATGGTTACAGCAGTTTGCCCAAGCTGTGCCATTTCTTCTGCTGTATAGCTGTTCTTCACCATTAGTTTAAGCTGTTCTTTATACTGTCTTACTTGACCAAGAAGCTGTGCTACGGCTTCAGCATTTCCTGACTTTCTGGCTTCAATAAGCTGCTTCATCAGAACTTTTTTCTGCTCCATAACCTTGTCTTTTTCTTTGACAGCCTTCTCCTCTTCAGTCTCTATTGTTTCATCCTCAGTTTCTATTCCCTGTGTCTTGATTTTTTCATTGCCTTTTACCTTCTCTGTCTCTGTAGTCGAATCCTTCCCATTGCCCTTGTCATTACCTGGAGCTGCAAAAACTGCTGAAGACATCACAACTGTAAACATAAACATCAGTACTAAAACCATTGCCAGAACTTTTTTGGTATTTTTCATATTTATCCCTCCATTGTTTATATTTATTTGCAGATATGAATCTCCTTCTTTACCATATTGCACATAACTTCTTCGGCAACCCGGCCGCCATAGTTTCCCTTAGGCCCGTAGCTTTGCGTCCCTGCCTTTTGGCAGCTTTGCCTTTTCGGAGATTATGATATCTACTTTTGTCATATAGATTCGGAATTTATTCCATTTTTTTAGGGTAAAAACCAAAATTAGGACTAAAGTACTATTAATTCCACTTTTATCTTATTCCATTTGCCATTTAATTGCCTGCCATACGTTAAGATAAGCATTACTGCCCGACAAATCTTCGAAATCAGGAATATTACCAAGCCTCCAGAGTGATATTCCATTTATGCCGAACAATTTCGCCAGTTTTATCTTGGCGTTAACACTTCTGGTATCTTCATACCATATGATATTATCTGTACCATCGCTGTTATTATAGTATGTCAGCCATGGATTCTGGAGTCTTTCTGAGTAGCTCATGCTTAAACCCGAGTCCGGCTCATTTTTTGTCATACGATCCCTTAGCTGCGCATAGGAAGGGTGGAAGGCATTCTGATTTATCACCTTACCCTCAGTCATTTTCCACTGCACAGCATCAAAGGATATCTGAAGCCATACCTTGCTTAAATCGGTTACTCCGGTGTTCTTATCTGCAATTGCCTTAAGCGCATAGTATATTTCACTTATAGGTGTAAGAGGCGTATCATTGTAGCCTGAAGCCATCTCACCTTCCGTAAGTCTTACTGCGTTATAATCATGAGCCATAAGTATGACCCTGTCTGCTATTTCACCTATGGTTCTGTAATCATATCCGTCATAATAGGCTTGTCCGTTGCCTCTCTTTGGGTGAACCGCAACATAAAGCTTTTTGTTGTTCTTTAAGAGTTCGTCTTTAAGCTTCAACAGAAATTCATTATACAGTTTCTTAAGCTTTTCTCCTCTTAAATTTTCAAAGTCAACAACTATACCGTCAAAAGTGATTACATCATTTTCAATTTGAGAATTGTTTAATGCCTGGACAGCCTGCTTGATAATCTCAGACTGCGTGCTTTCGTCTGTAAGCAGGCATTCAACTATTCCCAGCTTCTCCCCTGTAGAAGGGTTTTGAATTTTTGTTTCATTGGAAGCAAAAAAATTGAGCTGCACAGGCAAATTGCTTTGTCTTGCAGAATTTAACGGTTCTGTGTACCCCTCAGGAATAAAAAAATCGCTTTTTCCGTTTCTTGTAATTGCTACGGACAACCTGCCACTGTTGTCATCATACTCCAGCCTGCTCCAGCCAAAGCTTACAGAATCTAAATTCTGTATCATGCCTATCTGATCATAGGATTTTATTGCATAAAAGGCATGAAGCTCATTTACCTTTGAATTCAGTCTCTGATACATCCTGATAAGCATTGCTACAGCTTCTTCCTTCTTTGCGGTACTTTCCGGAAGAAATCTGACTCCATCAGTTCCATTTGTGATGTCGAATTCCTTTACTATGTTTGTATATTCTGCACCCTCCGTGACATCCGCGAACTCACTTGGGAGATATTTCAGCTGCTCAGCCAGGTCATTGTATCCAAGAGCCCTGACTATTGCTTCTGCAATTTCCAGCCTGTTTATTTGCTTATCAGGGTTGAAGTTCTCTGTTTCCTTTCGTATAACCCCATGTGCAACTGCTGTCTCTATATAGGAATAGTACCATTTATCTTTACTTATATCAGAAAAGCTGTTGCTATCTGCCAAAACTAATTCCCAACCCATAAGCCTTACAAGCATTGTAATAAACTCGCTTTTTTTCACAGATTGCCCTAATCCAAAATTGTTATTGCCTACACCCTGGGCAATATTCAAATATCTGAAATAGTGGATCGGTTCATAAGCCCAGTGGTTCTCAGGCACATCAGAAAACCTTTCAACTTCATAAGGCAGCTTCATGTCGCTTGCTTCTGCCTCAAAAATGCCGATCATCCCCGAAATGATTAATAAGGCTGCTGCAAATATAGCTATGTACCTTTTCAAAATCAATACCTCCATATATATTCTTCTAAGGTGATTATATCATAAGCGTGTCCTATTTGCAGATTTGACTGGACATTTGTTGCTGTTAAGTTTCATGTTCATTCAGCAAGCCCTAGTTAATTGCACCCGAAAAATGGAGGTATAAAAGTATTGAAATTACTCACAGCAAAAAAGGGTTTTGCATATAAATGCAAAACCCCATCGAAAGTGAATCTATTGCGCTTTCAGGCAGAACCAGGCCATCAGCATCTCCTCATACTGGCTTTAATCATTTTTTATTTCACAATAACAAGGAAAATACCAGCTAAAATTACTGCGATACCTACTAATTGTTTTGCAATAATTGATTCCTTAAAGAAGATAACTCCAAAGAAATATGTAGACAGGAAAAGGGTAACGGAAAATATCGGTTGGCTGACTGTCAAATCTATTTTTGACATGCCATATACCATCAGAGGTAAAGCTATTACTGCGGATACAACTGCCGAAATAATCAGCAAAAAGTTATATATCGATTTTTTTGAGTCCAGTTTCTTTTTATAGATAGAACTATACTTTAACAGGCATGCTACGCTTGCTTGAGTCAGAGCTGCTAAAATTAGTGCACTATATGGAATTATATACATAAAATCACCTCAATAAACATTTTTCACTATTTCCAGCTTTCCTATTGCAGTGAGTACTCACATACTCCATTTTCTCACCGGCTACTATGACAATGCCGGATTATTCTCTGCCTCATGTTTTTTCTTATACTTTGCCCCTGTGCTTACTACAATAAATACCCCAAGAACTACCAATATAATGCCTGTCAGTTGTTTTATCCCAATCGGTTCATTAAATATACCAACTGCCATAATATATGTAAAAATATACACTGCACTTGTAAGCAGAGGCTGATAGATTGTTAATTTTACCTTTGACAGCGCATAGGCTGTAATCGGAAAAATAACTCCATAGCATGTCATTCCGGCAAAAACTATTGCTACACAAATATATGTTTTAGAATCCAAACTACTTTTATAAATATTGCTGTACTTTAGTAATGCACTTCCTAACGCCTGCATGAAACCAGCAAAAACTAATGAAATATACGGTAACATTTTTTTCATACCAACACCCCACTTTACTATTTATTGTAAATATTTTGTGCTTTGAGCTACATATATGTCTTTCAAAGATCATAAACAAACTTTAGTTTTTTATTTTCGTGTTAACACTAATTCATGTAGTTAGTCTTGCATTATTATGTTAATATATACAATGAATTCCCACTTATCCATTATTATCCGTTCCTAATTATTATAAATTATTATGAAATTTTTGTCAATTGCTGTAATATGTTGTTTTTATCCTTTGCTTTCCTTTACACAACTTTACAACTCGCATCTATATATGTTGTGAAAAATATCACAGATTTAAGTATAAAAAAAAGAGACTTCAAAAGTCTCTTTGAGGCGATATTAGAATGCTACTATGATGCCGCCCTGATTTGCATACACACTGCTAAGGCCGGCAGTCTCAACAATAATAATATCCTTGAACCTGTACCTTTTTAAAAGTTCCCTTTTGAACTCCTCGGCTCTTTCAAGGCAGTTGCAGTGAGCTATTCCTATGACCTTTTCCTCAAGCTTATCTCCCTGCTCCCCTATTATTTCAATAAAACGCATAAATGCTCTTCTGTAGCCTCTTACACTTTCAACCAGCTTAATATTTCCGTCTTCGGTGGCTCCCATTATTGGCTTTATATTGAGAAGTGAAGCAATCTTGCCTTTTACCTTGCCCAGCCTTCCATTTTTCATGAGATTTTCCAAGGATTCCAGCAAAAATAAGGTTTTCATGCCCTTTACATATTCATTGACCTTATCTACTATTTGAAGGTTGTCATAGCTTTTCTTTGCCAATTCTGAGATTTTGATGCTTATCAATGTTTCCGCTATTGAAGCACTAAAAGAATCAAATACATGCACAAATTTATCTTCTGCATTTTCCAGAAGCATTTTTTTAGCCAGCATGGCACTTTCATAAGTTCCACTTAATGCAGAACTTAAAGTAACTGTAAAAACACTTTCCGTACCTTCGTAAGCTTTTATAAAATCATTAGGTGAGGGGCATGAGGTTTTTGGTGATGTAGGACATTGCTCCATTTCCATTAGCAACGTTTTAACATCCAGGCTCTCATCATCCCGATAAAAATTTTTTCCAATCTGAAGTGTTAGCGGTACCAACGTAATGCCTAGCTCTCTTTTCAACTCTGTATTTAAATCACAGCTGCTGTCTGCAACTATTTTTACACTCACTTGCATATCCTCCTTTTATTTGTACCCTATATATAGTTTTTAACATAAATATATGATCATTACAATATATAAACTGCGACTCGTAGCATTAATATTAGTCTTAACTAGTATTAAACACTATTATATCCAAAAAATAATAATTCTTACATTTTCAAATTTTCTCTCTAAAGCAACCGGATATTACTGCCATTATGGGTGCTATATAGCATAGTACGGCGTACGGAGCATATTGTAACGCAGACATTCCTGTAATAGCAAGTATTATTATGGAATTTACGTTCCACGGTATAAGCGGTGCGATAGTAGAACCTGTATCTGATATGGTTCTGGCTAATTTAACCTTGTTTACTCCTATCTCCTCAAATCTTTTTTTAAGAAGTCTGCCTAAAAGTATAATACCTGCAGTCTGGTCACAGGTAACAATCGTAAGCAGGCTGCTAAAAACTGCCGTTCTCGCAATTAATGACAACTTGTTTTTTGTCTTACCCATAACATGTGCAATTATAGGATTAATGATGTCCGTACCTTCAAACAGGCTGCTCAGTGCTATTGCCCCTGCTACAATCAAAAGCACTTCAATCATGGACTTCACGCCACCGCCTCTCATTATCATATCAAGGTCTTCAATACCGGTAGCTGACTTATATCCCGAGTATATATAATGAAACACTTCAAAAACAGACTTTTTTTGTATAAATATACTTATAAGTGATCCTCCGGCAACTCCAATGCTCATATTAATTATAGGTCTAACCCCGGACACCGCCATTACGATCACAATCAGAGGAATCAACAGAAGAACAGGCGTAATTACAAAAGCTGTACTTATGTTTCTCCGGAATACAGCTATCTTTTCCGTATTAATAACTGATATGTAGTCTTTACCGATAAAATAATATACTGCAATTGCAATAACTAATGAAGGTATCAGAGTATTCAGCATACTTCTGGCATAATCTCTGTATTTCAAATCCGTTGTTTTCAACATAAGATTTACAAGCCCTGATATTGGTGAGATTCTATCAGCGACAAAAGCTCCCGATACTACCGCCCCTAATAGCAGCTGGTCTGGTATCTCGAAGCCTTTGCCTATTCCTATTAGTGCTATCCCAACAGTACTCACTGTACCTACTGCAGTACCCATAACCGTTGAAACCACTGCTGTCGCCAAGAAACATGCAAGAACATAATTAATGTGCCTGATATAATCGAATCCATAATACATAAGTGCGGGAACAATGCCTGATGATAACCAAATAGATACAGTAGCCCCGATAAGTGCAATGGTAATGAATATTTTTGAGCAACCCTTTATGCCTGCGAGCATCATACTATTTAGGGTTTTTAGATTATACCCTTTTTTTGTAAGCATCACTGCAGTAAAAATAACTGCTCCCATAAAACCTAAATACAGCGGTATATTTAATAATATACATAGCCCAATAAGTCCCAAGCTGCCTGTAAATATCAAATAAGAATTTAAATCGACCTTACTTTCTATCATAGACCCTCCATTAAAAAAGATACTAAACAAATTATACTACATAAATACCTTTATAATATATAAATTTTTCTTACACAACTATGGGGAGAGGGGCAACCTCAGATATATGCAGCTGCCATTTTTCCCACAATTATCTGCTATTTCTTAATCTTATTTTTAGTTATAAACATATATGATATAATATGGTCACAGGAAGGATACCTATGTAATAATATTTAAGGGACGGTGATATTTTGAAAAAAGATAGTACTAAAAAACGCAGAAAATCATTATCTATAAGATTAAGGTTAACACTTGTCGTTGTAATAGCCATAGTTATTTCCACCGTAGGCATTTCATGCCTTCTGATTAGAGAGATCAGTTCAAGTATGCTTAAGCAGATGGAATATGACGGCATAAATATGGCAAGAGTATATTCCGTACATTTGAAAAACATAGCAGAAAATGCAAAAAGCCTTGATGAACTGCAAGCAGCCGTTAATGAGATAAAAGATTTTGAAGGTATAGAGTATCTGTGTCTAATGGACAAAAACTGCATAGATATTGTTGACAGTTCTTCAGAAGATATAGGCACCAGCTTTGCTGATGATGAGGCTACTCTAAACGTAGTTAATAATGACCAATTAGTTACCTCCTTCTGGACTGATGATAATGGCGAAAAAATGCTAGATATCGAGCTGCCCGTTGAGTTCAGCATTGGAGATAATGAAATTGCAGAAGTTAATATCGGACTGTCCTTAGATAATTTTAATGCCACCCTTAAGACTTCTATGATCAAGAGCATAGGTTTTGTTCTTATTTTCATTGCTATATTTTCCATTATCCCGTACATACTTATTAAAAAATATATAATTAAACCATTGAAGGAAGGCATGAAGGTTTCATCTGCAATTGCTGAAAAGGATCTTACAATAATCACTAATAACAAATCCTCCGATGAAATAGGTCTGATTGTGCAGTCAATAATGAAAGCCAGGGATAACTTGCATGAAACAATCAGCAAAGTGCAGGAGTCTGCAGGCAAAGTTGACTTTTTTAGCGGAAGCCTGAGCTCTTCAATGGCTGAGGTTAATGCCAGCACAGACACCATATCTAATAGTGTTGAAAACATGACAAATGCTTTCCGCATTAATGCTGAGACAATACATCAGACTACTGAAGCTATTTCAAGTCTTACAGAAAATTCACAGAAGGCTGCTGAGGCTTCTTCCAATGTGGCAGAATACACGAAGGTAGTTGAAGCTTCCGCTTCAAACGGCAAACAATCCGTGGAAGAGATTGTAAGCATAATAGGTGACATTTCAGAGTCATCAAGAAAAGTACAGGAGGTTATTTCTGAGCTTGACCATTCACTAGAAAAAATAAGTAATATTGTTAAAATAATAAATAATATCTCTGAGCAAACAAATCTTCTTGCATTAAACGCCGCAATAGAAGCAGCAAGGGCAGGCGAAGCAGGAAAAGGTTTTGCTGTAGTAGCTGATGAAGTTAGAAAGCTGGCTGAGCAAAGCAAAGAGTCACTGAGGGAAATAGTAGACTTAACAAATAACATAAGAACTAAGACTGCTAAAGTGGTATCTGTTGTTGCAGAAACCGAAAGCAAAGTTCAGCTTGGAGTAAACAAGGCTGATACAACAAACGTTAACATCAATAGTATAATGGATAGTGTTCAGAATGTTATAGCAAGGATACATGAAATTTCCGGAATTATAACTGAGCAGGCCGCTGCGATGCAGGAACTGTCAGCTTCCATGGATAGCATTAATGACACTACCAATAACTGCTATGAGGCTGCCCACGAAATAAACACGAATATCGAGGGACAGACAGCTACAATGGAGTCAATATGTAATACCGCCAGTGAATTGAGCAATATGGCAAAGTCACTTGATATGCTTACAGAACAGTTTAAATTATAATAAGAAAATATATAGAAGCATCTGATTTATCTTTTTAATTTTGCAGCTATGTAAGTTATAACCGTACTAAAGTACAAAACCTACTGCTCAATGAGCAATAGGTTTTTATTTTACTTATTACCAAGCTAAAGACGGGGTTTCTACTTTTATATAACCCCTTTCGTACATTTCAATAAGGTATGTATAAGGCATCTGCCTGTAGGTTCCATCTTCCTCAAAGATTTTCACAACATTGGTGTCTATCTTTGATATTCTCCATGTTTTTTTTATGTTATCAATAGCAAAAATTAAGGTATCTCCACTGCGTATATCCATTTAATCCACCCCAATATCATTAATAATATTGTAAATGCTAAAAATGTTGTCGCATTTTCGTCTTTTATGTAGTATTATATACCATAAACCGATTTTATTCTATAGTACTAATGTATTATATTTCATAGCAGATATTAGTACTTTCTTTCTAGAATTATATGTACATAATCCACTTTATATTAAGATTACGCATTAAAAGGGGCGCATTCAACGCGCCCCCTGTCATGCAATAATCTGCTGTACTTTTGATAGTTCTAAAGGCATTCTTTCAATTACATCCATAAGTAACTTATATTCTTCAAAGAAGACTATGACAATATCACCGGGCAAAGCATCCAAAATCGCCTTTTCCAATGCTTTCTCCTCGGCAAGTTCTATAAGCACCTCTGAGGGCTTAATGCTTCCCATTTTGCAGCCCGTTTCAAGTAAAGCTGCAACTTCTCCTATCTTACGTCCTCTTCTGTCCTTGTCTTCCTTGATGTAAACCCTGTCAAAGCAATCGCCGCACATTTTTCCTATTGTTATAGTGCTTGAATCCGTCCTATCTCCGGGTGTTCCTATAACTCCGATCAACCGTCCGGTTTTCATTTGCATAAGCGAATCTATAACTGCACGATAGCCGTCTATGTTATGTCCATAGTCCAATATAACCTTTATATCGTTAACATCATGTATGTTGAATCTGCCAGGGTTGGTAACGCTATCGCATCTGAAGGTCGAAAGTCCTGTTATTATACTTTCAATAGGGATTCCCATTCCTATAGCACCGGCTATGGCAGCCATGCTGTTGCTTATATTGTGCTTCAATATTCCATTCATTGTAGCAGGAATAGCTTTTACTTCAATAAAGGGACGCTCTACACCGCCTTTGTTTACGAAGATGGTGCTGAAATCGCTGTATATGGCTATACCTCCATTTTGAACATGTTTTCTTACGGCATTATTTTCAACTGACAAAGAGAATAAAATAATATTTGACTTTATCCTTTCTCTCATGCTAAGACAATATTGATCGTCTGCATTCAAAACTGTATAACCATTCTCTCTAACTGCTTCTGCGACTAAAGACTTAACGTAAGCCAAATCTTCAAGAGTATTAATGCCGTCAATCCCCAGATGATCCTCAGTAATATTGGTTACTATGCCTACATCAGCTACGTCATAGCCCAGTCCCCGATTAACTATTCCTCCTCTGGCAGTCTCCAGTACAGCAAATTCTACCCTTCTGTCCATAAGTACTGTCCTAGCGCTGATGGGACCTGTGTTATCCCCATATTTAATTAACTCATCATTTACATATATTCCGCTTGTAGTAGTCATTCCTACAGTATAGTCCATCCGCCTTACCATATGTGCTATCATTCTCGATACAGTAGTCTTTCCATTTGTCCCTGTTACCGATACAATAGGAATTCTGCTTGAGCTGCCTTCAGGATACAGCATATCAACTATAGCTTTTGCGACATTTCTGGGCGTGCCTTGGTATGGATAATGATGCATCCTGATTCCGGGTGCAGCATTAATCTCTATAATGGCTCCTCCTGTTTCAATTAAAGGCTTTGAGATATCATCAGTACTTATATCAACACCAGCTACATCCAAGCCAATTATACCGGCAGCCTGAGCTATTAATTTCCTGTTTTGCTCATGAACCTCGTCAGTAACGTCTATTGCAACTCCGCCTGTACTAAGATTGTCATTTTCACGCAAATATACTATTTCTCCATCGTCAGGTACATAGTCAAGAGTCATACTTTGTTTTTTTAGGTGCTGCTCAGCTACTTTATCGATATTTATCTTGGTTAAAGGCTTCTCATGTCCCTCACCACGTATAGGATTGCTGTTTTCCTCGTTAATAAGCTCTCTTACTGTGCTTGCTCCGTTGCCTGTTACATGAGCAGAAATTCTATGGGAGGCTGCCACCACCTTATCCCCTACTACCAATACTCTATAGTAGCTGCCTTTTATATATTTTTCCACAAGGATAGTATCCTCGTATTCTTTAGCTATTTTGTAAGCCTCCAATACTTCCCTCGAATTCTTCAGGTTTATTGATACTCCTTTCCCATGACTTCCATAATTGGGCTTCACTACAACAGGATAGCCTAATTTTTCGCTGTATTCCAATGCCTCCTGCTCACTTTTTACTACCTTTCCTGCCGGAACAGGTATACCATATTCATGCAGTATATTCTTAGTAAGCTCCTTATTGCAGGCAATATCAACCGATACACAGCTTGAATTCTCAGTGAGTGTTGCTTCTATCCTTTTCTGGTGCTTTCCATAACCGAGCTGCAAGATACTGCAATCGCCAATGCGTATTATCGGTATATCTCTTTCCCTTGCTTCCTTTGCAACTGCTGCAGTACTTGCGCCAAAATCTGTTGCAATGCATACTTTCTTTATCGCTTTCAGACTGCTGCTTATATCCGGCAGTTCTCCTGAAATTATCCCTTTAATAATCTCTACCGAAAGCTTTCCCGACTCCAAGCCTGCATACTCATTTTCATATCCATAAACGATATTATACACACCTTTTTTATTTGACTCTCTTGTCTTGCCAAATTTTATTTCATAACCCAGCATAACTTGAAGCTCAATTGCTATATGCTCCATTACATGAGCAAAATATGTCCCCTCATGAAGCCTTTCAATGAAGCCTCCCTCATGGCCTCTGCAACAGAAGTGCTTTTTTAAGCCCGGTAAAAGTTCTTCCAAAGTCTCATTTAAGCCCTCAATGGCTTTAGTCGGTGTATCCGCATATTTGCCTAGATCTACTACTAATTTCACCACAGGCTTATAGCTGTATATATTTTTCCCTTGATAAGCATAACTGCTTACAATAATCACAATACTTCCTCCTTGAGTTTTTGAAAAAAAGTATTTAAACTTTATCTTTAAATATTATTTCCTGTTTTTTAATTAAATTAAACCCATATCCCTTTGGTAAAACATGGACTTTTACATTAGTTATGGCAAGAGGGTCATCCGGATGCTGCTCAGATATATTAGTAAACGATATATCTCTTCCGTCTACAATTGTAACAACCCCTGAACCTTCTACCTGAAATTCAAGTTCCTTATTAACTATTATTGCCGTGTCTTCGTCTATTCCAATTCCTAAAATATTTGGATTTTGTGCCACAGCAGCTAAAAGTCTTCCAATTCTTCCCCGCTGGTTAAAATGCTGATCAATTATCGCACCTTCTAAAAGGCCCATTCCCGGAGCCATTTTAAGTGTACATTTTCTTGGAGCATCATCATCTTTTCCTTCTACAACCATTATTTCGCTCATCATCGAAGCACCCGCACTGGTACCTGCGATCACTTTGCCTTCTTCATATGCATCTCTGATTATTCTATGTACCTCTGTTCCTCCCAATATACTCGATATTCTTAACTGATCCCCTCCTACAAAAAATATACAGGATGCATCGTAGAGAGCCTTCAAGCCTTGCAAGTTATTTGCACTTTCTCTGTCTGTTATGTTAATTGCAGCTACACTTTTTGCTCCCAGATCGCTAAAAAGTCTTCTGTACTCCAGACCTGCTTCCTCGGGACTATTAGTAGCCGTAGTAATCAAGGCAATGTTCGAATTATCTCCGCCTGATAAATTTATAACTTCCTTCAATATAGCTTTATCTGCTCTTTTGTCTTCAGCTCCTCCAATTATTACAAGGCTTCCCCTTTTTGTTTCAGGCATTATTGTATTCCTCTCCAATCTAAAATTTTCGATGCTATATTTTAATATTCCAAAAATAACAATTAAAAATGTAATATATATTTAGTAAAAATGGTAAATATTTTTCGAACCACATATAAAAACATATAGGATTAATTTTATTAAAAAAATGCATACTATTACATAATCGCAGAAATTCTGCTATTCCTTGTAAATAATTTATACAATCTATAGAAAGGAGATTATGAAATGCATATTAAAAGGGCTGAAGAAATAATCAATTCAAAGGGGGTCATTGAAGTAACCTATAAGAGTTCACCGGTATGGCTTGAGAGTATAATTAAAGATTCTGCGTCCGCGCATGTAAAGCTGCTGTCCAATAACGAAACCATGGATATACCAGTTGAAGACCTGATAGAGAAAATTTCCGGTAGTGCATATCATTAATATGTGTATTGTACATAAATGTCTCTCCTGTAATTAAATGTATAGTTATGCAGCAACCATGCAATTCATATAATAATAACGACATTTTATATAAAGGCTATTGCATTGCTACCTATTTATATGTAAAATTTATTTATATACCCCAATAATTATAATGTTACATAGAGGGATTGATCTTATGGAATTTCCCGAAAGAATAAGCGCGAAAATTACTGCAGTTATCGGAGCACAGTTGGATGATTTATCCGAGCAAAAGCTTGCTGAAATAAACTACGGAATTGCTGTGTTCATAGCGAACTCCTACAAGATAATCTTGATTTTCATATTAGCAATATTGCTAAACATATTTAATTATTTTATTGTTGCATTTGTAAGCTTCGGATCTTTAAGAACCTTTGCTTCCGGAGTTCATGCTAAGCATGAGTGGACATGTCTTCCCGCAAGTATACTGCTCTTCTTTGGTATTGTATATCTTGGTTTGAATGTAAAAATTAATATATATATATTAAACATCCTATTTGCCCTATGCTTCGCAGCAGTGCTGCGGTATGCTCCTGCCGATACAGAAGAACGGCCCATTGCAAGTATGAAATTAAGGAAGAAGCTTAAGATAATGTCCTGTATAACAGTCATACTGCTTTATGCTGCTGCTCTATATAATTTAGGTACATCAGCTTCTTCTATTATAGTATTTTCTACATTTGTTGAGTCTGTTTTGATACTACCCGTTACTTATAAGCTTATAGGCAGCGTGTACGGTGCTGGTATTAAAATATACAGTAAAAATAGGGGGGTATAGAAATGAAAAAATTCCTTAGACCATTATTGGTTATTGTCAGTACCTTAGCTCTGTTTACAGCAAGCACTTCAACAATGGCATGTTACTGGTGGGCCCTTAGAGAGCCTAAAATGCCGGAATCACTGATAAAAATGGACTAACATAAAAAAAGTAAGAGTACAATATGTACTCTTACTTTTTTATCACAAGCTCCTGATTGAATACTCCTTCTTCTGCCAATGTATTATGTAAGACATTGGTATATTGGGACAATATCTGGTTGGTTATTGTCAAACCAAATCCCCGGTTATGACCCTTTGTAGAATACCCTTTCTTCTGGATTTCCTCCACATCAAGAACTCCTTCATAGGTATTTTCAATCTTTATTGTAAGGTATCCTTCATCATCGCTCAAGCTGATATTCATTTTCTTATCTTTGGAAACCTCTGCCGCATCAATTGCATTATCCAGATAGTTCCCCATCACCTCGCAGAGGTCGGTAAGCTTCATTCCCGCTTCATGCACTTCATTTATGACCTGAACCCCCACTTTTATATCCTTGCTTTCGGCTTCATTTATCTTATTCCAAAGTAGTCCGAATATTGCATATATCTTTATTCTCTGCAGAGCCAAGAGCAAATTGTTATCCATCCTTTTTGTGTCATCCACTATCTCTGCATAATAAGCCTTAAGCCCCCGCAAATCATCCTCCTGTATATACCCGTAAAAGCTGTATATGGTATTGGCATAGCTGTGCTTAAGTCTTCTGAAATCATTTATAAGGCTGTCTATAGTCCTGATATAGTCCTGCTGCTGGTCACACTGCTGTTCCTTTAGCGCCAATGCACTATTGGTAAAATTTATATAAATGCTCAGTATCAGATATAACCACATTATTACTACATTTATAAGTACTGTAATATTGCTTGCGACTCCAATAAAATTTATATATGTAGAATAATTAATAACTATTATAGTGAACGTTATAAACATGTAAACCGATGTCTTAATACTCATATTGCGCTTATACTTGTCAGTCACTTCATGAGTCTGTTTGGAGAATTTTACTAACAAAACTATTGCTAAAAAAGTACCATATATTATCAAGTCAGAAATCAAGGATAGCAAAATATGAGATTTTATTTCCGCAAGAGGATGACCAAATAACTTTACCAAAATAAGTACTGCAGATGCATCCCCAACTCCCAAGGCAATCGCATTTATGATCACTATTACTATTGTCTGAATCAAGCTGAGCTTCAACACGAAATGTAACATAAATGTCATAAATACCAGCAGTGCCAGAGCACGAAATTCCATGCCTATATATTTGTCCAGATATACTATTGTATTTGCACCAATGGAGGCAATAATGATGAACTCTATATATTGTTTCTTGTCCTTTTGAATACTGTATAAGGTCTGTGCCAAATACGCAAAGACCACTATCCCTATAGTATTGATAAATATCCTATAAATAGTCATCATGCTCTTGTACCATCCTATCCAGTACTTCCTTTATCTCACCTTTCTGCTGCCTCGAAATAAAACACTTTTCATCATTTTGCATAATTACGTAGGATCCCTTATAATTTGCTTCCTTTACCTGATTAATATTAATTATATAGGATCGATGGCAGCGATAGAAATTCTCCCCGTTTTTATTGAGTTCATGAATCGTATCTTTGAGATAACCAAAAAACTCAATATTGCGGTTTTTTGTATGAACTACAAGCTTCTGGTTTATTGATTCCACATATATGATATTTTCTAACTCAATATTGTAGTCACGGTTTCCTGACCTTATTTTGATTGCAGCATTCTTATTATGTGTCTGATAGTTCATGTAGTCGGTGTAGTGCTTATTTATGCAAAGCACACAATCCTCCAACGCTTGGTACGATACAGGCTTATTAAGATATTCAAAAGCCTCTACGTGATACTTGAATGTCGTCGCGCATAATTCCGGATGTCCTGTAACAAATACAATATAACCGTTTGGGTCAAAGCACCTTATTTGTCTTGCCAGCTCCAGTCCGTTCATCTTGCCCCCAAGGTGTATATCCAGGAAATACGCATTAATGCCCTGAACACATTGCTTGGCATATTCAAGCACCCTTTTCGGCTCATCAGTAGTAAAGCTTATATTCGCATCTAAATTATTATGCTGGATAATCTTTTCAAGGCTTGTACCAAAATTTCTCAATATAATCTGCTTATCCTCACAGACCACCATATTTATTGATATGTCAAACACCTCCAGACATGTTTAATACAACCACTATATTCGACAAAAACCATCTATTTCCTTTAAGTTTTAGTAAATTTTTTGTTATATTGTGCGAATATTGTTGATATTTATCTATTTTTAATCTTTATGCTATGTATTATCCTGTCGAAAATAACTTTATAATAGTTTTTCCATTCCTTTTCCGGCACAAAGAAACTTATCCTGTATACTCTGTCTGCATAGCCTTCAATAAATGCTTCATATGCTTTAATATACCCCCCCTCATAGTTTGCCCTGCTATAATCCAACAGATATCCTCTTTTATTATCCGACATAATTTCCCTAATGTCAAAATATTTAAAGTCCACGACTCCTACCGCTGATTCTTTTGACTTTTCTATAAACTGCCGCAATGGCTCAGAAAGCTTCCATACCTGGACAAAACCATGTATTTTTTTATCCTGTGAGATGAAATTCATATGGTAAAGTATTTCTCCCCCCATAAAAGATATTTCATTTGTAGCCCATGAATCAGGCAGTTCAAAAAAAAATGTATTGTCCATAACATTATAAGCTTTGAAAAGTTGTTTTGAGCTTCTTTCCTCCTCAATGTTCTCCTTGAAGGTAACAACAGCCGCCGACAGCCTTCCCGCATAAAAATATGCTGCACTAAAGACTATAATTGAGATTATGCAAAAAATGTATGTAAGTTTCAGTCTGTTTTTTAACACTACCATCACTCCTAAGATAATTTATACACTCACTATAATAGTATTATGTTTTACCCCAATAAAGAACATAGACAAGTGCTTTTTAACGCATCTCATTTAACTCAAAAATTTATTACGTTAATAAGCACAAATTGTTATATAATAGTCCTATATTAAACTAATGGAGGTATTATCGTTGAAATACATTGATTTGCGAAGCGATACCATTACACAGCCTACCAATGAGATGCGTGAGGCAATGGCAAAGGCTGTTGTCGGAGATGATGTCTATGGAGATGACCCTACTATCTGCCTTTTAGAAAAAAAAGCCGCAGAATACGTAGGCAAGGAAGCTGCCATTTTTGTCCCCAGCGGCACCATGGGAAATCAGGTGGCAGTTATGACACACACAAGAAGGGGAAATGAAATAATTGCGGAAGAGAATTGTCATATAGTCCAGCACGAGGTTGGAGCTGCAGCAGTACTATCCGGTGTTCAGCTCAGAACTATCAAGGGAAATAAAGGTGTCATGGACCCAAAGGATGTTTTTATGGCTATCCGTGAAAATGACATACACTATCCGGAGACAGGACTCATCTGTATGGAAAATGCACTGTCAAACGGAAGAGTTGTATCACTTGCCACAATGAAGGAAATATATGATATAGCTAAAAACCATAACCTGCCTGTTCATCTTGACGGTGCAAGACTTTTCAACGCTGCGGTATCTCTAGGTGTAGATGCCGAAAAGATTACTCAGTATTCTGATTCTGTAATGTTCTGCCTTTCCAAGGGTATGTGCGCTCCCGTAGGCTCCATGCTGGCAGGCAGCGGAAAGTTCATAGACAGAGCAAGGAAAAACCGGAAACTCTTAGGCGGAGGGATGCGCCAAGCAGGGATACTTGCTGCTGCCGGACTTATTGCCCTTGAGAAAATGTCAAAGCGGCTCCATATCGATCACGAGAATGCAAAGTATATGGCAGAACGTCTTATGGAGATACCTGGAATTAAACCTGTCAATGAGGATGTCCATATAAACATGGTTTTCTTTGACATGGAGGAAACAGGGGTAGGCTCTGAAAAGCTTGTAGCGGAATTATTTGATAAAGGTATCAAAATAAATGGCCTTGAAGGCGGACTCATGAGATATGTCACAAATAATGATGTGACAAAAGAAGATATTGACTATACCATCCAATGCATGAAGGAAATTGTAAACTCGTTCAGCCATAGCTGAATGCCGGGGATTTAGATGGGAGACTCTACAACCAACTGATTTGAAAGTATAGGGGGGTTGTGTCATAAGCCAGAAAATGGTTTCCAGACTTATAACACAGCCCTTTTGATGTTCAAAACTACAACATTATTTTTCGCATTTTTCCATTTTCAGACCTATCCTAGCAGATCTTCATTATAGCACAGCTTGCTGAGCTTCTCGTACCCATTTTCAGTAACCAATACATTGTCCTCCAAATGTGACCCACCGATTTCCGGATTATCAAATATAGTTACCCTAGGCTCCAATGCCATAACCATCCCGGGTCTAAGCACATAATCAACGCCTTTATTTATTGATGGTGATCCGTGAAGGCCATACCCCAATTGATGCCCTGTGTTGAACTTATGTTCATACTTTTCGTAACCTTCTTCTCTTATAACCCTTCTCGCTACTGCATCAATATCCCCACATGTGACACCGGGTTTGACAGCTTTAATGGCTTCATGCAGTGCCAGGTAATTTACTCTGTATATGTTCTTTTGTTCCTTGGTAGGTTTTCCGACGCAAACAGTACGCCCCAAGTCTCCGGTATAGCCTCTCCATACACAGCCCATGTCCAGTATTACCATTTCCCCGTCCCTTATAGTCTTGTCTGTAGATATACGCTCAAAAATCGCACAATTCACACCCGAAGCAACGTTAGTAATAAATGGTGTCATTTCACTGCCGGCTTTTCTCATACAATACTCTGCCCATGCAGCTACTTCATACTCTCTAATACCAGCTTTTATAACGTCAAATGCCGCATGAAATCCTATTTCAGTAATCTCTACTGCTCTTCTGAGGTGTTCAATTTCTATAGGGTGTTTGACAACGGTTAGATCGATCCATATATCGGAAATATCCACAAACTCAATATTAGGAAATTCCTTTACTATTTCTCTGTGAAGATTGTATGGTAAAAAGTCGGTCCCTACTCTTCCTGATGTGATCCCATAATCCTTGAATATCTTTATTATCTCTACATACCATTTATTGAAGCCCGGAAGCTTTCTATGATCCTTAATATCAGAACGTATCTGTATCCTGTAATTATCACTGCCGGATGTATAGCCTACCACGGGTTCCTTTCCTTTAGGCACAACAGCCATGTATTCCGGTTCCAAAAAAGGTCTGTACCCTTTAACATAAAAATCCGTAACATAACGCACCGCTTCCGACTTAAGAAGAAGCAGGCATTCCAGTTCATTATCCTCGATTGCTTTTTGTACCTTTGCCTTCTTGGCGATATGAAGTTCGTCTCCTCCGTAGTATGATGGTTTCTCTTTCCAAAGTTCAAGCATTGTAATGTCCTCCTTAAATATATGTTTATTAACAAATTGAAAAATGGTTGTCCCAGCGCTGGACAGTTCGTAATGTGCATAATTGCTTGATGGAACAAAATATCTTATGCATTCGGCTTCCTGATTTTAAAATTGATTTTATCCTTTATTAAAGGATAAAAAACACTTAAAAATATTATTACCAGCAATATGAGAGATATTGGCCTAGTCACAAAGGATGTATAAAATCCATCCCCATAACGCATATGTGTCCTGATTAATTCATTATCTGCAATAGATCCCAGCACGATGCCCAATACGATTCCTGGCAGTGAGAAATCAAATTCTTTCATCAGCAAGCCTATGATCCCGAATCCGAACATAATCCAGACATCGAAAACAGTATTACGGACAGCAAATGAACCTGATATACAAAATACTGCCAGTACAGGAGCCAGGATTTTTGTCGGTACATTTAGAAGATTTGTTAATCCATAGCCTGCACAAACTGACATAAACAGCATTACAGCCTGTGATATTATGGCTGCCATAATAATTGTGTAGACTAACGGCATTTGGTCGCGGACCAACTGAGGTCCAGGACGCAGCCCTTGAATCATCAATGCGCTGAGAAGGACGGCACAGGTAGAGCTTCCAGGTATTCCAAGCGCCAGAGTGGTCATTAACGCACCACCGGTACAGGCATTATTGGCAGACTCCGGTGCTACAATGCCCTCCGGATATCCTGTTCCAAACTCATCTCCATGCTTTGAGCTTCTTTTGGCTTCACCATAACTGGTAAATGCAGCTACAGTTCCTCCCGCTGCCGGTATGGCACCGATTATCATACCTATTATAGAAGACTTTATAAGTGTAAGCGGATATTGAAATGCCATTCTCATGCCTTTAAATATCTTACGTATGTCTCTTTCTGTTTTTTCTTCAGTATTGACAATAAACTCCTTACCCATCATGGATAATACCTCCGAAAAGGCAAAGAAGCCGATTATTGAAGGAACCACCTGGACACCTTCTGCCAAATACATTGAACCGAAGGTTGCCCTCCATTCCCCAGTGGGCAATATTCCTATAGTGCCTATAAGCAAGCCTACAAATCCCGATAAAAGAGTCTTCGAAACACTATCCTTTGATAATGTGGCAAGGACTGATATGCCCATTAAGGCTAGCAGGAACAGCTCGGGAGAGCCTATCTTGATAGCAAACCAGGCAATAGGAATCATCGCAAAAATCATCACTATATAGCTTAGTAATCCTCCAAAAGCAGATGCTGCGAATGAAATTCCCAATGCCTCATATCCCTGCCCCTTTAAAGTCATTTTATACCCGTCAAAAGTGGTGGCAGATGATTCCGGCGCCCCCGGCGTATTTAAAAGTATTGCGGTTATGCTTCCTCCATATATAGTAGCTATATATACGGATGTCAAGAAAATCAAGGCATTACTGGGAGAAAGCACAAAGGTCACAGGTAGAAGTATTCCGCAAGCCATACTGGATGTAAAACCAGGGATCGCACCAACTATTATTCCTAAAAAAGTGCCCACTACTATCCATAGGATCCCACCGCTTAGAACTGCATCATGCAGTCCTCCTATGACCAAGCCCATTATATCATTCATGTTTAAAACCTCCGTCTGCATACTGATAAGTCTCAATGTGGTTCATAAAAATAGCCTGAATATGTTGCAAGTCTTGTCGCAATAAGTTATTTAACATGCCATTAAATGCTTCAAGTCATTAAAATCCCAGAAATCCCGTAGGCAGTGGCACGGATAACCAAACCTGGAAAACGAAATATATAAATAGTACTGTGCCGATAGGGATTAAAGCAAGCTGCAGCTTGCTTTTAACTCCCAATGCAACCATTGAAAGCAACAAGAATAAGAGTATGCTAAGAACAGCCCCCAGTATGGAAAAAGCAATAATCGTTACAGATGTAAGTAAAGTAAATATTATTTGCTTCTTTGATACTTTGAATCCATGAGCTCCCTGCGTTTCTCTCTTTACAGAACTACTTTCAAGGTTGACAAACCTTACGCATTTCTTGATCGAGAAAAAACCTGTTATTGCTATACATGTGAATAAGAATCTGGGGAAAAGCAAGGCTTCATATGACAGATCCCTGCTTTCCAGAAAATATAACAGCGTAAATACCAGCATGATAAGCATGACTATCACCTGATGCTCTATCTCTATGCGCCGTTTTTTAAAATTAAAGGTAAACATTTTCACACTCCTTTTACTGTAAGAATTCCTTTGCGCAGTGCAAACGCATAATAACTTGTATTCTATGTTCAAAAGCTATATTTTATTTCTTTTTCTCGAATAATGGAGCGATCTCACTCTCAACTGTCTTATATGCTTGTGAAAAATCATCCGTATATTTGTCTCCCTCTTCTAATACCATTGAATCCATAAGACCTGCTTCTTTAAGCTTTGCGAGGTATTCTTCATTTTTAGCGACATTTTTAAAGGCATTTACAAGCTTTTCATATCTTTGCGGATACTGTTCTTTAAATTCCTTACGGGCCCAGTATGCTCCATAACGAGCCTGAAATTCATCTTGAGCTGTTTTGACTCCATATTCAGTCAATTGCTCATTAAAAGGTTTTCCTTCCGGCCAGACAGAATTAGCTTCTCCACTTGCTATCCCAAGGCATTTTGCTTCTCCCCTCAGATCCATCCTTGCGAACGCATCTCCGAATATCGCGTCAACATTTCCACCCAATAATGCAGCTGATGCCGGCCCTCCACCATCATAAGTAACAATATTGAAATCCAGGTTCAGCTTTTTCTGCAGCCACAGGGCAACAGACTGCTGACCGCCTCCAGAAGCCACCCCTACAGCATATTTGCCCGGCTCTGCTTTTGCTGCTTCGATGAAGTCCTTTAAATTATTCCAAGGAGATGCTTTCATAGCAATCAATACAATAGGGTCATGGGATTCAACCCATATTGGCAGCAGATCTTCCTGTTTGTACTTGGCATTATCCATTGCAATTGTGTAGAAAATTCCAGGTTGATTGACAGCCAGGATAGTATACCCATCCGGATTTTGAGTCATAAGTTTAGTAGCTGCAACCTGTCCTCCTGCTCCCGGCATATTCTCAACTACTACGGAGCTTCCTAATTCCTTTTCCAGATAAGGCTGCAGCAATCTGGCAGCTTTATCACTGGACCCTCCTGCCGAGTAGCCGACTAATATTTTTACGGGTTGCTTTGGATAATCATCCGATTTAGCTGCGGCAGATTTGGTGCTTGAGCATCCTGAAACTAGAATTGCCAATATTAGCAGCACTATGGTACTTAAAAGAACCTTCCTATTTGTTTTCATAAGTAATCCTCCTCCAAAATATTGTTTTTAATAGTCTCTGCTTTTTTATTACAATTTAAGTTCTCCACAGTATTTTTTTATTCTATTTATAGCTTCGATAATATCTGCTTCACTAATTCCATTATAAGTAACAAACCTGATTGAGTTTTCTGAGATCAAATGCCCTTTTACCATATATTTGTCTGAAAGTCCTTTTAAAAACTGGTCAGCACTTAAGTTGCCGAAATCCAGAACGACTTTTGCCATATTGGTCTGAACCGATTCCATATCTATTATTAATCCTGGAATCTGCGATGCCCCCTCTGCCAGCTTTTTAGCTCTGATGTGGTCCTCTTTAAGCCTGTCTGCCATTTTCTCGATGGCCACGATTCCTGCCGCTGCAATGATACCAGCCTGGCGAAGCTGCCCTCCTACCAGCTTCCTTTTAACTCTCGCTTTTTTTATAAATTCTGTACTTCCTACTACTACCGAACCTATTGGAGCACACAACCCCTTTGATATACAGAACATTATGCTGTTTACACCCTCTGCCAGCTCTTTTACCTCCAGACCTAAAGCAGCAGAAGCATTAAAAATTCTAGCTCCGTCTAGATGAACAGGTACTCCATATTTACTGCAAATATCGGTTATAGATTTTGTCTGTTCTTTTGAAATAATAGTACCGCCCTCGAAATTATAGGTATTCTCAATACAAACAAGGGCAATTTTTCTTGATTTCAGTCTGCTCTCAAGTTCAACCAAATCGTATACCCCTTTGGTCTGTGATACAAATTCTGGAACAAATCCACAAAGGTCCTTATCGAAGTTGCCTTTTTCAGCTTTATACAAATGGGTATTCTGAGCTACTACTATCGAGTCTCCCCTATTGGCTGAGGCCATTAAACTGACCATATTCCCCATGGAGCCGCTTGGGACAAACAGAGCATCTTCTTTTCCAAACTTTTTTGCAGCCAACCTTTCCAGTTCAATTACTGTAGGATCCTCTCCTTTTAAACCGTTAGCTCTACCATCATCTCCTACTTTTGCTTTTATCATGTATTGAAGCATTTCTTCTGTAGGAGTTGTGAGAGTATCACTTCTTAAATCAACAACATTCAACTTTGTTCCTCCATTCCTAAATAAATTATTATATATTCATTATTAATATATAGCATTAATTGTGCCAACTTATATAGATCGCATAAAACGACATTTTTCTAATAATGCAAGCTAAAAACAGGATTCAAATAAATCTTTGCAACTGTATCGCAACGTAGTCGAAACACGTTTGCAACATAGTGAAATATAAAAATATGAAGAGATAAATTATCTCTCCATACTCTTATAGACAAATATTAACTTAATAAAGTGTCCGGCATATTAATGGGAAACTTTGAAAGCTTTGTCAATAAAATTCTCTTATTATGCTAGCATATGCCGTATTTTTTTAACCATCTCCATAGAGTAGTCCTGTGAACTCCAAGCATCTTCGAAGCTCTCTCTCTGTTCCCATTCGCCTTTTCAATAACTTCAATAACTTTATCCTTAGAAATAACCTCCTTATTTATAGGAACCATTTCATCAGTGGAGTTGATACTCAGTAATGGCTCATGTTCTCTAAGAAGTATCTTAATATCTTCCCCATCAATAATATTCGAAGCAGATATAATAGATATTTTTTCCATAAGATTCTGCAGCTCCCGCACATTTCCAGGCCACGAATAGTTATTCAGTACCTTTATAGCTGACTCTGTTATTATAAAATTCTTATTTTTTGACTTTTCCTCAAGTATCTTTTTAGCCAGTATATAAATATCTTCTTTTCTTTCTGCCAGAGAAGGTAAATAAATACTCAATACGTTTAGTCTAAAAAACAAGTCATCCCTGAATTTATTCAGTGCGACCAATTCAACTAAATTACGGTTGGTAGCAGCTATTATTCTAACATCTATCGGTATAACCTTATCACTTCCAAGTCTCATTACCTGCCGTTCCTGCAGAACCCTAAGCAGTCTCCCTTGTAGTGTCAATGGTATTTCGCTTATTTCATCCAGAAAGATAGTCCCTTGATGCGCCAATTCAAATAACCCAACTTTCCCTGACTTTCTGGCTCCTGTAAAAGCGCCTTCTTCGTATCCGAATAATTCACTTTCCAGTATGCTTTCAGGCAGTGAAGCACAATTTACTCCGACAAAAGGTCCATCCTTTCTGTTGCTCATGTTATGAATTCCTTGAGCAAATAATTCCTTCCCCACCCCGGTGTTTCCTATAAGCAGTACTGTTGAATCGGTGCAAGAAAACCTTTTTGCATATTCGATTGCATTCTTTATCTGCCTGCTCTCTCCCGTTATATCATTTAGTGTATATTTTGCATATAATCCTTTGGTAAAGAACTTACGTCTTATCTTTGATTCTTTTTCTCTGATTGTATTTATATCCTGAAATGCCGCTATTGCCCCTACAATCTCTTCTTCATCCAATGTTATAGGTATTCTGTCATACAAAATATTGGTAGTCCCTATTGAAGCAATATCCTGAATATACTCTTTTCGTGAATGTAAAACATCCAATAAGTTTTCCAACTCTGGGAAAACCTTTCTTATGGGTTCCCCAACAGGATTTCCTGTATAATCCGGAATTAGCTCTAGTGCAGTTGAATTTATCAATGTTATTTCGCCTTTTTTATTTACAGCAATATATCCTTCTTTAGTATGGTCAATAATAGCACGAATTTCTTCCGTTCGTCTTCTTTCAACCAGCAAGGTGTTAAGGACGGTTTCAGCTTCCTTATATGCATGCTGTATGGATTCGGAACTTGAGTTTAGCAATACAGCGTTCATTTTCTGTTCTCTGGCAAAAGTGTACTGCAGCTCTCCGCCAACTATTACATCAATTCCTTTTTCTTTTAATCTTAATATTTCCATTTTTATTTCTGTATCATTGCTGATATAAACTTGCTCTAAGTCGACCTTAAGCAAAGGATTCAATAATTTTAATCCGTTAGACAAGTTATAATACCCAACCACCGCAATATTCTTTCCCATCATACTCGCCTTAAGTATGGATTCAGCAATATCCTCAAAGGTGATCGGTATTTCAATTACCGGAACTTTTAGCACACTTCTTATGAGTAAAGCCGTTCCGCCTCTTGCTATTATAACCTTAACTCCTTTTTCAACCAATTTCTTTGCCTTCTCAACTCCGGTATACAAATTGCCTATTTCCATTTCAACATCATTCTTGCCTGCTTCAAATACATTTTCAGCAACTTTGACCATTTCACTATTGGGAGCAATATAGCCTATTTGCTTCATAAAAATCCTCCTTGAAATAGAACATAATATATAAAAACTCCTCTATTTCCTATAAACAGTGGAGTTTTAAGCGAATCAATATTTCTTGTGCCTTAAATAATATATTTAGCAAAATATTTATGCATGTTGCATACTGAATAAATCAAAATTAAATTGTTGGCCACAATGCTACTGCGGCAAACTCCGGACTGTGTAAATTCCTCTTAAATTTAAATATAAGGCTAAAGCCACTTAAGGTCAACACTTATTTTGGCTTTCCAGCTCTATTGTCTAGTTTAAAATACTTTGTCTTCAATCTACCTCAGTTACAGTTGCGGTCTTTCTATCTTTCAATATAGTTCTTCACATTCTTTAAAATTATATCAATTGTTCCGTCGCCGTTTCTCTTAATCTGGAATTTATCCTTATCGTTGTAAACTTCACAATCTATATAAAGCTCTATGGACTTGTCCACCTTGAGCCTTTTCTTCCTGAGCTTTTTTTCCGCCCATTCCCGGTCTATAGGCACATCATTTTCGGTAATTCCTTCACTCTGCATCACAGTCTTGAACTCGTTTTTAACCATGATATCATTAAAGTTTTCTTCGGCAACCTTTTGTACATCAAAGCTATCTTCGTTTCTCAAATGGTCGGACAGTCTCGTTCTGAAGCGTTCCGCCTCCTGGGCATTGTCCTTGAAGGCTTTTCTGGCAAACTGCTCCGATACGCGGTTTATTATTCTGGTATTCTCCTGCCTGTCTCTTGTAAAGGTGCATTTCAAGAAGGAATTTATAAATACTCCGTCTCTGTCCCTATCCAATACTAACATATTGTACCCGCCATCATCCTTAAGCTCTCTTATGACAACAGCTTTTGGCACCTTTTGGCCCAGGCTGGGAAGCCCTGTATGATTTACCCCTACTGTAACTATGGGGTTGTCATCCTTATCCTTTATATAATGGCAATAGGAATTTGTAAAATTAAGCTTCAAAATTGCAAGGAATCTTCCCTCCTGGCTTTCAAACATACAAACAGCCATATCTCCGGAGGGTTCCTTTTCGTCAGTGCCTATGCATCTGAACAGATACTGTGAGAGCTTGTTGCTGTTGTCAACAAACTGCTCCTCATCCTCAAATATCTCCTTGCAAAGATCCTTTACTATATTCTTTTCCTCGCCAAAATAAGCAGGCTTAGCTTCTTCATCCTTCAAGATCTTTAACAGATGATTTTCAAAATACTGGTACACCTCTTCAGTGAGCTCCAGTTCCTTTTCTGTCAATATTGTTGCGTTGTTTTCCCTGTCAAGCACATTCAACGCAACCTTGTTTATTATTATTTCTTCTATATTTCTCAATCAATACTACCTCCGAAACATATATTAGCATTTTCATATATGAAGATAATAGCATAAAAATCGAAAATGAGCGATAGGCAGTTAGCTATGAGTATAAGTTGTTAAAATCTATTTCCCCTTCTGCTTCCGTAGGAGAAATATGAAAAACGGTCCTCCAATTATGGAGGTCATTACCCCTACAGGTATCTCCGACGGTTGAATGAGCACCCTGCCGACAGTATCAGACAGTACAAGCAGTATTGAGCCTAACAGTGCCGAGTAGGGTATAACTCTTTTATTGTCAGAGCCTATGACCAGCCTGATAATATGTGGGGCAATTAATCCCAAAAACGCTATTGTCCCGCCTGTAGACACTACAACTCCTACTATAAGAGCACAGGTAATGAGCAGTATATTCTTCAATGCAGACGTATTGATACCCAGATGGTGGGCTGCATCCTCTCCCATTACAAGTATGTTAAGTTCCCTGGTATAATACAGCAATACTGCCAATGAGGGCAATATAAATATTACAGATATATAGAACTCATTCCAGGTTGCCATAGATAAACTGCCCATTGTCCAAAAAACAATATGCTCTATCTTATCGTGATTCAGCATCATCAGAAAGGATATAACAGAGGACAGGAAATAGCTCACTGCCACACCTGATAAGAGAAGTGAGTTTATGGACATCCTGCTTTTTGTATATGCAAGGCTGTATACGATGAATAATGTGCATACAGCACCTATAAATGCAAATACTCCTGTAGTATCTATACCCAGAATACTTACATTCAAGCCTGTTATAATAGATATCACCGCTCCTAGGGATGCTCCTGAAGACATCCCCAGGGTATAGGAGTCTACCAGAGGATTTTTAAATATTGACTGCATTACTCCCCCAACGGCAGCAAGTCCGGCTCCTACAACGGCTGCCAGTAATACCCTGGGGAGCCTTATATCAATAAGAATAGATGCATTGACTGTATCTGCTCCCGTAGTCAGAATTTCTATTATTTCTCCTGCACCGATTTTTACTGCCCCAGTCGCCGCTGCCAGCAGCAGGGATACTATAAGCAGCGCAATAAGAAATCCCAGCACCAGCCAACCCTTTTTATTACTTCTCTCCATGAGTTCGTACCACCTTCAAAATTTCTTTGATTAGGGTTTTGCTTTCTGCAAGAATTGTATAATCCCTGACTTTTATTTTCTCATAAAACTGCAAGGCAGTTCCTCCTGTGTAGTCCCGCTCAGAAAAGCTCCTATCCTCAAGTATGAATATTGGCTTTTTCTGAAGCTCGTTCTCCAGCAGAAGCTCAAGATTTCTTATATTTGATTTTCCGAAATACAGTCCGGTTAGTATTATAATATCAGCCTTACAAGCAAGTTCCTTATTTTTTGCATAAGCCTCCCCGGATATCCCGACAAAAGGTACCTCTTCTGCAATTTGCACATCATTCTCTTTGGATATCTTCCAGTCAAGGTCTCCAATAGTAAGCACTCCACTGCTCATGTCAAAGCCTTCGGAATTAAGCTTGCCTATAATATCGCTTCCGCTTCCTCCTCCGCATATTACGTGCGCCTTTATTCCTCTTTTTTTTATATCAGGCCTCATAAGAGCATATATATAAGGCTTGCTGCCTACCGGACTGACTGAAACATGCACATCAGTATTGAATATTTCCTTTATGTTTGCAGAAGTCAAAGTCTCAAAGGGAGTGCCCTGCCGCTTAACCTCCCCCTCCTTCATCATTACAATATAGTCACTATATGCAGAAGCCATGTTGAGATCATGGAGAACAGCAATTGCTGTAAGTTTTTTGTCGATGCACATCTTTTTAATCAGATTCATTATTTCCACCTGGTGTTGAATATCCAAATGGGATACAGGTTCATCGAGAATAAGTATTTCCGGCTCTTGTGCCAGTGCTTGTGCCAGAATAACCCTCTGCCGCTCTCCTCCTGAAAGCTCCATAAAGCTCCTGTTTTTCAGGTAATCCGTATTTGTATATTGCATAGCTTTTTCCGCTATATCCAAATCAGTCTTCGTCTCTCCCCTAAACTTGTTTACATATGGATATCTCCCCATAAGTACAACATCAGAAACCTTAAAGTCAAATTCAAGTGAGGTGTTCTGCGGCACAAAGGAAAGCAGCTTTGCAACTGAACTGTTCTTTATTTGATTGATATTTCTGCCTTCAAGGTATACAACACCCTTCTGGGGCTTAAGTGAAGTTGAAATGACCTTTAGGAGAGTACTCTTGCCTGACCCGTTGGGACCTACTATACAAAAGAAGCTTCCCTTCTTAATATTCATGTCAACCTGCTCCAGAACTTTTTTTAGTCCATAGCTGAAACTCAGCTTTTCAACATTTATCTGATAATCCATTTGAGTCATTCCTCACTTTATGCCTATAAGATTTTGCCGTGATTCCGTAAAGCATCCGCGTATTTAGCAAAGTCCCGTACTTACGATCCGTATTTTATTCCTCATAGAAAACATTGTACATTTCTTCTATTGCCTGGACAATCCTTGGTCCCGGCCTCGATATTACATTGTCATCAGACATTACATGCACTTTTCCCTGCTTGACACATGCAAGTTTACCAAATATCTGGTTCTTTGACAGGTCTTCCTTTGTCATCCCTTTATCTGTAGAATGCAAAGCTGCTACAAGGATTTCCGGATTATCCTTCACAAGCTCTTCCGCGCTGTACTTTGCCCAGCTTTCAACCTTTTCGGCAATATTTATTCCTCCGGCAACTTTTATTATATCATTTATATAAGTCTTTGAGCCTGCCGTCATAAGCGGATCAGCCCATACCACATAAAATACAGTAGGTTTTTTCTTATCCTTTGTCTTTACTTCTATCTCTGAAATTTTGTCTTTCATCCCTTCTACAATTTCGCAAGCTTTGTCATCAGTTCCGGTTATCTTGCCAATAAGCCCTATACTTTCATAGATCGCATCAAAGCTCTCCGCCTCTGTAACAATTACAGGAATACCCATACCCTCAAGGGTTTTGACAACTTCCTCCTGTAGATATCCAGCCAGCACAACATCAGGCTGTACCTTCTTTATGAGCTCCATATTCGGCCCTTCAAAATCTCCCACCTTTTCGACCTTTTTAGCCTCTTCCGGATAATCGCAGTAGCTTGTAACCCCAACAACTCTGTCTCCTGCGCCAAGAGCAAAAAGTATCTCTGTATTGGATGGAGACAAAGAAACTATCTTCTGAGGAACCTTATCAAGCACTATGCTCCTGCCTTTAAAATCCGTCACTTCGATTTTTTCCGTACCCCCAGCTTCTGTATTTTGTGCAGGAGCTGTCTCTTGCGGTGCTGCAGATTTAGCACACCCTGCAAAGTTTAACATCATTATTACTACAAATGTAAATATCAATAGCTTTTTCAATTAATATCCTCCCTTTCATATTGGTAATCTTGACATACATATTAACCCTTAGACACAAACAAAAAGTTCCCTCTACCAAATAGAAGGAACAAAAATGCTCTACTAAGCACCTCCCTATCTCTCGTAGGTTAGCTTTAAGCCGCAGGCAGGTCTCCTGGCTTGGTTCTTCGTATTCCTAAGCCTTCCCGGAAAAATTCCAGTGGTATTTCTTAGGATACTCCCCTTCACAGTGGCGGGACCACATGGGATTCTCACCCATTTCCCAATTAAGCTGACAGGAAACTTCGTCCTGTCATGCACCTGAAGCATTTGCTATTCAATTCATAGTAATTGTATCACAGCCTGTCAGGGTTTACAATATTATTTCCCCGGCAATTTACCTTCATTTACTGTAAACAAAACGAGTTTTAGCACTGGAGTAAGAGAAAAAAACCATTATAATTGAATTCCTTGAATACTTTTATTCTGATATAATTCTAATATAAGGAGTTGAATATCATGAGCGATGAAAAACGAAGGTTTTATAAAAAAGATTTTGACTATGAAGAGGATGACTATGATCGTCTGAAGCGCACCAGTAAAAATAGTAATCCCTATAGAGGCTTTACCAACAAGTCAACCATGAAAAAATGCGAATTTGATTACGAAGAGGATGCTTATGAGCCGGAAAAAAACAAATAAAAAACTTCAAAGTCTTAAACTCTGAAGTTTCACATAAAATTTTTTTGCCCTTTCCAAGGTTTATATGCTGTCAATGTCTTCTTTAATCTGCTCAGCAGCTTCAGTATTATCCATTTCAACGGGATTATTTTCCATAACTACATCTTCAGCGTTATAACCTTCAACACCAACTGCAGCCAGCATTCCAGCGAGTTTTGAAACTTTTTGGTAGATCATGCCTGCACCAGCTAAGATAACTGCTATACCTCCATAAAGCCCTACAGATTGAAATATCCCAGGCAGTAATTGTGAAGGCACCAACTGCTTAAGAACTTCTGCACGCTCATACCCTTGAGCTGTATATTGGGTCACAATATTTTTGAACAATAAAATATTATTAACCAATAAGGCGACTGCGATAACTGCTGCAACTGAAGCAGCAACATACAGGACTATGGAACCGATGATTATTTTGGGTTTTTCATTTCGCATAATATTGTTTTGTCTCCATTTCCGTCATTTAAGACTGTAATTTTGAAATTTTGTGAATGCCACAACTTTTCTTTTTTATTTTACCATTTTTTCATATATTATCAAAGCATAAGTTTTCATTTCCTTTAAGAACGATTCTAGATGTTCCGCTGAACCTTCATTATTTGTAATATTTGCCGGTACATTCTAAAATTGAAATTTCTATAACGGATGTACCTCTGACCATGTTTTCAGGTAATTCTTTTCCTGAAAGATGAGGTGTATACTTATCAACAATTTTGTTCAATATTCCTCTTTTGCAAGTTAAATCAGTTAAAATTTTTGCATTTCCCAATATAATGACACTATTATATTCCGTATTGATATCACAGGCAATGTTAACATCTTCGTATAGTAAACCAATCATCTCATCAATTTCAAAACCTACCTTTGGATTTTTTGCAATATACTCTAATTTCTGTCCTTTAGGCAGACCATGTGTATAAATTTTCTCATTATGATAAACAAAATGCATAGGTACTACATACGGGTATCCCTCCGGATTCTGTGCGGCAATTCTGCATACCTGAGCTTTTATCAATAAAGTCTCTATTTGTTCCTTTGTTAATATATGTGTTTTCATTCTGTTTTGCATACTTTTCCTCCTCCTATTGATGTGTGAGATCCACTGTCATTTCAAGAGATTTTTACCTATCTCAAAGGCCTTTTCGCAATCAAGGGGAAATTGCTTTTCTCTTTGCTCGGCCTTTTTTACCTCAGAAAAACCGTCACATTTATAACTGGAATAATCATCAAACTGGTAAGTATCGTTGCAATACATAACCGCTGGCTTTGAAAATATCCGCTTTATATACTGCTCAGTCCTTTCAAGGCATGTTGGATAATCGAGGTCAGCCATCATCGCTTGTGTGATATTCATGGTGTAGATAAAAGCCGTTGGCATTTGTTTTGGAGCAAGCGATTCGTCAGCATGACCGTATACCAGATAGGGATAAATTAACCTCTCCAAGAAAGATTTCAAATGTCCTGTTATGTTTTGAAGATAAATCGGAGAACCAAAAATAATTCCATCAGCCATGGAAAGTTTCTCTAAAACACCTGTAATATCATCTTTGACAGCGCACTTACCATAACTCGGGCCTCCTATCCTTTTGCACTGGAAACAACTGATACAACCTTGAAATTTATATTCATAAAGGTTAATTATCTCCGTCTCAACACCTGGGTTGAAAGCGATTGCACCATCAAGAGCTTTTTTCAAAAGAGTGGCAGTATTGAAGTTTTTCCTAGGGCTTCCGTTTATAGCATAGACTTTCATATTTTTCCCTCCATTTGAATCAAATTAACAACGCAGTAAAATAATCTCTTTAATATCCTTTTGGACGCGGCCACCTTGACGAACCATCTTTAATGAAAGTTTTAACATTAACATATTTATACCTGTGAAGGGTAAACCACAAAGAGGCAATAAAATAGAATACAAAAGCAGCAATCAGATTAATCCAATATCCGAAATATACGCCAACTATTGTTAACAATGAAATAAGTAAGAGCAATATTGCAGGTAAAGGATGCCACGGTGCAATATAACTTCGTTTTATATACCCAATTGGATACATTTTTCTAAATTTGAACATCATGACAGCAACTAAAATATACACAAGGAGTGCAGATATTATTGAAAATGTTATAACCTGGTCAAGCAAACCTGTAAACCCAAAAGCAACCGATATTGGAAGAAGGAATATTATTGCTCTGTATGGTGTTTTATATTTAGGATGAAGTACAGAAAATATATCTGGTATCAAAGTGTCTTTAGACATAGAATACCATGCACGGCTTGAATCATTTATACATCCATTTGCGCTGGCAAGGCATGAAAATAATGTCCCAATGAAAATACAGACTATAACATATGGTAATTTAGTTGAAAGTGCAGCATCATAAAGAGGATACACTGACTGACCAAGCTTATCGAAGCTAATGAGACCTGAACAGACAAACCAAGTAATCGTCGCGCCAATTAGTAGTGTTATCAATCCAAGAATCGAACCTACGGGAATGGATCGACTTGTAGATCTGCACTCTTCTGCAGCAAGGGTAGTACCTTCAATACCAAGATAAAACCAAACTCCAAATTGCAATGCTGCAAGAATACCCAATAAACCATAAGGAAGGCCATTAGTAAATTCTGCTATATTAATAATGCTCTCTACAGGAGAATAAAACTTTGTTGCAAACAATAAAATAAATATAGTAATAAATGCAATTGCTGTAATAATAAAATTAAGTGTCAATGAAGCATAGGCGCCTCTATAATTCAAATACGAAAGCAGGAGCAAACTTAATATTATATAAGGTAATGGCTGTACATCAGGACTTAATGTCTTTAGTAACTCACCTACAACAAGTACATCCGCAGCTTCAAGCATTACATATTCAAAAACAAGCATTAATCCAACGTTAAATGCCGCTACAGGCCCCAGCAGATATTTGGACATTGCATATTGTCCTCCCGCTTCAGGAATTACAGACCCTATTTCTGTATTGATCATCACAAGCGAGATATACATTATACCAATTATCCAGCAAGCAATCAGAGCTCCGATCGAACCACCCTTTGCAACTCCAAAGTTCCACCCCATGAACTCTCCGACAAGCACTATTCCGACACCAAGCGCCCAAATATGCATTGGGCCAAGAACTTTAGAAAGATGGGGCTTTGATTTATCATTTAATTGAACTTGATCAGTATTTTGTTCCATATATATCTTTCCTTTCAAAAGTCTTGAATTCTAATTGCTGTTATGTTTTGCTCTATACTGTTCTATCTCGACTGATATAAAATCTTTCATAATTATGATAAAAAGCAGTGCCGAAAACCCCCAAGCCACCCAGTTCATCACTGACCAAAAGCTCATTTTCTCATCTCCATCATTTAATATCTTTTTCGTATTTGTTTCCGCTGTCCTTTTCATCTGCATCATATATTTCCCGTATCATAAGCTTAAGCTCCCTATTTGATTGAGGGAGTATAAACAATAAATAAATTGCAAGGCTTATCGCTACAATGCCAAAAGTGGTTATATTAAATGAATACTCCATGCCTGCACCGGAATTTGAACCGATAATTACCGCACCACGCATAATCATTGTAGAAAAAAGTGTAGTTAAACATAAAACCATTATGAATATAATGTCAAAAAATTGAACCAAAGACTTATAAACATTTCTAACTTTCATTTTCAAAATTCCCCTTGTTTGGTTAATTACTAGTGCTTTTTAACACAATCAATTTCTTGTATTAACGTGTTAAAAATGCACTTCATCTGCCTGGTGCCTCGCTCGCTCCGGAAGTGATATACTTTACGAGGCACTATCTTTGTCACATTTACTCTTTGATAAGTTTTCCAAATCCTCTGAATAAATCATTGTGCGATTTTTTTTAATATGTGCCAGTACGGCAATCATAGCACCAGTGGCGCAAAATAGAACCCCTACCCCTGCCAAAGCCACTGCAAATTCTACTGCTCTACTCGGAATAGCTGCATTTATATCAGTTATAACAAAAGCTATAATTGCCCATAATAAAATCAAAAAAATAAGTAATATTATGCCGTCCTGATAATATAACTTTTTTATTTTATTCTCCATATTTGATTACTCCATATCTAATTATTCGCTATAAATTTTTTTGATTGCAAATAGGAAAAATAGGCTACCTTTACCTTAAGTTTAACCTTTAAATAGCAGTAGCCTATTCTTCAAACTTCCTTAATCAAGTAAAATCATCAAATGTCCTTATTCGTATGAGATATTCATTTTTTCGATTAATTTGTTAGTTCCATTCTTTTCAAGGACATCCGCACCTGTTACAAACCACTGCTTTCTTACTGCATCTTTTTCTTCTGCAGCTTCTGCCAATTTAACTACTTCATCTACGTCTTCCAATGGAATTATTACAACACCGTCATCATTTCCAATTACAACATCACCGGGTTTTACAACTACACCGCCAACTTGCACCGGAATATTGATATCCCCACCCCTGCCATACAATCTTGTTGTCAGTGCAGACGTACATCTTGCATATATTGGGAAATCATTTGCTATGATCTCTTTTGAATCAACTATAGGACCGTCTACTACTGCAGCTACAACACCGTATTTTTTTGCTGTTAAAGTAACGATTTCTCCCCAGCAGGCGTATTTTGTTTCGCCTTGCATATCAATGATCAGGACATCTCCAGGCTGTGTCATGGATAAAGCCTTGTAAACCATTGTTGAATCATCCGATGGAATTTTAACTGTAACAGCCGGACCTGCAAAACTTTTTTTAGCTCCGAGTGATTTGAGTTCTGTAGAAATAAAACCAAACTCTATTTCATGACCCAGTTCGCTTGGCGCTGTCTTTTTAAACCTTTCAATTACTTCCTTTGAAGGTCTATTAATATTTTGAATAATTCTGCTCATATTACATATTTCCTTTCTGTTATACATTTTTGCAGCAAATAACCACAAAACAAAATCACATTTTTCTATTTAATTTTATAGAATTCTGTTCTGCGTTGAGCAACACATGGGTTCTTTTCTCTTACACGGCAGATTCTGTCAGGGTCTATATCTGCAACAAATATGCTTTCTTCTTCCCCAGTGCTCCCTATGATAAGACCCATCGGATCTACTATCATACTTCTGCCCGCGATTGAATTGCCAATCTGATCACTTGCACAAACATAAACTGTATTTTCTATGGCTCTTGAACGGATTAAGATTTCAAACTGCTCTTCTTTTAAGTATCCCATAAGCCAGGCAGTAGGTACCATTATTACATCCGCTCCCTGCAATGCCAATTGTCTTGCTATTTCCGGGAACCTCAGTTCATAGCATACCATCAACCCGATTTTTCCAAACTCCGTTTCAAATACTTGTAACGGCCCGTCTCCAGGAATAACAGATTTTGATTCCTGATAAGCAAAAGCATCGTACAGGTGTGTTTTACGATATTTGTGTATTATTTTACCCTCCCGGTTTAAAACAACAGTCGTATTATATGCTCTGACGTTTTCTCCCTTTTCAGGTTCGTACATTCCACAGACAACATATATCTGATTCTCTTTGGCAGCTTCTTTAAGTCCTGTTACAAAGGGCCCGTCCAAGGTTTCTGCAACATCTGCATAATTAACGCCCGGTGCCGGGTATACCATAAAGGTTTCCGGGATAACTACAAAATCTGCTCCCATTTTTTTTGCTTTTACAATATATTTTTTTGCCTTTTCCAGATTAGCAGTTTTATCAGGACTGCTCATCAATTGCGCTACAGCCACTCTCATGAATTACACCTTCCTTGCCAATAAATCTCAAACAACCAGAGTATATTTTACTTGTCCCTTAATGCCTGGATCTGATCATATACGCCAGCGCCCCATGCTGTATCGGCATAAGTTTTATATATATCCTTTGTAGCTTCTCTGAATTCATCTATATTAGGCTCAACAATAGTCATGCCCTTATCCTTACATGTCTGTATATATTTTTGTTCATTTTCCAAATATAATTTTTCAACTTCCTTTGCGGTTTCTTTCCATGCTTCTGTAACAGCCTTTTGTTCATCTGCTGTCAGACTATTCCATAACTTTTCATTGGTTGTCATGAACCTTACAGGCAGAGCATGATTTGTTAACATAAGATACTTCTGTACTTCATAGAAGCTGTTATTAACAACTATTTCAGCCGGATTTTCCTGAGCATCAACTGTTTTTGACTGTAAAGCTGTGAACAACTCAGTAAATGATAAAGGAGTAGGACTTGCACCTAATGCTTTCCATGTATCTACCATTGGAGCAATCTGAGGAACTCTTATCTTTAATCCTTTAAGATCTGCCAATGTTTTAATTTCTTTATTCGCAGTAAGGAGTCTGGATCCGAAATATGCAGTTCCGATCATTACCAACCCAGTTTCTTCATGGAATTTTTGTTTAATAAGGTCTCCAATTTCTCCGTCTAAAACTTTATGCATATGATTTGCATCTTTAAACAGCCACGGCAGATAAAATGCATCTGTAACCTTGCTTCCTACAGTACCGGTAGTTATAAAATCAATTGTGCCCATTTTTAAACCTTCAAGCATACCGGAGTCGCTGCCCAACTGGCCTCCATTATAATGAGTAACAACTAATCTGCCATTGGTCTTTTCTTTTACCATTGGTACAAATATTTTATTAATGGCAATCGTATATGGACTTTCATTTGCTACAGTATCTGCTGATTTCAGTTCCAAAACTTTCTGTTCAGGTGTCGGTGTTGCAGCACCTGGTGCCGGTGTTGCTGCGGGTTTAGGACTACATGCTGACAAAGTAGTGGACAGGATAAGAATTACTGCGAACACGAGCATTAGACTTTTTCTTTTTAACATATAGACGCCTCCTCATTTTTTATAACTACATAGGCTTTATAAAATTGAATCCACTGAATTTTACTATACTATTCCAATTCACCCAAGAATAATGTTATAATCTTCCTAGGTGAATTCCTACCTTCTTATTGTTTGGTTGGCGCTTAACAAATTCGGCAGGGTGTGGATTTCACCTTTTATATTCACTATCCAATTTTTCAAAAGCCTCCGTAATTCAAGAATTTAATTTTCTCCCACTACCTCATAATCAGGTTTGGAAGCCATAAAGTAATTTGCGGGAAATAAGTAACCAGTAATAAAACAACTATGAGAACACCGATCATCGGAATTGCATCACGTATAACACCTTTTATAGAGACTTTTGCTATCTGCGCCGAAATATATAAATGGAGTCCTACCGGAGGTGTTAATACACCTATAAGAAGATTTATACACATCATTACGCCGAAGTGTATGGGATCTATACCCATAGAAGTTATCAGCGGGAATAAAATCGGTGTCATAAGTAGAATTATCGGGATAGTTGCCATAAACATACCCATTATTAACAGTACTACGTTTATTATCATAAGTATTACATACTTGTTGGTAGTTATGCTGAATATCAAAGCTGTAAGTTTGGATCCAAGCTGTAATGATGTAACAACCCATCCGAACAAAGTACCTGCAGTACACACAAACAATACACTCGCTGTCGCTACTGTCGCGCTTAAAATTATCGGCACAAGGTCTTTCCATGTTATACTCTTATATACAAACTTAACTAAGATAAATGAATATATAACTCCCAAAACTGCTGATTCGGTAGGTGTAGTAATACCGGTAACTATACTTCCAAGTATTACAATAGGTAAGCCTAAAGGTAATAATGCAACTCTGGTAGCATGAATTCTTTCTCTTAGGCTTGTTTTTGGATGTACAGCAAAATTACTCTTCCTGGCTACGATTGATGTTAAAATCATCAAAGATACGCCCATAAGTATTCCCGGTACGGCTCCGCCTATGAACATTCTCCCAACAGAAGCACCTACTATAGATCCTATAAGAATCATCGGGATACTTGGAGGTATAATCGGCCCCATAGTGGATGCAGAGGCTACAAGAGCTGCTGCAAAACTTGCCGGATATTTGTCCTTGACCATAACCGGAATAAGTATTGCTCCTGTCGCTGTACAGTCTGCAACAGACGATCCTGACATTCCCGCCATTATCATATTAACAATTATGCAGGTATGCCCGAGTCCACCTTTTAAATGGCCTATAAGGCTTTTTGCAAAATCAACTAATTTTTCGGTAATTCCACCTTTATTCATTAATTCGCCTGACAATATGAATAAGGGTATTGCCAAAAGTGTAAAGCTCTCAGCTCCACTCATAAGCTGCTGAGGTATAAGTGTAAGAGGTAGTGCACGACCAACAAATTGGGTTATTACAACATACCCTAACGAACTGATTGCCATAGAAAAGCCTATATCCATTCCAAGGGCTATAAATACCAGCATTACTGCAAATATTAGTCCCAGCATATTATATAGCCCCCTTTTTCAACGCTTTATACTCGTTTAATTGTTCCCTTATCTCTTCTATAAATGATATAATCATCAATACAGCTCCGAGCGGTATTGAAATAAAGACTATACTTTTGGGAATTCGCAGTGCCGGAGTAAGGTAATTCAACAGTTCCTTAAATACAGCCGGACTGAAGGCTATTACAAACACAAGAAGAGCTATGGACATAACATTTGTAAATATATTCAATATTATTGATTTATCCTTAGGCAGCGCATCCGGTAATATTGTGATCTTTAACATCTGTTTTTGGCTTATACCCAGTGCAGAACCTAAAAATGTGAAATACACCAGAGCATAAACCGCAACCTCTTCACTCCACATTGTCGGATTATTGAACACATATCTGCTTATGACTTGCAGGGTTACCATCGCTGTAATAAGTATCATATCCAATACCAGGAATACTTTTAGTACTTTTTGCATACCATTATATATACATTTGTACATACCTGACCTCCTAATTACTAGAATGCATAGTTTATATATTCCACAATTCTGTCAACACATTTTTCAACAATTAACCTGCCTTTTTCTTTAGTTGCAGCTGTAGCGTCACCTATAACGCCTGTATCCGTAATAGAATCTAATGCTGGATATTTAATGACATCGGGAAATTTGTTAAAGAAATCATTTTTAGGAAGAATTTTTTCTATTTTTGATGTATCAACCATTTCAGGTTTCAAATACAACATTACAGATGTTCCACACTCACTGGCATGACCATGAGCCATATAGCCCGAATGTTCCAAAATTCCTACTCCGTTTGGCTGAACAAATCTCCACCAGTCTATCTGAGCACATTTAACACCATATTTTTTCTGCAGTTCCTCATTCATTTGGTTAATAGGAAATACATTGCCTAAATGCATATTGATAAACAGGAAATTTCTAAACCCCCACTTAATGAAGCTTTCACAAATATCTTCCACATATAATCTGAAATGTTCCGGTTTAATTGTGAGCGTACCTGGGAAAACGTTAAGCGCTGTAGAATCACCTACTTCAACAGTTGGCCCGATAATTGCATTTACTCTTTCAGAAACCAGTTTTGAAATTTCATTAGCAACAATCGTGTCTGTTCCAAGCGGCAGGTGGGGACCATATACCTCAATTGCACCTAGGGGTATAATTACCAAACTTGTTTCTTTTCTTTTTTGGTCAAATGTCACCCAGCTCATTTCATTAATTTTATTCATTCTAACACTCCTTTTTTATTATTAATTGATTGCATAATATAAAATGATTTTAAATGTTCTGCAGCAAATGGAGTTTACCGTTTTTCAAATGGGTTTCTATAGCTTCCAAAGCTGCTGGTGTATCTTTTTTTTCGAGTGCCCCCAACAGTTCTCTATGCTCCTTCAGCGTGGTAGCTTGTCTTCCAGCCTTTGTTAATGCTTTATATCCGCTTAACTTAATTCTTTCTCTGGAATTTGTTAAAATTGATAATATCTTTTCATTATCTAGCTTGTTCCATAAATATGAATGAAATTTCATGTCCTGTTCCATTGCAAGATTAAAATCATTTTTTCCCAAAGCTATTTCTTGATCAGATAATATTAAACTCAACTTTTGAATATCAGTGTCATTTATTTCATCAATAATATTCCTAATTACAAAAGTCTCCAATGCAATTCTCAGGTCATTTATTTCAATGGCCTCCTTAATTGTCATGTCACTGACCATTCCTCCAACCCCAGTCATTATCTTTATAAACCCTTGGCTTTCCAACAATTGCAATGCGCCTCTTATAGGTGTTCTGCTCATATTCAATTCTTTTACCATAGTATTTTCTGATATTATTTCACCAACATTTATCTCATGGTTTACAATTTTGTTCTTAATTAATTCATAAGCTATATCCTTTTTCGTCATACAACCCCTCCTCACACATTTGCTAAGCAATTTTACTAAGCAATACAGTTTAAGTTTATTAATGTGAAGTAACTTATATTTACATATAATGTATACAACTTATATTTCAATTGTATAATGCTTGTATACAAGTATTATACAATTCGTATACAGGACATGTCAAGAACATTTTATCTTAGTTATTCATAGTTTTCGATCCCCTAAAAGCCTGGAAAATGTACATAAATGTATGCATAAAAATACCACACGCCTAATCAATTTTCTTTGAAAATGCGTGTGATAGTTTTTGTGCTATAGCTGACTATTTTATTGAAGCAAGGTCATAAGTTATTCTCTAACTTTTAAATGTAAAAGAGCTTACGATATATTGTAAGCCCTAATTTTTTTATCCAATCTGCTGACATAAATCCAGTTCTTCGTATACATGTAGTACACTATTCAACCATAAAGGTTTTTTCCAGGTCGCGTGCATCCTTTACCCCGATCATATTGTTGAAGGTTGGGAAGTCTACCTCCATATCTTTGCAGGCGGACAGAGTCTTATTCTCAGAGAGCACTTCGAGCATATCCATTATTGCTTTTGTGGCCGTATAAATGGGTGCAGCAGGATAAATAACAATCCTATATCCCATTTCAATCAGTTCTTTAGTGGTGAACATAGGGGTTTTCCCATTTTCAACCATGTTGGAGAGAAGTGGAATTTTAATGATTTCAGCAACCTTTTTTACTTCATCTGCAGATTGTGGAGCTTCAAAGAAAATCACATCCGCTCCGGCCTCTACATATGCCTTTGCACGGTCGATTGCATCTTCAAAACCGTTTACGGCTCTAGCATCTGTTCTCGCAATAATAACAGTGTCGGGATCTTTTCTTGCATAAACCGCCGCGCGAATTTTAGCGACCATTTCGTCCTTTGGAATTAACTGTTTGCCTTCCATATGACCGCAGCGCTTTGGAAATACCTGATCCTCCAGTTGAATACCCGCAATGCCGCTCTGCTCATATTCCTGAATAGTTCTTATTACATTAAGAGCGCTTCCATATCCATTATCAGCATCCGCAATTATCGGAACAGTAGTGGCATTTGCCATGTTTCTTGCCATTTCAGCCATTTCCTGCATGGTGATAAGACCAATGTCAGGTTTGCCCAATACACTTGCAGAAACCCCATAACCAGTCATGTATATAGCCTTGAATCCTGCTTTTTCAATCAATCTGGCAGACCATGCATCAAAAGCACCGGGAGCCATGATTATGCCGTCTTCTTTCAGCATTTCTCTTAACATTTTTGATTTTGTCATGCTAATACCTCCAGCTTTATTTATTGCTAAAATATTTCTCCCTTTATTATTATCTATGGACAATATCTTACTACATTGCCTTTTCAAATCTTATATGTATGCATAAAAACACCACACGCTCAATCAATTTTCTTTGAAAATGCGTGTGATAGTCTTTGTGCTATAGCTGGCTATTTTATTGAAGTAAGATCATAAGTTATTCTCTACATTTTTGTCAATCACGGTTGTTTCGGGTAAAAAATGAGGTGCTAAAATCTGCACAACCACAAGCGCAAGAACACCAGCTACTGCTTTACCGATAAGAACGGGACCTACAAGCTCGGGTGCAACTTGAGCAGTATATGCTAAATGATCACCCAGCAGACAGCTGGCGGATACCATATAAGCAGCATTGAACATCCGGCCTTTTGGATCCATATCCTTCAGTTTGTCGCAGGCCGGCAATCCGTTTGCAGTGGTCATTAAAAGACCAGAAACGGAGATTTCGTTGATGCAGAAGCGTCTGCCTATTGCAGATAGAGAACGTGCAAAAAAATGGCGTATTACTGCCAGAAAAGTAAAAGCACCCGAAAGAAAAATGGCGATATTGCCTACTATTATAAATACTTCTTCCAAACTGTCCATACCGGATATAAGGGTAATATCTGTCAATTGCTGGATGGATGCAACTGCTAAACCAAAAACTGATAACGCGAGAATGCCGTTCCCAATCCAAATAAATACCGGAACAAGTTTGCTGCCGAATCGAAGCAGTAAAAACAACAATAGCAAAGAAACCAACAAAATAGGAGCGGTGTTTTTCAACACCATAGAAGTTGGAAAATTCGCGGCTATACCACCAATGATACACCCAACGGGAATAGTGATGATTCCGGACAACAAACCGTAAATAACAGCCGGGCGTTCATCTCCTTTGGTGCTCGTCAGAGTGATCGTAATAGTAAACATTACTGTTGTTCCAAGCATAGAACCCACGATCAAACCACTGAACAGACCAGCCTGCGCATCAACAGCCAGTTTCATGGCAAGGGGCGCTGCACCTGAATCGTTTGCAAGAAGAATACCGGCCAAAAGACTGGGATCTGCACCAAAGAAAGTAAAAAACGGAGTGGTTATTGGGCCAATAATACGTGCAATAACCGGTGCTAAAGTAATAAAACCACCCATCACCAGCAATAAACGTCCCATTGAAAGTAATCCGTTCATAAATTCCTGACCGAGACCAAATCGGTCACCGATTATATGATCTGCAGCTCCTAAAATAAGAAACGCAAGCATAACCATTGTGATGATCTGACTAATACTCATGATAATTCTCCCGGATATTTCGATTTATATGTTTCGCATTAAATCCATTACATAAGAGTTCAATAGAATGTAGTTTGGCTGTGCCAGCCCCGGGGTAATTCCGCAGGATAGGGACGGCACAGCCAAACCAGCATGTTATCGCAATTAATTAATACATATATGGTGTATCCCAGATGTCCAGCTTGGTGCCGATACCCATTTCTAAAGCCTTGGTGTACATCTCATAGCTCCAAGCCACGTCGTAAACAGGCATACCGCCCATGCCAAAGAGGATTTTCTCATCATCATTCTTGCGGCCGGGCTTTTTGCCGGCAACGATATCACCCAGATTGGTGATGACAGAGGGATCCATTTTGCCTTCGTGAACCCAATCAAGGTAGTATGTGCCGATCAATCCCATGATGTTTCTATATGGATATACCAGTTCTTCCTTCCAGGCTTCGTACATCTTCCAGTTATCAATTACAAGAGTTGCACGATTCAGCACGAAATCTTCATCCATACGGATGCCTGCAGGCAGAGATACATATACGCCAGGCTTCAGCCAAGCTTCGTTAATATAGGGATATTCCTTTCCGGAAGTAGCAACGTTTACGACATCAGCATCGCATACTGCAGCTTCAATACTATCAACGATTTCAATCTTCTTGATCTGCGGATAGTTTTCCTTGATAAATGCAGTCAGCTTTTCAGATGCCGCCGGGAACAGGTCATAAATTTTTACTGTATCAAGTTTCTTGCAAACGTCAGCCAACGCCATGAAAGAGGTTCGGCTGATAACACCAGCACCGATCAAAGCACAAACCTTGGAATCGGGGCGAGCCAGGTATTTCGCACCTACACCGGGGATAGCGCCGGTTCGAACTGCACTTACCAGATTAGCAGACATGAAAGCCATAGGAGCTCCAGTATCTGCATTGTTAATAGCTGTCATAAGGATGGAACGCGGCAGACCCTTTTCCACATTATCTCGATTAGAACCGTACCATTTTTCACCCGCGACGTTGAAGCGACCGCCCAGATAAGCAGTCATTGCCATAAAACGGCGGTCCGGACCATTTTTAGGCATGTTCGGGAACTGAGGTTCATTGGGGAAAGTAATCAAAACACCGTGGGAATTGTGGTTCTTACCACCCATTATATAGTCACCTTGCCCCAACAGGTCAAAAACTTCGGTCATTACCTCAATGCAACGATGCATATCGGTAACACCGGCTTTAACCATTTCCGGCTCACTCAGATACAGAAAATCAACTTTAGAACTACTCATAATTTATCCTCCTACAATATAATTTATTAAGCATTTGCATTGATGCCCTTCAGATGACAAGCAACAAAGTGATTCGGCTCTATTTCGATTAATACCGGTTCTTCCTTCGAACATATCGGTTCCGCATAATTACAACGGTTAGCAAAACGGCAGACCGGTTCGGGATTAATCGGGGATGTAATCTCACCACGCAGCAGAATCCTTTGCGGTCGGTTGTGAATCCTGGGCACAGGAATGGCAGAAAGAAGCGCCTTAGTGTAAGGGTGTACAGGATTTGCAAAAAGTATCTCTGAAGGCGCCTTCTCAATCAAACGGCCCAGATACATAACTGCTATATCATCCGAAAAATGATTTACCACCGATAGGTCATGGGTTATAAATATATATGTCAGTCCCATTTCCCGCTGAATTTTCTTCATCAGATTCAGAATCTGCGCCTGAATAGAAACGTCCAGGGCAGAAACCGGCTCGTCGCAGATAATGAACTTCGGATTCATTGCCAGTGCACGAGCAATACCAATACGCTGACGTCGACCCCCGTCTAGCTCGTGGGGATAGGTGTTGACCAGACGCTCCGCCAGACCGACAGTTTCCATCAACTCCATAACGCGCATAAAGCGTTTATTTTTGTCCGGAATCATTTTAGCCAGTATAATTGGCTCTTCGATAGTCTGCGCAATAGTTTTACGCGGATTCAAAGAAGAAAACGGGTCCTGAAATATAAGCTGCATGTCTTTTCGAATATGCCTCATTTCATTCTTGTTGAGCTTTAGTATATCGACACCATCGAATATGATTTGCCCGCTGGTTGGTTCTACAAGACGCAGAATTGCACGTCCAGCAGTCGTTTTGCCACAGCCTGATTCACCCACGATACCCAGTGTTTTCCCTTTGTCGATACTAAATGTCACACCATCGACCGCGTGAAGCATTCCCTTAGGTACTTTATAATATTTTTTAAGGTCCTTGACCTCCAATAATGTATTACTCAACACAATACCTCCTTAAAGCATGCTCTCATTGGTGTCTTTATAAAGATGACATTCTACGCAATGGGTGTCGCTGAGCCACTTGGTCTCAGGTGGAAGCTTACTGCAGACCTCCATTGCATAATCGCAGCGAGGATGGAACGGACACCCCGAGGGGAGATTAGTAGGATCGGGCATCAACCCTTTAATGG
>Ga0066604_10000033_pt1 | contig 102531 bp, 91 predicted proteins | sample Higcelwee11metaG_FD_59501 | JGI IMG/M metagenome (GOLD analysis project Ga0066604, IMG submission 59501) | Freshwater pond sediment microbial communities from the University of Edinburgh, under environmental carbon perturbations - High... | ecosystem: Environmental > Aquatic > Freshwater >... | reverse complement strand
ACGTACCAAGACTCTCCGGCTTGAAAAAATGCGCAAAATCAACTAACTCTGGAAAGAACCCTAAAAATTAACCCTGTCGGCAACTGAAAATATACCGACAGGGTTTTGTTATTTTATACTAGAACAGCCCATTAACTTGTATGTATTTTGCCCAGTGCTTATGTTGACATCCCTCATGGTATAGAGTTCAGCTTCATTATCGATATGAAAATCAAAATGTGGATTAAGCGGCGGCGCTCGATTAATTTCTTGATATTTCCAATATAGAGATTTATAATATACATACAACAATATTACCCAAAAATTCCATAGTGAGGTGATTTTATGATTAAGAAAAAATCAACAACTGCAATTGCTGTACTAGTTCTTTTACTAATTCTATCCTCACATAATTCTACTAAAGATAATGCAGTATCAAATGTTTCATCTTCACAAAGTTCTGTTCCTATAAATTCACAAATAACTACTACTCCGACATCTACACCAACAATAACTCCAACCTCAACTCCAACCTCAACTCCAACCCCTATTCCAACTACTACTCCAAGTATAGAAAAAGTTAATGTTAGTATTAAATTTGAAAGTGCTTCTTTAATTGAAAACAACCATGTTGGCAATGAGTGGTACTATAGTGCCAGTGTCAATGGCGAAGAGATCAAATATAAAGGCACTAAGAAAATGAATCTTGATCGAGATAGCACTTTAGTTATTTCGGCTACAGCATCCGAAGATGATAATATACCTGACTACGGCATGAATTCTTTAGAACTATCACTTGAAGAATTGCAACTTAATAAGATATACAGTTATCCGGTGGAGGTATTAGTTTACGAAAATAGAGGGAGATATTCCGGAAATAGTGCTTTATGGAGATTCAAATTTTCTATAAAACTCAACTAGTAGTTTTTCGTTGGTTTGGTCGAAGCCAATAAGAAAATAATAAGCAGCTATTAAAAGAAATAAAGAAAGGATACAGTTCCTATATTATCTATATTATTATCAGACAAGAAGGTTAGTTATACAAGTAATGTTTTAATGTAAATCACGTTGTTTAGCGTCTGTGTTTTTGCTTCTTGTCTTGCTTTTTCTAGTTGTATAATTTAGGTAACTTTTATTGTGAGGTTTTTATTATGAAGCTATTTTTTAAAAAAGGTAAAAATATGCAATCGATAGAAGAACTGAACAAAGTGAATTACCTATCTGGCTCAAAATACCTGCTGCTATTAGTGCTTTATTTCTCCTTTTGTTTGCTCCACATGGTAATTACAACCCTGGAAATCCAATAGATCAGATTGCACTAATTCCGATTTTTGTATTATTTGTAGTGGTCTTTTATCGTTTCAAAAACATATCGGGTAAAAGATGATCTAAATAGAGTAATAATTGCCATTTGCTAGAGATACCCAGTTATATATACTTAATATTCAAATAACTAAATTGCTTTGGCGTTTGACACAAAATGAGTAGAGTTTATTGGGAAGCCGCTCTTTTTTTGTATATAAAAAGTATCATTTGCCGAAAAAAGTATTTATTTATATGTAAATATGTTATAATATATACATATAAATACAATTAAGGTAGGCGGTGTAATTGTTGGAATTATTTATTAATAAACTCGAACTGACGGAGCGTGATGTAAATGAGGCGGATAGCGAGAAGCTAATAGAAATGGTGGGATTTGTATCACAAAATATAAAAAAGTACAACGAAGAAAAGGACATTGATATACTGCGGCTTCTTAAAAGCAGGTGTGCTGAAAAAGGGCTTAAGGCTGAGACGGTCAAAATGTACCGCGCTGTCGGTATGTATAATTTTTATAGGAACAATATAATGTTTGCCAAGGATAAGCTGCGTCTGGCAATAAATAAAGCAGAGGAAACCGGAAGGAAGGACTTGGTTGCCGCCTATAGCTCTGAGCTTGGGCTTGTATATTTTTACGAACACGAACATAAATTAGCCGAAATGCAGTACAGATATGTGGAAAAGCTGCTGCCTGATATTCCTGATGTGGACAAACATATACTGTTTCTTCATTATTACAGGTACGGCATATTGCTTAACACTTTCCCTTTGCATGAATATGAGCTTGCAGAGCGCGCGCTTGAAAAAGCGCTTTCATATGCTGAGGAAAAAGTTTATGTAGGACTTACTCTGATGAATATCGGAATAAATTATAAGCTGCAGTCAGATTTCAGCAAAGCTCTGGAGTATTATGATAAAGCACTGGATACCTTTGAAAAAAACGATTATATAAGAAAAAGCATAATATACAATAATCTGGCGGAGCTGTACAAGGTAACAGGCAGCTATAACAAGGCGCTGAAGTATATAAACAAGGCATTTGAATATCTGGATAATAAAGATATAACTAGATTTTTTGCTTACTTTGCAACCTATACGGAAATTGCAGTATTGCTGGGGGAGCCGGAAAAAGCCATAGACAAATTCCTGGAGATGTTTTTCAATATAGAAGATTTTGCCGTATACAAGAGCCTTATCATTGAGGGTATTGATTCCCTTGCAACAGCAGGTGCGAAAGACGTAAAAATGCTGAAAAAGCTGGAGACTGTGGTGGTAAAGCTTATTAAATACACTTCGGCAGAAAACCATGAATATAAGAAGGAACTGGAAAGATGCCAGGAGTATATACGCACATACATGCAGAGGGCAAATAAACCGGATGAGAAAGGAGGGCTTTGATTTGAAAAAAACAATTATTAGCCTGCTTTTAGTAATGACCCTTATACTGTCAATGTCGGTAAGCGTGTTTGCAGTAGACTATAAAGAACCTCTTAGTATTGCAAGAGATGCTTTGGAACAAGTTATATCAAAATAGAGAAGAAGCCTCCTGTTCAGTTCAATGCCTGTACAGGAGGTTTCTTTTTATAGGCATTATCCAATGGGTTGAAATATCTTGTAATATAAAAATGACCTTTGCTGAGGTCATTTTTTTCTATACTACCTGGATTCGCTTTTTAATTGAGAAAATATCCTGTTCGTTTACGAATTCTTTATGCTTAAGGAAATCAATATTTTCACCTATCTTATCCAGTTTCATATTTGCTTCTGTCCGGAATTCTGTAAGATTAGCGGTCTGATGGTTTACAGCATCAAGCTTCTTCTCAATCCGCTCAAGCCTTATATTGGTTTCATTCTGGCTACCTATAATTTGATTTAGAAGTTTCTCAATATTATCCATTTGTTTCACTCCTCCACTAACTCTTATTTTCATTATACACTATGCTATTACCTGTATAAACAATTTGTTAAATTTCTTTTTTGTCGGTTTCGGATCAGGCTCGAATAGAAAGGGTAAGTGCCAGACATCATATCATTTTGATGTTTGGCACTATTATCGCAAACTGTTGGAGTCTATAGCCTATATAACGTATTTTTACACCTTAAACTCCGAAACCATTTTCATAAGAAGCTCTGAGCTTGTCTTTACATTTTCTGTCTGCTTCATTACCTCATTTGCAACATCTACTACTATAGTAAATTTTCCAGCTATGTCTGATGTGCCTTGGGCACCTTCGTTTGCGGAGGTTGTAACTTCACTTATGGCTGTTACCATGCTCTCAACCTGCTCTGCAAGCTTCTGGGATGTAGAGTTGAATTCAGCTACAGTTTTCCCAATATCATTTGTATCCGAAGCATATTGTTCCTTTTCTTCAATCATATTTCCATAATCTTTATCAACCTGGTTTGAAAGGAAGTCCAGAACTTTTGAAGAACAAGCTGACAGATTTTCAACAGCAAGTATAACTTTATTTGTTATGTTCTGTATTTGCTCTACGGCTTTCTTGGAATCTTCCGCCAGCTTCCTGATTTCATCCGATACAACAGCGAAGCCCTTTCCGGCTTCTCCTGCTCTTGCCGCCTCTATGGCTGCATTTAATGCAAGAAGATTTGTTTGTGAAGTAATTTGAAGTATAGAATCTGAAAGTTCCCCAATGCTTTCTACTTCTTTTGACTGTTCTATTGCTGTCTTTAATTCAGAGTCCATATTTAAGCGGATTTCCTGAACTGCTTTCAATGCCGCTTGACTTTGCTCCTTCATTGTCATTACCTTTTGTATTGTATTTTCTGTTGTCTTATAGCCTTCCTGAGCTTTTTGTGAGATACCTGTTATTGCTGTTCCGATTTCAACAGAAGTTGCATTCATTTCCTGTGCAGATGCGGCTGTTTCCTCAATACCTGCCGCTAGCTGCTGAACTGTGGCAGAAATATCCTCAAGTTGTTTATTCAGATCCTCAATGCTTGAATTAGATACCTCTACGGCCTTATTCATGTTTGAAGCTTCCTTGATAACCCCTTTAATAACTTCACTTACTGCCTCCTGCATTATTAAAATAGCATTTGCAAGCTGCCCGATTTCATCCTTTCTTTTTAGGAAGGCTGGTGGAAGTTCAACGGAAAAATCCTTTCCTGCGACTAGTTTTAACTGTTTGGTTGCAAGAACAAGATTGCTGGAAATATCCTTAGAGATAAGAGTTGTGGCAATTACACACAAAACTACCGAAACGGCAATTATAATAAGAAATAGTCCGGTGGAATTTACATAGTTCTTTTGGCTTTCCAAGGATATTTTGTTTGCCTTCTCACTATTGTATTTAACTAAGTCAGCCAGATTCTGCTGATAATCATCAATTGCATATTTGCTTTCAAGGAGAGTGGTAGAAGCTTTTGTTCCATTTCCACTTTTAGCAAGTGCTATGATTTTTGTTTGTGCATCTCTAAATGTTTTCTGGTAGCTTTCCATTAAATAGAGTTTTTCTCTCTCGAATTCATCCCTTTTTCCAATAGCCTGGTATGCATTTATGTTTTCGTTGTATGAGTTATTGACACTTTGTAAGGACTTTTCATATTCATCAATTTTAACCGAATCACCGGAATTCAGAATGATGTACATTGTAATAGCTTCATTTTCTTGAACCAGTGAATTGCATTCGTTCAGATACTGACTACGTTTCAAACTATTTTCGCCCATGTAAAGCAAAGAATTATTTGACTGTGAGTTGAAGTAATAGCCTGATGCTGCTGTGATTAGAAGGAGCAGAATCGATAATAAAGATAGAAGCAGTAGTTTGTACTTAACTTTTAGATTCTTTAACATCATATACCTCCCAAAATAATATATATTAGTAAATTATTGGTGTTATATATCTATATTAATACATTATAAGATAAAATAAAACAATATTTGCAAAATTAAATAATGATTTCGGAATTTGCTGACTAATGGTATAATCTAGCTATGCATACAATTGTGAAGAAATAATGGCAGGTGAAGCTGATGTATAAAATTAACACAGAGAGCATAGGAGACGTAAAAAAGTACGTATGGCATTATAGGAAGGGCAATAAGGAGTATGGGCCGTTTACCTATGAGGATATTATTGAGTTGGTCAAGAAGGGCGAAATTGGACCTGACGAATATGTGCTGAAATTCGGCAATAAGAAATTCGTTAAAGTTTCTGAAGTACAAGGGCTTTTTGAAATAATTGAACAGCGTGGAAAAGAGAAGGAAGAAGAGATAAAAATGCCTGAAGAACAGGCTGCTGTGAGTAAGGAAGTTACTAAAGAAGAAGTTAAAGAAGGAAGTAATGAAGAACCTCATGCAGCACTTCAGAATAGAACCACGCATATACATTCAAAGAGCAAGCAAGGGGCATCACTTGGCCCAAAGATAGCTATGATTATGGCTGGTGCGGCAGGCCTATGCCTGGTCGTTTGGTTATTAAAACTACTGTTTTAGAAGATAAAAGTCTTGAGATATCGAGGCTTCTTTTATTAGAAACAAGAATATAATGAATAAAATTATGGAGGGGCAAAATGAATCAAATTATTGAATCGCTTTTAAGCAGGAAATCTGTTAGGGCGTATGAGGATAGGGTTATTCCGGAAGAAGTAAAGGAGCTTATCATAAGGTCAGCTATGAGGGCTCCTACAGCAGGCAACCAGATGTTGTATTCCATAGTGGAGGCTGCTGACCCCAAAGCAAAGGAAATACTTGCGGAAACCTGTGATAACCAACCTTTTATTGCAAAAGCTCCGCTTGTACTGCTGTTTCTGGCTGACTATCAGCGCTGGTATGATTATTATATAGCCTCAGGAGTGCCGGAGCTGTGCAGCAAAAAAGGGGAAAAAATAAAGAAGCCTAAGGAAGGAGATTTGTTTCTTGCATGTTGTGATGCGCTTATAGCTGCTCAAACCTCAGTAGTGGCAGCAGAAGCTATGGGAATTGGTGCCTGCTACATAGGTGACATAATGGAGAACTATGAAAGGCATAAGGAATTGTTTGACTTGCCGGAGTATGTATTTCCCATTGCAATGATATGCTTCGGATATCCTACGGAGCAGCAGAAGGAAAGGGAGCAGCCTGAAAGATATAAACAGGAATATATTGTATTCAAGGACAAGTATAAAAGGCTTAACAAAGAAGAATTTGATGACATGTTCAAGAGCACAAATGACAGATTATTTGGGGACGGAGTTCATATAAACGGGGCAGAGAACTATGGCCAGCATATGTATATAAAAAAGTTCAGCAGTGATTTTTCGAAGGAAATGAGCCGTTCCGTACGTGAAATATTGAAGAACTGGAAATAGAAAGTAAGGGCAGCCTAGTTATCAGGCTGCCCTTACTTTTACTTATTCAAATTTTAATGATTTCCAAATGTCGGAAAGTATTTTCTTATTCTTTTCGCTTGACATAAGTTCTTGCATAAAAAATGTAGCTTCGTAGGTAGTGCCGTTTTTGTTTAATACGTAGTAAGTTATATTAAAGTCAAATCCGCTTATATCCATGCGGATATCATATTTAGTTATTTTTACACCCTTATCATTTATAGTTTGCTTGCCATTATATATAAAACCGCTTATAGTCGCAGCGCTTTCCTTAAAAGCTTTTTCTGTTAAATCATTATATTGTTGTTCTGATACGCCTTTTTTTGAATTAACTATTACATTCATAGAATAGTCATCGTTACTATAATGCTCTGTAGCATTGTCTGTTGATGTAACTTTTGACCAGTATGCAGGTACCTCAAAGGAGAAGCCATTACCTTTGCTGTCTACCAGTCGTAAACTCTCAGATTTGGCAATGCTTTGAGGATCTAAGAAGCTGCCTACTTCATCAGGGTCTGGTTCACTGAAACTGAAGGATCCCAGTAATCTGTTAATATCATTTTGTATTATCGGATTGTCATAAGGCTTAGTAGTCGAATACTGTAGATGATACTTATAATTTTTACCTACAAAATATATGTTGTAGGTATAAGTTGTTTTGTTCTTAAGCTTTGTACTGCAAATGATTTTCTTGGATTTGATATTATTTACTGTGACATCCTCAGTTTTAAGAACCTTGAACAGCTCTGGATTTAACTCGTCTTTGACATATTGAAGCTCTATTTCATTCCACTTATCAAGCGTAAACCCGTTTTCCAGGGAGTACATGTTTATCACAAATTTATCACTATATGTTGAACTGTTCTTGGCAGGCTCCGTAAAGGTTACCTGGTTGTCTTTGTCGTCATAAGCAGACTCATACCAATCTGCAGGGACTTTTACTGAAAAATTGAGCTTTTTATCTTCATATATCCGGTATCCATCTGCTGTAACATCCGAGAGATCCTCAGCCTTATCATCCTTTTTAAACTCTGGTATGAAGGAATCCAGAAGCTCTGAAATTTCCTTATAATTTTCCTTATATTTGTCGGTATCCTCAATTTCAAAGTAAAGCTCATATACCTTGCTGCCTTTTATAAAATATCTATCCTCATATGTGGAACTATCATCCTTGTAAACAATTTTAAAGTAATCAAGACCGTTCTTTTTTAATTTTTCCTGGCTGATCAGGGTGTAATCACTTGCATATTTAAGTTCGCTTGAAACGAGTGTTTCAAATGTTTCTCCTGTTTCCAAATCATATATTGAAAGGCTAAAATTATATGATTCGTCTACAGCCTCAAACACATTATATGAGCCGTTAAAGCTCCTATAGTATATCTTCACATCCTTTGGCAGGTGCATTGACCAGTTATAATAACTGTCACCTACTATTTCTTTTGTAGTCTTTTTGAGAAGCAGTGAGAAATCCTTTATACTGTTATCTCCTGCTGTTTCTTTAGTGACAGTTACTTCTTTAGTTTCACTGTCTACAGATACTTCACCACCGAAGTTTTCAACAACAAATCTCAGGGGTACCATAATGCTTCCGTTTACCAAAACGGGAGCCTGTGGAACTTCTACCTTCCTGCCATCAACTGTTGCAGCTTTGCTGCCGACATACATTACGATTGTCGAACCACTGTATTTAAGAACTATGGTTTTTGTATCTGCACTCTTATCAAGAGTAACATTCATCGCCTTTAAGATAGGGCTCAGACATGACATTAAAGTATCCTGCTTTATAAAGGGCTTTTCAAATTTAAACTCCTTGTCGTTTATTATGTAGATTTCACTGTTTTCTTTAAGAACCATTGTAGAAGTGTTGCTGTCTTCTGCCCAAACCTGCCCTGTTATGGAAAGAAGGCAAAAGATAAATACCAATAATAATGTGGTTATTCTTTTCATTTTTTTCCCTCCTAATTTTCTTCGCTGAGTTTTATATTGACATATTGAATATTACTACCTCTTTTTATCTTCAGCTTTATGCTTGTTTCTGGCAAGTATTTCTTCATTTCCTCATTGAGGTCCACTATGCTGTTAACTTTAATTCCGTTTATGTCATAAAGCATATCACTGTCTTTGAGTCCTGCAGCTTTGGCAGGAGAATTATCTTCTATGGAAACGACTTTAAGGCCCTCTAAAGATGGCAGACCGATTTTGGCAGCCCAACCCTCTTCAAAATCAGCACCTATATAAGGTCTTGCTATTCTGCCAAATTTATCAAATTGCCCGATAACATATTTAACCGTATTTATTGGTATTGAAAAGCCCATGCCTTCAATGCCGTTTCCTGCATACTTACTTGAGTTGATTCCTATTACTTCACCCTTAAGGTTAACTAAAGGCCCCCCGCTGTTTCCGGGATTTATGGCTGCATCAGTCTGAATAAGCCTATAGAAGCTGTCTATACCCCTGTTTACTCCGCTTATTATTCCAATGGATGCAGAATTCCTAAGAGAGATTGAAATAGGATTACCTATTGCTATAACGGTTTTGCCGATTACTATGTCTTTTTCGCTTCCTAATTTTGCAGTCGTAAGACCGGTTTTCTTTATCTTTACTGTAGCCAGATCTGATTTTTCATCGATACATTTCAATGCAGCTTCATATCCGCTGCCATCTGCCAGAATAACAATTATCTTATCCATTTCATTGACTACATGGGCGTTTGTCAATATCTCGCCATTAGATTTTATGATAACGCCTGTGCCGTGAATTATATCTTCTGAGTATTTGCTATTATAAGCAGAATCCCCCATGCTCTTACAATTGCCTATGATTCCTACGACAGAAGGGCTGACTGCTTTAATGACCTGAGGTATGACATCATCATTATACATAGGTGTTGTTTGACAATAACCGATTACAGGAAGCAAAAAATACAAAAAAATAAAAACAGTAACAGCTGTTCTTGTAAAATATGTTTTCATTATCACTACTCCTCCAACTAAAATATACTATCATTACCTAATGGTTATAGATATGGGAAATAATATAGTTTTATGATAGCACTATTTTGTCTGAAATACAACATATGAGACTGCAAAATGGGGGGGCGTATGTTGCAGCAAGCTGTTGATACAATCCCTATACAAGTCTAAATGTAGAGGGGTATAATTTATATACAATCCAATACTAAGAAAGATAGTGATGAAATCAGGGTTATTAAGTATGGAGATAAAGGGATAGGCAGGTGGTATGATATGAAGTACAAGCACCGGAATAGTTTTATTAAAATTGCTTCTTGTATGCTGCTTTGTGCATATTTGATGTTTATATCCTGGCGTATGTTCTTCTACGCTTACGGTTCATACTACCGATCACGCAGTATATTGCCAGAGTATAACCTTATACCTTTCAAAACTATATTAAACCTTATAATAAGTTGCAAGTACTATAAATTTGATGTTTGGGTATATAATTTTTTTGGAAATATAGCTGCATTTATGCCTCTAGGTATCTTACTGCCTGTTGTTCTGGGTATTAAAAGAAAGTTTGCAGCCACTCTTGCGTTTTCAATGGTGTTTCTGCTGTCCGCTGAAACAGCGCAATTGATATTCAGAGTAGGAGTTTTTGATATTGATGACATAATATTAAATATTATAGGAGTATTATCAGGTTATATGATTTATTTACTTATGGAAAAGCATTTGCGACCACTAAATTCATCTGCAAAGTAATAATTATTTTCTTTATTTTTTTCTCCAATTACAAAACCTGTATCCCAATCTATGTGTTTATCTTCAAGATTTTTTAGGGTTTTCAATATATATTTTTCTAAATCACTATCTTTATGATAATGAAAGACACAATTTCTTATTTCATTAATTACTTTAAACAATGACTTGTAATCCTTTCTTAATTTATTAATTTTGACTCCCATAGCATTATTATTTTGACGGATAATATTAGTTGATTTATCTAATAATTGCTTTGCTTCATATAAATGAGCAATACTTAATTTTACAAAATATAGCATATTATATTCTTGACCTTCCTGAGCTTCCATAGATAGGTAAAACTTATTTGAACGATATAAATCTTGACGTGCCATAGTGATAGATAGCATATATGCTTTATATTTATCATCGGGTTTAAACACATTATTTAAGTTAAATTTTCCTTCATATCGTATTGCCATATTAATACCCCACAAACACAATAATACGTATTTAGTCATGCCTGTAAACTTCATAAATATTACTTCTGAAGTCATTCTTTCTGATGATTTATACTGGTCTAAGTCACAGACTTACACACTCAACTATGAAATCTCAGTAATGGAAACGGGGTGCTCGGAAATTAAGTTCCGCAATGCAAGGAAAGGCACTTGCCACAAACACCATCAGTAGTTTGTGTTTGTTCTGTTTTGTTATTATCTGTAGGTGTCGTTTTTATTATGATTTTTCTTGTGTAAATTGTCAGAATACACTATAATGTAGTTAAGATATGTCCGCATTTAGATATATCTTGATTACATTATCTTGAAGATGGTAATAATTTTTTACGTAGTACATAACTATCTTTGAGGTGATTTAGTGTGGACAAGAGGTATAAGATAAATGAAGAAGCCAAAGAAGTATTTAAAAGAAAGAAGGTGTGCATCATGGAATGTAAGAATTTAAAATCTCTTAATTTAGAAAAATTAAATAGCAAAAAATCTATTATTGTTTCCTCAAAAAATGCACTAAAAGATGTTACACCTATTAATTGGTCTAATGATATTTTGTCAGGAAAAAAGAAAGTAACAATTAGTAAAACTAAAGATAAACATTTGGGGAGGTAACAATGTGTGATGTCGGTGATATCATTTTAGTTAGTAACTACAATGATAGTGGTAATAACATTGGCAGACATTCATTTGTTGTTTTAAGTGAAGAGGCTGGAAAAATTCGTGGATTAGATTATGATATGATTTGTAATGTCATATCTTCGTTTAAAAATGAAAAACAACACGATAAAAAAATGAGTTATACTGGGAACTTTCCAATAGCACATGATGATTTTGACCCTATTAATGGAAATAGCAATCGTGGTTATATAAAAGCAGAACAATTCTATTATTTTAATAAGAGTAAACTTAACTATATGGTAATTGGTAAAATGAAACCAGAAATATTTCAGCTATTATTAGAATTTATTGATGGTTTGGAAATTCCGATACAACACATTATTGATAACTTGTAATATTAAGTTAATTAGTGTAATATTTAAAACTCCTGATTGTTTAGGAGTTTTTGTTTTGGCGAAAGTAGGAATCATTTGTAAAAAGATTATAGAAAAGAGAATTTGAAGCTTACAGGGCTATCGTATTTTGCGATAGTCCTATTAATTTTAAAGGAAACTGCTAATGCTATGAATCAACTTTTCAAGATTGCAAAGTAACATTTTTAGAAGAATATAAGAAAATCCGATATTTTTAGAAGCAACGAAATTTAAAAACCTTGACATTCCAAGTGTTTAGGGACTATAATAAAAAAATCAGTCAGTTCGAGACCATCCTGACTTAAAATAAAACTATGGAGGAATGAAAAGTGAATAGGAACAGATACTTGGTACATGCTGCTTTTATTGCGGCTGTATATGCGGTGCTTACTATCGCATTTGCGCCGCTTAGCTATGGGCAGATACAGGTTAGGTTTGCAGAAGCGTTAACCATACTGCCATTCTTTACACCTGCTGCCATACCGGGCCTTTTTGTAGGCTGCATAGTAGCAAACTTCTTCGGCCCCGGCGGAATGCTTGATGTAATCTTTGGGAGTGCAGCATCTCTTATAGCTGCATATTTATCCTGGAAAATGCCGGTAAAGTGGCTGGTACCGCTGCCGCCGGTAATTGTAAACGGAATTATAATAGGATTTTTGCTGAACTATCTATACCAGCTGCCCTTGATTATAACCATAGGCTGGGTGGCATTAGGGGAATTGATATCCTGTTATTTCATAGGATATCCTCTGCTTCTCATTTTTGAAAAGTACAGAGATAAAATATTCAGGTAATAAAAAAGCTTATCAGACTAAGTCTGACAAGCTTTTTCCTATAGGCTGCTTACGGCCTGCTCTATACGCTTAAGTGCTTCTTCTAAGAGGCTCCTGGGGCAGGCTATGTTCATTCTCATAAAACCCTCGCTCCCTGCTCCGAAGGCTGTTCCATCATTCAACCCTACCCGGGCTTTGTTAATAAAGAAGTTAACCAGATCCTTCTGATTCATTTCAAGCTCCCGGCAGTCCAACCAGACAAGATAGGTACCCTGGGGCTTTGAAACTTTTATTTGCGGTATTCTGGTATTAAAATAGTCAACAAGATAGTCAACATTGTCTTCCGTATACGCAAGAACCTGGGCCAGCCACTCTTCACCATTGGTATAAGCCGCTTCCAGGGCGGTAATGCCGAAAAGATTGCCCATTTCAATTCCCAGCCGCTTTATTGTACTGTTGAACTTATGACGTAAGGCCTTATCCGGTATTATTACCGCTGATGTGGATAGACCGGCTATATTGAAGGTTTTGCTGGGGGCTATGCAGGTAACTGTACGTATAGCCAGTTCTTCGGAAATTGAAGCTGCAGGGACATGGGTACAGTTGCTGTAAATAAGGTCAGAGTGTATTTCGTCAGCGATAATGACAACATTGTACTTGGCGCACAGTTCCCCAACCTTTATAAGCTCTTCCCTGCTCCAGACCCTCCCTACGGGATTGTGGGGGTTGCATAACAGCATGGCTTTTACCCCACTCCCAAGCTTTGCTTCCAGATCTTCAAAGTCCATTACATACTTACCGTTTTCCTGTCTCAATTGATTATTTACAATAATACGATCGTTCTCTTTTATTGAGGAGAAAAAGGGATGGTACACAGGAGACTGTAACAGCACCTTATCACCCGGTTCTGTAAAGGAAAGTACACTGAAGCTTAATGCAGGAACTACACCGGGGCATACTGTAATCCATTCCTTGCTTATATGCCACCCGTGTCTTTTTTTCATCCAGTCCGCTATAGAAGTATAAAAGGAATCGGGCTTTTCAGTATAACCATATATTCCATGCTGTGCTCTTTTTACCACAGCATCAATTACAGGCTGCGGGACTTCAAAATCCATATCAGCCACCCACAGGGGAAGGACTTCCTTGTTTCCAAATACTCTCTCAAGATAGTCCCATTTTACTGAGCTAGTGCCCAATCTATCTATACTTTTATCAAAATTGTATTTCATATTTTTAGTTCCCCGCTATATTGATCTGGTTTCGTGCTTAAGCCATGCCTTTTCCTCTTTGTCAAGGTAAGGGGATAGTTTATCATATACTTCCTTATGATAATTATTGAGCCAATTCATTTCCTGCTGTGTGAGCAAAGAGACATTAAGTCCGTCAAGGTCTATTGGACAGTAGGAAATAGTATCGAATTTCATGTACTTGCCGTATTCCGTTTCAAAAGCATCCACAACAAGCATAGTATTTTCAGTACGTATACCGTGTTTGTCCTGCTTATATATTCCCGGCTCGTTGGTAATTATCATGCCTGGTTCAAGAATTGTACTATTTATTAAAGGTGCTCGCCTGAAACCCTGAGGACCTTCATGTACACTAAGCAGGAAACCTACTCCGTGACCGGTTCCGCAAAGGTAGTCCAAGCCCTCCTCCCATAAAGGCCGTCTTGCTAGTATATCCAAATGTGTGCCGCTACAGCCATATAGGAACTTCGCAGTTGCCAATCCGATATGAGCTTTGAGCACCAGGGTGAAGTCCTTCTTCTGTTCCTCAGTAAGCTTGCCCAGCACTATAGTTCTTGTTATATCGGTTGTGCCGTCAAGGTACTGTCCGCCTGAGTCAATCAGCAGCATGCCATCCTTCTCCAGAGAATATTCGATTCCGGGCACAGCCTTGTAATGCATCATTGCAGCATGATCCTTATAGCCCGCTATTGTATCAAAGCTTGGCTCCATGTAAAGTTCCTGCTGCATTCTAAAGCCGCTTAGCTTTTCGTCCACAGTGATTTCTGTTATTTTCTCTTTCTCCAGGCTATTATCAAGCCAGATAAGAAATTTCACTAATGCAACTCCATCTTTTATATGTGAATTTCTGAGATTTTTAATTTCTGTACAGTTCTTTATTGCTTTCAGATTTGCAGTTATATTAGGTTCTTCAACTATTTCAAAAGCTTCCGGTACTGAATTATACAGATATACATTTGTCTTATCCGGATCCATTATTATTGAACCCTCGCCCTTAAGTGAGGTAATAGCCTTATTAATTGACTCGTAGTCAAGTACTTCAATATTATCTGCCTCTAGTTCTTTTTTAACAGCGCCAGTTACCTTGTTCATATCAATAAAAAGCTGGCAATTAGTTTTTGAAACCAACACATATGCTGTAACTACAGGGGTATTTGGAATATCCCCGCCCCTGATATTCAAAAGCCATGCAACATCATCCAGGGATGATACGAGATAATAACCGGAGTTAAGCTTTTCCATCTCTTTGCGTACTTTGGCAAGCTTTTCAACTCGTGATTCCCCAGCGTATTTCACATCCAGCGAATAGATTAGAGTATCGGGATTACCAGGTCTGTCTTCCCACAATTCACCTATAAGGTCATAGCGCGTTTCAAAGGACAGCTTCTTAGACTGACATGTTTTCATCATAAGTTTATAAAGAGATAGCGGCATTGACTTCCCATTGAAGCCAACTGTTCCGTTGACCGGAAGTACGTCCCTAACCCACTCATAATATTTAGGCACATCCGGCTGCCCCATTTTAAAGAGCTCTATCTTTGAACCCTGAAGCTGGTTTTCTGCTTGTATAAAATATCTGCCGTCAGTCCATAGTCCGGCTTCTTTTTGTGTAATCACTACTGTTCCTGCTGATCCGGTAAACCCCGATATCCACTCCCTTGCCCTCCAATGCTCAGACACATACTCGCTCTGATGAGCATCAAAGCTGGGAACTATGAAAGCATCAATTTTTTTCTCTCTCATTAACCCTCTCAGCTTTGAGATCCTTTCGCTTACTGTCAATTTCGTTACCTCCTTCTCAACTAAAAACTTTTATGTTCTGTCCTGGCAATTATCTCTTCCTGCAGTGCTTCCGTCAAGTCACAGAAGTAATCGCTGTAGCCTGCCACTCTTACTATAAGGTCTTTATACTGTTCCGGGTTTTTCTGTGCCTTTCTAAGTGTAGCGGCACTTACTACATTGAACTGTATATGATGACCATCCATCTTAAAATAGCTTCTCACAAGTTGGGATAGTTTGTCAATGCCTTCTTCATTCTGTACCAGGTCGGGTGTAAATTTTAAATTGAGCAGGGTGCCGCCGGTTCTTATATGGTCCATTTTACCTGCTGACTTTATTACCGCTGTCGGCCCGTATATATCAGAACCCTGTACCGGTGAGATGCCCTCCGATTGCGGCTGTCCGGACCTTCTTCCATCCGGTGTTGCACCGGTTACTGAACCGAAATATACATGACAGGTAGTTGGCAGCATGTCTATCCTGTAAGTTCCGCCTCTTACTGACTTTCTTCCATTGACTTCACTGTAAAAGGACTCGAAAAGCTCCTTCATAATTTCATCGGCGTAATCATCATCGTTGCCGTACTTAGGGGTGACATTCATAATAAGCTGTCTCATTCGTTCATTGCCCTCAAAATTATTTTTAAGGGCTTCAAGGAATTCAGACATTGTATATGTCTTGTTATCAAACACATGCTTTCTAATGGAAGAAAAACCATCAGTCAAAGTGCCGATACCCACACCCTGGATGTAGTTGGAGTTGTATCTTGCGCCTCCTGCGTTATAGTCCTTTCCTTTTTTTATACAGTCATCAGTCAGTATTGAGAGGAAGGGAGCGGGCATCAGCTCCGCATATAACTTTTCTATAATATTGTTTCCTCTGATTTTTATCTCAACAAAATGATGCAGTTGTTTCTTGTAAGCGTCCATAAGCTCTTCATAACTCTTGAATTCTTTAGCATCACCGGTTTCTAGCCCTATTTTCTTGCCTGTTCTGGTGTCCACGCCATTATTTAGAGTAATCTCAAATATCTTTACAAGGTTAAGATAGCCGGTAAGTATATAGGCTTCCTTGCCAAAGGCACCGGTTTCCACGCAGCCGCTGGTTCCCCCGTCTCTGGCATCTTCGACACTCTTGCCCTGCCTGATAAGCTCTTCTACTACGGAATCAGCGTTGAAAACAGATGGCTGGCCCCAGCCCTTGCTTATTATCCTGGCTGCCCTTTTTATGAATCTATCAGGATTCTTTTTGCTGAGCTGTATGTTTGAGCTTGGCTGCAGCAGCCGCATTTCATCAATAACATCAAGTACCAGATAGGTTACATCGTTGATTCCATCCGAGCCGTCAGTCTTCAAACCTCCGCTATTGATATTGGCAAAGTCGGTATAAGTGCCGCTTTCCTGTAGAGTTATGCCAACCTTTGGAGGAGCGGGCTGATTGTTAAATTTTACCCAGAAGCACTGGAGCAATTCTTCGGCTTTTTCAGGTGTCAAAGTACTATCCTCTATGCCTCTTTTGTAGAAGGGGTAAAGGTGCTGGTCCAATCTTCCGGGGTTATATGCATCCCAAGTATTGAGCTCAGTAATTACACCCAGGTGAACGAACCAATACATCTGCAGCGCTTCCCAGAAATTTCTAGGAGCGTTTTCCGGTACATGGGAGCAGACTTCGGCAATTTTCTTAAGCTCTTCCTTTCTTGTGGGATTGCTTTCTTTTGCTTCCAGCTCCAGGGCTTTTTCGGCATGACGCTTTCCGAAGGATATTATAGCGTCAGCACAGATACTCATTGCTTTAAGCTCTTCCTGTTTGCTGTAGGCATCCAAATCATTCACAAAATCAAGAGCTGCAAGCTGATCTTCTATATATTTTTTAAAACCCAGGAAACCTTTTTTGAATATCTTGCTGTCACCTACAGTGTGACCAGGGGCTCTTTGTTCCATAAACTCGGTAAAAATCCCGCTTTCGTAGCATTCCTGCCATTCCAGAGTCATCTGATTAAACATCAGGTCTCTCATCGACTTGTCCTTCCAATAGGGTATTATCTCATCCCTCTGTATATCCTTTGCTTTGTCGCTCACCCTGAAGAATACCTTCTGCCTTTTATCTATTACATCGAAGTCCTCTACGGTATGACAGCACAGCTCCGGATACGTAGGCGTAGACTTTGGGGCAGGTCCTCTTTCTCCCACTATGAGTTCTCCGTCATTGATGCAGATAGTCTTGTTTTCCATAATTGCCTTGAAGGTCAATGCCCTAAGCACCGGAATAGATACTTTTCCTGAATGTTTTTTATAGGCAGCTGTCACTATCTGGGCCCTTTCCAAGGACATTGCAGGTACTGCATCAAGGCTGCTTTGCCTTAATATTCTAACTCTCTCGTTCATTCTTACCCTCCTATTTTTACTTTAATACCATATTCTAAGAATTTTCCGGCTACGGACTCCATATATTCACCGGAAGGTACAGGTATCTCCATAAGGCGGCTGTGTTTACCCAATCTGTTATATTTATCCTCTGCGATATTATGGTAAGGTAAAATATTAACCTGTTCTACACCCGGAGTGTTTTGTATAACCTTTGCTGTTGCCTTGATGTTGCCTTTATCATCATTGATGCCGGGTATCAGTGGTATCCTCATATAAATCCGTTTTCCAAGCTGAGAAATTGTCTTGAGATTCTCAAGTATGAGCTTGTTGGATACCCTGGTATATTTTATATGCTTATCATTATCTATTAGCTTAAGGTCGTAAAGGAACAGGTCTGTAAGGCTGCTTACAGCCTTAACTGCTTCCGGGGCTCCATAGCCGCTTGTATCTACTGCCGTATGATATTCTTTTTTCTTACATTGGGTCAGCAGCTCCAACAGAAATTCCGGCTGGGAAAGAGGTTCACCACCCGAAAAGGTGACGCCGCCCCCTGATTCGTCATAAAAGATGTTATCCTTATCAATCTGTGCCATTACTTCCTGTACTGTCAAAAGCTTTCCCGCAAGCTCCCTGGCCTTTGCATAGCAGACCTCAGAGCATCTTCCGCAGGAAGCGCACTTTTCCCTGTCGAATTTTATTGAGCCGTCTGCAAGGGACAAAGCACCGTACTTGCAAACCTCTACGCATTTGCCGCAGCCGATGCACCGCTTGCCATACTGCATAATCTCAGGGAAAAAGGATTGGCTCTCGGGATTGTGGCACCAGATGCAGGAGAGCGGACATCCCTTAAAAAAAACAGTTGTACGAATGCCTGGTCCGTCATGTATTGAATATTTTTGAATGTTTATTATTCTTCCTGTATGCAAATTATCACCTCACCTATATGTAATATTGATATTGCAAATTACGTGCCATATTCTTCAGCCTTGAGAGCATTGCAATTACATAGTATATGCAAAAGTAAAAAAAGTAGCGTACCAAAAATGGTACGCAAATGTACTTAAATTAATATAAAGTACCAAAATTGAGACTACTCAATTTCCTTTCTAACCTTTATATTATGCTTTTTGATTTTGTTGTGCATTGTTTGCTTTGGTAAACCAAGAGCCCTGGCGGCCATAGATATATTTCCTTTGGAAGTCTTAAGGGCTTTGACCAGCATACTTCTTTCATATTTGTTCAATGCGGCATTAAGCTCCTCCAAGACAATACCATTAGGAAGGTCCTCCAAATCCACGGCTGCGGTTTTCATTCTTTTATCGAAGTAGTATTGGATATCGCTAAGGTCAATGGTTTCTTTATCAATAAGATTCATGGTGCTTTCCACAAGATGCTCCAATTCTCTCACATTTCCGGGCCATGAATATTCTTCGAAGACCTTTATAGCTTCACCGGAAATACCATGAACCCTTTTACCAAGCTGTTCATTATTGCGGTCAATAAAATAATGTACCAATGCTTGTATATCATCCCGTCTTTCTCGTAAAGGCGGCAGCTCCAAATATATGGCATTAAGCCTGTAATAAAGGTCTTCCCTCAAAAGTTTCTTTTCTACCAGAGACATTGGAGGCTCATTTGCAGATGCTATTATCCTCACATCCACATCCTTGGTCTTTGCAGCTCCCACCTTTCTCACAATCCCGTCCTGTATGACCCTTAGAAGCTTGGCCTGCAGTTCTATATTAAGCGAGTTCACTTCATCAAGATAAAGAGTACCTCCGTCAGCTAACTCAAAAAGCCCGGGATTGTCCTTTGCTCCTGTGAAGCTTCCGACAACAGTACCGAAAAGTATTGACTCAAGAAGGTTGAAGGGGAGCGCCGCACAATTCTGAGCTATAAAGGGCTTGCTTCTTCTTTTAGGATCTGCATTATGGATTGCCTGTACCAAAAGCTCCTTGCCTGTACCTGTTTCTCCGTATACCAGCACAGGCGAATTGCTTTTGGCTATCCGTCTTGCCTTTTCCTTAAGTGCAAGTATCGGACTGCTTTTTCCTATTATGTTTTCAAAGGTATATTTTGCTCCGTTTTCGTTGTACCTTTTTTTTGCAGTATTACTTTTATAAAGCTGCTCCTGAAGATGAACTATTTTTTCGGATAAATCTGCAACCTGAGTAAGGTCTTTAAAAATCTCAAAGCAGCCTGCAATTTCTCCATTCTCGATAATGGGAATGGTGGAGGTTACAGTAGAGACCTTTTTCCCCTGATAGTTGGTGTAGTGCTGAATATGCTCAATCAGAGGCTTCCTGCTCTTTAAGACATTGTAGAAGGTGCTTGTTTCAGGAGTAAGATCCGGAAATATGTCAAGTATGTTTTTACCAATAGCTGTATGGGAGTCAATGCCTCCGATATTGGTTGCAGGTTCTTTGTAGAAGGTTATATTGGCCTTCGCATCAGTGACTATTATTCCTTCATCAAGATTAAGGAGTATAAGCTCCAACAGTCTTTTGTAGTTCATGGTAATCCCCCATACGAAAATATTTCGCGAAATATTCTATTCTTACATATATAATAAAGAACTCTTGACTGTTAATCAAGTTACATGTACTTTTCTGCAATCTGAGCCAGAGGACTGCGCTCCACCTTGTTCAGAGTTACATGGCCTGTGATTTTGAAGGGCTTCATTTTCTCTATAGTATAGACAAGTCCGTTTGAACGTGCATCCACCAGTAAATTATCTATCTGGCTATCTGTCGGATCGCCCAGAAATACGAACTTGGCTCCGAAGCCTGCGCGGGTCAGCATCATTTTAGCAAGATGCGGGGTAATTTCCTGTGCTTCATCGACTATCACAAGAGCATCGGATAAAGTTCTTCCACGCATATAGGTAAAGGTCTTTGTTTCAATAATTCCATGCTGCCTGTAATCCTCGATAAACGAGTCAACTGTAAAGGTAGGTTTTGCTGTGCTGTCTGATTTGCTCCCTTTTTCCTTGCGCCTGTATTTGTTGCCGAAAAGATTATCTACTGCATCATAGAAGGAGCCCATCCAAGGCTTAAGCTTTTCTTCCTCAGTACCCGGCAGGAAGCCTATATCACCACCTGCAGGCACAACCGGCTTTACAAAGACTATTTTTCTGTAAACCTCTTCTTCAATAACCTTCTGAAGGGCTACTGCAGTAGAGAGTATAGTTTTTCCGGAGCCTGCACCCCCTGCAAGGGTAACAAAATGTATATTGTTATCCATAAGCAGTTCGAAAGCCATTTTCTGTTCCCTGTTTATTGGAACAAGACCCCAGGCAGAATTGTTCGCATACTTTAGCGGAACTATCCTATCACCATTAAAAATAGTTAGGACTTCATGGCTTGATGTATCACTGCTTATTATATGAATAAACTCATTTGGATAAATCTCCTGATCAAGCTGCAGAGGCAGCTTCAACCCGTCCTTAAAAATCTTCTCAATATCTTTTGAGGGGAGCATTAATTCGGTGTAGCCGTTATAGATCGATTCAACAGTAACCTTATCATTTTCATAATCCTGCACAGTTATTCCCAAGCTGTCACCTTTTATTGCCATATATACATCTTTCGTGACAAGTATGGTTGGCTGCCCTACATTCTCTTTTTGGAGGTTTTTCGTAAGTGCAAGTATTTTGTTGTCCATTTTGGAAAGATCCAAACCATCCGGCAACTCTATGGTATCCAGATGATCCAGCTCAATTTTAAGCATACCTCCATTGGGTAAGCTGACTCCTTCACAAAGGCTTCCATATTTACGTAATTTGTTTATTTCCTTTGCAGCACTTCTTGCGTGAAAACCTAACATACCCTCCCTTTTTTTAAGACCATCCAGTTCTTCAACTACCATGATCGGGATTATAATGTTGTTGTCCTGAAAATTAGAGATACAATAAGGGTCGTGTACCAGCACATTTGTATCAAGGATATAGTTCTTTACCATTCATCTACCTCCATATTATACATAGATGCTTCCTGGTATACGGCTCCAACGCCGGAAGTAAAACTACCTTTGGAGTTTCAAAGATATTATATTATAAATTCTGTCAGAAACTCTCAAATTCCTGCATGTGCCGAGCAGATTTTACATATTAATTACATCTGAATTTATAAGATACTATATTACTATTTTATGCTGAGCTAATAAAGTTTGGAAACTTATTCATTATATATACTTATATTAAACAGAATGCTATTTTCACCGAGTAAAATTATTGTATATTAAAGAACTTTTTTCAACAAAATTCATAGAAAGCTTAAGATTATATTGATAAAGTTTTCTATTATCAATATAATAGTACTATGTATTTAGCGGATGATATAAATACATTAACTGATTTATTATGAGAGTGGGTTTTATAAATGTATGATTATGCGATACTTATTGCCTTTGGGTTTACTTTAATTGCGGGTATATCTACCGGAATAGGAAGTTTCATAGCATTCTTTGCAAAAAAAACGAATACCAAGTTTTTATCTGCGGCGCTTGGCTTTTCTGCAGGAGTTATGATATATGTATCTCTTCTGGATATATTACCACAGGCCAACGAGATGCTTATTTTATCTATGGGAAAAAAAGCCGGAGGTTGGGCCGCCCTAGCTTCGTTTTTCGGAGGCATATTGCTGATAGCTGTAATTGATAAGCTTATTCCCTCCTTTGAAAATCCTCATGAAAGCAGAAGAGTAGAGGATATGGAGGTCAATTATTGCAGCGCAAATAAAATTAATGAACTTATGAAAATGGGAGTTCTTACGGCTGTTGCTATTGCGGTTCATAACTTTCCTGAAGGGATAGCAACCTTTTTTGCCGCATTGAAGGATCCTCATCTGGGTATTATGATAACAGTAGCAATAGCAATACACAATATACCAGAAGGTATTGCCGTATCTGTACCTATTTTCTGCGCTACCGGAGATAGGAGAAAAGCGTTTGTATATTCCTTTTTGTCAGGCTTGTCAGAGCCGGTTGGAGCGCTGCTCGGGTATTTATTCCTTCTGCCGATAATGAGCGATCAGGTATTTGGAATAATGTTCGCGCTTGTGGCGGGTATTATGGTTTTCATATCTTTGGACGAGCTTCTTCCAACGGCAAGAGAATATGGTGAGCCGCATATCGCTACATATGGGCTGGTAAGCGGAATGGCAGTAATGGGAGTCAGCTTACTGCTGTTTGTCTAAAAAGTTCAAAAAACATGTATTATATGTTTTGCAATAAACACCTTACATTAGAATTAAAATATTGCAAAATCATATTCCATGAATTCATAGGTTGCATAATTCTTCCTTGCAATTTCTTTAATGCAACCTGTATAGTATAAAAATACCGGAAACATGGTACTATATTGTTGTAAAAAATATAAATTCAAAGTTGTTCCAAAATTTACGATTGACAAATAGATCATTTCGATATAATATTTTAATGTGACAAATGCACCTATAGCTCAGCAGGATAGAGCGACGGTTTCCTAAACCGCAGGCCGGAGGTTCGAATCCTCTTAGGTGCACCATTTGGATATAACAGTTACAGACTTAAGTTTGTAGCTGTTTTTATTTTGTCCTTTAGTTGACTATGATAGTACGTACTTTTCTTTATAATACCCACTAGATTATAACAGTAATTTTCGAACAACGGTTTCCTTCCGGCGGTTTCTGTGTTTATATAAAAAGCAGGATATTGGTAAATGATGGAGAACTACGTATATGGGACTTCCCTATAAGAAGTTAATAACTTTTAAAAGGAGATTATACCTATGGTATTAGAATCAAACGTTATGGAAGCTCTATTAAGTAATGTTAAGAAGCCTAATTTAGAGATTTTTGGTTTTTTAGTCAGCCAAACTGAGAGCTATGAAGAAGTTAATTATATTGTAAATCAGTTAATTATGTTAGGTCTAAAACCAAGTAAGAAGTTTTTTGAAGTATTAGCGCCTCTGGCTGAGGATTATGAAGAATCAGTAAAGATTATTAATTACATGAAGAGTGTTGGAATTAAACCACATAGGAATATTTATATATATACGGCAGTTGCAACTAAAAATTCTTTTGAGGCAAGAGCTCTTATTGAACTTATGAAGTTAGAAGGAGAAGAAATAGTACCTGTATTTTATTGCAACCTTATTGAAAAGCTAAATACTTTTGAAGAGTCTATGCAAGTATTGGCGGAAATGAAAGCAGTAAACTACTTACCTAATGATATGATCTTATACCGCATAATGAAAAAGGCTAAAAATGAGTATGAACTTAACACTATGTATACCGAGTTGGAAATATATAATTATACTTTTAATGAGAAGTTATACCAGGGAATTAAGACTGTAAGCAGCGAAGAATTAAGAAAAGAACTAAGGAAAGCCTACAAACAAAGATTTGGACAGTGTAGTTTTTCAGATGTGATTAGTAGTATTATTAATAATGTGAACCCTCAAAAAATAAAGAGACAAGTAGATACCTATTTAAGAAACGAGTTTCTAGTAAGCCATCTTAAGGTGATATATCATAATACTTGTGCAGTATGTGGCGAGAGGCTTAGTCTTGATAAACAGGACTATTATTCTGAAGTACATCATATTCATCCGTTGTCTCACTCTGGACCTGATATACTAGAAAATATGATAGTACTGTGCCCGAATCATCATGTGCAGTTCGACAAAGGAGCGATTACAATTGATTTGGAGCGAAAAGTAGTTATTCATGTGAATAAGAGTGATTATATTAACGGGCGTGCAGTAACTATTAAGCATACTATTAATAATGATTTTGTAGACTATCATAACCGCTATATTTTCCGAGGAAAGATATTTCGATAGTTAAAGAATAATTAGAGTTAGAAGAAAGATGGTGAGAATATGAAATTTTTCGTAGCACGATATTTAGATAACGGACATGAAAAACCAATACAGGCATCTGATATTTCACCTGAAGATTACAGGACAATATATTTTAAGAAAATCTATTGTCCTAATCCTGACTGCTCGGCTCTTCTATCACACTACGAAATAACTAAAAATAAGCATCGCTTTTTTAGAACATTCAAAGGATATGAGCACATAGAAAATTGTACATATGACAAGTTATATAATGGACAGCACACAGAATTTAAGAAAAGTGAACTAGTCAAAGTAAATGTCCCAGATAAAGCCATTGTTGCCCGACTAAAAAGAGCATACAATAAGTACCTTAATCCTTTAACATCAATGCCAGTAGAAAGAAATCCAAGTCTTAACAGAAATGTTAATGCAGATGGCTCTGATAATAAAGGAATACCTGCAAGTTTTGACGAAGGCATTGAAGCTGATGATAGAAGACTAATAAATATACAGTCTCGGTTAGTTAGTGAAGTGTCTGATAAAGACAAAAATGAAATGCGGTGTATAATTGGTAAAGTATATAGTATGAAAATAGAGAATGACCATGCATATATCAATTTGACACCTAAGAAAGAGGACAGTGTTAATGTCCTATTCAATCCTCATTTCAAAGATAGATATACCAGTTTATATACTTGTTTACCAACAATTGAGCAATATATTAAGAATATGAAATTTGCGAAGGAGGATATAATTTGTTGTTGTATTGGGTGGGTACGAATAGTAAAAAATAAAAATGTGAACCATAAATATAATATTGAACTAATAAAGGATGTTGCTGTAACACTTAACGGAAAGTGCCTTAGAGAATTATTATAAGTTCTAACATACTTTATATGATGAATTACACTGAAATGGTACTAAAATTAATTATTGGCAATAATAGCATTCTTATGACAAAAGCTGTTACAGAGAAGGGGATTCCTTAAGTGTATGCAGCCGAGTTAGTAAAGCAAGCTTTATAGAAAAGCTTGAGAAAAGTGCAAATATTGCAGAGGATACATTCGACAATGAAACATTGAAATAAGTTAAAGGGGTGCGGTACGGAATTACAGAATCAAAATGTAATTAGAGAAATAAAGGAAATTTTATTTGTGGCACGAGAAAATGTCTCAAAGGCAGTAAATAATGAGCTTTTATTAGCTTATTGGAATATTGGCAGAATTATTATTGAGTACGAACAAGCCGGTGCAAATAAAGCAGCATATGGGAAACAGCTTCTTAAAACATTGTCAAAGGAGTTGACAAGAGAACTTGGTAAAGGGTTTTCGCGTTCAAATTTGCAAAACATGAGATTGTTGTATTTGATCTATCCAATTTGCCAGACAGTGACTGTCAAATTAAGTTTTACACACTATTGTGAACTATTTACCGTTTCAGATATAAATGCACGGGATTTCTAGGTAAAAAACAAATAAATATCCTGGTTATAATTTAGACAGACAAAATTCAAAAACTTAACCAAAATTATATAAAAACATAGATACTGCAAGAGATTGCAGTATATTTTTGCATATAAGCGGCTAACGTAATCAAATAATACAAGTCTGATAAAAGTTATTTGTTAAAAAAGTTTCTATTTTGAGTTTTAGCAGTTCATAAGAGAGTATAATGAGATTGAAATAAGTTGATGATGAATGATGAGGACATGTCCCAAAGACAGTAAATAATGAACTTTTATAAGTTTATTGGAATATGGGCAGAATTATTTATGGCAAACCAAATGATATATTAAAATACCCATATGTATTCGGATTTTTAGCAGTACCAGAAAACAAGCCAATGCTTGAATCTTATATTTTGAGGAGTAACCTAAAATGGATTATAGCGTATTTGATATTATAGGGCCGAGGATGGTTGGACCTTCCAGTTCCCATACCGCCGGAGCGGCCAGACTGGGAAAGGTAGCGAGAAGAATCAGCGGAAATGACGTTGCAAAGGTTACTTTTGTGCTTTACGGTTCTTTTGCCAAAACCTATAAGGGACATGGCACCGACCGGGCGCTGCTGGCTGGGATCATGGATATGGAACCTAATGATCCCAATCTGGGTAAATCGTTGGAGTATGCCAAAGCTTTGGGTTTGGATTATGAGTTTTTCGTTAGTGATACCGAGCCTCCTCATCCTAATACCGCAAAAATAGTAGTTGTCAGCAGCAGTGGTAAGAGAACGGAAGTGATGGGTTGCTCCATTGGGGGCGGCAGTATCCGGGTAATACAAATTAACGGATTGAATGTGGAGTTTACCGGTGAGTATCCTACACTGGTTATACGGCATGTTGACCGACCGGGTGTAATTGCAGGAGTGGCCAGCCTTATGGTTCAATTCAATATCAATATTGCCTTTATGCGGGTTTTCAGACAAAATAAGGGGCAGGACGCCATAATGATTATTGAAACAGATAATGATATCAACAAAGAAGTTATTGCCCAGATTAGGGCTTTAGGTTATGAAATTCAAGATGCATATTTAATAGAAGCATTATAGTGAAAAGAGGAAGATGCAGATGAACATAAATTTTACAAGTGGTTTGGAGCTTTTGGACTTGTGCAGTAAAAGCAATATCAGGATATATGAATTGATGCTGGCACGAGAGGTTTACATATCCCAAAGGAATGAGGATTTGATCATAAATGAAATGAAGAAAAACCTGGAAGTCATGAAGAATGCCATAGAAAGGGGCTTGAATGAGGATATCCGCTCCGTAAGCGGCTTGACCGGAGGAGATGCAAAAAAGCTGAGACAGTATTATGAAAAGGATCAGACGGCGGCAGGTCAGGATTTGAACAAAGCGGTAGCTGCCGCCATGGCTGTATTGGAGGTTAATGCAGCAATGGGGCAGATTGTAGCAGCGCCGACAGCCGGGTCCAGTGGGATTCTGCCGGGGGCAGTCATTACGACAGCCGTGCGTTTTGGAAAAAAGGATGAGGATATCGTTAATGCCTTATTTACTGCGGCAGCAGTCGGGTATTTGATTACCAGGAATGCTACAGTTGCGGGTGCTGAAGGGGGCTGCCAGGCAGAGACCGGTGCAGCAGCGGCAATGGCGGCAGCAGCTATTGTTGAGATGCTGGGGGGAACGCCTGCACAAGCTTTGGGTGCAGCGGCAATGGCTATAAAGAACATTCTAGGCTTGGTATGTGATCCTATTGCGGGACTGGTTGAGGAGCCTTGTATTAAGAGGAATGCCATCGGAACGGCGAATGCTCTTATCTCTGCAGATATGGCATTGGCAGGCATCAAAAGTATCATTCCTTTCGATGAAGTGGTGGAAACCATGCTAAGGGTGGGGAGATCCCTGCCATGCGAGCTTAGAGAGACCGGTACGGGCGGGCTTGCTAAGACACCTACGGGAAGAGAAATTTATGAACGGATTTTCGGTAAATCCTGAAGGAATAATCATGTGTGGTTCTAAACCGAAGGCCAGAGGTTAGAATTCTCTTGGGTACACCATATATGAATATAGATACTGCAAGAAATTGCGGTATTTTTTCTTTTTTGTTTTAAATAATTTTGAAAAGGGCATATTAAAAGAATCGGTACATCCTAATATTTAGAAAGGGTGGTGAATACTATGACTAAACCACAAGCAATTGACGTCATGGCACCTATAGGGGAGGAGCTGCCGAAGGAAAAATTCGATGAACTGGAACGCTTTATTGACGGCATGGAAACCACCAAGGGTGGCCTAATAAGAATTCTGCATAAAGCACAGGATATATTCGGATATTTGCCGAGGGATGTTCAGCTCTTCGTAGCCAGAAAGCTTGGTATTCCTGGTGCTGAAGTATTTGGAGTTGTCAGTTTTTATTCGTATTTCACGACAAAACCAAGGGGAAAACATACAATAAGTGTATGCTTGGGTACAGCTTGTTTCGTCAGAGGTTCAGACAAAATTATAGAAAGGATGAAAGAAAAGCTTTCGATTGAGTCAAACGAAATAACGGAAGACGGACTTTTTACTCTGAAGGATGTGCGTTGTATCGGAGCATGCGGCCTGGCTCCCGTTGTGATGGTGGATGACAAGGTGTTTGGCAGGGTAAAAGAAGAGGATTTGGATGAGATTATCAATGCATATCGCAGTTAGGAGATTTTTTGGATGACTATAAAATCGTTAGATGAGCTAAGAAAAATAAGAGAAGAGCATGCAGGCAACTTGAGCTTACGGGAACATGGAGAAACAAGTGAAGATAGAACAGAAATCCTCATCGGAATGGCTACCTGCGGTATTGCTTCGGGGGCCAGGGAAACTCTGAATGAGTTTGTTGATGAGATTACAAAGGAGAAGCTAAAAAATGTCAGGGTGATACCTGTGGGATGTATAGGCTACTGCCATTCAGAACCTATCGTTCAAGTAAATATTTCAGGCCAAAAGCCTGTTCTTTATGGAAACGTAAAGAAAGACAGAGTTCATCAGATTGTTGAAAAGCATTTAAAAGGTGGAGACCCCGTTGCCAGTCTGGTTTTAAATGTGGATTTTGAAAGGGCGTAGCAAAATGCAAATTGTATGCAAAGGAGGGTTTGTATGGCAAGAGCCCGTACAAATATCATGGTCTGTGGGAGCACAGGCTGTATGGCAAGTGAAAGTGAAAAAGTAATCAAGAATTTGGAGCTAATAATAAAGGCCCGGGGATATGCGGAAGAAGTTCAGGTTATCAAAACGGGATGTTTTGGCTTTTGTGAACAAGGTCCAATTGTCAAAATAGAACCCGACAATGTACTCTACGTTCGCGTTGGGGCAAAGGACGCTAAGGATATTATAGACGAACATATAATAAAGGGCAGAAGAGTTGAGCGGCTTTTATACAAGGAGCCGGAAGTAAAAAAGAAGATTAACAGGCAGGAGGACATGCCTTTTTATAAGAAGCAGCTCCGGATTGCATTAAGAAACTGCGGGCTTATAAATCCGGAAGATATCTATGAATATATCGCATTGGGCGGCTATGAGGCGTTAGGGAAAGTCATTACTGAGATGACAAGGGATCAGGTGGTCGATGAAGTGAAAAAGTCCGGACTGCGCGGCCGCGGAGGAGGAGGATTTCCTACTGGTGTCAAGTGGGAGATTACTAAAAAGCAGGAAAGCAATGAGAAGTATATTATCTGTAATGCTGACGAGGGAGACCCGGGAGCTTTTATGGACAGAAGCATTTTAGAAGGTGATCCCCACAGTGTGCTGGAAGCAATGGCAATAGGCGGATATGCCATTGGGGCAGAAAATGGGATTATTTATATCAGGGCTGAATATCCTCTTGCAGTTTCCAGGCTGTATATTGCCATTAATCAGGCAAGGGAGCTTGGACTTTTAGGGAAAAACATCTTTGGCACAGGTTTTAGCTTTGATATCGATCTGAAATATGGTGCAGGAGCATTTGTATGCGGAGAAGAAACTGCCTTAATTAATTCTTGTGAAGGGAAACGGGGAGAGCCGAACTATAAACCGCCTTATCCGGCTCAAGAAGGATATTGGGGTTATCCTACCTGTGTCAATAATGTAGAAACCTTTGCCAATATCACTTCCATCATAACAAGAGGGGCAGGCTGGTTTGCGTCCATCGGAACTGAGGGCAGCAAAGGAACAAAGGTATTTGCTCTTGCAGGTAAAATCAATAACGTAGGTCTGGTGGAAGTACCTATGGGTACTACTCTCCGGGAAATTATCTATGATATAGGCGGAGGCATACAAGGCGGCCGTAAGTTCAAAGCAGTACAGACCGGCGGACCGTCCGGCGGGGTAATTACTGAAAAAGATCTGGATACACCCATCGATTATGATAATCTTAAATGTATCGGCTCAATAATGGGTTCAGGCGGTATGATTGTCATTGATGAAACAATCAATATGGTAAATATCGCAAAATTTTATCTGGAGTTTACAATGGATGAATCCTGTGGCAGATGTACACCTTGCCGTATTGGTACCAGGAGAATGTATGAACTCTTAAATAAAATCACTGGTAAAAAGGGTACTATGGCAGATATTGATGCCCTGAAGCAGTTGGCCTACATGATAAAAGATGCCTCCCTTTGCGGTCTTGGACAGACGGCTCCAAACCCTGTCATCAGTACTATGAAATATTTCTGGGATGAGTATATGGATTTCATTAAGGATGTAGATCACCCTAGAGGAGAAGGGAAATACACGGCTCCAAATAAAATAGGAATGAAATCTTAAAAGAAATGAGGTGAAAGTATGGATGAAAATAGAAAAATGATTAAAGTGAAAATCAATAATCAAGAGATGACAGTGCCGGAGGGCATTACAATATTGGAAGCCGCACATGAAGCGGGCATCAAGATTCCTACACTGTGTCATCTGGATATGCATGATTTGAAAATGGTGAACCAGACAGCCTCCTGCAGGGTATGTATGGTAGAAGCTCCTGGAAGGAATACACTGGTTCCTGCTTGTGTTACAAGAATAACGGATGGTATGGAGGTTATTACAAATTCTATCCGTGCTGTTACTGCCCGCAGAATGGCTGTGGAACTTCTTTTATCCAATCATCCCAATGAATGTTTTACGTGCCCTAAAAATCTGCAGTGCGAGCTTCAGGCACTAGCTGCCGAACTTGGAGTGAGGGAAATCAGGTGGGAAGGGGAGCGGATAGACTATCCCAAGGATCTGTCAAGTGATGCAATTGTTAAGGATTCCAATAAATGCATATATTGCAGGCGTTGTGAGACAGCTTGCAATAAAGTGCAGACCTGTGGGATTCTTTCCGGAATAGGGCGTGGTTTTGATGCCTTTGTCGGGCCTGCCTTTAATATACCTATGGTTGAATCCTCCTGTACCTATTGCGGGGCATGTGTCTCGGTATGCCCGACTGCTGCTCTTACGGAGGTCAGCCATACCGACAAGGTTTGGGAAGCGATAAATGATCCGGATAAATATGTTGTTGTACAGACTGCTCCTGCTATCCGTGTTACTTTAGGGGAGCTTTTCGGCATGGAGCCAGGGACCATTGTAACGGGGAAAATGGTAACAGCATTAAAACGGATGGGCTTTGATGCCGTGTTTGATACGGATTTTGCAGCAGACCTTACGGTCATGGAAGAAGCCTCGGAGCTTATTTATCGTATCAAGAACAATAAAACGCTGCCTATACTGACAAGCTGCTGTCCTGCATGGGTGAAGTTTATTGAGCATCAATTCCCGGAACTTCTGGAGGTGCCTTCGACCTGCAAATCTCCCCATATAATGCTTGGAGCTATTGCTAAGACGTACTATGCAAAAAAGAACGGCATTGACCCTGACAATATAGTTGTGGTATCTATAATGCCCTGTATTGCCAAAAAGGCGGAGGCGAAACGTCCGGAGCTGACAATGGATAAACATAATAATGTAGACATCGTTGTGACCACCCGGGAATTGGGGAGGATGATCAAAGAGGCAGGTATAGAATTTGATAGCCTTCCCGATAGTGAATATGACAAGCCCCTGGGAGTAACTACAGGCGCGTCGGTCATGTTCGGTACTTCGGGAGGCGTGATAGAAGCAGTCGTTCGAACGGCTTATGAATGGATAACGGGAGAAGAATTGAAAAATGTGGAATTTGAGCAGTTGAGGGGTATGGAAGGCTTGCGTGAAGGTACTGTAAATGTGGGAGAAAAAGAGTTAAAAATCGGTATTGCATATGGATTGGGAAATGCCCGCAGGCTGCTTGAAGATATACGGGAAGGTAAATCAAAATATGCCGCTATCGAAATCATGGCCTGCCCGGGGGGCTGCATTGCCGGCGGCGGCCAGCCGTATCACCATGGAAATGAAGAAGTCGTTAAAAAACGTCAGGAAGCTATCTACCGCGAAGATAGAAGAAAGAAGCTAAGAAAGTCACATGAGAATCCTGAGATATTGCAGTTGTATAAGGAATATCTGGGAGAACCGTTTGGAGAGTTAGCCCATAAACTGCTTCATACTCATTTTGAAGAACGGGAAAGAATCTAATAAAAATGTCAGACAGCCAAAATAGATAACTTAAAACTAAAACCCCTGGAAGAAGAACTTTCGGGGTTTTAGCTTTTAAAGCCTGGCATTTTTGAGCACTTCAATCTTCCTGTACAGTGTACGGAGGCCGATGCCCAGCTCTGCTGCGGCACGGGCTTTGCCTTTTGTATCCCAGCCGTATTTTTCAATAGCTGCCCTGATCGTCTCCAGCTCTATGCTTTTTACCCGTTCCTTCATCTCCAGAGTTTTTAGATTGTTATTCATAAGAAAACTATCGGGCAGACTGCCCAAGGTTATGGAACTGCTGTCTTCCATATTGACCGCGTATTCAATCAGGTTTTCAAGCTCCCTTACATTTCCGGGCCATCTGTGCGATTTAAGGAGTGCAATTACATTCTCATCCAACCTGTTGATATTTTTTTTCGATCTGATATTGCATTTTCTCAGGAAATGTTTTGCCAGTATTTCTATATCATCGTGCCTCATATGGAGCGGATCAATGGTTATCGGTATGACATTCAGCCTGTAATAAAGGTCAATCCTGAATTTTTTATCCGCTATCATCTCTTCAATATTTCGGTTTGTTGCTGCAATTATCCTTACATCAACCGGTATTGGATTGATACCTCCCACTCTCATTATTATATAATCCTGCAGCACCCTTAAAAGTTTTGTCTGCATGTAAAGCGGCATTTCTCCTATCTCGTCCAGGAACAATGTACCGCCGTTTGCCAGCTCAAAAAGTCCGGGCTTTCCTCCTCTTTTCGCTCCCGTAAATGCACCTTCCGCATATCCAAACAGTTCACTTTCAAACAAAGAATCGGGTATGCTTGCGCAGTTCACCGAAATGAAGGGGAATCCGAAACGGCTGCTGTTTTCGTGTATGGCCTTGGCAAGCAGTTCCTTTCCGGTTCCGGTTTCTCCTGTTATGAGAACGGTAGAGCTGCTGTTCTTAATTCTATTCACCTTATTTTTAAGATTCAGGATTGCCTGGCTGTCTCCCTTGATGCTGTCTAAAGCGGACTTTGACACTTCACTTCCGGTATCAAGCTTATCTGTCTTTAATCTGCCGACTTGGCTGATTCGCACTATAGCACCCGAAAATTGCCCGTTAACCGTCATAGGCAGTACCGATACGAAAACAGAAATTTGATCGCTGTTGATAAATTTATCTGACATGCTTTGTCCTTCCAGGATACTGTCCGCTAATGCTTTAGGCAATATTTGATAAATGGATTTTGAATGCGTGTAACACTGCGGAAACAGCTTTAGGGCGGCAGCATTATGATTCACTACATTCCCAGTACTGTCAATGGACAGGAAGCAATCTGAGGATAGATTCATGATAGATTGTACGATATCATTCTTATCATAGTCTTCTTGATTATTAATGGTGTGCGCAGCAATTTCCGATATCAGGTTTGACACTTCCTTCAATGTATCCAGGTATATATTGATTTGCTTTGTAAGCCTTTTTTGTCCTTCCTGTGTAAACGAAGTAAAGGATAAAACACCGATAGGTTCGTTATTCACCTCGATGGAGTTCAGTATCTCTATGGTTGCAGGACAGTGATCCTTGAAACGGCAGCCTGAGCATGACGGCATAAACCCGGGCTTGTTTACCAGAACATTTCCGTTTGTCAGAACTTCATTCAAAGAAAGCGTATGTACGCTTTTTCCTTTTCTCTCCAAATATTTGCGGGTACATGCAATCAGGTTGCATTGACTGTCAAATACCGCAGCTTCAATGTTCAATGAATTCGATACGGCATTAAGTATCCGTTCTATGTTTGTCTTTATTATCTCCAATGAAACCAACTTCCACACCTCCTGAATGTGACCTGTAACGTATGTTTTTCAGGGTATGCAGGCCACAACATCAAGGAAGTAGATTTGTATCACATTGAACAAAGCATGAAATTGATATGATACAAACTACTTGTCCTTATAAATAATTGTACTATATGGCAAAGTCATTGTCAATTTTGACAATATTATGCCGCTTTCAGGACTCCGTTCGTGATTTTTTAAACAAAATTCTATTGCTCATATGCTGCAAAGCGTTGGTATACAATGAAAAAAATAAAAAAAAGTGAATTCAAGAATTTATGGCACAGATTATGCAATAATATATTCAATAGTAAGTACAATGATACATCAAGCATTTGCTCAGATGTATTTTATAAAGAATAGTAGAAGGAGGACTTTACGATGGCAAAATATGAGGATCTGAAAGGAAAGAAAGTGGTTGTTACGGGCGGTGCCAGTGGAATAGGCCTGGCAACGGCAAAAAGGTTCGTACGGGAGGGCTCAAAGGTAGTCATTCTGGATTATAACGGTGACGGAATCAAAGCGGTGCTGAAAGACAATCCTGAAATAGCCGGCGGTGTCAAAGCTGATGTGAGCAATCCAAAAGATGTGGAAAATGCTTTTTCCAAGGTTGACGAATTGATAGGCGGAATAGACGTCTTGATTTCAAATGCAGGAATAAGCGTCCGTAAACCGTTTATTGAGATAGATTACGAACAGTGGCAGAGAGTTATCGGCATCAACCTGGGCGGAATGTTTCTGTGCGCTAAAGAGGCAATCAAAAGAATGGAAAAACAGCGTTCCGGTGTTGTACTGTTTACCGCATCGACAAACGGCATGGATGGTCATCCTTTCTATGCTGATTATAATGCATCCAAGGCAGGTGTCATTTTATTGGCTAAAACGATTGCATTGGAATTCGCACCTTGGCTCAGGGTCAATTCAATATGCCCGGGTTATGTACTGACTCCGATGCAGAGAGCGGAATATACCGATGAAATGCTCGCAAAGGTCAACGAGGGCATTCCGATAAAGAGACACGCAGAACCGGAAGAAGTAGCGGCACTGTTTGCATTTTTAGCTTCCTCCGATGCTTCATATATAACTGGTCAGTTTATCCCCATTGATGGCGGCGAAACTGCATAAAAAAATTGGCTTTTTTATATTTTTGAGTAGGAGGAAAACAATATGACTTATAGGAAAGGCTGCAAAAACCATCCGTATATTCCAAACTCAGTTCCCCAAGTTCAGGAAGAAATGCTTGGGACATTGGGATTAAAAAAACTAGAGGATTTACATGAAGAAATACCTGAGGAACTGATATACAAAGGAGAGCTGAAGCTACCGGAGGCGTGCCGGTCAGAATACGAGTTAAAGCGCCATGTTGAAGGCATACTTGCCAAGAACAAATCTTGCAGGTCAAATATCAGCTTTCTTGGAGGCGGTTGCTTTCAGCATTATGTACCTGCGGTATGCGATGAGATCAATTCAAGAGCCGAGTTCCTGACGGCATACGGCGGAGAACCCTATGAGGACCACGGCAGATTCCAGGCACTTTTCGAATATCAAAGCCTGGTGGCCGAGCTTGTCGATATGGAGGTTGTCAACGTTCCTACAATAGATGGTGGGCAGGCTTCCGCTACTGCACTCAGAATGGCTGCCAGAATGACCGGAAGAACCGAATTGATTCTGCCAAGGACAATTAACCCGGAAAAGCTCTCACTCATTAAAAACTACTGTATACCTGATTTGACTGTTCAACTGGTTGATTACGATAAGAAGTCAGGACTGCTTGATCTTGCGGCTTTGGAGAAAAAGCTTTCTGAAAAAACGGCAGCAGTATATTTCGAGAATCCTTCATTCCTCGGTTTTATCGAAGAGAACGGACAGAAGATTTCCGATATGGCACATAAAGTGGGTGCGTTGAGCGTTGTATATGTTGATCCAAGCTCACTGGGCGTTCTGGAAGCACCTGTGAACTATGGCGCTGATATTGTCTGCGGTGACCTTCAGCCCCTGGGTATGCACATCAATTACGGCGGTGGACAAGCGGGCTTTATGGCTACCATGGATGATCCAAAATTTGTTGCGGAATATCCTTCAAGGCTGTTTGGAATAGCACCGACTGTTGTTCCCGGAGAGTATGGCTTTGGAGACGTTGCATATGATAGGACATCCTTCCATGACAGGATCAAAGGGAAGGAATATGTGGGTACACACAGTGCGCTGTGGGGTATAACGGCCGGAGTATATCTTTCATTAATGGGGCCTCAGGGAATGTTTGAGCTTGGACAGACAATCCTGCAAAAGTCGCAGTATGCAGTATCTGAGCTTTCAAAGATTAACAAGGTAAAAGGTTCCTTATTCAATTCATGCGGTTTCAAGGAGTTTGTCATAGATTTCAATGAAACAGGAAAGACTGTGAAAGATATCAATAAAGCATTGATTGAAAAGGGAATATTTGGAGGAATGGACTTGTCGGAGGATTTTCCCGAGCTTGGGCAGTGCGCATTATATTGCGTAACGGAAATTCACATGAAAGAGGATATAGATAAGCTTGTCAAAGCCATAGAAGAAATCATAAAATTTTAATTTTACTGAGTTATAGGAAAGGATTGGATGAAATGAAACGGATCAAGAGAGAGGATAAAGTAAGGAATTTTCATCAAGCCAAATGGGATGAACCGGTTATTTTTGAGCTGAGCAGCAAAGGTGAACGTGGTATCAATGTTCCCCTTGCTGAAAAAGAGATTGTTGCCAAAGTAGGAGATGGTATATCCAAGCTTCCTTCATCCATGAGAAGAAGAAAAGCACCGAACCTTCCGGAAATTGCACAAGCACGAGTCTTGAGACATTATCTGAGGATATCTCAGGAAACCCTGGGAGCGGATTTAAATATAGAGATTGGGCAAGGTACCTGCACCGTCAAATATAGCCCAAAGGTAAACGAGCAACTGGCAAAATTGCCTGAAATAGCTGAACTTCATCCGCTGCAGGATGAGAGTACCGTACAGGGCATTTTGGAAATCATATACAAGATGGATCTTTATTTGAGGGAAATTTCCGGTTTGGATAAGTTCTCCATGCAACCGGGCAGCGGCAGTCAGGCTATTGCAGCAATGGCATCCATTGTCAAGGCCTATCATAAGGCTCATGGCGAGGATGAAAAAAGGGACGAAATTATTACAACAATCTATTCTCACCCATCAGATGCAGCCTGCGCCGTAGTGAAAGGCTATAAGATCATTATTATCTATTCGGACAAGGATGGATATCCGGATTTAGATGCTCTGAAGGCTGCGGTATCAGAGAGGACAGCGGGATTTATTGTTGCAAATCCTGAGGACACGGGTGTTTACAATAAGAGAGTAAAAGAGTTTACAAGGATTGTCCATGAGGCAGGAGGACTTTGCTGCTATGACCAGGCTAATGCCAATGGACTTCTTGGAGTAACAAGGGCAAGAGAAGCTGGGTTTGATATGTGCTTTTTTAACCTTCACAAAACTTTTTCAACGCCCCATGGCTGTGGGGGTCCTGCAACGGGCGCCATAGGCGTTACAAAAGAGCTTCGGCAGTTTTTGCCAAAACCATTAGTGGAATGTGAAGGAGACCGGTATTATCTGAACTATGACATGCCTGACAGTATCGGTAAAGTGAGAATGTTCCACGGTGTTGCTCCTGTAATATTAAAAGCTTATGCGTGGATTATGAGTTTGGGGGCAGAAGGGCTGTATGAGGTTGCAAAGATTGCGGTATTGAATAATAACTACATGTTCCGGAAATTACTTGGCATCAAAGGCTTCAGTGCACCTTACATCGAAGGAAAACAGCGGATCGAACAAGCACGGTACAGCATGGAAGAATTAAGGGAAGAGACAAATGTTCAAGTAGAAGAGTTCCAATACAGAATGTTCGATTTCGGGCTGCATTTTTGGACAAGTCATCACCCGTATCTTGTACCATCCCCATTCACCCTGGAACCAACAGAGTCATACTCAAAAGATGAGCTGGATGAATTCATAGCAACAATGGAGCATATAGCAGAGGAAACACGTAAGAATCCTGAGATTGTCAAGACGGCTCCCCATAACAGTGTATGTCATAGGATAGACAATGCACCTCTTGACGAACCTGAGGAATGGTGCATCACATGGAGAAGCTATCAGAAAAAAGCAAAGTAAGAATAGAAAGGAGGTAAAGAAGCTTAATACGCACTAATTAAATTTGTCACATTATAATGCGAATACTTAGCAGTCACACAAAAATAAGGAGGGTTACTATGGAAAAAACTTTTAAACCAACTTTTGGCGGTGCACTATTTATTCTTGGTTTTCTTATTATATCTATGGGAGCATCAGTTGCATGGCTAAACATATCTGTGCACATAACTATGATGATATGTACCGGTGTTGCAATTGCAGTACTAATGTATCAGGGGTACAAATGGGAAGATGTTTCAGAGTCAATTACTTATGGCGGTAAGCTTGCTATGATGACATTAATGATATTGCTGGTAATTGGTATGGTTATGGGATCCTGGATAGCAAGCGGCACGGTTCCTATGATTATTTACTGGGGTTTAAAACTAATATCACCTTCCATGTTTTTAGTAACAACCTGTATAGTATGTTCAATTACTTCCCTGGCTACAGGCAGCTCCTGGTCGACAGGTGCTACCGTAGGTGTGGCGCTGATGGGTGTTGGAGCAGGCCTTGGAATCAATCCGGCTATGACAGCAGGAGCTATTGTCTCAGGCTCTTATCTTGGGGATAAACTGTCACCACTGTCCGATACTACAAATCTGGCTCCAGGTATTGCAGAAGGAGACTTATTTGATCATATTAAGTCGATGTTGTATACTACAACACCTGCGTATATTATTACATTGATTATTTATGGTGTGCTTGGTGCGAAATATGCAGGACAGCAATTGGATGCCGAATCAATTAATGCTACAATTATGGCTATTCAGAACAGCTTTAACTTGAATCCGGTCGTATTAATCCCTCCGGTACTGGTAATTATATTAGCTATTAAGAAATTCCCGGGGCTTCCGCTTTTACTGATATCAGCTTTGGTAGCAGCAGTGATAGCAATTGTATTCCAAGGAGAAACGGTTGCAAGCATTGCAGGAATAATGGACTCCGGATATAAATCCCAAATAGGGGTTCCGGCAATAGATAGTCTGCTTAGCCGCGGAGGCTTGCAAAATATGGCATGGACTTCACTTCTGACTATTATTGTTATGGTTTATGGTGCACTTTTGGAAAGGGCTGGGATACTTGAAATATTTATCAATAAATTTAAAGCATTGACGAAAACTACAGGTTCGTTGGTTTGTGCAACGGTTTTATCTGCAATAGGTATAAACCTGGCTACAGCAAGCCAGTATATGTCAATTGTTATTACGGGCAGAATGTATGTTGGTGCTTATAAAGAAAAAGATATGCTTCCTCAAACACTATCAAGGACTTTGGAAGATGCAGGCACAATGACATCGGCATTAGTTCCTTGGAATGCGTGCGGTGTTTTCTTCGCAGGTACATTGGGTGTAGCTACCTTAGCCTATGCACCGTTTGCTATACTAAACTGGATAACTCCATTAGTTGCAATAACATATGGTTATATGGGGAAATTCCAATGGAAGACAGGAGAGATACCAAGCGCAAAAACTTACTCGAAAGAAAAATTGAGTACTAATGAGTAAGCTGAAAGACCGATCAATTCAGAGCAATTATTTTAAATAAGACCAATAACTAACCTATATTTGATAGCTCAAGAATTGTTCTTGAGCTATCAAATCCACCTCTGATAATGGTAAAATAGAAAGAAATATATTATTTTGGGTATGTATGTAATATGCAGCAAGCAGCTTACTATAAACATCTATGAAAGAGGGTCTGAAATTGGATTTAATTTTGTTAAACGGCAAATTTGAAACGATGAATTCGCTGAATCCAAGAGCTGAGGCGGTAGCAATAGTAAAGGGCAAGTTTTACAAGGTAGGATCAAATGAAGAAGTATTGCAGTTAAAATCATCTGATACAAAAATTATTGATTTGAAAGGAAATATGGTTGTACCAGGGTTCAATGACAGCCATATGCATCTGGCAATGTTCGGTTCAAATCTGCTGGAATGCGATTTAGTCGGAACAGAGTCGGTTGATGATATAATTGAGAGAATGCAAGACTTTATTCAGAAGAATAAGATAGAACCCGGACGATGGGTAACCGGGAAGGGATGGAATGAAGATTATTTTAATATAAGGATGCTGCCTACAAGATATGACTTGGATAAAATATCAACAGAGCATAATATTTGCCTGACCAGAGCTTGTTATCATACGTGCGTTGTCAACAGCAAGGGATTGGAAACCGCAGGTGTCACCAAAGATAATGTTCAGATTGAGGGCGGACGTTTTGAGGTGGATGAAAAAGGTGTGCCAATAGGAATCTGCAGAGAAAAAGCATTAAAATATATTTACAGCAAGCTTCCGTCATATAACGTTGAAGATATTAAAAAAATGATAAGAAGCGCATCAGATTGTGCTGTTTCCAAGGGACTTACATCTATTCAAACCGATGATTTTATGTTGCCCGGAGTAGAATTTGAACAGATATTAGAAGCATATAAAGAGCTGCATGATAGTGGAGAACTGAAGGTCAGAATTTATGAACAATGCTTATTACCGACTATGGATAAATTGCAGCATTTCCTCGAAAAAGGCTGCAGGACAGGAGAAGGTGACGAATATTTTAAATTCGGTCCTCTTAAGCTTTTGGCTGACGGAAGTTTGGGACCAAGAACAGCATATCTTAGAGAACCTTATGCAGATCAACCATCAACCAGCGGTATCCCTGCATATAGCCAGGATGGATTGAATGAAATCGTAAAGAAAGCTCATGATGCAGGGATGCAGATAGCAGTCCATTGCATTGGTGATAAAGCAATGTATATGGTTTTTGAAGCTTTTGAAAATGCCTGCGTGCAAAACCCGAGAAAAGATCCGCGCCATACTGTAGTTCACTGTCAAATAACCGATGAAATATTGCTTGATAAATTTAGGGAAGATAATGTGGTTGCTACCATACAACCGATATTTCTAAACTATGATTTGCATATGGCCGAAGGGAGAATAGGCAAAGAGAGAGTAAAAACTTCATATAATTGGAAGAGCCTGTTTGATAGGGGTGTTCATGTAGCATGTGGTTCGGATTGCCCTGTAGAGCCTTTTGATGTTTTACCAGGTATATATGCGGCAGTTACAAGAAAAGATTTAAAAGGATACCCGGAGAACGGATGGCTGCCGGAACAGAAACTGTCCGTATATCAGGCATTATACGGTTTTACCCTTGGTTCAGCCTATGCATCCTTTGAGGAAAATATAAAAGGCTCCATTGAAGAAGGAAAATTAGCGGATATGGCTGTGTTATCAGATGATATATATCAGATAGAACCAGATAAAATTAAGGATGTAGAAGTTATGATGACATTTGTGAACGGCAAATTGGTCTATAAAAAATAGTGTCAGAAAGGTTAAGGTTAAAGGGGTAAGGTGGGGGTCAGACGCCTTACCTCTGTTTTTTATACCTTGATTGTATCGATACAATTCACATCAAATATTTTGAAATTTCATTTTTTTCTTTTAGAGCACTTCCTCAAGTAACAACCTACAGCTATAATTTAAATAAGTTATCATAGGTAATGCGCAATACATATGAAATATACGCAGTTATGAAAGGTTGGTACTATGAATAGAGGAAATAGTTATTCGCCAAAAGTTAATTCAAAAACGCAGGATCTTGTTATCACTTCTTTGCTAATATCACTGGTTTTTATTTCTACCAGATTCATCAATCTGAGACTCCCCATCTCAATAAACGGAGGACTTATACATCTTGGAAATATGATGCTTTTTATATCTGCCATCATTTTCGGGAAAAATAAAGGTGCAATCGCCGGAGCTTTTGGAATGAGCATATTTGATATCTTATCCGGCTGGGCGGCCTGGGCGCCCTTTACTTTTGTAGTCAGAGGAGTCATGGGATATATTGTAGGGTATTTTGCCTTTATGGGTGGAAGCGACGGAAATAGTGTAATACGAAACTTTTTAGGAATTTTGGTAGGGGGGATATGGATGATAGCAGGTTATTATGCAACTGAGGTTATACTATACGGGAACTTGCTGGCACCTCTAACTTCAATTCCGGGTAATGTAATTCAGATAGTTGCCGGAGCTGTTACTGCACTCCCCATTTCTGCAGTACTTAAAAAAACGAAAATGCTTTAACAAATGGAGGCTGTATTTATGAAAAACCCAATGGTGATGACACCGGGACCGACATATGTGCATGAGGATGTAAGGCGGGCGTTGTCCCAAGAAATTACAAACCCGGACTTGGATCCGAAATTTTTTGAACAGTACAGGGAAACCTGCAGTAAGCTTAAGAGGCTTATGAAGACGGAAAACGATGTGCTGATATTCTGCGGTGAAGGCATACTGGGCCTGGAAGCGGCATGTGCATCGCTCATTGAACCGGGTGATAGAGTCTTATGTGTTGATAACGGAATATTTGGAAAAGGCTTTGGGGATTTTCAAAAGATGTATGGCGGCGAAGTCGTATATTTCAAATCCGATTACAGGAGAGACATAGATGTAGAGGCATTGAGAGGCTTCCTGGAGAAGGATCACAACTTTAAGCTTGCAACTGTTGTACATTGTGAAACCCCGTCAGGGATTACGAATCCTGTTGACAAGGTATGCCCTCTTTTGAAGGAATATAGGATTCTAACAGTGGTTGATGCAGTTTCATCCCTTGGAGGAGAAGAGCTTGAAACGGACAAGTGGAAAATAGACATGGTTCTTTGCGGCTCACAGAAGTGTATTTCAGCACCTCCCGGACTTTCATTTTTCAGTATCAGCAGTGACGCATGGAACGTGATACAGAGCAGGAAGGTACCGGTAGCCGGGTTCTATGTGAATATTGCAAACTGGAGATACTGGTATGAAGAAAAATGGTTTCCGTATACACAGCCTGTAAGTGACATCATGGCTCTTGACAGAGCTGTCGAAAGGCTGCTGCAGGATCAGGACAGGATTGCGCGCCATAAGTCAAATGCTGAGGCTGTAAGGAAAAGTATAGCTGTTTCCGGACTGGAGCTATATCCTCTGGATGGGTTTTCTAATACGGTAACGACCATTAATATCCCTGAGGGTGTCACATTTAAGAAAATTTTTGATGATATGCTTGAAAAGCATAATATATTGATTGCAGGAGCCTTTGACTTCCTAAAGGATAAAGTGCTGAGGATAGGTCATATGGGCGAAAACTGCAATGAGGAAAAAATCTACATTACCTTGAAGGCGTTGGATAAAGTGCTGAAAGATAACGGAATAAAACTGAGCGGCAGTCTCCATATGCAGTATGCCGGATTTAAAGGATAACGGCAGGCACGCCGGATAGTGAATATAACAGGACTTTAGGAGTAACCACAGGAGCATTAGTTATATATAAGGAATACCTGGGAGAAACATTTGGAGAGTTAGCTCATAAACTGCTTCATACCCATTGAAGAACGGGAAAGAATCTAATAGACCAAACAAGGGGTTTTTCCGACTCATAACTTTTCTATAAGAAACCGCTGATTATATAAGTATAATCGGTGGTTTCTTGTATTTAGCGGATGCAGTTCATATAATTTGTAATGCTTTTTATATACAAACATATTACAAATTTCGACAGACGTGGTAAAATATTAATGGTGATAAAGGTAGAATTAGAAATATTATTTCTAATTTACATATATCAAATTTAGTATGCAGAAAGGGATGTAAATGTGGGAAAACGATTTAATAAGACTGCTGTAATAGTACTCGCACTAATAATGATATTAACTCAGTTATTAACAGTGTTTGCCGGCAGCGAGGCAGAACCCGGGTTAACCAATGTAAATTCTGAAAGCGAAATCAGAAGAATCATTGGGGAGGGACTTGACGAGGATGCTGAATCAAAAGAGGCCGGCGAGTCACTAACTCAAAGAGTAATGAATGCGGCAGAAGAAAAGATAGCTGAAGAAAAGCAAGTATTACAAGCGGAAGCAGCTTCGACAGATGGCGAAGGTCGTGCGGAATCGGGGATTGTGCCGGATAAAATTATAGTAAAGTATAAGGCAGGGACTTCAAGCACAGCAAAAAGTGCACTTAATTCAAAAGTCTCTGCAGTTTCTTCAAGATCGTTCAATAAGCTTGGAATTACTCAGCTTGAACTTCCAAGAGGCATGGATGTTCATAGTGCGGTGAGCAAGCTTAAAGATGATCCAAATATAGAATATGCAGAGCCTGTTTATGTGAGAAACGCCTTCGGGTCGGCTGGATTTGACAGCAACTCGGTTGTTGAGTCTGTATACTGCACTGAACCATACTATACAAAAGGCTGGCAGTGGGGCTTGGAGGCTTTAAACCTTGAAGATATGTGGGAAGATACAACTGCGCTGCAAAGGTCAGAGGTTACTATTGCAGTTATTGATACAGGCGTTGATGTTGACCACGATGAGCTGAAAGGAAGTATTGTTGCAGGATATGACTTTATAAATAATGATAGTAATGCAGATGATGACTGCGGACACGGAACACATGTGGCAGGTATAGCTGCGGCAGCCCATGACGGCAAGGGTATAGCAGGTGTTGCCGGAGGTACTAAGATAATGCCTGTAAAGGTATTGGACGAGTACGGAAGCGGAAGCACTGCCACCGTAATAAACGGCATACTTTATGCAGTTAATAATGGTGCGGATGTAATAAACCTGAGCCTGGGCAGCAGTTGGGACAGTATAGCAGAGAAAGAGGCTATAGATTATGCATTGAGCAGGGGCGTTACTGTAGTAGCTGCTGCGGGTAATAACTATGGCGGTTCTGTAAGCTATCCTGCGGCCTATGATGGAGTTATTGCTGTAGGTGCTGCCGATTGGGATGGAGCAACCGGGAAATTCACAATAGCTGATTTTTCAAATTCAGGTTCAGAGCTTGATATTCTTGCCCCTGGAGTAGATATATTAAGTACTATACCGGAAGAACTTGACAACCCGGGCAACCGTACGTTTACCGGCATGGGAGATGAAACTCAGGATGGATATTTCATCGCAGACGGAACCTCAATGGCTTCACCTTTTGCAGCCGGTATGGCAGCACTTCTGCTGGCAGGAGGTACGGACTATAATGATGTATTACAGGAAATGCAGGATATGGGGGAACCTTTTAGCGGGGGGTTATGTGTTCTGAACAGCGGTTCGGGTATCAACCCGCCATTCAGCTTCCGTCATGCAGTGTTAAGCGATACATATTCAGATATTAATGAAACCTACCAGTTTGATCTATCCTTTGAGGATTACAAGGGTACGGTAACAGATGCAGTTTACGGTACATTTAATCTGATGATGGGCGAATATTCATATGTAAACGGCTTTGAATGGACTGTTCAACCTAGGATGGTCAGTGAGATAAAAATAGAAGAGGGACAGAGCCACGAGACGACAACTGTTGAAATTGCAGAGACAGATAAGAAATATGCCTTTTATGTTGAAGGGCCTCTGGGCTATATGGATTCCAATCCTATCTGTATCGTTCAGGATAACAGCAAATCCTTCGATGAAGCCCAGATGCTCCAGCTAAATGCAGAAACTGATGCTTATCTTGATTTTGCCGGAGATGAAGATTACTTTGAGTTCACTGTAGGATCGGAAGAAGCAGGATATTATGTAATTGAAAGCACAGGAGAGCTTGATACTTACGGTTGCCTGTATGATGCTGACAAGATGGAAATTGCACATGATGACGACAGTGGCGATTATTTGAATTTCAGAATTGGTGGGGAGAGAAGTTATAACTGTCGTGCACTATCACCAGGTAAATATTATGTTATGGTTAGAGGATATGATACAAAGTCTGGAAGCTATGGGATTATAGTACGAAAGCTGAAAACTATATCAGGAACTATATCGCTTCCAAATGGTATTACTGCATCGGATCATTTGAGTATAAATGTTGGGCTTATTGAGAGATTATGGAGTGATGCGAGTAAAAAATATTATTATTATTACGGCAACTATGTCGTAGTAAATATTCCGGCTGGACGGTCAACTGCCAATTATGAGATAATATCAAATTCCGGCTCTAGTTATTTTGTGGAATACCGTACTGGTTACAGTATTGAAAACTATGCTAGCGTCGGTTATTATAGCGGAACTAGAACAGTTACAACAATTGATAGATCAATACAAGTGGCAGCAGGAGCAAAAAATATCAATATAACTCTGATTCCAATTTCAACTGTAGATGATAATGAGAGAAATACATTTGAGGATGCAGATAGAGCTGCTCAATTGAAGCTAGGCGAGGCGCTAAATGGGATAATGCACTTTAGCGGGGATATTGATATATATAAGCTATCTGTAACAAAAGAAGGCAGCTATGCAATTGGAACTATAACAGACTTTAAGACTATAAGCATGATGTATCCTGGGATTTTGTTTGATTCCGAAGGATATAGTATTTATAATTCGGGACATATCAGCAGCTATGGTGAGGATGGACTATATATATACGGTATATATAATTTATCACCGGGGGATTATTACTATGCTGCATATGGTTATAATGAACCTTTCAATGTATTTAATTATAAGGTATTAGCAAAAGAGGTATCTATAATATCCGGAGCAGTATCACTCCCTGTCGAAATGGCTGCTTCTAATTTTTTTGATATTGAAATCATAGCAGAAGACCGGCAAGGAATAAGATATGATACTTATTGCTGCACTGACGAAATTGGGAGCATCGGGAGCAGTGGGTACAGCATTGCGTATGCTATAGGAGTACCGCCATCCGACGGATATATTATGAGTTATTACTTCAATGATTATGATGGAGAATATGTGCAATATGCTGATGAAGGATTTTATTCTACCAGCGGTACAAAAACATATGCAGCTTTTGCTACACCTGTAAATGCAAGTACCAGCATAAGCGGTATCAATATGGAGATTATATCTGCGGTTGACAGCGGAGGCAGCAGCATGGAAACTGCTACGCAAATAAACATTGATACTTTAGTCGAAGGAAGAATCAATAGTACAGATGATGTGGACTACTTCAAGTTTACAGTACCTCAAGGCGGCGGGTATTATTGTATCGAAAATGAATCTGAAGAATATGTGGCGATATATTTAAAGACTGAAGAAGACTGGATACGATATGATGAAGGGTATGGATCTTCTATGTACGGATTTTTTAGTGAAGGGGATTATTATCTGAAGATACGTGCAGAGGATACCAACTATGGAGATTATTACTTTGAAGTCCGCAGTCTGCACAAACCTACGGCAGCAAATGTTGCAATCTCAGGAACTGCAAGTGTAGACAGTACATTAACAGGCAGCTATACCTATTCTGACAGTGATGGAGACAGTGAAGCCGGTTCAACTTACAGATGGCTGAGGGGTGATACGGCTAGCGGGACATATGCAGCAGTCAGCGGGGCGACTGCAAAAACTTATACATTGACTCAAAGTGATCTGGGAAAATATATTAAATTTGAAGTTACACCGAAAGCGGATAGTGAACCTGCAACAGGAAAAGCAGCAATCAGTGGAGCTATAGGACCCGTGCAAGCTGCTTCGACAAACACTAATAATAATGGCGGAAGCAGCGGTGGAGGCGGTGGCGGTGGCGGCGGCAGCAATGATACAATCAGTGAACAAACCGGGGCAGGCAGTGCTGAAGTAAGCAAAGCTGCTGATGGAAGGACTACAGTAGAAGTTAAGGTTGACAGCTCTAAAGTGAACAGTACATTGACTGCTGCTGGCAATACGCCTGTTATTCTTGATGTGAAGACAACTGCAGATCAGGACAAATTAAATGTAAATATTCCTTCGGATATATTCTCTAAGGCAGCAGAGGCTCAAAAGCAGGTTGTAGTGAATTCCAATAATGTCGGATTCACCATTGAGCCGGGAACCTTTAATGCAGGGAGCCTTAATGGTGAGGTTAAGCTTGAAGTATCACAGCTTGCAGCAGACAGTATAAAGGATATTGTTAAAAATAAGGATGCTGCTGCAAATGAAGTATCGTTGGTATTTGACTTTGACTTATCCATAGGAGATAAGAAAATAACTGAGTTTGATAAGCCAATAACTATCACGGTTAAGTTTGATGCTTCCAAGGTAACTGACCTCAGTAAGGTAGGAGTATACTACTATAATGAGAAGGGTGGCACATGGGAATATGTCGGCGGGAAGGCAAATCCGGACGGGACTATCACCTTCACAGTGGAACATTTCTCGAAGTACACCGCAATGGAGTACAAAAAGACGTTTAATGATATTAAAGATCATTGGGCTAAGGCTGATATAGAGCTTCTGATTTCAAAGCATATTGTAAGAAGTGAGAGTGAAACGGGTTTTGCTCCAGACAGCAGTATAACGAGGGCAGTCTTTGCTTCAATGGTTGTAAAAGCATTGGATATCAAAGGAGTCAAAACAGACAAGGTATTTGGAGATATAACGACTGATGCATGGTACAAGGAGGATGTGTACAAAGCTTATGCGGCAGGTATTATAAACGGAGTCAGCAGCAAGGATTTTGCTCCGGACGAATTTATAACGAGGGAACAGATGGCAACAATGCTAATGAGAGCTTATGAATATGCAACAGGAAAGAAGCTTGAAGAGATAGTCACAACAATGAACATCAGATTTACTGATGAAAGCAGTATTTCAAGCTGGGCAAGAAAAAATGTAGTTCTGGCCAATGCAACAGGGTTAGTAGCCGGTAATCCTGACGGTAAATACAATCCTAAAGGAAATATGACAAAGGCACAGGCAGCTACAGTTATAAAAAGATTAATGGAAAAGCTGAACAGATTATAAAATGTAAAGATTAACTTGAAGTGGGAAGTTTTTTTGTATGAAAATCATGGAAAGAGACTTCCCGCTTTCTGATATAATGCGCATCCAATATATAGAGCCAAAAAATTGGATAATTGTCTCATAATTGCCTGAAAACATAAATGCTATTATATTGACAATGAAACTAATGTAGTGATAATATATCAAGGTAAACCGCAAACTAATTATACAATATTAAGAATTGATGCGGGTAATAAAATGTATGAATTTTTCATGAAAAAAGCTTTGGAAGAAGCACAAAAAGCTTTTCACGAGGATGAGGTTCCGGTTGGTGCTGTTATTGTCAGGAATGGTGAGATAATTTCAGCGGCACATAACTGCAGAGAACTCTTAAAAGATGCTACGGCTCACGCTGAAATGCTTGCCATAAGGAAAGCCTGTGAGGCACTTGGCGGCTGGCGGCTCTTAGACTGCGATATGTATGTAACCTTGGAGCCATGCGCAATGTGCAGCGGTGCGATACTGCAGGCCAGAATAGAAAGGCTTTATATAGGTGCAATGGACCCAAAAGGCGGCGCAGCAGGCTCAATACTCAATCTGTTTGAAAAGTATCATTTTAACCACAATACGGAAGTTATAAGTGGTATCATGGAAGCTGAGTGCAGCCAGATACTAAAAGATTTTTTTAAAAGAAAACGATAATACACGGAGAGATGTCCGAGTGGTCGAAGGTCCATGACTCGAAATCATGCAGGGTGTCAAAGCCCTCGAGGGTTCGAATCCCTCTCTCTCCGCCAGAAACTGTCTGAAAACCAGTATTTTCAGTTACTATAGAGCAAAAACGGGATATGATTTTGCTGTAAAAACAACAAAATTATGTGCCGTTTTTAGTTTTATAAAAATTTACAGGCATTTTAGCCTACATTGCTGCTATTAACTTCTCAATTCCCACCATGTTTATTGCTCTTTTCAGATTATACGCAAGAAAACTAAGCCCCAGCTCTGCTGTTGCCTTTTGTTTCCCCTTGCATAGGAGGTAATGTACTCCATGATTCCACTTTACAGTTCCAAACGGATGCTCGGAAAGGCACATTCGTTCCTTTATCTTGTGAATATCTTCTTTGATTCTTAGGACTACCATACATTTTTACAGGTATGTATTTCGTACTGGATTCAAGACTTATTATTTTGTAGTTCTTGGAAGAAGTACAGTTTTTAAACCATTTATCTTGCACTGTGGAGTAAGAAGAAGTAAAATATAATTGGATTTTTATGGGATATAATCGGTGGCTTGTTACAACCACAAAACAGAAGGTTTTCTGTATAAGATCGTTTTAAGAAGATGATGCTATGGAAGGCTTCGAACATTATGTATATAAAATTGAAATTAATTGGTCTTTGTTAACCGAAGGCCTTACTTTGTCTGTCGAAAATCAGGTAATCTTCGCAAGAAACATGGGAAAGTTTCTGCAACGAGGAGAATCTAAACCAATAAACATCTACCTTAATGGGAGAAGATATGAAGCACAGATTCGAAATGTCAATTTTGATGCACGATTTAAAAGAATCAAAGATACTCTTCAGATTCGATATCCTCGTAACGGCAAATTGGCAAGAGCACTGCAAGCCAGTTTCTTAAAAAGTTATAATTTTATCATGCATCAAAGAGAAATGCGTCCTAAAGGGGATCGCACCATGATAAAATTACCTGAAGATTTTAAGGAGTATCTTGCTATCTATACAACTGAATATGAAGACTCATATATTTTTGAAACAATTGCGGCTGAGGATATTCTTTTGCTGAAACAAGTGGTTAAGAATCAATCAGAGCGCGTTTTAGAATCCAATTTCAATTTTGACGTCGCAGATAAAGGTTCTAAAATTATTGAAGATGAACGGGTCTTTAAAATTCGGAAGCTGAATAGAAAAATAGGCGATAACCTCAAACTGCTTTACGATTATCGGTGTCAAATTTGTGGAAAGTTTATCGGAGAAGGATATGGAGCACATGTCGTAGAAGCGCATCACATCGATTATTTTGTAAAAAGTTTAAATAACGATGCAAGTAATCAACTTATTGTGTGCCCGAATCATCACAGTATTATCCACGAGGTAAATCCGGTTTTCGATAGAAAAAAACTGATCTATCTATACCCGAACGGAATGCAAGAGGGTTTGGTAGTTAATAAGCATCTGTAGATGAAATTAAGTGTGATCAATATTTGGAATACACTTTTTATATGACGGGTGTTCGGATTGCAGCCAAAGAACTAAATCGCAGACTACGTCGGTATCTGCGCAACCATCATCCGAACCTAAGCCAGAGGCAAAGGCTGTCATCAATGGCAAGCCGAGTATATGGGTTCCCGGCTCCGGCTGGATTGAGGATCACGGAGGCGGGAGCATCGGGATTTCCGTCGATGGTAAAGATGACATCAATAAGTAAGTCGGCATCATGGGCGGCGAAGAACCTCCGGTCGGAAAAGTTGCTTCTCCACAGGCTGAACTGCCGGAGCCTGAAGGCGAAGTCATCTGCCGACACCGTATTGCGGAAAAAAAGGTCGCCGATAGTATATACAGTATCGTTCACGTCTACACAATTATTCCACTGCTCCAGAAGATATTCGTCCATTTCTGCAACTGTACCAAACGGTCGGTTGCAGTGTTTGATAATATTAGCGTGACCAAAATGCTTCTCAGCAGTAAAATAAAACAGATTAAATCCACCACGCTTTCATAAACGAATCTGCAACTGTTATTCGTGTTGAATCAGTGCAGGATTATAATCGGGGATGAAGAAAGGACAGGTGCTGAGGATGGCAACTTTGTGTTCACCCGTGAGCAGGGCAAGCTGAGCTGTCAGAATATGTGCTTGTTCCGGTAAGTATTCTGAAACTTTTTCTTCATGTGTGATGCTTCGTGCCTTATCGATATTTTGCTGTATGACAATATTACATTCATCTCTGTCGGCGGCAAATTTACTATAGCCATGATTTCTGTTTTCCCGGTTGACACGCATTTTATAAGTACCCGACTGTAACTCCTCCAAAGTCGCAAAGCGATTGTTGTATTGCTCATCGGGGATTGATGACATATGGTAAAATGCTTCAACCATCGGATAGTTCAAGTATAGCTTTCCCATGTCGGAGGATTCCACAAAATATTCCGCCATGCGTCGAATCTTTTCCCGTGAAAAATCGGGCGCATGCGGATCAAGGTCGAAGATCAAAAGAATATCAGTATACGAGATGTCAAATATTAACTTTTTGTTCGGGTCAGATTCTCGCTCCTTTAGAAGCTGTAAAAGGTCTACCTTTGAAGGGTCATTTTCATCAAACATCTCGCCGTAAAGGGTATAAATGTTAGTGCCATAGGAGATAATCTCGTATTTTACATCAAAATTATAAATATCAAGAAGTCGTTCCATGAGCCTTGCGTCCGTCCTTGCCCCTTCCACCAGCACGAGTATTTTTCGTTTGCTCTCAGACATCGAATTCACCGCTCATATACAGTTTTTCAAGATTATGCCCTTCCCGCAATTCACGTTCGGTCGCATTGGCAAATGAAGTCAGTTTGTTAACGGTCAGAATGAAATAACAATCAGGGCGCATAATCCGATTTGAAAGCAGATTTGTATTATGTGAAGTCAAAATTGTCTGGAATCCTTTCATCTCTTCCAGTAACTTCACAATAGTTTCTGCAAGCTCATAATGATAAAAAGCATCAAATTCATCAATAAACATCAGGGAAACGTCAGCCGCAGTTTTATTCCAATAGAAAAAAGTATATAAAGCCTTGGTACCACTGGATGCCACCTTAAAAAAGGGCAACGGAAGACGGCTGTCAAAATACAACCGCATCTTTCCATCAGGGTCCTTCTTGGCAACCAGCTTCTCTTTGAGACCTGCTTTGAGCAGAAAAGTCTCCAACTCTTTCAGTATGTTCCCTTCAAAGATAAAATCATAGTAATCATTGCTTTTGGCTTTGTAACCAATATATCTGTTTTCATCCAGACTGCGGAACCAGAGCATCCGGGAAACAAAACGCAGCATTTGGTAAAGAGGATGCTCATCCGCCAAAGCAGAATTAGAGATGGCATACTTCAAAATCGAGTCGTTCCCGCGGAAAGAAAGGTTCAGCGTGGGCATCAGGGCTTCCAGTCCGGACAAGTCGCCCCGCTTATCTTCATAATCATATTGAAATAACGGCTTTCCATCAATCAAAACTGTTTCGTACAGCAAATCCTGATTTTCATTTTTTCGGTAGCGATAATCAATTTCGCCCGTACTGAAGGAAAACACATAGTGAAATTCAGCGAAGCCCATCTTGTTATTTATATTCAGATAGTATTCGTAAAAGCCTGGGGTGACGTTGTTCGTGGTCAAGTGCGAAACAATATCAAACATGGCAAGCCCAAGATTGGACTTGCCAACTGCGTTTTTGCCATATATAATCGTTTTTTCAAGCAGGCCATCCGACACACAGGAGTTATTAAATTTATAGTCCCGGACATCTGAAAAATCAAATCGAATTGTGTTCTCAAAATTCTTAAATCCAGTCACTTCAAACAATTTCAGCATCATACTCACCCTTTCAGTATCATTTTACTGTCCCATAGGTAAAAAGTCAAGAAACAACGTAAAATAATTACGGATATTCCGTAATTATTTTACGACAATATGTGCTCATTTATACAACAAGCCGCAAATTTATTCAAAAAGGTCCTCCATCTTGCAGCCTAATGCATGTGCCAGGCTATGCAGTGAGGCTGCCTGTGCCTTGTTGATATCGTTCTGTCTCTGCTCATAGAGCTGGATCATGCGCAGGGCAACGCCCGAGGCATCGGAAAGCTCCTTCTGTGAAAGTCCTCGGGCTTTTCGTAATCGGCTTAAATTTGTTTCGCTTATGTTTTTACTCTCTGTTAAGAGTTCATCGACTGTGGAAACAAACTTATTGATGTCGGCTTCATGAAGAGTGGGGTACATCCGCAGCAGTTCAGTAAAAGGTAATACTTTATGGATTTCCTCAAAGCTGTGTCCGGAATACCACTGGTAATATGCCAGCGCCCAGCCTGCCCAATAAATAGGAGAACGATCAAAACGTGGTGTAGGAGCGGTTTCTACTGACTGGCCGGTTGTAATAAAAACGACCTCACGAGCAAGTTCAACCCCACTTTTTCCGGCAATATATTTTGGGTTACCGCGGCCAAATTCATCGACAAGCCCGGACTGCAGGAACAGCATAAAAAATTCATCAGGCTCATATTTAAGGTCAAAAACCGCAAAATCCATCATAGCCGCAAGGGTTTTTTGTGCCTTATTCAAGTAGGATTCTTTGTAAGCGTGGGTCATCGTTTTTCATCTCCTCTCTGAGTATATCCAGTACAAACAGATCTCTCTTCAATGTCTTAAGGTCTTTTTTCTTGCTTTGATATGCCTGACGGGCAATGTTGTCCCTGCTCATCCGTTTAATATGATATCTCTGATAACTTGCCACCTCGTATCCTTCAAAATTAATCTGTTCAAAAGCTTTTGGAGAAATCAGCACCACTTGTTCTCCAAGAGCTCCAAGACGTATAGCCTCATCCAAATCGTGCAAAGAGAGGGCTCCGCTGACAAAATCCTCCGCAAAGGAGAAATAGGAATCATCGGCCCGATATCCTATAATAAAATCTTTCCTTGCCATATCGGGCATAAATGTCTGGACGATATACTCACGTGCTTGTAGTGCCAGTGCCGCAGATAGATCGAATGTACGGTTTTTCAGCAGCAGCGCCAACCAATTCAGAATGTGATAGCTGCCATCGGAAAGATTCAGCAAATCAAGCCCCTCGATATTTAAAGTGTACTTATTGGCGAAACCGTCCTTTTGTGTGGGGCAGGCCCATTCTTTTGCCAAATCCAAGCTTTTGGCGCAATAAAAGCCCTGCCCGTAATCGTTATAGGGCTTACCCTTACCGAGCTCGGGGTGCTTTACGATTTGAGGTGAGCCATGATATATGATCATTGTGAATTCCTCCTCACAGATAGTATCGTCATAACGATAGCTTCTTATACAATCTCAGTATATCGTTAGGGCGATACCTTGTCAACTGAAATTATCGCGTACTGTCAATTCGCTCACATCTCGTCATTAACAAGGACGACTCGATCTATGAATCACATTATTTTATATAATTTGGTGTAAAAAACCACATTTTTATATTCACTCATTCTAATGCATTCTAACCATTCTCGCCAGAGAATGTGTTAGAATCATTTTTTAGAAATGACAAGAAGCCGTTCCATGAGCTTTGCATCTGTATTTGCGCCTTCCACCAATACAAAAATCTCTCGCTTGTTCTCAGACATCGAACTCACCGCTCATATACAATTTTTCAAGATTATACCCTTCCCGCTATGCTATAATGGTTTTCAGGGGGGATACCAATGGATAAAGATAATCAAACTGCAAAGCAACTGTCCGCACCTCAAGTGGACAACTTGATTTATAGGGCAGAAAATCTACATGAAATTGCAGATGATCGAACAAAAGATTTAGTTATTGATCTTTTTAAAAAACTACAGCCAATTGCTGCTTGCGGTGATGACGAACAGCGGGAATTATGGTTGACTGCCCCGCGAGGTTCAATAGAGGAATTCGGTGATTACGAAAATTATCTGGAAGATGGCGAAGTAGAAAGCCGTGAGGAATTTGAGGAGCTTTGGCTTTCAGAATATCCTGATTCGAAAAAGTGGTATCTACTTTCAACAACAGTATATAAGGATATTTGCTCGGTTTCTATAAACAGCAAGCTGGTCCTCCTGATTCAGCTAGAGCCGCAGAAACAATTTCCTTACGATAAATTCGAGCTTGCCGGTTGGTTGCTGAACGCCGTGGAAAAAGCTATAACGTCACTCAAATCTGGCAGCTACAACGAATATGTGAACAAAAATCTGCCTTACCGCAAACGCCTTGGGAAAATTCTGAGGAAAGAATACTGGCGCATCTTTCCCGAAGAAAAAGAGGAATATCTGAAAAGTATTAATCCTGATGAGGTCGCCCTGTTTGTAGACTTGGTAAAAAAGCAGCCGACAGACAGCCCTGTATTTCGCTTGACAGAGATGACTGCCGCTCTGTTTTTTGACATCTGTCGGTTGGGATATGAAGCAAATAACTATGAGGGCATAGAAAAATTAACCTCTAAAGAAATGTATCGCGTTCGTGCAGACGGGCGGGATGAAGGGCTTCTAAATCTGGATAAATCATCAGTCGAAGCATTCAATACATGGTATCAAGACAAAACACATTACGGCGGTCACCCTTGGGAGGTTTGCCGCGGCGGGAATTCAACGCACATTTCCCTATATGTTTGTCATGATAAAAAAGGCTGGTGGCTTAGATTGGCTGGTTCCAGCCTGGGTCGGTCGGTGGAAACCGTTAAGTTTTATCTGACTTTGGCAGATCATGGATTGCCGATTTTTCTGACGGACGGTATAGAAATTGCCGCAATGCTCACAGGCATGGACTATATCGGGATTGCACCGGAGGGGATAATCCCACGCTACTGTGCCTCGCTGTTTCCGGAAGAAAAAATACTCGATTTCATGAACCTCCCGCAGGAAAGCAGAGAGCAGGTTGAAAAGGCCGCCACCTGGTATCCGTTGCGAGAAGTACGTTTGGCGTGCATGGAAACCTTTGATTCCATGCTGGAAGATCGTGAGCTCGATGCAGCTATCGCAAACGCCGAAGCCGAGTACACTTCCGATAATCAGCTTATGGATGCAAGAGAAGTTCTATCGAAATTAAAGAGGAAACATTTTGGAAAATAAATGCGTCTATAACCCAGACGGGATTGTCTTGACCGATTAAATCATCAATGCAGTCGGGGAGTAAAGTTATTTTATTTCGGAATTCTTTAAAAACTTTATTATTTTCAGCCAAGCAGACTTAGTATTTTCGAAATCCATATAATGATCTTCTACATGTGTATGAAAATATTCAAGTTCATCCAATATGTTTTTAAACCCGTCATCTTTAAAATAATCACAAATCTTTGGGAGTACATTCGCTAAATCCCTTTTCGTTTTTATTATCTTCGCTTCGTAATCATCTCTTTGAGTGATATAAAGCAAGAGCGGCTTGTACCTGATCCATCCGATAGAGGCTCTTAACAACCTCTTGGTATTTACTCCCGAATCAGCCCTCATTTCTTTTAGCTTATTGGGAAGCACTCCGAGAAGTAAATGCTCATAGGTTGAGAAACCGTCATGGAATGTATAGCAAGGAACTTTCCTTATTGTACAGTCACAAATACAGGTGCTCAAGAAAGTATCTTCTCCTCTTGCTCCCGGTGGGTTATAAAATGGAAACAATTTATCGAGATTTTTAAGATTAAAGCCTAGATTAGCACCCGAAATGAATTTCATTCCATTTTTCGCTTTAACAACTTCGGTGATTTTGCTGTTAATTTTATTAAGGTCAGCATAGGTAACGCCGCCATCATTCATTTTTTCTTTTATTGACTCCCAGTTAATAATATCATTGCTTATTGCCTCAATGAAAATTCTAAAATCATCCTCAGAGAACTTATCGCTATACTCCAATTGTGGAATTGGGGAAATGTAACCGCAATGATGCCCATGTGTCATATCCGCATGCATAATATTTTTGATATGCGTTGATAAAACCTCTTGGCCTTTCCATGCGATGCTGTCGTTAATTTTTATATTTGCTATCGGGTATTCGTCATCATCAAAGAAGATGAGATAGTCCATTTTATTTTTTAGTGCAAAATACAAAACCGCATTTCGTTTCATTGCATAGCCTTCACCAAATATCAGCTCGCCCTCTTCTAAAGTAACAATGTTTTTACCAACCAGAAATTGCGCTTCGTTTGTTATTGCAGAATTGCCCAAATAATAGGCCGAATCTACCGTATCCAATATTTCTTCGTCAGTAATTTTATAGTCACTCATTGTTGTACCTGTATACTTCAAGTCATAGGCTACAAAAAGGTGGAGTGCAATCTTTTCATTATCGACAAGTCCGGATTCATTCCAGTTGTTCACATACGTTTTTATTACATTTTTGAAGTTTTTGCGCCCGGTCACAAAGCCTACGCCGACGTTTATCTTCTTTTCCCCGATATTTATATGACTTCACCCGCTCCCCATTTTATCAAATTAGGACTTAAATCCATAATCGAATCGTATTGTTCCCTGATCCCATAAATTGCATCAGGGTCAAGAAGCTGATATCTTTTATTCTTTTCTGCTCTGTCTTGCCCGGTTGCCCAACCAAAATGCTTCACTCGGAATTCAGATTTAACAGATGGAAAAGAGAATGTGTTTACAGGGAATCTTCCGCAATGCTGAGATGTTTCATTCCATTTATAATTAAAATCCGGTTGATATCTCATTAAAAACGGTCTGTAGATATTGTGAGCATTCCAGTACTCGTCCTCGCGATAGTGAGTTTCATTCCACATATCATATAGCCTGAAGCAATAAAAATCGTAATCCTGATCATTGATAAGTTTTTGTGTATGATCCCAAAAGCTTTCTTCAAAAATTTCATCAGCATCAAGGTTCAGAATCCAGTCTGGATTTGTCTTAATAGTCTCATTCCATTGTTTTTTCCTGAGCTCTGACTCATGTTCAAACATGGATTGCTTATTTTGTATAATATGCAAAGGTATATCATTCAATATTTCTTTGCATAAATTCATAGTATTGTCCGAGCTTCCGTCATCAATAATAACCGCTTCATCAATATGTCCGATCACGCTGCCCAGCACCTGCTTCAGATAACGTCCTTCTTCATTTTTCACTATCATAGAAAGAGTTATTTTATTCCCCTGCTTTTTATACCGTCTTACAAATGCAAGGTCTGCTGAATTGCTTTTTACATAAGCTTGTACGCCAGCTATGTCTTGCTCTCTGTAAATATGATACGCGGAATAATGCGTATCAACGAATAGGTCAATACCAAGCACTGCCGCCCGAATACAGAAAAACCTGTCTTCACCATGTATGGTTAAGTTCTTAATTGGTTTAAAGCTAACACCTGCTGCCAGGGCGGCTCTGCTGATCAATGTACACGCGCCTAATCCGCCCACTTCATACAAGCCTGGGATTCGGAGCTGATTCAAAAACTTGTTTTGTCGTATATCCATCTCTTTTTTACTCAGGGTTTCACCTAAACTCTTAGGAACCAAATCATATTCATCAAACAGCCAAACATTCGGCTCGAAAGGTCTGTCATTATGCCACTGGCTCCAAAATATTTCAGAGATAATATCCTTATTCGCAGCCTTTAGATGCTCGATCAAATTGGGGTGCAAAACTAAATCGGAGTCCACAAAAAACAGATAATCATATTCATTTTCTATTGCATAATTGATTATAGTATTTTTGTAATTTGCTACCTTCAGCATTAAGTCATCGTCCCAGTGATGGGATTCATCATTACACAGATATATTCCCTTAGCTTTACCGTAAACGATGTAAACTTCCGATTCTTCTCTTTCGAAATCAACTAAAAGCTTGCTGGAGTTTTCATCAATATTATCATCAACAAACATATAATCTATACGAACAGAATCCCTGCTAAGTTTTTTTAGGGACGCTAAAAAAGCATCTAATATTTCTGGTTTTTGATATACCGGACTGCCAACTAATACTCTTTTTTTCTTCAACTTATTCGGATTCATGTAACTCATTTTATATTACCGCCTTTTACTCATATTTTGAATTGAATGTAATTGCTGTTAAAAAATTACAGTACGCTTTATCAAAAAAAAGCCACTTTAATAAAAAGTGACTTTTCGCCGTTATATCCATTTTTATTTTTGGGCACTCTTTGTTTTCAAGTGTTAAATTTCAGTATATCACTAAGTCAACGCAATGTCAAATTCACTTTAGAGAATAGTTTAATGGTATCAAAAGCACTACGCTTAAAATGGAAAGTTTTCAGGGTACTGGAGCTATCCGGTCATTGACACAAATGAGTCATTTTGGTAATATAAGGATAAGTATATTCTTTATATACAATTTTAAAAAAAACCAAGCCAGCCGGGGGTATAATCCTTTCGGTTGAATTTACGTTGTATCCCAATATCATTCTCATCGCGGAGTGTATATATTGATAAAAGGCATTGATAAGCTTGCACTCATGATTATGGATGCAAGTTTATTAATAAAAACATATAGGTGGATTGATAGCATGATAGAAAAGGAATATTTATATCAGATGGTGTGGCAGGCAGTAAGCTCTGAAGTCGTTAAAAATAAAAAATATATTATCGCTGCAAACTGGAAAATGAACAAGGATGCAAAGGAAGTCATTGATTTTCTGGAAGTATTGGAAGGAACAGAGTTAAGCGGTAAGAATGACGTAGTATTGTTTCCGCCCTATCCGTACCTTTATCTGATGCGGGATAAATTAAGGTACAGCAAGATATTATACGGTGCACAAAACCTGTTCTGGGAAGATACCGGAGCATTTACCGGTGAAGTTTCCCCGGAAATGGCGAAGGATTTCGGGTGCAGATATGCCATCATCGGACATTCTGAAAGGAGAAATATTTTTCAGGAAACAGATGAAATGCTGCAAAAAAAGGTACAAGCCTGCATCAGGCATGGCCTGAAGCCCGTTTTATGCATAGGGGAAAATGCCGAAGAACGCAATGCATTGCGTCATCAGGAAAAATTGATGAACCAACTGGCAAAGGGTTTTATGAATCTGGATATAAAAAAGCTTGACAGTGTGATTATCGCATATGAACCTGTATGGGCAATTGGTACCGGAACAAATGCAACACCTTCACAAGTTGAAGATACACATGGATTTATCCGGTATACACTGGAATCCCTATACGGGAAGGCTTCCGCGGAAAAGGTTCCGATCCTATATGGCGGAAGTGTCAAAGCCTCGAATATCATTGAACTTGCGGTTGCCGAGAATGTTTCGGGTTTTTTAATTGGCGGGGCAAGCCTGAATGTCAATGAATTCAAAGAAATCCTGACAAAGCTGGGTACTTGTCAGGGATGAACTACAGATTCCAGGTAAGTTAGGAGGCTGAAAATGGAGCAGAGTGAAAAGGAATTAAAATTACTTATTGAGAGAATAACTGCTGAAGCAGTAGCCGATTTGATGCCAATACCGGCACAGAAGAACAAAACCGAAGGACTATGTAGTCCCAAGGCAAAGCATGTGCTGCTGATGGTTTCGGATAAGGCCGTGGGGATTGGTGAGCTTTATGAGGCAGTAGAAAAAAGCTACAATGGTTATGCAATAACGGCGGCAGCTTACAGGAATGTCGTAGCCGTCGGCTTTAAAAATATCAATGATATGCTTGACTTGAAGGAAACCGTTGTAAGGGAAAAACTGGCGGATACAATAAGCCGGTTTGATGAAATATGTTTTTTATCTCCAAGCTTAAGGCAAATGCAGGCCCTGCTTGAGGGAGATGATTCCGGCTATATGGAGGGTCTTGTCATTTACTCGCTGCTTCATGGAAAAAAGACAACGATTCTACTGGATTATAGTGCAGCAAGTTTGCCTATGAGCAGTTTTGCCAGGAAGATCAAGGACATGCTGAAGTCTGTTTCGGAGATGGGTATATGGATCGATGTTTTACAGGGGGAGGAGGACAATAGGGCAGGGATTCCGGTTCAACATAAAGACCTGATTACACAAAAGGAAGTAGAGGATATCTGTAAAACGGGTGGGAAGGAAATTTTCCGCACGAAGGGCTGTATTATTACGCCTCTTGCCAAAGACCGGGCAAGGGAGCTGGGAATAAAAATTATAGATATGTGAGGTGATAGTATGAGTATAACAGATTCGAGGATAGAAGAAATAATTGGAGAAATGACGAACAAGTTTTATGGAAATTCTGCAGCAGGTGCTATAACCAGTAAAACGGGATATTTAGGCTGCTTTAATGATATTGAAGCTGCGATAGAGGCTGCCAGGCTTTCTCAACGGCAGCTTGTACAACTAAGCATGGAGCATAGGGCAAAAATCATATCCGCTATGAGAAAGGCAGCAATTGATAATGCAGTATGTCTGGCACATATGGCAAATGAAGAAACAGGATTCGGAAGGGCAGAGGACAAAATACACAAAAACCTTCTTGCTGCGGAGAAAACTCCCGGCATTGAGGACCTTCGTACAGTGGTCTTTACCGGAGACGATGGCCTGACTCTGACCGAGTGCGCACCCTATGGAGTAATTGGTGCAATCACTCCTTCCACAAATCCCGCTGCCACAGTTATCAACAATAGTATAAGCATGGTCTCGGCAGGAAATGGGGTGGTTTTTAACCCGCACCCCAGCGCAAAGAAGGTTAGTTTAGAAACAATTAAGATTCTGAACGAAGCCATAAAAGGGGCTGGCGGACCCGAAGCACTTCTATGCTCAGCCATTGAACCTACTCTTGAAACCAGTAAGACAATTATGACACATAAGGATATCAGGCTTCTGGTAGTAACAGGCGGCGAAGCAGTAGTAAACGTTGCCATGAGAAGCGGAAAAAGGGTTATAGCAGCAGGTCCGGGAAATCCGCCTGTTATAGTGGACGATACTGCGGACATTAAAAAAGCGGCTGCTGATATTACTAAGGGAGCAAGCTTTGATAATAATATATTATGTATTGCGGAAAAGGAAGTTTTTGTTTTTAAAACTGTAGCAGATGAGTTGGTAAGAGAGATGGTGAAGAACAACTGCTACCGTGCGGACAAGGCTGAAATTGATAAGCTACAATCAGTGATTGTTGAAAAAGACAAGGATGGAAAATATGTACCCAACAAAAAATTTGTTGGTAAAAATGCAAGCTTCATACTCAATGCATGTGGTATAAAAGCAAATGCAGATTTCAAGCTTGTGCTTGCAGAGGTGGATTCTGACCACCCCTTTGTCACAACTGAGCTTCTGATGCCTGTGTTGGCCATATCAAGGGTGGATAACCTGAGTGAAGCTATACATAAAGCAGTGGTGGCGGAAAACAGCTGTAAGCATACAGCCATGATGCATTCCCAGAACGTTACCAATTTAACGGAAGCGGCCAGGACACTTGATACGACTATATTTGTAAAAAATGCTCCGTCCTATGCCGGTTTGGGAATTGAGGGAGAAGGCTATACAACACTGACTATTGCAACTCCGACGGGAGAAGGGCTTACCTCGGCAAAAAGCTTTACAAGGCTCAGGCGGTGTACTCTTTCGGGATCTTTCAGGATTATTTAATTTGAGGAGTAAAAAATGTTTAAGTCATATTTGGAGCGTATAAAGGATGCAGGTGTTGTAGGGGCAGGCGGTGCCGGATTTCCTACACACGCCAAGCTTGCAAATAAAGCAGATGTGGTTATTGCAAACGGAGCAGAATGTGAGCCACTCTTAAGGGTTGACCAGCAGGTTATGGAGTATTATGCAGACCAGATTATTGAAGGCTTGCGCATCGCCATGAAAATATCTAATGCCCAAAATGGCGTTATTTGTTTGAAAGAGAAATATCATAAGGCAATTGAAAAGCTAAAGGATGCAATAGCCGGAAGCAATAACAGGAATATATCCCTGCACCTTGTTGGCAACTATTACCCGGCAGGAGACGAACAGCAGCTTATTTACGAGGTCACCGGGAAAGTTGTCCCTTTGGGCGGACTTCCGCTTGATGTCGGGGCTATTGTATGCAATGTCAGTACGCTGCTTAATGTAGCCAATGCTGCAAAGGGCATACCGGTAACAACAAAGTTTGTTACTGTTACAGGGGAGGTTCAACATCCGGTTACACTCAACGTTCCTGTCGGAACACCTGTTAAGAGGCTGATAGAAATCGCAGGAGGCATGAAGGATGAGTCAGAGTATTCTGTTGTCCTGGGCGGTCCTGCAATGGGTAAGGTTGAAACTGACTTAATGACACCCGTTACCAAAACCCTTGGAGGTATTATTGTCCTCCCAAACAGCCACCGCGTCATTAAAAAGAAGATATCTACGTTTGAGAAGGACTATAAGCTTGCAAAGTCAGTATGCTGCCAGTGCAATTACTGTACGCAGCTTTGCCCCAGGAACGCATTGGGACTTGGTGTGGAACCCCACAAGGTGATGAGGGCTGTAGGATATGGCGAACCTGCTGCACTTGGAAATGTCAATAATGTATTCGGCTGCTGTGATTGCGGTTTATGCACCTATTATGCCTGCAGCATGGATCTGACACCGGGGAAGATGGTCACAGCAATAAAGACAGGACTAATGAAGAAAGGGATCAAGCCGGATAAAAAGGTTCCTTTTGAAGTCAGCGATTCAAGAGCTTACAAACTGGTACCCGTCAAAAGATTTTTGGAAAGGCTGGGGCTGGGAAAATACGATTTGCCGGCACCCATTTGCATAGAACCTATAGAGATAAAAAAAGTAAGGATAGCACTAAAACAGCATGTCGGAATAGCAGCCACGCCGAAAGTGAAGTGCGGTGACTTTGTGAGGTGCGGTGACTTGATCGGTTCCATAGATGAAGGTAAACTCGGGGCAAATGTTCATGCCAGCATTAATGGCAAAATTACGCAACTATCAGAGCAATATATTGAAATAAACGGACAAAGCGAGGTGTAATGAATACGATGGAGTCGCTGGGAATGTTGGAAACAAACAGTATTGCTGTAGGCATTGAAGCCGGAGATGCGATGCTTAAGACAGCGGATGTCAGGCTCATTGCGGCACAGTCTGTCTGTCCCGGAAAATACGTCATCCTGGTGCAGGGAAGTGTAGCTGCTATAAAAAGTTCTGTGGAAGCAGGAATAACCGCAGCAGGGGAATCCCTGGTGGACACATTGGTTATTCCGAGTCTTCATCCACAGGTATTTTATGCATTAAACGGGACCCTGGACATAGAAAAACGGGATGCCATAGGGGTAATTGAGACTTTTTCACTGGCCACTTCTATATATGCCGCAGATACATCTGTTAAAACTTCGACGGTTGATTTGATTGAAATCCGTTTGGGAAGAGGATTAGGAGGAAAGGCGTATGTTGTGCTGACCGGAGATGTTAGTGCGGTAAAAGCTGCAATTGAAGCTGTCAGAGAAAACTACGGGAAGGAAGGTATGATAGCCAAGACGACAGTGATACCTTCACCGCACCCGGATATAATGAAAGCATTATTATAAAAACAACTGAAAGGAGATTAAAAAATGGGAAAAGAAGCATTGGGAATGGTAGAAACAAGAGGATTAATAGGTGCTATAGAGGCCGCTGACGCAATGGTAAAGGCCGCAAATGTGAAGCTGATAGGTATGCAGAAAATAGGTGCCGGATTGGTTACTGTTATGGTAATGGGTGATGTAGGCGCGGTAAAAGCTGCAACGGAAGCAGGCGCAGCAGCGGCTAAAAGAGTGGGAGACGTTATTTCTGTACACGTAATACCAAGGCCTCACGAAGATGTTGAGGTTATATTGCCAAAAATAAAGTGCCTGAATGGTGAATCAAAATAAGTATAAATGAGAGGAGAATATCAATTATGGAAAAAGAAGCATTGGGAATGGTAGAAACAAGAGGTCTTGTCGGAGCTATTGAGGCAGCGGATGCTATGGTTAAAGCTGCAAATGTAAAGCTTGTTGGCAAGGAACAGATCGGCAGCGGGCTGGTAACGGTTATGGTAAGGGGAGACGTAGGTGCGGTAAAGGCTGCAACGGAAGCAGGCGCAGCAGCAGCTAAACTGGTTGGAGAGCTTGTTTCGGTACATGTTATTCCAAGACCGCATAGTGATGTGGAATTCATACTTCCAAACAATGATGTTTCAAATTAATAGGGAGCAAAGCTTATAAAATAGTGCCTCGTAAAGTATATTACTTCTGGCGTGGGCGAGGCACTAACCAGATGAAGTGCATTTTTAACACTTTAATACAAGAATTCAGTTGTGTTAAAAAGTACTGGATTTATGAAACATAATATGAAGATTTGAGAAGGTGAAGAAATTGGAAATTGAAAAACTAATAGAGAAAATAGCAGAAGAAGTATACCGGAAGGTTGCGGCAGAAATGGGAAATACACCTGTCGGATTTGCATCCGGTGCATTCGCTCCAGCAAGCAGCGGTAATACCAGCGGTTCAAAGAATCTTGCGGCTTTCGTTGACCATACATTGTTAAAGCCGGATGCAACTTCGGAACAGATTAAAAAACTGTGCATGGAAGCGAGAGAATATAGATTTGCATCAGTTTGTGTCAATACGTGCTATGTGCCCCTTGCTGCACAAATTCTGGCAGGCAGCGGGGTAAAGACCTGCTGTGTAGTAGGATTCCCCTTGGGAGCAATGACTACTAGGGCAAAGGTTGAAGAAGCAAAGGAAGCCATTTTAGATGGCGCCACAGAAATAGATATGGTCATCAATGTCGGTGCAGCTAAATCAGGGGATTGGGATTATGTCAAGAAAGATATTGCTGCATTGGTTGAAGCCGTAAGGGGAAAAGCACTGCTGAAAGTAATTATAGAAACCTGCCTCCTAACAGATGAAGAAAAGGTTAAGGTCTGTGCACTTGCAAAAATGGCGGGCGCAGATTTCGTCAAGACCTCCACAGGCTTCAGCACCGGAGGCGCCACCGTAGAAGATATCAAGCTGATGCGGCAGGTTGTCGGGCCTGATATGGGAGTTAAAGCTTCCGGCGGGGTAAGGGATTATAAGACGGCAATGGAAATGATTAATGCAGGTGCGACAAGGATTGGTACAAGTTCGGGAATTACGATAGTGAAAAATGAGACAAAACCGGGTACACATACAGGCGTTTGCATAAATTGCGGACTCTGCAGCCAAAACTGTCCTACCGGGAATGTGAATATCATAAAGAATAATTACTAAGAGGTTTGGGAAATAGGGAGGCTTTAGCATGTATGCTGCAAGAATAATTGGTACGGTGGTTTGCACTCAAAAGGATGAAAAAATGAGCGGTATGAAAATGCAGGTCGTCCAGCCTGTCAGCCTCCTCACACTTCAGGATGAAGGTAAGCCTGCTGTGGCAATTGATGCTGTTGGCGCAGGTATATCTGAGATTGTTCTGGTAGTCGGCGGAAGCTCTGCAAGACAGACTGGAATAACGGCCAATAAACCGGTTGATGCAACAATAATGGCTATCGTTGATATGATAGATATTGAAGGTAAAAAAGTTTTTTGCAAGTATAGTGAGGGAGAAAACGAAAAATGAAAATAGCTATAGGTAGCGATCATGGCGGTTATGCGTTAAAGGAAGTTTTAAAAAAGTACCTGAAGGATGAACTGCAGCATGAGTACTTGGATCTGGGCACCTTTAGCGAGGAAAGATGCGATTATACGGATTTTGCATTATTGGTGGCTGAGGCTGTCTGCAACAAACGTTGTGATTTTGGAATTATCATCGATGCTGCAGGTATAGGCTCTTCCATTATGGCAAACAAGGTTCCCGGTGTAAGAGCAGCAGTGGCAAATGAGATATATACCGCAAGAAACAGCAGGGGGCATAATGATGCAAATGTTCTCTGCCTTGGAAGTTTTATTATTGGCGAGGGTGTTGCAAAAGAGATTGTAAAGGTCTGGCTTTCAACAAAATTCGAAGGTGAGCGCAATATTAAGAGAGTGAACAAGATTATTGAGTTTGAGAGAAGACTAAACGAGTTTCGGGGGAAGTAAAATGCAAATTGCAAGGATAATAGGTTCGGTTGTGGCAACCCGTAAAGATGAGCTTCTTAACGGAGTAAAGCTGTTAGTGATTCAGCCTGTGGATTCATCAGGAAAGAACGACGGAGCGCCGCTGGTTGCAGCAGACACTGTCGGTGCAGGCTTTGGAGAATTGGTATTCTTCGCAAAAAGCAAGGAGGGAGCCTTTGCCCTTCCGAATCCAAATGCTTGTGCTGATGCGGGAATAACAGGAATCATAGATCAGGTTTACAGAATTTAATTTGTATCATTGCAGTTTTGGGAGGTAACAAAGTGATTTTAGCCAGAGTTGTGGGAAATGTGGTTGCAACACACAAAAATTCAAATTACACAGGGAAAAAGCTCCTGCTGATTCAATCGATTGATCTTATGGGAATGCCATATGGTCCTGAGATTCTGGCTATCGATGGGGTCGGTGCAGGTATTGGAGATATTGTAATTGCAATAGCAGAAGGCGGTTCAGCCAGGCAGGTGACAAGGGCGGAAAACCCGCTGGCACCGATTGATGTTTGCATTGCAGGTATAGTAGATACGGTAGACACAAAAGCCGGTACCTTAAGAAACTGATATCATAAAAATTATGTGTTTGTCAGAGGTAGAATATTGATGTTTTTAGAAAGCATTATAAAAAGATCAAAAGAAAATATTAAAACAATTGTTTTGCCTGAGAGCGAAGATATCAGGGTTTTAGAAGCTGCCGATATGATTCTGAAACAAGCCGTTGCAGATATTATTCTTATCGGAAACGAACCGGATATCAGAAAAAAAGCTCAAGGACTTGATATTGCTAAAGCAAGAATTATTGACCCTTTATGCTATGATAAATTTGAGGATTATGTAAAAACTTTCTGTGAGATCCGTGCATCAAAAGGAATCACTCCAGAAGATGCCCGAAAGACCATGACGGATCCACTGTATTTTGGTACAATGCTGGTTAAAATGGGACAGGCCGACGGAATGGTTGCGGGAGCAATCAACTCAACTTCGAATACTTTAAGGCCGGCGCTTCAAATATTAAAAACCGCTCCGGGGACAAAGCTGGTTTCTTCGTTTTTTGTGATGGCCGTTCCGGATTGTCAGTATGGGTATAAGGGCACTTTTGTATATGCCGACTCAGGACTTGTTGAAAATCCGACAGCGGAGGAACTGGCAGAAATTGCAGTGGCTTCTGCAAAATCCTTTGAAGCGTTGGTAGAGCAGGAGCCTATCGTTGCGATGCTTTCCTATTCATCCTACGGAAGTGCCAAGAGTGAACTTGTCGATAAAGTAAAAAAAGCGACTCAAATCGCAAACAAAATGACCCCGAACCTGAAACTTGACGGAGAATTGCAGGGCGATGCGGCGATGGTGCCGTCAGTAGCCAGGTCAAAGGCTCCGGGAAGTAATGTAGCCGGCAAAGCTAATGTATTGGTATTTCCAGATCTGAACAGCGGGAATATCGCATATAAGCTTACACAAAGGCTCGCAAAGGCGGATGCTTACGGGCCAATCACCCAGGGATTGTCGAAACCTGTAAATGATCTGTCAAGAGGCTGCACCGCAGAGGATATCCTTGGCGTTGTGGCTATAACATGTGTACAGGCCCAGTTTTAATGAATATTTTGCAGTACATGCGTAAAGGACTATTTGAAACGAATAAGTCCTTTTATTTGTTTATTCGCAAAAATAAATTGCTTAAATCCCCCTCATATAGTAAAATTATCATAAATAGCACATTATGAAGCCTTTCTATAGAAATATTTGTAATATTTTTCACATATTAAGTATATACCTTTCACAGATATAGGTTGCACTAAAGAATCTTTCCAGGGGGTACTGTAGTGATTACTTACGAAATCAACGATGCCCTTTATATAAATTTAACTAACAGGTGTGCAAATAACTGCTGTTTTTGCGTCAGGAATCATCCAGAGGGTTCAGGTTTTGATCTTTGGCTTCACAAGGAGCCTAGTATTGAGGAAATCATAGGGGATATAAAAAACCCTGAAAAATATAGTGAAGTAGTATTTTGCGGTTTTGGAGAACCGCTTGAAAGACTTAGAGAAGTGATTGAGATTTGCAGGTATCTTAGGGAAAAGGGTGTCAGAATAAGGATTAATACAAATGGACAGGCAAATCTTATATGGAAGAGGAATATTGTGCCGGAGCTTAGCGGGCTTGTGGATTCAGTATCTATAAGTTTGAATGCAAAAAATGCAGAAGATTATGTGGAACTTTGCAGGCCGGATAATGGCGGGACGGCTTATGAGGCAGTTTTGGATTTTGCAAAAGAGTGCATAAAATATATACCCGAGGTTTGGCTTACTGTTGTTGATGTTATTTCTGCCCATGATATAGAAATTTGTAGAAAAATAGCTCAAAACATAGGTGCAAGCTTCAGAGTGAGGCACTATTGCTGATGCAACTGCGTATATATTTAATATAGGTTGCACTAAAGAAATTTCAAGGAAGAATTGTGCAACCTATGAAATGAAGGAATATGATTTTGCAATATTAGAATGGAAATGTAATATGTTTATTGCAAAACATATAGAACATTATTAATGATTTTTATTATGCTCTAAAGCTTGTCTATAAATTAAGAATAAAATTCTTTATATATGGCAAAGATATAAATGTGAAGTTAATATTCCCCAATATGTCAAAGGTTTGGTCAATCGGCATATATTCTATTAAAACCAAAAATTTGACAAGAAGAGTGAATAACGCTAAAATAGAACTGTTTCTGTTTTTGAGTTTGCTGGAATATTGTTCCAAGAATCCGGGCAGAATAGGTTGACAAAGCTGAATACATGACGAAAATTAGTTTTATGTGTTTGGTAAGAGTAAAAAAAGGAGGTTGAACGATGAAAATAAGCTTAAAGAATTTCAAAAGTTTATTTTCGATCAAGCTTATTGCTGTCGCTGCAGTATGTTTGATACTCGCTACATCTTATGGCTACAGTGCGATGAAGAAGGATATTACCATTGAAGATATTGACGGAGTAAAAGTTGTAAGTACCTTTAAGAATACTGTTTCCGATGTACTGGAGGAAAATAGTATAGTACTAAAACCCCAAGACAAGATAAGTATTGCTATGAAAGAAAAGCTAAAGGATGGAACGAGCATAAAAATATCCAGAGCCAGGGCGGTTACTATTAATTCGGATGGAAAGGACATAGCTCTTCTGACTACAGCGCTTGACGTAAAAAGTGTCCTAGGGGAGGCAGAGATCCAGCTTGGCGAAAAAGACAGGGTTGAACCTGCTTTGGATAATATGATCACAGGAAACACAAATATTAATGTAATAAGAGTCGAAGAAAAAGTTGTAAAACAGAAAATGAAAATGGATTTTGTCAATCAGGTAAATAAAAGCGACGAACTTGACAAGGGCTTGGTGAAGGTAATAAAAAAAGGAAGCGCCGGGCTTAAAGAATTGGCAATCAAGGTTATTTTTGAAAATGGTAAAGAAGTAAAAAGGGAAATTACCGGGGAAAAGGTACTTAAAGAACCTATAAACGGCATCATAGAGGAAGGAAGCAAAACTACCTTTGTATCTTCAAGAGGTCAGGTTACCAGATTTGCGAGGGCACTTAAAATGTCTGCAACAGCTTATGATGCAACTTTTGAGAGCTGCGGCAAGAAGCCTGGTGATTCCGGCTATGGCATAACCTATACGGGTTTAAGAGTAAGGCATGGCATAGCTGCGGTAGACCCCAAGGTAATTCCTCTGGGAACATATCTTTATGTGGAAGGGTATGGAGAAGCCATTGCAGCAGATATAGGAGGATCTATAAAGGGTAACAGAATTGACTTGTATCTTGAATCGCCGGAAGAAGTAGCGAGATATGGCAGGAGAACTGTCAAGGTATATGTACTTGATAAACCCAGATACAGATTCTAAAAAAATGCGGTGTGAGCCGCATTTTTTAATGGTGCAGGAAAGTAGAATGAGGTTTATATGTTAAAAGAAACAATTGTGGTGGAAGGCAAGAACGATGCTGCTGCTATAAGAAGGGCAGTAGAGGCGGATATAATAATAACAAGCGGCTTCGGCATAAATAAGGACATATTGGAGAGAATAAGGACCGCCCAAGAGAAGAATGGTGTTATTGTACTTACCGACCCTGACTTTATGGGAGAAAAGATACGAAAAATCATTTCTAATAGAGTAAAGGGGGTAAAGCACGCCTTCATACCCAGAGAAGAGGCCCGGGCAGAGGATGATATCGGAGTGGAAAATGCTGTTCCGGAAAGTATACGAAAAGCATTATCTATGGCAAAATGTGAGCTGGAAGAAGTCCGTGCGACCTTCACAAGAGCGGATTTGATATACTACGGTCTTACAGGCAGTGACAATGCGGCAAGCCTTAGAAATAGCCTGGGTTCCGCGCTGGGAATAGGCTATGCAAACTCAAAGCAGATAATAAACCGCCTGAACAAGTATGGAATAAGCAGGGATGAACTTGAAGCCGCATTGGAGAAAATAATGGGTGTTAAAGGATGATAGGTATGAAGGAAACAACGATTACAGCATCGACACGGGACATGATAAAAAAACATGACTTCAAGATAGCGAAAAAATTTGGACAAAACTTTCTGGTAGATGAGAGTATTTTAAAAACAATTATAGACTGCTCGGAGCTTTCAAAGGATGACTGCGTTCTTGAAATAGGTCCGGGAATGGGTGTCATGACACAGGTGCTTTGCGAGAAAGCGGGCAGGGTATTGGCTGTGGAAATAGACAGAGAGCTGATTCCTATACTTAAGGTTACATTGTTTGGCTATGAAAATGTTAAGTTAATTAATGAAGATATTCTTAAACTGGACTTGAAGGCAGTATTGGAGGAAAACTTCGGAAGCACTCCTGTAAAAATAGTGGCAAACCTGCCTTACTATATAACGACCCCAATAGTCATGAAGCTGCTTGAGGAAGGTGTAAATTTCAAAAGCATTACGGTAATGGTTCAAAAGGAAGTAGGGGAACGGCTTGGTGCTACTCCGGGAGGTAAGGATTATGGGGCTATTACTGTTGCGGTGCAGTATCGTTGTATACCGCATAAAATCATGGTAGTACCACCGGAATCATTTATACCTAAGCCTGAGGTTGAATCCATGGTAGTAAGGCTGGACGCAAGGTGCGAGCCTCCGGTAACACTAAAAGATGAAAAAATGTATTTCAGAGTAGTGAAAGCATCTTTCGGCCAGCGCAGAAAAACTCTTATAAATGCCCTGACCGCAGGAAACTTGGGTAAATCCAAAGAAGAGCTTAGAGCAATACTAAGAAAAAGCAACATTGACGAAGTGAGGAGAGGAGAGACTTTGTCGCTTGAGGAATTTGCGAGAATCAGCAATGAACTTTCCAGATAAAAAAATTAGTTCACATTTGCCCCCTTCATACATATATTAATAATGACTATGTATAGAAGGGGGTTATTTTGTGGCATCAAATAATGAGTATAAAAGATACTTTATAATACTTCAGGAAGATGACAAAGGATATGAAATGTCGCCTGGAAAGTTACCGACTGGTTATGTAAAAATCGAAGTAAAGAATGGTAGGGTAAAACTCAATGCATTTATTCAGAATGTAAAGCTTGAAGACATGATTGAGTATAGGCTGATTCTAGTGGCATCCAATAAAAAGCTGGCAGTAGATATAGGTAAAATCATTATCGACGGCAGCGGAAGAGGAGAGCTTTCCTACGAACTTGAATCGGACAATGTTATAAAAAGTGGTTTGAATATTGGAGATTTTACTGTAGCAGCCGTGACCAGCGGAGCATCTGTGCCGCTTTCAGGCTACACAGGAAGAGATAAGCTGGAATGGAAGGGCAAGTATGATATAGTAAACAGGCAGAAGCCTCAAGAGGCACCCAGGATAGACAAAAAAATAAAGATTGAAGAGGTTCCGCCCGAAATACTGGAACCGGCAATTCCATCACAGCCAGTCATGGAGCCCAAGGAGCCGGTTGAGATGCCAACCAATGTTGAGGTTATGCCGAAGGCAGCACCAAATGTTGAGGCTGTGAAAAAGCCGGAACTTGTATCGCCTATTATGGAGCATATGCACGAAACCAAGGTGGAAAATGTAATGCCGAAATGCCCGCCAATAGCTCCTATGGAAGAACCCTGCGAAATAGAAAAAGAATATGAAGATATACATCAATACTACTATGACGACTATGATGATGAAGAGAATTATGTGGGCCACGAACATCATGAACACCCAGCATCTCATTACTATGGCGGCAACATGCACAGCAAAATGGAAAGGCTCTTTAGAAGACTGAGAAGGTATGAGCCTTTTGAGGAGGAGCGGGGCTATGACTGGTTCAGGGTTGGGGATGACATAAATATGATAAATAGTGTGTCGGTTCCGTACATGGGTTACATGATACCTATGGGATATCCTTTTATGTCTGAAGGCTGCAGTATGATGATAGGCAGGAAGGATTATATACTTGGCGTAAAATATGATGATGACAACGATGACGATGACAGAAGGCCGGTAAAACATCTGCTTTTTGGAGTTCCGGCAATATATAGTAAAAGGAACGAGCAGTATTACAAATCCAAAGGGTTTATGAACTTCAAGCATCATAAATCCAAAGATTATGGATATTTTATTATGTGCCTGAATATTAGGAGCGGTATGTTGTGTCATATGGACTAGTGCTTTTTAACAAAACTGATTTCCAGCATTCAGGTGTTAAAAATGCACTTCATCTTAGTTTGAAACAGCTCTTCACTTTAGAAAAATTTTCTATAAAAACTTTTTTGATTTTGTGTTAGAATTAGTATATCAGAAAATGAAAAACGGAAGAGGATGGATTTTGTGAAAGTTGATAATCTTTTAGACAGGAAGCTGATTAAGAATATAGATCTGAGTATAGTAATATCTACTTTACTGCTTATAATATATGGCTTTACTGCGATTTCCAGTGCTACTCATATTACAAGCGGGGGTTCTGTCGGCACTTTAAAGATACAAATAGTTGCCTTTATTTTAGGTATTATTGGCATATTGATAATCTTGCTCATAGATTATAAGAGCTTTGGGGACAATTATATGCTTATATACGGAACAAATATTTTTCTTTTGGTGCTGGTTCTTATTATCGGTTTCTCCTCCAAGGGAACAAAAGGCTGGATTGATCTTGGACCGGTTGATATGCAGCCTTCGGAAATTGTCAAGTTTGGATACATTCTGACCTTTGCTAAATACCTGGAAAAAAAGAAGGATAATTTGAACAGGGTGGTTGACGTGCTGCCTGCAATGCTGCATATGGGTGTTATTGTAGGCTTGATAATGCTGCAGCCGGATTTCGGAACGGCGCTGGTATTTATTTTTATATCAATATTTATGTTGTTTGCAGCAGGTATAAACTACAAGATGGTTGCAGGCGCATTTGGAACTTTTTTAATAAGTCTGCCGGTGGTATGGAAGTTTCTGAAGCCATACCAGAAGGACAGAATTCTTGTGTTTTTTAATCCGGAGTTGGACCCTATGGGTGCAGGCTACCATGTACTGCAATCCGAAACGGCTATCGGTTCAGGAAAGTTCCTGGGCAAAGGACTTTTCAAAGGCACTCAGAACAATCTTGGTTTCATACCTGAGAGACATACGGATTTTATTTTTTCGGTTATAGGTGAGGAGCTGGGTCTTATTGGAGCAGTTATTTTATTGATACTTTTTATGTGGCTGCTTTTAAGATGCATACACATTGCAAAGGTATCCAAGGATGATTATGGAATGCTTATATGTATAGGCATTATGGCGATGTTCCTTTTTCACATATTGGAGAACATAGGAATGACCATAGGGCTGATGCCGGTAACCGGTATACCTTTGCCTTTCATAAGCTATGGAGGCAGCTCGCTCTTGACAAACATGGCAGCAGTAGGTCTGGTGCTTAATGTGGGCATGAGACGGCAGGTAATAAGATTTTAAAGAAGTAAGATTATATGCATAAGAAGCTTCGGAACAAATTCCGAAGCTTCTTTTTGCATATAAATACATAATAAATGCATAAATAGAATTGCGAAATTGCATATGCACTTATTGTATATTGCTGTTATATAATCAAAACGACATACAGAATGCATAAAGATTAAAATATAATTATAAAATTACAAATAGTACTTGCATAAATATACAAACATTATTATAATTATTATCAATATACTATACTGGAGGTTATTAATATGGATTCAAATAAGAAAAAAGTTGTACTTGCATATTCAGGTGGGCTGGATACTTCGATAATTATTCCCTGGTTGAAAGAAAACTATGATCTGGATGTAATAGCATGCTGTGTTGATGTAGGCCAGGGGGATGAACTGGCTCCGGTAAAGCAGAAAGCATTGAACACAGGGGCTTCGAAGGTGTATGTAATAGATGCAAGAAAGGAATTTGCTGAAGATTATGTTATACCTACAATTAAGGCTGGAGCTATATATGAGGAAAAATATCTTCTCGGTACTGCAATGGCAAGACCGCTTATTGGAAAGAAGCTGGTAGAGGTTGCAGAAAAAGAAGGAGCAAAGTACATAGCTCATGGGTGTACCGGCAAGGGGAATGACCAAGTACGTTTTGAGCTGACAATAAAAGCGCTGAACCCGGATATAAAGGTTATTGCTCCATGGCGTGAGTGGAATATCAAATCCAGAGAGGAAGCCATAGACTATGCTGCGGCAAGAGGAATACCAGTACCTGTCTCCAAGGAACGTCCCTATAGCATGGATAGGAACCTGTGGCACCTGAGCCATGAAGGAGCAGATCTTGAAGATACCTGGAATCCGCATCCTACAGATATATATATGCTTACAACAGCACCGGAGAATGCGCCTGACAAACCGGAACTTGTTGAAATAGAGTTTGAAAAGGGAACTCCGATAAAACTGAACGGAGCAGTATTAGACCCTATGACAATGCTTGAGAAGCTCAACGAAATTGGAGGCAGAAATGGCATTGGCATTATGGATATGGTTGAAAACAGGCTTGTCGGAATGAAGTCCAGAGGTGTGTATGAAACTCCGGGAGGTACAATACTCTACGCCGCACACAAAGAACTGGAGTATATAACCCTTGATAAGCAGACAATGCGTTTTAAATATATGGTTTCCAATAGATATGCAGAACTTGTGTATGAAGGGCTGTGGTTTACACCGCTCAAAGAAGCTTTGGATGCATTTGTCGACAGCACTCAGAAGAATGTTACCGGTGTAGTCGTAATGAAGCTATATAAAGGGTCCTGTACAATTTCAGGGATGAATTCAAAATATTCCTTATACAACAAGGACTTTGCTACTTTTGGTGAAAATGTTGACAACACTTATAACCAGAAGGATGCTGAGGGATTTATCAACTTGTTTGGTCTGCCTGTTGAGGTAATGGCTCTTATGGAAAGAAAGCTTTCAAAGCAAGAGGGAAAAAAGGAGATAGTTTAAATGAAACTGTGGGGCGGAAGATTCAATAAAGACACTGCAAAAATGGCTGAGGACTTTAACGCCTCAATTTCAGTTGATTCAAGACTATATCAACAGGATATCGAGGGAAGTAAAGCGCATGCTCTTATGCTTGGAAAGTGCGGAATAATAAGCACAGAAGAAGCTGCTAAGATAATAAATGCCCTGGAGGAAATAAGGCTGAAGCTTGAGTCGGGCGGTGCTCTGCTTACGAATGACGCAGAAGATATTCACATGAACATAGAAACGCTTCTTATTGAAAAGATAGGAGATACAGGCAAAAAGCTTCATACAGCAAGGAGCAGGAATGATCAGGTGGCTCTTGATATAAGAATGTATCTCAAAAAAGAGACGCATGAGATGCTTGAGCTTTTCATAGAGCTTGAAAAATTGCTGCTTGATAAGGCAGAAGAAAACGTCAGCACTATAATGCCGGGCTATACTCACATGCAGAAAGCCCAGCCCGTCACAATAGGACATCATTTTATGGCCTACTTTGAAATGTTTAAGCGTGATATGGATAGATTTTCGGATTGCTTAAGGCGGATAGACGTAATGCCGCTAGGAAGCTGTGCTCTTGCAGGGACAACATACCCGATAGACAGGGAGCTGGTTGCGGATATTCTGAAGTTTTCAAATATTTCGCTTAACTCTATAGATGCCGTATCTGACAGGGATTTTGCAATTGAGTTTATTAGCTGCTGTACCTTTGGGATGATGCACCTCAGTCGTTTTTGCGAAGAGTTGGTCATATGGAGTACCGGGGAGTTTGGATATATTGAGATGGATGACAGCTATAGTACCGGCAGCAGCATTATGCCGCAGAAAAAGAATCCTGACATTGCAGAGCTTATAAGAGGAAAGACAGGCAGGGTATATGGAGATCTGATCTGTCTGCTGACGGTTATGAAAGGTTTGCCTTTATCATACAATAAGGATTTGCAGGAGGATAAGGAAGCAGTATTCGATGCAGGGGACACCTTAAAGTCCTGTATTTCAGTATTTATTCCAATGTTTGCTTCTATTAATGTAAACAAAGAAAAAATAATGAGTAATCTAAAAGGTGGATTTTTGAATGCTACCGACCTGGCAGATTATTTGGTGCAAAAAGGATTGCCTTTTAGGGATGCTCACGAAATAGCAGGAAGGATAGTGAGCTATTGCATTATTCAAAATAAAGAGCCTGAAGAGCTGAGTCTTGATGAATTTAAAGGCTTTGCTCGCTGTATTGAAGAGGACATATTTGAGTTTTTAAAGCTTGAAATATGTCTGGCGCGAAGAAATACCTTAGGAGGGCCTTCCGCAAAGCGCGTTAGTGAGGCTGTAATATGCGGCAGGGAGTTCATAAAGAGCTGCCTGAAAAATTCAGGGAAGAATATATAATTTCAAACTTACCTCTGGAAGGGGAGATATTTATGATTTGGGTTGGGTTTATAGGCGTAAAGGGGTATTTGGGAGAAACTCTCTCAAGACTGGTTGCAGGACACCCAGAAGCTCAGATTAGTACTGTAACCGACTTACAGGGGATTTATGATAAAGAGGCTTATATGTGTTTTGGCGATGAATCAAAGCAAGGATATCGGAGCATGGTAAATGCAGTTGAAAAATCAGACATCATATTTAGCGGGTTGTCCGGTGCCATAGCGGAGGATTTATCCTCAAAAGCACTTTTCTATGGGAAAAGAATGATTTATATAAATGATGAGAACTATATGGAAGACTGCTTGGAAGTCAGGTTTGGCAGTGTACTTCCGGGCTCAGTATATGGGCTCTCCGAGCTATACAAGGACAAGATGAGGGACGCAGCTATAGCGGCAAATCCCAGCAGCTATTGCGCTGGTGCTATATTGGGGCTGGCACCTCTTGCCGCTAATAATTTTGCTGATATGGATTCGGTATCTATTGAATCAAAATCAGGGATTGCAAGTCTTGGAAGAAATGATAAGCTCACGGAAACCGGCATGACCACTAATGGAGGTATAAAAATATACAAAGCAGAGTGTGTGGAATATGCAAAAGAAGTGAATGAACAAATGCTGACTCTGTTTGGAAAGGGAACTCCTGTTTTATATCAATCATATATAATTCCAGGAATTAAAGGTATTACTACAACAATAAAGATTAATCATAAAGAAGGCATCAATGTAAGTGATATTCTCAATATCTACAAGGATTTTTATAAGAACAATTCTTTTATTGAGGTTTGTGACAGTGGTCTGATGCCTGAAATAAGAAATGGTTTTAATAAATGCTTCTGTAAAGTAAAAGCCTCGAAAGATTCGGATTCCGGCAAAATAGCAGTGACTACTGTGATTTTTGATGCTGTAAGAGGAGTTGCCGGTCAGGCGATACAGACTATGAATCTAATGTTTGGCATTGATGGGAAGACTGGATTATAGCAACAAAAAAACAAGGTACACAAAAAATGAGCCTTGTTTTTTTGCTGCTAAGCTTTAATTATACTATAGCATTGTGAAAATAAAACCAGCTTTAGAACAATAGATATGGTTGTTCCAGCAACTGTCTGATTCTGCCCAGGAACTGAGCACCCATTGCCCCATCAAATACACGATGGTCGAAGGTTAAACATATATTCATAATGGGGCGGACAACTATTTCACCTTTAATGGCAACCGGTCTGTCAATTATACTGGCTGCGCCAAGTATAGCCGACTCAGGAGCATTAATAATGGAGGTAAAACGTGTAACGCCATACATACCCATGTTACTGACAGTAAAAGTTCCCCCTGTAATTTGGTCGTGTTCCAAGGAACCTTCGTGTGCTCTCCTGGTAAGTTCTTCAATTTCCTTTCTTAATGTGCGGATGGACTTATTCTGAGAGTCTTTTATAACAGGAACTAACAATCCGTTATCGATGGCAACTGCAAGTCCAATATTTGCTGACTCATGCTCATAAATAGCACTATTAATCAGACTGCTGTTGACCCTCTTGAATTCTATTAAAGCTAATGCACAGGCTTTTACAATAATCTCTGTATATGAAAATTTACAATCGGCAGCATCCATTAACTTGCTTCTCAGTGCTTTAGCCTCCGTCATATCCACTTCCATTTCTACAGAGACATGTGGAGATGTTTGCCAGTTCATACTCATCCGTTCAGAAATTACCTTACGAATGCCGGTTAAAGGTATACCACCATCTGCTATAGGAGTTGCTTTCTGTATAATGGCTTCTATATCCGCTTTCATAATGCGGGAGTTTTTATTGAGCTGTTCCAGCTCAGCGGGCAAAATCCCATGAGCTGCGGCTATTTTTGCCGCTAATGGAGATATTGATATCTTTTTATTTTCCTTCTGATAATATATTATATCTCTTTCAACAACCCGTCCATTCGGTCCACTTCCTGCTATAACGGAGATATCAACGCCTGTTTCCCTGGCCAGCCTTTTCACCGCAGGAGAAGCAAAGGGCTTCCCATCTTCTCTGGTTACTATATGTGGAGGTTCTATGGCTGCTTCAGGTTTGTTCGTTTTGTTTTCAACAGGCTCTGCCTTTTCGCCTGGCTCGCCTATAACCGCCAAAAGAGCATTAATAGCAGCGCTCTGACCTTCTGGAACCGCTATTTGAATAACAACACCATCAACCGGAGAATCCAATTCCTTTGTAATTTTATCTGTTTCTATTTCTACTAAAGCTTCTCCGCCTTTCACAGTTTCACCAACAGATTTGAACCACTTGGCGACGTTCCCTTCTTCCATAGTCATACCTAATTTAGGCATAGAAATATTCGTTGCCATTATTTATCCTCCTTGTATAATCAGCTTATCGCAGTACTTCTTTAATACCATTTACTATATCCTGTGCATTCGGGAATGCGTATTTTTCTATAGCTGGGCTGTACGGAATAACGACATTGAGGCCGGCAACCCTTTTAACAGGAGCATCAAGATACTCAAATGCACCATCAATAATCTGAGCTGCAATTTCTGCTGCATAGCCGCCGCGTTGAACAGCTTCCTGTGCAATAACCACATGATGTGTCTTTTTTACGGAATTTATAATTGTTTCAATGTCAAGAGGCACAAGGGTTCTTAAATCTACAACTTCAACATCCACACCTTCTTCTGCCAATTCGGAAGCCGCCTGAAGGGCAAATAGTACCTGCCTTGACCAGGCTATAACGGTTGCATCCTTTCCGGAGCGCTTAATATCTGCTTTGCCCAGAGGAATAAGGTATTCTTCTTCCGGAACTTCCCCTTTTGTTGCATAAATAAGTTTGTGCTCAATGCTCATAACAGGGTCATCGTCCCGTATGGCAGATTTCATTAAACCTTTAGCATCATATGGAGTAGCAGGTGCAATAACCTTTAAACCGGGTACATGTGCCGCCCATGCCTCCAAACTCTGGGAATGCTGTGCGGCGTTACCTCTGCCGGCTCCACCGGGTGCGCGAATAACCATAGGCACTTTAAACTGTCCTCCGGACATGTAACGAATTTTTGCTGCTTGATTGGCGATTCCATCCAAGCAAAGTGCTGTAAAGTCGATATACATTATTTCAACAATAGGTCGCAGACCACGTACAGCAGCTCCCACAGCCATTGTTGTAAAGCCATTTTCGGAAATTGGAGTGTCTATTACCCGATCAGGGCCAAACTCTTCAAGAAATCCTTTTGTAAGGCCGAAAACACTGCCCATAACCCCCATATCTTCACCCATGATGAAGACACTACCGTCGCGTTTCATTTCTTCATGAAAAGCTTCTCTCATTGCTTGCCCATATGTCATTATCCGGCTCATCTGGCAACACTCCTCTCGTTATCCATCGAGTATACATTACTTCTTATTTCCTCAGGCTCAGGATATGGTGATTGCATAGCAAACTCGGCAGCTTCTTCTATCTCTGCCTTAACTTCTGCAGCTATTTTATCCAATTCCTCCTCGGTAGTCAGACCTGACTCAAGAAGTTCTTTTCTTAATTTTTAAATAGGGTCTTTTTTCAACCAGCTTTCGATTTCTTCTTTGGGTTTATAGATTTGTGGATCACCTTCAAAATGTCCATGCTGACGGTATGTTTTTGCTTCTATCAAAGAAGGTCCTTCACCCATACGTGCCCGGTCGATTGCCTTCTTTGCTGCTTCATAAACTTCAAAGATATCGTTTCCGTCAACTACAACTCCGGGAATATCATATGCCTTTGCACGTACTGCCAAATCCTCTACATTACATACTCTGTCGATGCAAACTGATACTCCATATTTGTTGTTTTCGATAACATATACCACAGGTAATTTCCAGGCCGATGCCATGTTTAATCCTTCATGGAAGGATCCGGTGTTATTAGCAGCATCACCAGTGAATACGAGTGTCACTTCGCTTTTTTTCATAATCTTTGATGCCAGGGCAGAGCCTGCACCTAAAGGAACTGTAGCACCCACCAGACCGCTGGAGCCGATTATCCTATGACTTGCATCGGCTAAATGCATATCTCCGCCTTTACCTTTACAGCAGCCGGTGACTTTACCAAATATTTCAGCCATAAGCAGTTTTGGATCTGCACCTTTAAACAGACTATGCCCATGTCCTCGATGACTTGGAAAAAGAAAGTCATTGGTTTCCAGTGCAGCACATGCTCCTATTGTTGCTTCTTGTCCAATACCCAGATGTATATTGCCTGAAATCATCCCTTTGGAAAATAACTCAGATATTTTTTCTTCGAACTCCCTGGATCTTTTCATTGCATGATATAATTGCAGCGAAAATTCCTTACCGTATTTTTTTACACTCATAGACGTATTCCTCCTTCTTTTTGTACTATAATTACTACTATCTGTTTGGATAATATTAATATTTTTTCATCACAAAGCATATTTATACCAAATACTAATCTGATTATATAACTATAAAAGTATCAGCTCAACTATTTGTAGAAAGTTTGCCCGGCATCCATGCCTTGCATACGGTTGTTTCTATGACGCTGAATAGTGGAACTTGAGGCCTGTTTTTAACGTCTAAAAAACAGGAGGGTATTGCAGGTCTGGAAAATTCGTGAGGGATGAGGATAACATTTACTGAATTAAGACAAATTGTAATATTACATATCGGTTACTTTGCTGAAAGTGCAAGCACACTTTGGTAAAATAGACATATACAGCATGGAAAAGGTTTAGTAATTACGGAAAAGAGAAAGGAGCATGGTGTGATAATAGCAATATAGATACAAAAATCTATATTAATAGGTTTCAATAAAATTCGTGAGTGAGGAGTAAGTATGAAGAAAATTAATTTTAAAAACAAGTTTTTTACAAACGTTCTGACTTTACTTATCATAGCTTCTATGATATTCCAGGGAACGGTTTATGCACAAGAGGCGGCCAAGCTGATTGAAAATGGGCAGCACATAGGCCCTGGTACATATTACAGAAACATGAATTATCTGACGCTTGACGGCAGCTTTATGGTCAATATGGTAGAGTGCCGGTTTGATGAAGAATATCTCAAGGTAGAGGCTGCTGACGGGGGAAGCAGTATAGTCAACAAGCCTGTATCATATCAGGCTTTGCATAAAACAAATGAGGATAGAAGAGTCATAAGTGCTGTTAATGGCGATTTCTTTGACATGACAACAGTTAAGGGACTTACTTACGGCACCAGTATAATAGATGGTGAAGTAAAGACAGCGGTAAAGACTTCAACAGTGCTGGGAATTACTGATAGCGGAGATTGCTTCATTGATACCCTGAATATGGAAGGCGCTGTTGTATATAAAGATAGAAAGGTTCCGATTGATGCAGTGAACAGGTTAAGATGGGTGGATCAGACTATGATTTACACTCCAGCCTTTGGGAAAACGACACTGAACACAGTTGCCGGAATTGATATTATAGTAAAAGGTGTTGAACTGCCTTTGAAAGCCAATAAGGTTTATTCCGGAGTAATAGATGCAATAGCTCCAAGCAGCAAAAACACTGAAATACCTGTGGACGGAGCGGTTATTTCCTTACAGGGTAAAACCATTGAACAGTTTGTAGGAGCGACAATAGGAGATACAATAGATTTTTATATTAATTTTGACAGGCAGGATTTGAAATATGCAGTATCGGGTGCTCCCAGGCTTATTAAGGATGGACAGCCGTCAGAGGAGTTAGCGGACAGGAAGGATGCAAAGGAAAGAAATCCAAGAACGGCAGTAGGCATAAAGGACAATAAGCTCTATATGGTTACAGTGGATGGAAGGCAGCCGGGATACAGCGATGGTATGAGCCTGTATGAAATGACGGAATTCCTTTTAGGTCAGGGGGTAAAGGATGCGATTAACCTTGATGGCGGAGGATCAACTGCCATGGTTGTAAGAAAGCAGGGAGATGCTGCAGCAAAGCTGGTAAATAGTCCTTCTGACGGAAGGGAAAGGTATGTAGGCAATTCAATACAGCTTGTATCTGAAGCCGCCTTATCTGAACCGTCTATGTTAAGGTTTAAAGATACTGGTGTTAAGGTATTTAAGAATAGCACCTTTAAACCAAGCTTCTACGTCATGGATAAGTATTACAACCTGTTGACTCCGGATCTCGGTACTATAAAGTATGGTACTGATACAAAGACTGCAAAGATTGCGGGGGATGGCACTTATACCTCCGGCAGCAAGGCGGGCAAAAGCTATGTAGATGTGTACTGCAAAGATGCAAAGGGCAGAATGCCTGTTGAGATAGTGGACAAGGTAAGCTCTCTTGCAGTAACAAATGAATTTGTGCATCTTGATCCGGGAGAAAAGGTACAGATGCAGGTCAGGGCTTTTGATGAAAACGGTACTGAAATAATAACAAGCCCATCTGCTGTTAAGTGGACTGTTACCGGTGGAATAGGAGCAGTGGATGCAAAAGGTATGTATACAGCAGGTAAGAAGAACGGATCGGGGAAAATAGTTGCTTCGATTGGGGACACCACGGCTGAAGTGGCGGTAAAAACAGGCAAGACCCCTGTAATTGTAGCTGACTTTGGTACTCTTAACAATGTAGCGGCAAAATTCATAAGAAGCACAGCAGCAGTAAGACATAATGAGAAGGATGAACCGGTGAAATCCGGTAAGATTTCTTTGAGACTTGACTATAACTTTGAAAACACTGCAGGTACGTCAGCCGCCTATGTAACCTTTAAGGAACCGGTGAAAATAATTGGAAAGCCTATAGAACTTGGGGCTTGGGTATATGGTGACGGAAGCAGTCACTGGCTTAGAGGTACATATATAAATTCCGCAGGGGAGAAAAAAGTTTTTGACTTCACCGAGGCAGGAGGTCTTGACTGGCAGGGCTGGAAGTATATATATGCTGATATCCCGAAGAATGAGAAGTACCCTATAAGCCTTGAACAGTTGTACCTGGCTGAGACAGAGCAGGATAGAAAGAATGCAGGCAGCATATATTTTGATGATGTAATGGCAGTTTATAAGCTTGATAAAGATTACTATGACCCTGAGATTGTATCAAGGCTGCCGGAAAGCACTGAAGATATTTCAGGGCAACCGCAGGAGATAGGGGTGATTGCAACTGACAGGGGAACAGGTATCGATCCCGAGTCTATAAAGATGTATATTAATGATACTGCTGTAAAAGCTGAATTTGAGCCTGAAACAGGGAAGATAAGCTATATTCCTGCTGAAGCACTCCCAACCGGTGAATACAAGGTGAGAATCACATTGAAGGATAAAGCAGGCCATCAGTTGAATCCGGAATACAGCTACACCTTTAAAGTGAAGTAGGATGTAAGAAATATAAGATATAAGAGTAATGCATATCAGTGAGCATCATAAGTGCTCGCTGATATGCATTACTCTTATATGTCTTATAATACTGTTTATCTTTTTACTGCCTCTAATCTATTAATCTTTACCCCCTTTTTTATAAACTTTTCTTCATATTCCGTAGTTATATTTTCCGGATAATTTCCGCTGTGCAGATCATAGGTCAAATCTGCAATTTCATAGCCGGACTTCTTGAATTCATTTACAGAGAAATCAAAAAGCTCCCTGCTGTCAGTTTTGAATTCTATTTTGCCTCCGGCTTTCAGAAAGATTCTGTACTTCTCAAGGAAAAGCCTGTGGGTGAGCCTTCTCTTGGAGTGCCTTACCTTCGGCCATGGATCGCAGAAGTTTATGTAGAAGGCATCTACCTCGGAAGCTTCGAAAGCATCTTCAAGATTCAAAATATTATAAGGTATCAGCAGCACATTTTCAAGCTTGTAGAGAAGTACTTTCTCCAAGGCTGAGAGAACTATTTCATGCCTTAGGTCTATCCCAATGAAACTAATATCCTTATTAAGCAATCCTTTTGTTGATATGAATTTTCCCCTGCCCATACCCAGTTCTACATGTATTGGCGCATTGGGTTCATTGCTGCTTTTTCCGATGAAAAATTCATTCCATCTTCCTTTAAATTCCCTTGGCTGGAATACAACTATTTCGCTGTACTGCTGTATTATCCCAAGTGCATTGGGATTATTTCTTATTCGCAATTATCATTTTCACCTGCCTGCTTATATTATACTCTTCTTATTTCTATTACAATTATTATTCATGATTAGGGTATTGTCAACGGAGTATAAATATAAACATAGAATATTACAACTGACATACTTACTCAGCATAAAGTAAAAAAGCGGCGTGAGCCGCTTTTTCTTATCTTACTTTCCTATGAATAATTGAGTATAGATGTAGCTTCCATTGCCTTTGGGTGCTATACCGACTCCCAGATCGGTGAAGTTGGGGTTTAATATATTCTTTTTGTGCCCCTCTGAGTTCATCCAAGCCTTGAAGGCAGCACCTTCAGATTGGTTCATTGCTATATTTTCTCCGGCATACATGTAGCTTACATTATTGGCTTTCAGCATGTCAAAAGGAGAACCGTAAGTTGGGGACTGATGGCTGAAATAATTGTTAGTAACCATGTCTTGTGATTTCATTCTTGCTAATTTTGTACAATCTCCGTTAGAACTCAGTGGCTTAGCACCATTTTTTGCTCTTTCTGCATTAACTAGCTGTAGTATTCTTGCTTCAGCAGAGCTCATGGTGCCTGTTCCGGTTGCTGTAGTACCTGCTCCGGTTGTACCTGCTCCTACTCCTCCGCCTGTGGTTGTACCTGGCTTAGGGGCAGGAGTGACAGTTCCGGCACCATAGGGCTTTGTATTTGTTGATGGTATGCACCCGATTTTACCGCTGTCAGGCAGTTTTATAACATACCAGCCGTCCAGCTTTCCAAGTGCCCTAATCTTTTGCCCCGATTTTACCGTTCCAACGGATGGGTAGCTTGTTCCCGCACCTGTTCTTACATTTTGGTTATTACCATCAACTGTAATATAGCTGAAGTCTACTACCTCATATGTGGCTGATATCCTATTGCCGTCGGTATTACCTCCCGCTTTTCCGACTACGTTGTTTGGAATGGCTGGAGTATTTGGAGCAACCTGATTATTAGGGTCAGTCTGAATGTACCTTCTTGCAGAGTCATAGGTACAACCGCTAAGTACAGATATAAGCAAAACGACTATGGCAGCTGCCGATAAAAGAGCTTTGTATTTTTTCATAACTATCTCCTTTCCATAGATGAATTTGAAATTGGATATTTTGTCGTCTGAATATATTTTGGCAATAAAGACAATAAAATATTGATATCAATTCTGCCAATTTTTTCAGAAGCATGAAAAAGGAAGGAAGAAAAGAAATTATGTAGAATAATTATACAAGAAACAGTAATAAAATACGGAGTTGAGTAGGGGGCGAAAATTGTGAGCATTTTTTTACAAGCTTTATTTATATTTGCTGCAAGAATAACTGACGTATCTATAGGTACTACAAGAACTATTCTTTTGGTTAAGGGACATAGAAGAATTGCATCGGTGATGGGTTTTTTCGAAGTAATGATTTATCTTATTGTGCTGGGAAAGGTAGTGGGAAACGTTAATAAGCCAGCGCTTATATTGGCATATTGTCTAGGTTATGCTACAGGTAATATAATAGGAAGCAAGATAGAAGAGAGGCTGTCTATAGGACGTTTGGTAGCCCAGGTAATAGTAAAGGAAATGTTGGAGGAGCTTATTCAGACACTAAGGGCTTCAGGCTTTGGAGTTACAATTTTTGAGGGTGAAGGCAAAGAAGGGAAAAGTTACATGCTGAACATTATATTGGAAAGGAAGCAAGTAAAAAAACTTTATGAAATAATTGATGGGTGTGGATGCGGAGCTTTTATCACTACAATGGATGTAAGGTCGTCCTTTGGAGGCTATTTCCAGCCTAAGAAGCTGTAGTATCTTTTTTCGACCACTGCAGCTCTGAAATAAGCATTGCCACTACTATACACAAGCCGCCAATGATACCTTTGATTCCAATCATTTCTCCTAGTACCAGGAAGGAGGTAGCTGCTCCAAAGACCGGTTCCATTGTAAAAATAAGGGCAATGTGTGATGCGGGAGTAGACTTCTGTGCAGTAGTCTGTACCCAGAAGGCAAAGGCTGTGCAGAGTATGGCTGAGAACATCAAAGACCAGAAGCTGGGCAGAGATATTCCGGTAGGGAAGGGTTCAAGGAAAATGGCAAAGATCATTCCAAAAACTGATACGAAGAAAAGTTGAACGATAGCTAGCAATGTCGCATCATGATTCTTTACATATGTTCCGGTGAATAGAAGCTGCCAGGCATAACATATAGTACATAATATGGTCAGAATATCTCCGATGTTAAAGTCAAAATCACCGCCGGTATATGACAGCAGAAATAATCCCAGAGTAGCTGTAAGTACGCTTATTACCGTTTTGGGTTCAAGCGTTGTTTTAAGATAAAATACTGAGAGCAGAGGCACAATTAAAACAGCAAGGCCTGAGAAGAAGCTGGATTTTGAAGCAGTGGTATATTGTATTCCTACTGTCTGGAAGGCATAGGTTGCAAAAAGCAGTGAGGATAGAACAAGCGCTGGCTTTATCAAGCTTTTATTTAAATTTTTGAGCTTTTTACAAAATAATATTGAGAGCAGTATGCTTGCTATAGCGAATCTGAATCCTATATGATAATAGGGTGTCATGGTTTGCAGTGCGATTTTTGTGGCAGGGAAGCCTGCTCCCCAGAATATTGTAACAAGAAGCAAAATCAAATCTGCTCTTAAAGACTTTTTCATATATGAATCTCTCCTGTATAAATTTGAATAAGTTTGCATAGCTAATTGTACAGTACGGAGAAGTAAATATCAACGTAGTAATTTTTTATTGACACAATAATAATATTAGTATAATATATATATAATTATATTATTAAAAGTGATGATGGGGATAAGTAATTTGAGGACACTTACGTGTATGTGCTTTAAATATGCACAGCACGGCCAGAGAGTCGGCGGAAGGTGCAAGTCGGCAGTTGATGCCTATGAAATACACCCTTGAACTGCAGACTGAAAGCAGCAGTTAGTAGGTCTTGCCGGAAGCTTCCTCCGTTATATAAGGAAGGGAATATGTAAGTATTCTAAGAGAGGGTTTTGCAGGTTGTTATAGTTGCAAGGCCAATTAGGGTGGTACCGCGAGCCATTCGTCCCTTTGTGGATGAATGGCTTTTTTGATTTCAATAATAAGGAGGTAATAGCATGAATGGTACTAATGTGTTTGACATTCTGAAGGAAAGAGGTTTCATAGAACAGGTTACTCATGAAGAAGAGGTAAGGGAGCTCCTGGGCAAGGAGCAGGTCACTTTTTATATAGGTTATGATCCAACTGCCGATAGTCTTACCGCAGGGCATTTTCTGACAGTAATGGCAATGGCGCACATGCAGAGGGCAGGACACAGACCTATAGCCCTTATAGGGGGCGGTACAACCATGGTGGGGGATCCTACCGATAAGACAGACATGAGGAAAATGCTCAGCCGCGAGGACATAATGAAAAACGGCGAGAGGTTCAAGAAGCAGTTTGAGAGACTAATTGATTTTAATGACAACAAAGCAATAATGGATGACAATGCCAACTGGCTTTTAAATCTCAACTATGTTAATTTTTTACGGGAAGTAGGAGTACACTTCTCGGTAAACAAGATGCTTACGGCAGATTGCTACAGGACCAGAATGGAAAAAGGTTTGACCTTTCTGGAGTTTAACTATATGCTTATGCAAAGCTATGATTTTCTTGAGCTTTACAGGAGATACGGCTGCAAAATGCAGTTTGGCGGAAATGACCAGTGGTCCAACATATTGGGAGGTATAGAACTGATAAGAAGAATAGAGGGAGCAGAAGCTTACGGCATGACCTTTGCACTCCTTACTACCAGCGAAGGCAAAAAGATGGGAAAAACCCAGTCCGGCGCAGTATGGTTGGATCCGGAAAAAACCAGTCCATATGATTTTTATCAGTACTGGAGAAATGTTGATGATTCTGATGTTGAGAAATGTCTTGCTCTTTTGACCTTCCTGCCGATGGATGAGGTAAGAAGGCTGGGCAGTCTTCCAGGCGAAAAGATTAACGAAGCGAAGAAAGCTCTTGCCTTCGAAGTTACTAAGATAGTACACGGAGAGGAAGAGGCGGCAAAAGCGCAAAAGGCTGCAGAAGCACTATTTGGCGGAGCTGGAGATTCGGAGTCTATACCCACCACTGAAATGTCAAAGGAACAACTGGATAAAGGCATAAGCATCATAGAACTTCTTGTTGCGACCGGTCTTGCACCTTCCAAAGGAGAGGCCAGAAGGCTTATAACCCAGGGTGGAGTATTTGTGGAGGATGCCAAGGTGGAAGGCATAGATCATATAGTGGGTATTGAAGACTTTAAAGATGGCAAGCTTATAATAAAGAAGGGTAAGAAGACATATCACAGGATAAAAATAGAAGGATAATAAAATTGGCTGACGTTTGTCAGCCAATTTTATTATCCTTAATTGTGATGGAGCTCATTATCCATAACATAAAAGCTGCCGCTTACTGTAGAATCAATTTTCACCTGCATCTTCTTGATTTCAATATAGGTTTCAGGATAAGCAGCCTTGGAAACATCAACCTCACCCTCGCCTTTGGTTTCAAGAATTTGCTGAAGCTTTTTTCTATATTCATCCAATAGCTTTATTTCATCTAACATATCTTCATACTTTCCTAAAGATTGATTGTATTCGCGGTTGTCGGATGTTTTAGGCTCGAATAGCTCGATTTGCTGCTTTAATTTGTTGACTTCGGACAGCATAACCTTGTATTTTTTCAGGAGCTGCTCAAGCTCATTGTTAATAGCTGCCCGATCAAAGCCTGAGACATATATATAGGTCTTTTTCTCTGATTTGTTGCCTATCGCGCCTGTAACGACGTGGGTTTGGGCATTTACTGACCCTCCGATTATCCTTCCGTGTATAGGGTCCATTATGATTTTTTTAGCTGTAAGCTTGCTGTCTAGGGCATAGAAGCCCACATTTATGTCTTCTCCTGCTATTATTTTGCATTCATTGCAATACTTGACGAAAACGCTCTTCTTTGCTTCTATTACGGAAATGTTCTTTCCAAAAATGCCACCCTTTACATATATGCTGCCTTCTTTGGAAATTATTTTATTTATTACTCCCAAACCCATACTGCCCTGTATGGAGATGTCATTCTTGGCTATTACAGAAAACCCGTCCTTTACGATACCTTTAACTGTCACATATCCATCAAAGGATATATTCCCCGTCTCATAGTCTACATCTTCTTCTATAATAAGGTGACTATCTACCCTGATCTTGCCTCCCTCGAATTTTACAGCACCGTCTATTGCAGCCTTGAGTACAGTTTTGTTGCCTTCTTCATGATCTTCTACGGTTTTCCTGTCATATTTGAGCTTGAAGTCAATTCCTTTTTGAGCTGGTAATATTTTGTTCGTGACAGTTTTACCGGGTTTTCCTTCTGTAGGGTGAATTTTTTCTCCAAGCCACTCCCCCTTCTTGACATTGTCAATCAGGTTAAGCTCATAGTGGTTTACAGTTCCATCTTCTTTTATTATGGGTTTTTTTTCTTGGATTTCATAGTACTTGATTACAGCATTGTTGCCGTTTTTGGGATTAGTACCTTTTGCGACTGTTATTTCCTTTTGTACTGTTAAAGGCTTTTGGAAAAGGCCGTCCAGACCGAAAGTTACCTCTGCCTTTTCAAGTGCTTCAATTATTTCTGAGGAGATTAATATTTTATTCTCTGCAAATTCCTTTGCATTGATATTAAATTTTATTCTTGCTTCCATCTCATCAGAGGATATTGTCACTTCCACCCTGGGCCTAATATTTCCTATATAAATACTGAGTCCGGAGGCTTCTTCCAATGCATTTTTAAGATTAGTAAAATTGTGAAGCTGTATAGTGGGCATATCCAAAAGAAGGTTGCTGAATTCACGCATATCATATCCGGAGCGGTAAACAGAAATATACAAATTGTCTTTATCACTAAGAAGCGAAAAGTATTCATTTTGATATATTTCCACATAATCACCCCAAATCATAGATTTATATACAATTTTATCATAATAAGACACGAACTTACAAGTTTTTTAAAAATATAAGGCTAATTATAAATACTAAATAACCAGTATTAAATAACCAATGCAAATATCTTCCTAAAACTGATAAAACATGATAAAAACAGTGTTAAAGTTGTATACTAAGGATATAAAATCGAAGGATTTAAAAGATTGGCGTTAAACGGTCAATACTCATTCATTTTATGAAATTGACTTTCATTGCTGCTTATTACATAATGATATAATGATTCTAAAATGATTTTGAAGGTGATGCATATGGAAAAGAACATGGATGTATATATAAGGAGACTTATAGAGCTTGACGATACTGCTGTTAAGCTTAAGGCTAAAAGGGATGCTGAGCTTCTTAACCAAGGGACGCAAAGCAGATATGAGCTTAAGAGTGCTGATGCTGTCTTGGAGGAAGCAGCAATAATAGCTAAGCAGAAGCATGATGAAATTATAAATGAAGCAAAATTGCAGGTTAAGGAAATGGATGAAGCTGCAAGAGTTTTGGCAGACGAGCTTCAGACTTATTTTTCTAGTTTTAGGGAGGATGCAGCCAAAGATATTTGGAAACAGCTCCTTTATATTGAGAGGTAGTATTTATGGACAATATCACCAGATTTGCTGCTGTGAATACAAAGATAAAGACAATGGAGGGAGAGTTTCTAAAGGACGAGGATTATGCAAGCTTGCTTGGAATGGAATCAGTACAAGCGGTAGCAAGATACTTGAAAGATAAGACTGCCTATTCTGAAATACTTGCAAATGTAGAAGTAGAGAGTATCCATAGGGGTATGCTTGAAAACCTGCTCAAGCAGAATATGGTAAAGAATATAGACAGGATAATTCATTACTTCACGGGTGATTATAAGGACTTCATCAAAACTCTTTACGCAAAATATGAGATAGAAGAGCTGAAGGTTATCGCAAGAGCTGTTTATAATGGAAAGGATGCAGCAGATTTTAAAGGCAGCGCATTTATAGGAAAGTACAGCAAGTTGGATCGGGAAAAGGTTTTTGAAGCTAAGTATATAAAAGATATTATAAATGCTCTTTACGGCTCTGAGTTCTATAAGTTTTTAATACCTTTGGTTGATGGCAATTTTACTGAGAATCCATTCAGGCTTGAGATGGTCCTGGATATGTCTTACTATACCATACTCCAGAGGGAGTGGAGCAAGCTTTCCAAAAGGGATATAGGTATACTGAAACATGCCCAGGGAATTATTGCCGATCTGTTGAATATCCAGTGGATATATAGGGGTAAAAAGTTTTACAGGCTTAGTCCTGAGGAACTATTGAACTATACAATTAATATAGGTTACAGGCTGGATTTCAACCTGTTAAAAGCACTGTGCTATTCACAAAGCCTTGAGGAGTTCGAAAGCATTGTTAAAGCAACCAAATACAGCTTTATGTTCAAAGAGGATGAAACTACAGACATATACATGGAGAGAAGGATGGAACGCTATACATATTTTGAACTTAAAGCATTAGCAAAAGATTACAATTTTTCCATTATTAGTGCTTTTGAATTTATAATATTTCTGGAGTATGAAGTCAGAGATATTATCTCTGTAGTAGAGGCAATAAGATATAAAATACCCGTAGATCAAGCGCACAAATATATTATAAGAAAGCTCTAGTGCCTCGTAACGTAATTTACTTCTAGGGCATGCGAGGCACTAAGCAGATGAAGTACATTTTTAACACCTTAAGACTAGAAATAAGTTGTGTTAAAAAGTACTAGGAGGTGAGAATTATTGGCTGTAGAGAGGATGAAAATAGTTAGCATAATAGGAAAGCTTTCCGATTTGGACAGGGTTTCACGCCTTGTCGTGATTAACGGCAGTACCCATATGCTGAATGCTCTCTCTGAGTTAAATTCCAACAATCTGAACCTTTCAGCCTCACAGGAGCATATGCAGGTTTTTCAGGAATTAGCTCATCTTAAACCTTATATTGACAAAAAGGATTTTTCTAAAGATGAGGCAATGATTAAGTTCTTCCAGGAATTATTCAGTCTGAAGCCTGAGATATGTGAGACATATGTAAGCATTAATGATGATTATGAAAGTATAATGTCAGAATTGAGAAAGGTTTATGATAATGTCAGGGACATTTCTGAGGGCATAAGGGAGAAGACAGCAAATATAGAAAAACTTAAGTATTATTTGGATAGTGTAGGGTATCTTAAGAATACCGGCTTAAAGCTGGAAGAAGTAAAAAATATGAGCTTTATGGGGTTCAGGCTGCTTACACTCAGCAATGATAGTTACAAAAAGCTGAAACTCAATATGGAAAATGTGCCTTCTGCGGTATTCCGGGTAGCAACTGTGGAAGGTAATATAGTGATCGCTGTAATTACACCCAAGAGTTTTTTTGAGGAGTCGGAAAGAATTTTTGCATCACTGAATTATAAGGAACTGGAGCTGCCTCAAGAATTCAGCGGAACTGCAGAGGCGGTTATAAAACAGATATACGAAAAAATCACCGAGGGAAAAAGACAGATAGAGAAAATGAAAGGGTCTGTTCTGGAGCTTGGAGTGACATACAAAAATATGGTGTCTAAGTCATATACATTACTGGAGCTGGAAAAACGGTCGGAAAAAGTGAAGCAGGAAACAGCCCTGGGGCATAGTATGTTTTTTGCGCTAGGGTTTGTACCTGAAAGTGAAATAGAAAGAATTTGCAATGATTTGCAGCAATACTTCAGTGATAGCATTGTACTCATAGTTGACAGTGTTGAAGAACGCAGGTCCGGACATGCTCCGCCAACCAGAATGAAGAACAACTTATTATTCAGACCTTTTGAAACATTGATAGACATGTATGGTATGCCAAGCTATGGAGAGAAGGATCCCACACCATTCTTTGCAGTGTCTTACATGCTTCTTTTCGGAGCAATGTTTGGTGATTTGGGGCAAGGTTTCATTATATTCTTAGCCGGTTTATTTGCAGGCTATAGAATGGCAAATAAAAGCTTTGGAGGAATACTGACAAGGCTGGGAGTAAGCTCCATGATTTTTGGTGTTCTATATGGAAGCGTATTCGGATCTGAGGAGCTTATCGAACCTATACTTATAAGGCCTATGGCTAATATTAATACAATGCTTATAAGTGCTATAGCTTTGGGAGTGATACTTATAACCATAAGCTATATATTCAGTCTTGCAAACCAATACAGGTCCAGAAATGTGGAAGAAGGGTTGTTTGGCAGGGAGGGACTGGCAGGTTTCCTGTTTTTCCTGACTCTGATATTTGGCATATTGGGTGAGGTTACAGGCAGATTGACTGTAGGAATAGGTGTGCCCTTAGGTATAATGATAATATTACTTTTAATCATGGTATTTAAACAGCCTTTGGCGGGTCTTATTACGGGGCATAAGCTCTATGATGAGTCTCCTGGGGATTATTATATAGAGGCAGGGTTCGGATTAGTAGAGACAGTGCTCTCGGTTGCTTCAAACATTATATCCTTCATAAGAGTAGGTGCTTTTGCTCTTAACCATGTGGGATTATATGTAGCTTTTGCTACTATGGCTGATATGACGGGCTCCAAGGTGGGAGGCATTATAGTCCTTGTGATTGGAAACATTTTTATTATTGGATTGGAAGGACTTATTGTCTTTATACAGAGTCTTAGACTTGAATATTATGAGCTATTCAGCAAGTATTACTCAGGCTTTGGTGTTGAGTACAAACCTATAGGCTTATTTAATGAAAATGAATATAAACAGGAGGCATAAAAATGTATACTATATTGGTAATTGCTATTGGGATAGTGTTGTTTACAATAGGTTTAGGAGTAATATTATATCGTTCGGAAGATTCAATGAAAGGGAGTAAGTTCAGAAATATTTTAAGAATAAGCTTAGGCTCATACATGTTTCTTATAGCTTTGTTTCTTTTTATTCTTACTCCGGAAATTGTAAATGCAGCACAAGACGGCAGCTCCGGTTCCGGATTGGGCTTTATAGCTGCAGGCATATCAACAGGACTGGCAACTATCGGAGCGGGCTATGCAGTTGGTGCAGTAGGTTCCTCCGCTTTGGGAGCAGTATCAGAGAACCCGAGAATATTGGGAAAAACATTGATATTTGTTGGCTTGGCAGAAGGTATAGCAATCTATGGGCTTATTGTATCAATAATGATACTGGGGCGGCTCTAAAATGGTGATAAGCTGTGCAACACTGCGTTGTGCTTGCTTTCAGCCATTTTGAAAGGAGAACAATTATGAAGTTTTTCCTATTAAGTGATAATGTTGATACTTTAACGGGAATGAGACTTGCTGGGATAAAAGGTGTATTGGTTCATGAAAGAGATGAGATAACTGCTGCTATAAATGACGCATGCAGCAATAAACAGGTAGGGATACTCTTGGTGACAGAGCTATTGGCTGAAGAGATCCCCGAGGAACTTAAGGCAATAAGACTGGATAGAACCAAACCAATAGTAACAATTATACCTGACAGGCATGGAGAAAGACGCAGAAGTGATTATATAACCAACTACATTAAAGAGTCCATAGGGCTGAAGATTTGAGGTGATGAGCTTTGACAGTTTCGCTTGAAGACAAAATTGAACTTTTTAGAAATACAATATTCAAGGATATAGAGGAATCTGCTTCTCTAAAGCAGCATAGAGCTAAAGAAAGCTTTGAGCAGGAGAAAAGCAGGCTTTTACAGGAAGTGGAAGTTAAGAAAAACCACATCATTTGCGAGGCGGAGAAAAAAGCAGAGAGGGAGAGACAGCAGCTTATAGCAAAGGAAAAGTCACAGGGGTATCATAAACTGCTTGATAAAAGGCAGCAATTTGTAAATGAAGTACTTGAGCTTCTGGTACAGGAAGCCAAAAACTTTGTATCCGAAGAAGGTTACAAGGAATATCTGTCAAAAAACCTTGTCAAAGCGGCTGATATCTTTGAAAATTCCGGTTTGGTGCAGCTTTATTTTACAAAGAGGGACCTGGAGGCATTAGGTGAGTTAATCAGCCAAAGTGCAGCCTCCGGGGAATTGAAAGGCAGATACCGGCTTAAGGAAGCGGCTGAAAGCATTATTGGCGGTTTCTATGCAGAGGATGAAAATCAGGAAATACAGGTGGACTACACATTAAAATCTCTGATTGAAGAAAATCGTGAACTGATTGGGAATAATATATCCCGTAGGCTTGATGAGGTGCAGCACAATGGATAATATGATTGGAAAGATTGTATATATAAATGGCCCTGTTGTGAGGGTTATTAACGCTGAAAACCTCAAGATGAGAGAAATGGTGCTGGTAGGAAACAAACAACTTATCGGAGAAGTGATTTCTGTTGATATGGAGACTGCGACTATACAGGTATATGAGGAGACTACAGGACTCATGCGGTCCGAGGGTATAATCCCCACGGGAAGGCCTCTTTCTGTAAAGCTGGGGCCTGGAATAATAAAGAATATTTTTGATGGAATTGAGCGCCCTCTGCTAAAAATGTATGAAACAGGTACAGCATTTATACCCGAAGGAGTCGGGATGATATCATTAGATGAGGAAAAGCTTTGGGAGACAGAAATACTTGTAAAAGCCGGAGATGAGCTAAGGGCAGGAAGCATATATGCAAAAGTGCAGGAGACATCTATTATTGAGCATAGGCTTATGGTTCCGCCTAATATTAGCGGGAAAGTGGTTTTTGCGGAAAAGAACGGGAGCTATAATATTGAGCATGTGCTTGCAAAGCTGGAAACAGAGCAGGGGCTTTATGAGCTTAAAATGTATCAGTTATGGCCTGTAAGAGATGCCCGTCCTGTTAACCACAGGAATCCCATAGCAAAACCGCTGGTTACAGGACAAAGGATAATAGACACTTTTTTCCCCTTGGCAAAGGGTGGTACGGCAGCTATCCCCGGAGGCTTCGGCACTGGAAAAACAATAACTCAACACCAGCTTGCGAAGTGGAGTGACGCTGATATTATAGTATACATTGGCGTCGGTGAAAGAGGAAATGAAATGACAGAGGTGCTTGAGGAATTTCCTAAGATAGATGATCCCAGAAGCGGGAAGTCTATTATGGAGAGGACAGTGCTGATAGCGAACACCTCCAACATGCCTGTAGCAGCCAGGGAAGCATCAATATATACGGGGATAACTATAGCTGAATATTTTAGAGATATGGGTTACAATATTGCAATAATGGCTGACTCTACTTCAAGATGGGCTGAAGCTCTGAGGGAGATTTCAGGAAGACTTGAAGAGATGCCGGCAGAAGAAGGTTATCCGGCTTACCTCCCATCAAGACTTGCCCAGTTCTATGAGAGGGCTGGAGACGTAGAAGTCTTGGGAGGAAGAGATGGTTCTATAACAATAATAGGAGCGGTATCACCGGCGGGGGGAGATTTTTCAGAGCCTGTCACTCAGAATACCAAGAGAGTGGTCAGTACATTCCTTGCACTGGACAAATCACTGGCTTACGCAAGACACTATCCTGCAATTAACTGGCTCAGATCCTACAGCGGATATATAACAGATCTTTCCGTCTGGTATGAGGAAAATGTAGCACCCGATATGCTGGAACTCAGAGCGAAGTTACTCAGACTGCTGCAGGAGGAAGATAAGCTCATGGAGATAGTAAAGCTGGTGGGGGAGGACATATTGCCTGATGATCAGCGGTTGATACTTGAAATATCAAGGGTTATTAAAGTAGGTTATCTCCAGCAGAATGCCTACCATAAGAATGACGCGCATGTATCTTTAAAAAAGCAGCATAAAATGCTTAAAGTAATAGATAGACTGTATGACAAAGCCTATAAATGTGTAAAGCTGGGTTCACCAATATCAAAGGCAAAGAATGATGAGCTGTTCTATAAGATTACAACAATGAAATATAATGTTCCGGAAGACAAACTGGAGATGTTTGATGAATTGATAAAAGAGATTGACAGCTTCTATGGCAACTTGGAAAACATGTACAGCAAAGAGGTGGGAAGATAGTGAGGATAAAATATTTAAAGCTGCAAAAGGTTGAAGGACCTCTCATCATACTTAGCGGGGTTAAGGAAGCTGTATTTGGAGAAGTTGTTGATATAGAAGTACAAAATAGCGGTCATAAGAAAGGGAAGATTGTACAAATTGACGGTGAAAGGGTTATAATACAGGTTTTTGAGGGTACATCCGGAATTTCTCTCAACAATACCAGTGTTGCTTTAACCGGAAAACCGATGGAAATACCACTGTCAAAGGAGGTACTTGGAAGAACCTTCAATGGAATAGGGGAGCCTATTGACGGAGCAGGCTTCTATTCAGACAAAAAGTATGATATCAACGGGCGGCCTATTAACCCTGTGGGAAGGAAATATCCAAGAAACTACATAGAGACAGGTATTTCCTCAATAGACGGGCTTACTACCCTTGTAAGGGGGCAGAAGCTGCCGCTTTTCTCGGGGGACGGTTTGCCGCATAATGAGCTTGCTGCACAGATAGTAAAGCAGGCAAGGATATCAGGGGATGATGAAAGTAATTTTGCAATTGTTTTTGCTGCTATGGGTATAAAGCACGATGAGGCTGATTTTTTCAGAAAGCAGTTTGAACTGTCAGGGGTTACAAACAGAGTGGTAATGTTTATAAATCTGGCAGACGACCCCATTGTAGAGAGAATTTCTACACCCCGATGCGCATTGACTGCAGCAGAACACTTGGCCTTTTTGCATAATATGCATATACTGGTAATAATGACAAATATGACTAACTACAGCGAGGCCTTGAGGGAGCTTTCCGCATCCAGGGAAGAAGTGCCTTCAAGAAAGGGGTATCCGGGATATTTATACTCAGACCTGGCAAGTCTTTATGAACGTGCAGGAATGATAAAGGACTCAAAGGGCAGCATAACTCAGATACCTATACTTACAATGCCGAACGATGATATAACACACCCTGTACCGGATCTTACCGGATTTATAACCGAGGGGCAGATAATATTATCCAGGGAGCTATACCAGAGGGATATAAACCCCCCCATAAATGTGCTTCCATCCTTATCGAGGCTTCAGAAGGAAAGCATAGGCGAGGGCTATACCAGAGAGGATCATCCAGATGTCGCAAACCAGGTGTTTTCTGCATACTCTCATGTTCAGGATGTAAGGTCACTTGCACAGGTAATCGGCGAGGATGATATCTCGGATATTGACAAAAAATATATGGAGTTCGGGAGACAGTTTGAACAAAAATTCCTTAACCAAAGTTTTGAGGGAAATAGAAGCATGGTTGAGACACTGGATATTATGTGGGAGCTTCTTACCGTGCTTCCCAAATCGGAGCTTGACAGGATCAAGCCGGAGTTTCTGGATAAGTACTATGGCAAGGGGTAGTTGAAATGATAGAAATCAGTTATACCAAAACAAGTTTAATGGCTGCCCAGAATTCTCTTGAGCTTTCGGAAAAGGGCTTTGAACTTCTGGACAAAAAAAGAAATGTACTTGTTATGACGATGATGGGTTTTATTGAGAAGGCAGAAGCGATTCAAAAAAAGGTGGCCGTAGTATTTGATGATGCATATAAAGCACTCCAGACAGCTAATATTACTATGGGCATAAGCAATGTAGAACAGATCGCGGAATCGATACCGGAGGCATCGGATTTTGATGTGTTCAGTAAAAGTGTTATGGGGGTTGAAATACCCGAAATAGAACATGTGCAGACTGAGTTACCGCACTATTACAGCTTTTACCATACAAATACAGCTCTTGATGTAGCTATGCATAATTTCCATGAGGTGAAGATTCTTTTGTATGAACTGTCTGAAATTGAAGACTCGGTTTATAAGCTGGCGATGGAGGTAAAAAGGACACAGAAAAGGGCAAATGCCTTGCAGAATATCCAGATACCTAAATATAGGGAAATGGTGAGTAAAATACTGGAAGTGCTGGAGGAGCGTGAAAGAGAAGACTTCTTCAGGCTGAAAGTAATAAAGAAAAAGGGTGAAAAAAGAGCTGCCGTAACACGGTAGCTCTTTTAGTTTATGGGCTTTAGCCTGTTGAGCGCGCGTAGCAAGTGAAACAATAAACCACCCGCTATGCGGGTGTGTGACAAAAAGTTATACAAAAAAATCACCTTTCCGTTAAAATAGAGTTGTTCAAGCTACTAAATTAACGAGAGGAAAGGTGATTTTCATGGCAAACAAAGAAAATAGCTTAGCCCACACGAAATGGATGTGTAAGTATCATATCGTATTCACTCCCAAGTATAGACGAAAAATAATCTACAATCAATACAAAGAAAGTATAAGAGATATACTAAAGCAGCTATGCAATTATAAGGGAGTAGAAATTATAGAAGGACATCTTATGCCGGATCATATACATATGTTAGTAAGTATACCGCCCAAAATAAGTGTATCAAGTTTCATGG